>Ga0196958_10000122_pt1 | contig 27399 bp, 23 predicted proteins | sample S1v_10metaG_FD_148654 | JGI IMG/M metagenome (GOLD analysis project Ga0196958, IMG submission 148654) | Soil microbial communities from Anza Borrego desert, Southern California, United States - S1+v_10 | ecosystem: Environmental > Terrestrial > Soil > Desert | place: USA: California | collected... | reverse complement strand
CGGCGTAGTGCGCGTGCACATCACCGGTCAGCACCACGGTGTTGCGCACCCGGGCGTCCACCCAGCCGCGCGTGACGCGGTCCCGCGAGGCCAGGTAGCCGTCCCAGGAGTCCATGGACAGCTCCTTCTCCGGGCCGTCCTTGCGGTCGCGCTCGGCGAAGAACACCTGCTGCCCCAGCACGTCCCACCGCGACCGCGACCGCCGGAACCCGTCGAGCAGCCACGCCTCCTGCTCGGCGCCGGTGATCGTCCGCGTCGGCGCGCCGGAGTCCGCGCAGGTCTTCCAGCCGTCGCCGCACGCCTGGTCGTCCCGGTACTGCCGGGTGTCGAGCATGTGGAACGTGGCCAGGTTGCCCCACCGCACCCGCCGGTAGAGCTGCATGTCGATGCCGTTGGGCCGGGCGCCCCGCCGCAGCGGCATGTTCTCGTAGTAAGCCTGGAACGCCGCGGCGCGCCGCCGCGGGAAGTCCGGGTCCGGCTGCTCGGGCGTCTCGTCCGCCCAGTTGTTCTCCGTTTCATGATCATCCCACACGACCAGCCACGGCGCGACGGAGTGCGCGAGCTGGAGGTCGGCGTCGGTCTTGTACTGGGCGTGCCGCAGCCGGTAGTCGGCCAGCGTGCGCGTCTCCGGCCCCACCACGACCCGCGCGTCGGAGGTCTTGGCGGCGTACTCGTACTGGTAGTCGCCCAGGTGCAGGACCAGGTCCGGGTCGTCCTCCGCCAGCCGCCGGTACGCGGTGAAGTACCCCTCGCCGAAGTGCGCGCAGGACGCGAAGCACATCGTCAGGTCCCGGCCGATCGCCCACGGCTCCGGGGCGGTGCGGGTCCGGCCGACCGGCGACAGGTGCCCGTCCACCCGGAACCGGTAGAAGTACTCGCGGCCGGGCCGCAGCCCGAACGGCTCCACGTGCACGCTGTGCGCCGACTGCGGCCGGGCGAGCTCGACCCCGCGCCGCACCACCCGGCGGAACCGCTCGTCCTCGGCCAGCTCCCAGTGCACCGGCACGACCCGGTTCGGCATCCCGCCGAGGCCGTCGGCGTCCAGCGGCCGCGGCGCCAGCCGGGTCCACAGCACCACGCCGTCGTGGCTCGGGTCGCCCGAGGCGACGCCGAGCGTGAAGGGGTCGTCCAGCTTGGCGAAACCGGCGCCGGCCGTGGCCAGCGCCACGCCGCCGATGATCAGTGAGCGTCGGGTCACGTTGGTCATGGCCAAGACCGTCGCCCACGGAACTGGCGTCCGGGTGAACGCGAGCGTTCCGGCAGGGGACGTCCCGGCTCCGGTATCGCGCAGCCGGCGCCCGCGGCGCCCCGCGACCGCGGTTCGCGGTGGTCGGGCGGGTGGCGGCGCCCACCGTTCGGGGCGACTGGCGGGGGTTCGTTGAAGCGTTGGCACTCGCATGGGTAGAGTGCCAGATGCACGGCGCCAGCAACCGCCCCGACCCCCGCGACGGCGGGGTGGCAGGAGCCGTAAACGCAACCTGCCAACGCTTTCGACGACCGTGGAGGTCAGCCCGGTGAGCGTGAACATCAAGCCGCTCGAGGACAAGATCGTCGTCCAGGCCAGCGAGGCCGAGACCACGACGGCTTCCGGCCTCGTGATCCCGGACACCGCGAAGGAGAAGCCCCAGGAGGGCAAGGTCCTCGCGGTCGGCCCCGGCCGGATCGACGACAAGGGCAACCGCGTCCCCGTGGACGTGGCTGTCGGCGACGTCGTCATCTACTCCAAGTACGGCGGCACCGAGGTCAAGTACAACGGTGAGGAGTACCTCATCCTCTCCGCCCGCGACGTGCTGGCCGTCATCAACTGACGTTCGGCCGACACGCAAGACGCCCCGGCGCCCCTCTTCACCGGGGATACCGGGGCGTTTCGCGCATTCGAGAGAGGCTAGGCAATGCCCAAGCAGATCAGCTTTGACGAGGACGCTCGTCGGGCTCTTGAGCGCGGCGTGAACAAGCTGGCGGACACGGTCAAGGTGACCCTCGGTCCGCGCGGCCGGCACGTGGTGCTCGACAAGAAGTTCGGCGGGCCGACGGTCACCAACGACGGCGTGACCATCGCTCGCGAGATCGAGCTGGAGGACGCGTTCGAGAACCTCGGCGCGCAGCTCGCCAAGAGCGTGGCCACCAAGACCAACGACGTGGCCGGCGACGGCACGACGACCGCGACCGTGCTGGCCCAGGCCATGGTGCGGGTCGGTCTGCGCAACGTCGCCGCGGGCGCGAACCCGACCTCGCTCGGCCGCGGCATCCAGGCCGCCGCCGACGCCGTCGTGGACGCGCTCAAGGCCAAGGCCACGCCGGTCAAGGGCCGGGACAACATCGCCCAGGTGGGCACCGTGTCGTCGCGCGACGCGTCGATCGGCAACCTGCTCGGCGAGGCCATCGAGAAGGTCGGCGAGGACGGCGTGATCACCGTCGAGGAGTCCTCGACGCTGGCCACCGAGCTGCAGATCACCGAGGGCGTGCAGTTCGACAAGGGCTACATCTCGGCGCACTTCGCGACCGACCTCGAAGCCCAGGAGGCGGTGTTCGAGGACGCCCGCATCCTGCTGCACCGCGAGAAGATCAGCGCCCTGGCCGACCTGCTGCCGATCCTGGAGAAGGTGGCCGAGGCGGGCAAGCCGCTGGTCGTCATCGCCGAGGACGTCGAGGGTGAGGCGCTGTCCACCCTGGTGGTCAACGCCCTGCGCAAGACGCTGCGCGTGGTCGCGGTCAAGGCGCCGTACTTCGGCGACCGCCGCAAGGCGTTCCTGGACGACCTCGCGGTCGTCACCGGCGGCCAGGTCATCGCCGCCGAGGTGGGCCTGAAGCTGTCCGAGGCCGGCCTGGACGTGCTGGGCACCGCCCGGCGCGTCGTGGTCTCCAAGGACGACACGACGATCGTCGACGGCGGCGGCGCCAAGGCCGACGTCGCGGGCCGCGCGGAGCAGCTGCGCCGCGAGATCGAGGCGACCGACTCCGACTGGGACCGCGAGAAGCTGCAGGAGCGGCTCGCGAAGCTGTCCGGCGGCATCGCGGTCATCAAGGTCGGCGCCGCGACCGAGACCGAGCTGAAGGAGCGCAAGCACCGCATCGAGGACGCGGTGGCGGCGACCAAGGCGGCGGTCGAGGAGGGCATCGTGCCCGGCGGCGGTTCCGCGCTGGTGCACGCGGCCAAGGTGCTCGACGGCGGTCTCGACCTGACCGGTGACGAGGCGACCGGCGTCGCGGTGGTCCGCGAGGCCCTCGGCTCGGCGCTGTTCTGGATCGCGGCCAACGCCGGCCTGGAGGGCGCGGTCGTGGTCAACAAGGTCCGCGAGCAGGACTGGGGCTTCGGCCTCAACGCGGCCTCGCTGACCTACGGCGACCTGCTGGAGGCGGGCATCATCGACCCGGTCAAGGTCACCCGCTCCGCCGTCTCGAACGCCGCTTCCATCGCCCGCATGGTGCTCACCACGGAGAGCGCCGTCGTGGAGAAGAAGGAAGAGGAGCCCGCCGCGGCCGGTCACGGCCACGGTCACGGTCACGGCCACTGACCGGCTCCCCACCGGACGCCACCGCCCGCCGACCGGGCCGGCCGCCGGGCGGGGCGCTCCACCGGCTGACCGGCCCGGTGACCCGGCGGGACCGCTCCGCCCGGTCACCGGGCGGGCCGGCCGGGCGGCAGGCGTGCGGCACGCGAAGGGGCGACACCGGGGTCGGTGTCGCCCCTTCCGCGCGTGTGCCGCCTCCCGCGCTCGCGCGTCAGGTCAGCGCCAACTGCCGCTTGCGGGCCTTGATGATGCTGTCCCGTTCGGATTCCGAGAGCCCGCCCCAGATTCCGTACGGTTCCTGCACGGCCAGCGCGTGGCGCCGGCACATCTCCAACACGGGACACGACAGGCACACGGCTTTCGCCCTGGCCTCCCGCCTGGCCCTCGCCGGGCCGCGTTCACCGTCCGGGTGGAAGAAGAACGCGCTGTCCATCCCGCGGCACGAGCCGCGCATCTGCCAGTCCCACAGGTCGGCGTTGGGACCGGGGAGCCTTCGGGTGTCCGCCATCGAGACCGCCTCCTTGGCCCACTGACGAGAACTGCTCCATTCGGCCTAACGATGATCCACCGTAGAACCGCGCCAAAACTTGTTCAAGGGGGGTGGCGGCAGAAAGGTGCCAATTCATTCGATGGGTGATCAGCCCCCATCACCCCCGAAGTTGCCCGTGACGACCGGTGAACGGACCATGTCTGCGTGATGACGCCCCCCGAGCACCCCGCTCCGACCCCGGAGGGAGAGCGGGAAACCGTTGCGGCGGAGGACGATCCCGCTCATTCGGTGACCCTGTCGGTGGCCGCCGTCGCCCGGCGGCTGGGTGTCGCGCCGGCCACCCTGAGGACCTGGGACCGCCGGTACGGGCTGGGTCCCAGTGATCACACAACCGGGCGACATCGGAAGTACGCACCGCACGACGTGGCACGGCTGGAGCTGATGCAGCGGGCCCTGCTGCGGGGCGCGTCCAGCGCCGAGGCGGCCAAGTACGCGCTGGCCACGCCGGCGCCCCGGCCGCGGGTCGTGGTGCGGAGCCCCGCGCCGCCCGCCCTGACCGGCGGCGAGTTCGACACCGGGGCGCCGCCGGCGGGCGGGCGGGGCCTGAAGCTGCCGGGCGCGAGCAGGCTGGCGCGCGGCGTGGGGCGGGCGGCGCTGGCGATGGACTCGGCCGCCGTCCAGCTGCTGCTGGCCGACTCGATCGCGCAGGACGGCGTGGTCGCCACCTGGGACGACGTCGTCCGGCCGGTGCTGGCCGCGATCGCGTCCCGGTGGGAGCACTCCGGCGCGGGGGTGGAGGTGTCGCACCTGCTGGACGAGTGCGTGCTCGCCGCGATGATCCGCGCGACGCCGGTCGTGGCCGAGCCGCGCAACCACCGGCCGGTGCTGCTGGCGTGCATGCCGGAGGAGCGGCACAACCTGCCGCTCTACCCGCTGGCGGCGGTGCTGGCCGGTCGCGGCGTCGGCATCCGCCAGCTGGGCGCGGCCCTCCCGCTCGACGCGCTGTCCTCGGCCGTCCGGCGGACCGCGCCGGCGGCGGTCGTGCTGTGGGCGCAGCTGCCGCGCTACGCCGATCCGGGCGTGGTGTCGGCGCTGCCGCGCACGCGCCAGCAGGTGCGCGTGTTCGTGGGCGGGCCGGGCTGGGCGCGCGGGGTGGTGCCCTCGCCCGCCGAGCGGATCAACGACCTCGCCGAGGCGGCGGACGCCGTCGAACGGGCCGTCTGCTGACCGGCGGCCCCCGGCGGGCCGGGTGGTCGGGCCGCCCCTGTGGGTCGGCGGACCCGTGGTCGGGTGGCTCCGTGACCGGGCGGCTCCGTGGTCGAGCGGCCTCGTGGTCCGGCGACCCCGTGGTGGAGCGATCCCGTGGTCAGGCGGGTGGGTGGCGGGGCGGGTCCGCGGTCCCGCCGCGGGTGACCGGGCCGGGCCCCGGCGGCCGGGCGGACAATGGCCGGGTGGACCCACTGCGCGCCGCGGCGTTCGGCGACGACCCCGGGGCGGACGTGTGGCGGGCGGCGGCGTCCGACGACCCGCGGGAGCGCTGGCTGGCCGCCGTCGTGCTGGGCGGCCAGGGCCGGTACGCCGCCGCCGCGACGGCGCTGCACGCGCTCGTCCGGTCCGGCGACCGGGTGATCGCCTCGCTGGCCGCCTCCACCCTGGCCTCCCACCGCCGCCAGCTCGGCGGCCACGCCGCCGCCCGCCGGCTCGACGCGCTGGCCCTCGCGACGGCCCCCGCGGACCACCCGCGGGCGGCGACCGACCGCGACGGCGTCGACGCGGCCGGCGCCAGGGCCGACGCGCTGCTCGGCCTCGCCGCCGACGCCGTGGGCCTCGGGCGGCCGGCGGTGGCCCGGCGGCTGCTGGCCGCGGTCGAGCCGCGCGGCTGGCGCGCCGCCGTCCGCCGGCACTGGGTGGCCGCCGAGGTCGAACTCGCGAGCGGTCACGCTGAGCGAGCGGTGCGGCCGGCCGAGTCGGCCGTCCGGCTCGCCGGGGCCGCCGGCGCGGTGCGGCACGTCCTCAAGTCCCGGCTCGTCCTGGGGGCCGCGTTGGTGGTGTGGGGGACACCCGAAAGCGTCCGCCGGGGCGCTCGACTGCTCGGCTGTGATCTAAATCACACTGACCGCCACGGGCTCGTCTCGTTGTCCTGGCCGACGGCTCTCGTGCTCCTGACCAGCTCCGCAGACCGCAATCCTGCGGACGGCGGAAGACTGGGGGAACTCGTCACCAACGCTCTGAGCTGCGCGTTACGCAGAGCTGATCCGATCAGCCGACGAATCGCGGCCCACTCCCCGTGGATCCCGACGGCGCTGCTCCGTTCCGGGGAACCCCCGAACGCAGACCCCCGGACGAACTTCTTGACGGATTAAGCACCGGATCGTGTCAAGGTTCTGCCCCTGGCGTCCGATAGGGGAAGTGGAACGTCACTCGGCTGCAGGAAGGAGTCCCCGTGACCACGGTCCTTATTTGCGACGACCGGCGCAGTGTGCGGGAGGGTCTCACCCGCGTGATGTCGGCTGTCCCAGGGGTTAGCCGCATCGACTGCGTAGCGCACGGTGACGAGTTGTTGGCTCGCTTCTCCAGGCAGCCGGTCGACGTGGTGCTGGTGGGAACCCAGCGCGCCGTCCCGACCGGGGTCGAAGCGACCCGGCGACTCGTCTCGGCGAACCCGCAGGCAAACGTCATCGTGTTCGGGGCGCCGGACGACGCGGGCAGCATCGCAGCCGCGATCGCCGGCGGCGCCCGGGGCTACCTCCGCTGGGACGCCTCGCGCCCCGAGCTGGTGGCCGCGCTCGCGCACACGCTGGCGAGCACCTCGGTGCCGGCGCCGCGCCAGCCGTCGGACCCAGGGGTCCAGCTCACCGAGCGGGAGCTCCAGGTGCTGCGCGGGATGAGCCAGGGCAAGAGCAACGGGCAGATCGGGCGCGAGCTCTACCTGTCCGAGGACACCGTCAAGACCCACGCCCGCCGGCTGTTCCGCAAGCTCGGCGTGCGCGACCGCGCCCAGGCCGTGGCACACGGCTTCCGGCGCGGCCTCGTGTCGTAGGGCCGGTCGCGAGGACCCGGCCGGTACTCCTTCCCCCCGGTCAGCCCGGTGACGAACCCGTCGCCGGGCTGGTTCGCTGTCCTGGGCGTGTCGGCACGTCGCGGGGGGTCTTTGGACCCCTTTTGCCGGCGACCGGGCCGCGGACCGGTACGGTAAGTGTCACCGGTACGAGCGACATCGGTCGTTTCGTGCCGTCGTTGTCGGTACGCCTACTCGTAACACCAGGGCTGTTGTCTGCGATGACCAACTTGGGGGACGGACTGGACGCCGAAGTGGGCGCGGCCGTCGAGGGCGACCGCCACGCGATCGAGCGGCTGCTGGCATCCATTCGTCCCTTGGTGGTGCGGTACTGCCGCGCCCGAGTCGGAAGGCAGGAGAGGTCTTTCGCTTCGGCGGACGACGTGGCCCAGGAGGTGTGTCTCGCGGTGCTGACGGCCCTGCCCAGCTATCGCGACCAGGGTCGGCCGTTCTTGGCGTTCGTCTACGGGATCGCAGCGCACAAGGTCGCCGACGCCCATCGCTCAGCCGCCCGGAACCGGTCCGAGCCGGTGCCGGAGGTGCCGGACGCCCCCGAGACGGAGGCGGGTCCCGAGCAGCGCGCGATGCAGGGCGAGCTGTCCGGGCGGATGGCCCAGCTGCTGAAGGTGCTGCCGGAGAAGCAGCGGGAGATCCTGCTGCTCCGGGTGGTCGTCGGCCTCTCGGCCGAGGAGACCGCCGACGCGGTCGGCTCCACGCCGGGCGCGGTGCGGGTGGCGCAGCACCGGGCCCTCGCCCGCCTCCGCAAGACGTTGGCAGCGGAGGAGGTGGTCTGAGTGGCCGACCAGCACGGGAAGGGCGATGGAGAAGTCGTGCGCGGACGAGACGAGAGAACCCCGCTCGCGTCGGACGACCCCCCGGTGGAGCCCGGCGACGACCTCGCGGGCATCCGGGCCGATGACGCGCTGCTGGACGCGCTCGGCGGGCGCGGCCGGACCGACGACGTCCTGGTCGACGACGAGCTGAACGCGCTGCTGCTCGCCTGGCGGCGCGAGGTGGACAGCCGCCCGATGGGCGAGCTGGTCGACACCGACACCGCCGTGGCGACGATCGCCGCGGCCCGCCCGCAGCCGCGCCGGCACCGGTTCCTGATCCCCCTCGCGAGCGCCGCCGCCGTGCTGGCGATCGCGTTCACCGGGGTCAGCCTGGTCGCCCGCGACGCCCGGCCGGGCGACGCGCTGTGGGGCCTGACGAGGGTCCTGTACTCCGACCACGCGCGGTCGATCGAGGCCGCCGTGACGGTCCGCACCGACCTGCAGACCGCCCGCGCCGCGCTGCGCGACGGCCGGTACGGCGACGCCCGCGACCTGCTGCACCGGGCGGGCGAGGCGCTGCCCGCCATCTCGGCCGACGACGGCAAGGACGACCTGCGGCAGGAGCACGAGTGGCTGGTGCGCGAGCTGACCAGCACCACGCCGCCGCCGTCGTCGAACACGCCGTCCAGCCACACGCCGTCCTCGTCGCCGCTCCTGCTGCCGACGACGACCGCGCCGCGGGCGACGACCGCGCCCCCGACCACCACGGCGCCGAGGACGACCGCCGCTCCGACCACGACGACGGTGGCGACGGTCCCGACCACGGGCGGCACCGCCGTGCCGCCGGTGCAGCCGAGCGGCGAACCGCCCGCCGGTGAGACGCGCGGCGAGCAGCCGAGCCCGAACGACGGCACGAACGCCGAGCCGTCCGCCAACTGAGAGCCACCGCCCGCTGCCCGCTCCTCGCCACGGGGGCGGGCAGCGCGCTGCGACGGGGGGCCGGGCGCCGTGCGGGTCCGGGGCGCTCGTGCGCGGGCCCGGGGCGGTGCGCTGACCGGGCGCGCCGGACCGGGGCCGTGGGATCGGTCACGCCGGGGCCGAGGGGTTCGTCACAGCCCCCGCCGGACCGGCTAGCGCGCGTTCTCCGTGGCGGTGACGCCGTCGGCGTAGCCGCGGCAGTACTCCCAGCTCACGTACGCGACCGGGTCCGGGTCGTAGGCGGGCTCGTGCGGCCTCATCCGGCCGTCCGACAGCAGCTGCTCCAGGCTCGACCGCAGCAGTGCCCAGTCGTGGTAGTGCGGCTCCTGGCACTCGCCGCAGTCCACCACGATCCCCCGGACACCGCGGGGTTCCAGCAGCGCCTGGTACACGGCGAGGTCGCTCAGGTCGCCGATCAGCTCGGTCCGCTCGACGTCGTCCATCGGCGGGTGGTCGTGGTCGTCGTCCGGCGGGCCGAGGGCCCGCGCGGGGTCCTCCGGGTCGCCCGCGAACGGGTCTGGTGGCAACGCGTCGTGCGGCACGACCACGCACGGTACCGGGCCGACCCCCGACCACGTCCAGATACCATGGGCTGAACCCATCGCCGCCTGCGGAAAACCCCCTTCCGCCGCGCGGCGGGATCGCCGCACGACGGAAGGCAAGCCAGCCGCCATGACCAGCGAGCTCAACGCTGACGGAGTCCCGCCCAAGTTCGCCATGCTGGGACTGACCTTCGACGACGTACTGCTGCTGCCCGCTGAGTCCGAGGTCGTCCCGAGCGGCGTGGACACCAGCACGAGGATCTCCCGCAACACCACCGTCCGCGTGCCGCTGGCCTCCGCCGCGATGGACACCGTGACCGAGGGCCGGATGGCCATCTCGATGGCCCGCCAGGGCGGCATCGGCGTGCTGCACCGCAACCTGTCCGTCGAGGAGCAGGCGCGCCAGGCCGAGACGGTGAAGCGCTCCGAGGCGGGCATGGTCAGCGACCCGGTGACGTGCACCCCGGACGACACGATCAAGCACGTGGACGACCTGTGCGCCCGCTACCGCATCTCCGGCGTCCCGGTCACCGACGCCGCCGGCAAGCTGGTGGGCATCATCACCAACCGGGACATGCGGTTCGAGGTGGACCACACCCGCAAGGTCAGCGAGGTCATGACCCGGGGGCCGCTGGTCACCGCGCAGGTCGGCGTCTCGGCGGAGGCCGCGCTGGGCCTGCTGCGCCGGCACAAGGTCGAGAAGCTGCCCATCGTGGACGGCGACGGCAGGCTGCGCGGCCTGATCACCGTCAAGGACTTCGTCAAGACCGAGCAGTACCCGAACGCCTCCAAGGACCCCGACGGCCGCCTGCTGTGCGCCGCCGCGATCGGCGTCGGCGAGGACAGCTTCACCCGGGCGATGACGCTGGCCGACGCGGGCATCGACGTGATCATGGTCGACACCGCGCACGGCCACCAGCGCAACGTGTTGGAGATGGTCGCCCGCGTGAAGAAGGAGCTGGGCGACGCCGTCGACGTCGTGGGCGGCAACGTGGCGACCCGCGCGGGCGCGCAGGCGCTGGTGGACGCGGGCGCGGACGGCGTGAAGGTGGGCGTGGGCCCCGGCTCGATCTGCACCACGCGGGTCGTCGCGGGCGTGGGCGTGCCGCAGATCTCGGCGATCTACGAGGCGAGCCTGGCGTGCGCGCCGGCGGGCGTCCCGGTGATCGGCGACGGCGGCATCCAGTACTCCGGCGACATCGCCAAGGCCATCGCCGCCGGCGCCAGCGCGGTCATGCTGGGCAGCCTGCTCGCGGGCACCGCCGAGGCGCCGGGCGAGCTGGTGCTGGTCAACGGCAAGCAGTTCAAGACCTACCGCGGGATGGGCTCGCTGGGCGCGATGCAGGGCCGCGGCGACACCAAGTCCTACTCCAAGGACCGCTACTTCCAGGACGACGTGCTGTCGGAGGACAAGCTGGTGCCGGAGGGCATCGAGGGCCGCACGCCGTTCCGGGGCCCGCTGTCGTCGGTGGTGCACCAGCTGGTCGGCGGCCTGCGGGCGGCCATGGGCTACACCGGCTCCCGGTCGATCGCCGACCTGCAGCGCAAGCAGCTGGTGCGGATCACGGCGGCGGGGCTGAAGGAAAGTCACCCGCACGACATCACGATGACGGTAGAAGCGCCGAACTACACGACCCGCTGAGCTAGGGTCCTCTGGTTCCGCTAGCTCCACGAGAGGACGACAAAGGTGCGCGATCTGGTCGAGATCGGCATGGGCCGGACCGCGAGGCGGGCCTACGAGCTGGACGACGTGGAGATCATCCCCTCCCGCAGGACCCGCTCGTCCAAGGACGTCTCGACGGCGTGGCAGATCGACGCCTACCGGTTCGAGATCCCGCTGATCACCCACCCGACCGACGCGATCGTGTCGCCGGGCACGGCGGTGGCGATCGGCGAGCTGGGCGGTCTGGGCGTGCTCAACGCCGAGGGCCTGTGGGCGCGCCACACCGACGTGGACGACGCCCTGTTCCGGCTGGTGCAGTCGGTGGAGGACACCGACGACCCGGCCGCGCCGGTGAAGGTGCTCCAGGAGCTGCACGCCGCGCCGGTCCGGCTGGACCTGATCGCCGAGGCGATCAAGCAGGTGCGCGAGTCGGGCGTCACGGTGGCGGTGCGGGTGAGCCCGCAGCGGGCCGCCGAGCTGACGCCGGACCTGCTCGCGGCGGGCGTGGAGGTGCTGGTCGTGCAGGGCACGATCATCTCCGCCGAGCACGTCTCGCGCGACGGCGAGCCGCTGAACCTCAAGTCGTTCATCGCCGACCTGGACATCCCGGTCATCGCGGGCGGCGTCGGCGACTACCGGACGGCCATGCACCTGATGCGCACCGGCGCGGCGGGCGTGATCGTCGGCTACGGCTACACGCCGGGCGTCACGACCACGGACTCGGTGCTGGGCATCGGCGTGCCGATGGCGACGGCGATCGCGGACGCGGCGGCGGCCCGGCGCGACTACCTGGACGAGACCGGTGGCCGGTACGTGCACGTCATCGCCGACGGCGGCGTGCTGACCAGCGGCGACGTGGCCAAGTCGATCGCCTGCGGCGCGGACGCGGTGATGCTGGGCGAACCGCTCGCGGCGGCGGCCGAGGCGCCCGGCCAGGGGCTGTACTGGACGGCGTCGTCGGCGCACCCGTCGGTGCCGCGCAGCCACGTGTCGACCGGGGTGGACCAGGTGATGGACCTGCGCAGCCTGCTGTTCGGGCCGTCGGTCGACCCGCGCGGCGTGACCAACCTGTTCGGCGCGCTGCGCCGGGCGATGGCCAAGACCGGCTACTCGGACATCAAGGAGTTCCAGAAGGTCGGCCTGACCGTCCGGGGCTGACCCGGCCGCGGGGCCCGCGCCTCCGAGGAGCCCCCACCGCGGCCCCGGCCCCGGTGGGGGCTCCTCCGCGCGCGGGTCCGGACCGATGAGGACTGGCTGTTGCTCGAAGTCGCCCCTACTGTCGCACGCATGGGTGGACTCGCCGGTGACGGGGCCGATTACGACGTCGTCGTCGTGGGGTCGGGCTTCGGCGGCAGCGTCGCGGCCCTCCGCCTCACCGAGAAGGGCTACCGCGTCGCGGTGATCGAGGCGGGCCGGCGGTTCGCCGACCACGAGTTCGCCCGGACGTCCTGGGACCTGCGCCGCTACCTGTGGGCGCCGGCCCTGGGCTGCTACGGCATCCAGCGCATCCACGCCCTGCGCGACGTCGTGGTCCTGGCCGGCGCCGGTGTCGGCGGCGGGTCGCTGGTGTACGCGAACACCCTCTACCGGCCGCTCAAGCCGTTCTACGACGACCGCCAGTGGGCGCACATCACCGACTGGGAGGGCGAGCTGGCCCCGTTCCACGACCAGGCCGCGCGGATGCTGGGCGTGGTGGAGAACCCGACCACCACGCCGTCCGACGAGGTCATGCGGCGGGTCGCCGAGGACATGGGCGTGGCCGACAGCTTCCACCCGACACCGGTCGGCGTGTACTTCGGCGAACCGGGCCGGAGCGCCGAGGACCCGTACTTCGGCGGCGTCGGCCCGAGCCGCACGGGGTGCGTGGAGTGCGGCGGGTGCATGACGGGCTGCCGCGTGGGCGCGAAGAACACCCTGGTGAAGAACTACCTGCACCTCGCCGAGCGCAACGGCGCGGAAGTCCTGCCGCTCACCACGGTCACCGCCCTCCGGCAGGAGGCGGGCGGCGCCTGGTCGGTCGACACCCGCCGCACCGGCGGCAGGCCGCGCGGGGGCCGCCGCACGATCACCGCCGGCCAGGTCGTGCTGGCGGCGGGCACCTGGGGCACGCAGCAACTGCTGCACCGGATGAAGGCCGAGGGGGTGCTGCCCCGGCTGTCGGCGCGGCTCGGCGAGCTGACGAGGACCAACTCGGAGTCGATCATCGGCGCGAGCCGCCCCGAGGTCGACGCGAGCCGCGACTTCAGCCGGGGCGTGGCCATCACGTCGTCCATCCACCCCGACGAGCGCACCCACATCGAGCCGGTCCGCTACGGCCGGGGCAGCAACGCCATGGGCCTGCTCCAGACGCTGGCCACGGACGGCGCGAAGAGCACGCCCCGCCTGCTGCAGTTCCTCGTGCAGGCGGTGCTGCACCCGGTGCGCTTCGCGCGGCTGCTGTCGGTGCGCCGCTGGAGCGAGCGGACGGTGATCCTGCTGGTGATGCAGAGCCTGGACAACTCGATCACCACGTACAGCCGGAAGGGGCTGTTCGGCCGCAGGCTGGCCTCGAAGCAGGGGCACGGCGAACCGAACCCGGCGTTCATCCCGGCGGGCCACGAGGCCAACCGGCTGGCGGCCGAGCACATCGGCGGCGTCGCGGGCGGCACGTGGGGCGAGCTGTTCGACATCCCGCTCACCGCGCACTTCATCGGCGGGTGCGTGATCGGCTCGGACGCCGCCACGGGTGTGATCGACCCGTACCACCGGGTCCACGGGTACCCCGGGCTGTCGGTGGTGGACGGGTCGGCGATCTCGGCGAACCCGGGCGTGAACCCCTCGCTGACCATCGCGGCGCAGGCGGAGCGGGCGTTCTCGCTGTGGCCGAACAAGGGGGAGGCGGACCAGCGGCCGGCTCAGGGGGAGGGGTACCGGCGGCTCCCGGCGGTGCACCCGGTGAAACCGGTCGTGCCGGCGTCCGCCCCGGGCGCGCTGCGCCTGCCGGTCGTGGAGGTGCGGGGCGCGCGGGGCGGGGCCGGCGGAGCGGCGGGCACGACGCGCTGCCCCTGATGGTCGTGCGCGTCCGGAATGCTTTTGCGCCTTGTGCCGAGCCGGCTATTCGGCCGCGTGCTGCGCTTCTCACGAAGCGGCGCTGCACCTCGTGCACACACCGGTTGCTTCGTGTTCTCCTCCCCGTACGGCCTGGGCGCAGCCCGATCAGATTCGCTCGGGGGTGTCAAGCACGCTTTACCGCTTGACACCCCCGAGCGAATCTGATTGCCTTCGGCAGGCCGTGCGGGGAGGAGAACACGACCGCTCTTTCTTTTCCTCCTCCTTGGGGGCCTCTCGGCCGCTCTTCTTACCTGTGTTGCGCACCGATCTGGGTGAGAATCGGTGCGGTACGGATCTGATTGGTGCGGTAGAGCACGAGGCTGAAAAGAAAAAGAGTCCTCGCCGGACAGGCAGGCCGCCAAGGAGGAGGAAGAGCAAGAGCGGTCGTGTTCTCCCCGCATGGCCTGTCAAAGACGACCATGCTTTCTTGGGGGGTGCAAGCGAAAAGCGTGCTTGCGCCCCCCAAGAAAGCATGGTAGCCCTCCGGGCAGGCCATACGGGGAGAACACGAGAGCATCGGGCTGCACGGGGCGTGCCGAAAACCCAAAAGCTGAGGGTGTGTGTCGGCGGGTAAGGGTGGGTGGTGCATGTGGGTATTGGTATGAGTGGGTGACAACGGGTAAAAGTTGACGGTGTGCGGTTGTGCCGGCGGTCCTATGGTGGGGGTGTGGCAGCGAAGCCGTTTGCGTCCAGTGCGGACCTCGCACCCAAGGACGAGGTGTTCGTCGAGTTGGCGGAGGGCGTCTACGCGTTCACCGCCGAAGGTGATCCGAACGTGGGCGCGGTGGAGGGGGAGGACTTCCTCGTCTGCTTCGAGGCCAGGGCCACCCCGGTCGCCGCCCGGCGCTGGTTGGGGGTGTTGCGCGAGCGCACCCGCAAACCCGTCCGGTACCTGGTGCTGAGCCACTACCACGCGGTGCGGACTTTGGGGGCCAGTGCGTTCGGAGCGGAGGAGGTCATCGCGCACGAGCAGACCAAGGTGCTCATCGCCGAGCGCGGCGAGCAGGACTGGGCCAGTGAGCACGCTCGGATGCCGCGCCTGTTCGAGGAGCCCTCCTCGATCCCCGGCCTGACGTGGCCGACGCTCACCTTCTCCGACCGGCTCACCATCCCGCTCGGCGGTGACCGGGGCGACCTCGAACTGCGCTACTGCGGGCGCGGGCACACCGCCGGTGACATCGTGGCGTGGCTGCCGCACCAGCGGATCCTGTTCGCGGGTGACCTGGTCGAGTCGCAGGCCGCGCTGTACACCGGTGACGCGTTCCACGACGAGTGGGCGACGTCCACCCTGGACGCGGTCGCCGCGCTGGGCGCGGAGGTGCTGGTGGGCGGGCGCGGGGCGGTGGCCCGGGACCGGGGCGAGGTCGACGCGGCGATCGCCCAGTCGCGGAACTTCCTGGACGAGCTGCGGCGCACCGTGGGGTCCGTGCACGTCGGCGGGGGCACGGTGGCCGAGGCGTTCGCCGCCGCGCACCGGGCGCTCGCCCCGCGCTACGGCCGGTGGCCGATCTTCGAGCACTGCCTGCCGTTCGACGTGCAGCGGTACTGGGACGAGTGCGAGGGCGTGGGGTGGCCGCGGATCTGGACCGCCGAGCGGGACCGCGAGGTGTGGGAGTCGCTGCGGTGATCCCCGTGCTCGTGGTCGGCGGCGGACCGGTCGGGATGACGGCCGCGCTGCTGCTGGCCCGCGCGGGCGTGCCGAGCGTGGTCCTGGAGGCGGCCGGGGAGCGGGTCGCCGCGGGCAGCCGGTCGATCTGCGTGCAGCACGACGTGCTGCAGGTCCTGGAGCGCGTCGGCGCGGGGCGGGCCGTGGTCGACGCGGGCGTGACCTGGTACCGGGCCCGCACGTTCGTCCGCGGCCGGGAGGTGCTGACGGTGGAGCTGCCGCGGCGGCGGGGGTTCCCGCCGTTCGTCAACACCCCGCAGACCGAGGTCGAGCGCGTCCTGGAGGCCCGCGTCCGCGCCGAACCGCTGGTCGACCTCCGCTACGGGGAGCGGGTCGTCGGCCTGCGGCAGGGCGCGACCGTCCGCGTCACGACGGAGGGCGGCGCCTACGAGGGCTCGCACTGCCTGGCGGCGGACGGCGTCAAGTCGACGGTCCGCGACCTGCTCGGCATCGGCTTCCCGGGTCACTCGTACGAGGACCTGTTCGTCATCGCGGACATCCGGGTCGACCTGGGCCACCGGGAGCCCGAGCGGCTGTTCCACTTCGACCCCGCCTGGAACCCCGGCCGCCAGGTCCTGCTGCACCCGCAGCCCGGCGGCGTGCACCGGATCGACTGGCAGGTCCCGGAGGGCTTCCGGCTGACCGACGAGCACATCCGGCGGATCACCGGCTCCCACCCGTACGAGGTGCTCTGGCAGTCCACCTACCGCTTCCACCAGCGCCGCGCCACGCGGTTGCGGGACGGGCGCGTGCTGCTGGTCGGCGACTCCGCGCACGTGATGAGCCCGTTCGGCGCGCGCGGCCTGAACTCCGGCATCTGCGACGCCGACAACGCGGTGTGGAAGGTCGTGCTGGACCGGGCGGGCGAGGCCGGGCCGGCGCTGCTGCCGTCGTACGAGCTGGAGCGCGGCGCGGCGGCCGACGAGAACCTGCGGGTCACCGGCGAGACCATGCGCTTCCTCGTGCCCCGCACGGCCGCGGAGCGGGCGCACCGCCGCGCGGTGCTGGAGGGCGGGGACGCCGGGCTGATCGACTCGGGCCGGCTGTTCGAGCCGTTCGCCTACCGCGACTCCCCGCTGCCAGCCCCGGCTGCACGGGCGCGGTGGCGCGCGACAGCGGGCGGTTCGGCCCCGGCTTCACGGTGGAGGACGGGGCCCTCGTCCGCCCGGACGGCCACCTCGCCGCCGTCGGCGCGGACCCGGGCGCGGCACTGCGCCGCGCCCAGGGCTTCACCGACGCCTGAACGGGCCGCCTGGACCGGGCCGCAGCCCGACCGGGCCGCCTGGACCGGGCCGCGGCGCCGGTCCGCCCCCCACGCCGCCGAGCCCGTCGTCAGAGGACGATGCCGGTCAGCACCATCGTCCGCTGCTCGGTGAAGTCCTCCATCGCCGACCGCACGCCCTCGCGCCCCGTCCCGGACCCCTTCACCCCGCCGTACGGCATCTGGTCGGCCCGGTAGGAGGGCACGTCGCCGATGATGACGCCGCCGACCTCCAGCTCGGCCGCCGCCCGGAACGCCACCGCCACGTCCCGCGTGAACACCCCGGCCTGCAGCCCGTACTCGGTGGCGTTGGCCTGCTCGAACGCCTCGTCCACCGAGTCCACCACGGACACCGCCAGCACCGGCCCGAACACCTCCTGGTGCCACAGCCGGGCCGACGCGGGCACGTCCTGCACGACGGTGGGCTCCACCGACGTCCCGGACCGCCCGCCGCCGACGTGCAGGGTCGCGCCGGCGGCCACGGCCTCGGCGACCCACTCCTCGACGCGCCGCGCGTTGTCCTCGTCGATCAGCGGCCCGACCTCCACCTCGGGGTCGTGCGGGTCGCCGGTCCGCAGCGCCCGCACCGCCGCCACCAGCCTGGGCACGAACTCGTCCGCCACGTCCCGGTGCACCAGGACCCGCTGCACCGCGATGCACGACTGCCCGGCCTGGTAGTTGCCGAACGTCGCGATCCGCGCCGCCGCCCGGTCCAGGTCCGGCCAGTCCGCGCAGACGATCGCCGCGCTGTTGGACCCCAGTTCCATCACCACGTGCTTGCGCGGCGCCGAGTCCGCCAGCGACCAGCCCACCGCCGTGGACCCGGTGAACGAGATCACCGGCAGCCGCTCGTCGGTGACCAGCGACCCCATGTCCGAGCCGCGCACCGGCAGCACGGAGAACGCGCCCTCCGGCAGGCCCGCCTCGGCCAGCAGCTCGCCCAGCAGCAGGGCGGACAGCGGCGTGGCCGACGCGGGCTTCACGACGACCGGCGCGCCGACCGCGAGCGCAGGGGCGACCTTGTGCGCCACCAGGTTGAGCGGGAAGTTGAACGGCGCGACGGCCAGCACCGGCCCGCGCGGCACCCGGCGCACCAGCGCGAGCCGCCCCTCGCCGCCGGTGTCGGTGTCCAGCCGCTGCAGGTCGCCGGTGAACCGCCGGGCCTCCTCGCCCGCGAACCGGAAGGTGTTCACCGCCCGGGTGACCTCGACGTTCGCCCACTTGAGCGGTTTGCCGTTCTCGGCGGTGATGGTCTCGGCGATCTCCTCGGCGCGCTCCGCGAGCGCCCGCGACACCCGCAGCAGCGCCTCCGCCCGGACGTGCGCGGGCGTGCGGCGGAACTCGCCCGCCACCGCGGCGGCCGCGGCCACGGCGCGTTCCACCTGGTCGGGGCCCGGTACGGCGACCGAGGCCACCTCCGTGCCGTCGAACGGGTGGTAGACGGCGGTGGCCTGCGCGCCCTGCTCCGGGTGACCGGCGATCCAGCAGGGCCGCGGCTGCGGGGTAATCGCGTCCATGGGCCACAACCTAGGCCGTTCCTCGCACCCGGCGCAGGTCTGAGACCATGTCCACCGTGTCCGACAGCAGCAACCGCCCCGTCCTGGTCATCGACTTCGGCGCGCAGTACGCGCAGCTGATCGCCCGCCGCGTGCGGGAAGCGCAGGTGTACTCCGAGGTCGTGCCGCACACCGCGAGCGTGGCGGAGCTGCTGGAGAAGGACCCGGCGGCGATCGTGCTCTCCGGCGGCCCGGCCAGCGTCTACGAGCCGGGCGCGCCGCAGGTCGACCCGAAGCTGTTCGACGTCGGCGTGCCGGTGTTCGGCATCTGCTACGGCTTCCAGGCGATGGCGGGCGCCCTCGGCGGCACCGTCGAGCGCACCGGGACCCGCGAGTACGGGCGCACCGACCTGGGCGTGACCAGCAGCGGCGGCCTGCTGCACGAGGAGCTGCCCGGCACCCACCCGGTGTGGATGAGCCACGGCGACGCGGTCACCGCCGCGCCCGAGGGCTTCACGGTGACCGCGTCCAGCGACGGCGCGCCGGTGGCCGCGTTCGAGGACCCGGGGCGCCGGTTCGCGGGCGTCCAGTACCACCCGGAGGTGGGGCACTCGCCGCACGGCCAGGAGGTGCTGCGCCGCTTCCTGCACGAGATCGCCGGCATCCGCCCGCAGTGGACGACGTCGTCCATCGTGGACGAGCAGGTCGCCCGCGTCCGCGCGCAGGTCGGCGACGGCAAGGCCATCTGCGGCCTGTCCGGCGGCGTCGACTCGGCGGTGGCCGCCGCCCTGGTCCAGCGGGCCATCGGGGACCGGCTGACCTGCGTCTTCGTCGACCACGGCCTGCTGCGGGCCGGGGAGCGCGCGCAGGTGGAGCGCGACTTCGTGGCCGCGACCGGCGTCAAGCTCGTGACCGTCGACGCCCGCGACCGGTTCCTGGCGGCGCTGGCCGGCGTCACGGACCCGGAGGAGAAGCGCAAGATCATCGGCCGCGAGTTCATCCGCGTCTTCGAGCAGGCCGAGCGCGACCTGAAGGCCGAGGGCGACTACCGGTTCCTGGTGCAGGGCACCCTCTACCCGGACGTGGTCGAGTCCGGCGGCGGCGCGGGCACCGCGAACATCAAGAGCCACCACAACGTCGGCGGCCTGCCCGACGACCTCCAGTTCACCCTGGTGGAGCCGCTGCGCGCGCTGTTCAAGGACGAGGTCCGGCGGGTGGGCGCCGAGCTGGGCCTGCCGGAGACCATCGTGCAGCGCCAGCCGTTCCCCGGGCCCGGCCTGAGCATCCGGATCATCGGCGAGGTGACCGCGGAGCGCCTGGAGGTGCTGCGCAAGGCCGACGCGATCGCCCGCGAGGAGCTGACCAGCGCCGGCCTGGACCGCACGATCTGGCAGTGCCCGGTGGTGCTGCTGGCCGACGTCCGCAGCGTCGGCGTGCAGGGCGACGGCCGCACCTACGGCCACCCGGTGGTCCTGCGCCCGGTCTCCAGCGAGGACGCGATGACCGCCGACTGGACCCGCCTGCCCTACGAGGTGCTGGAGCGCATCTCCACCCGCATCACCAACGAGGTGGCGGAGGTCAACCGCGTGGTGCTGGACGTGACGAGCAAGCCGCCGGGCACCATCGAGTGGGAGTGAGCCGGCCGGGGGGACCCGGACGAGCGGAGAGGGGCCACCCCCGCGGCAGCGGGAGCGGCCCCTCTCTCGTTCCCCGGTCACGCCACCCGCGCCCGCTCCCCGAGCGGCGCGGGCCCCCCTTGCCCGCTAGTCGCGCCGGCGCGCCGACCCGACCAGGAGCCCCAGGCCGATCACCATCGCGCCCCCGGCCAGGGCCCACCGCACGTCCAGGAAGGCCGGCCACGACGCCCCGTCGGACAGCATGTAGGCGGCGGCGACCAGGGCGGCCGCCCCGAACACCAGCCCCACCACGTCGATCCCGCGCTTCTCGATCGAATCCCGGTCAGCCACGGACCAGCACCACCTTCCCGACTCCCGCGCGGATGTCCAGCCCGAGCTCCAGGCCGCCCGGTCCGTCCGCGCCCCTGTCCGTCACTTCCGCGGTCCGGTCCCGCCCGTCGAGCTCGGTGCCGAGGCACTCCAGCGAGCCGATCCCGGTGTGGCAGGTCGCCACCACGTCGGCGCCCGCGGGCACCCGCACCCGGATGGAGCCCACGCCGACCTCCACCTCCGTCCGCACCTCGCCCGCGGCGGGCAGGCCGGTCAGGTCCAGGTCCACCTCGCCCGCGTTGGTGTCGTAGCGGTCCAGCACCTGCTCGGCCGCGGTCGGCCGCGCCGTCACGTCGCCGACGTGGTCCGAGCCGTCGAACGAGCCGAAGTCCGCGGCGGTCATCGCCACCCCGACCACGCTCAGCGGCACCACCAGGGGGATCAGGCCCCGGCCCCCGCCCCGCACGGCCCCGACCAGCAGGCCGGCGGCCAGGGTGGCCACCACGAGGCCGATCACGTGCGGCGCGGTGAACCAGGCGCTGTAGGACGAGGCCACCAGCGACCCCGCCAGGACCACCAGCGCGAGCCCGAACGTCACCCCGCCGACCCGCGAGCGCCGCCGGGGCGGGCGCGGTGGCCCGACCGGCGCCGGGACCGGCGCGGGCGCGGGCTCGGGCAGGTCCCAGGCGAACGGCGCGGCGCCCAGCGGGTCCCACGCCGGCGGCGTCTCGCGGGTGGTCGGGGATCCGGTCGTGTGCACGGGGCTCACCTCGGGTGCGACGGGCGGACGGTTGAGCGAGCCCCGGCTGCGGTGCAGCAGGTAGACCGCGCCGACGGACAGCAGCACGCCACCCACCATGGTGAACCCGCCGTCGACGAAGAAGCCGGTCGCGGGCAGCACCGCGAGGCCCAGCACGACGGTCAGCGCCACCGGGGTCGAGCTGCGGCCCCGCCCGATCAGGGACTCGGCGGCGGAGACCTCGTCGCCCTCCTGCGCCAGCCACAGCCAGCCCAGCAGGTAGATCAGGACCCCCGCGCCGTTGCACAGCGCCATGGCCACGAACGCCACCCGGACGACCACGGGGTCGACCCGGTACCGCTCCGCGAGCCCCGCGGCGACACCGGCGATCTTGCGCCCCTGGTGCGGGCGCCGGGGCCGACTGGCCCAGAAGTCCTTCAGCGTCTCCTCGACGCCTGCTGCGCTCAGGTTCCCGCTCACGGTGTCGAGCATGGCCGCCGGGGCGCGCCCCGCGCATCGGGGACCCACCCTGAACCGGGTATCGGGTGGAACCCTGATGGAACGGCGCCCCGACCCGTGTGACGATCGGGGGGTGAGCGCGCAGGTGGACGCCGTCCCGGTCAAGCAGCCGGCCAAGCCCGTGGAACCGGTGCGCCGGCGCCGGTCCGGGCGCGTGGTCGCGGGCGTGGCGGGCGGTGTCGCCGACCACCTGGGCGTCGAGGTGTTCTGGGTGCGGGCGGTGTTCGCCGCGCTGACCGCGCTCAACGGCGTGGGCGTGGTCGCGTACGGCCTGCTGTGGCTGTTCGTGCCGCAGCGCCCCGCCGCCGAGCCGGAGCAGCCCTCCACCGACCCCCGCGAGCGCCAGCAGGCGTTGGGCCTGGTCGCCCTCGGCATCGGCGCGGCGGTGGTCAGCGGCCTGCTGTCCGGGCCGGTCAGCGGCTGGATCGTCGGGCCGCTCGCGGTGGCGCTGGTCGGCGCGGCCGTGGTGTGGCGGGAGGCGGACGAGGCGCAGCGCCGCCGCTGGCGGGACGGGGCGAGGTCGGGGTTCCTCGGCACCGGCCGGTCCGCGGTGGTCCGGGTGCTGGCGGGCGTGGCGCTGGTCGCCCTCGGCATCGGCGTGCTGCTGGTCAGCAGCTACGGCATCGACCAGCTGCGGTTCGCGCTGCTCGCGGTGGTGGCCACGCTGGGCGGCGTGGCGGTGCTCACCGTGCCGCTGTGGATCAAGCTCATCACCGACCTGGGGGAGGAGCGCCGGGTCCGCATCCGGACCGAGGAGCGCGCCGAGATCGCCGCCCACCTGCACGACTCCGTGCTCCAGACGCTCGCCCTGATCCAGAAGCAGTCGGGGGACCCGCGCGAGGTCAAGCGCCTGGCGCGCAGCCAGGAGCGGCAGCTGCGGGACTGGCTGTACGGCCGCAGCGCGGAGGAGGGCGACCGGCCCGCCACCCTGTCCGCCGCGGTCGCCAAGGCGTCCGGCGAGGTGGAGGACCGGTTCGCGATCGGCGTCCAGCAGGTCGTGGTGGGCGACTGCGAGCTGGACCACAACCTGCTGGCCCTGGTGCAGGCGTCCCGCGAGGCGATGGTGAACGCGGCCAAGCACGCGGGCGTCGCCGAGATCAGCGTCTACGGCGAGGTCGAGCCCGATCGGGTGACGGTGTTCGTCCGGGACCGCGGTCGGGGCTTCGACCCGGAACTGGTCCCGGAGGACCGGCATGGCCTGGCCGACTCCATCCGGGGGAGGATGGACCGGCACGGCGGGGAGGTCCGGCTGCGCACCGGCCCCGGCGAGGGGACCGAGGTGCAGCTGACGATGCCGCGGAAGACCTCCGGCACACCCGCGGACACAGGACGAGGGGCCACGACGTGACAGGCCAGAAGACTGCGGTGCGGGTGTTCCTGGTGGACGACCACGCGCTGTTCCGCGCCGGTGTGCGGGCGGAACTCGACTCGATCACCGACGAGGTGGACGTCGTCGGCGAGGCCGGCTCGGTCGGCGAGGCGGTCGTGGGCATCAACCACCTCAAGCCGGACGTGGTGCTGCTGGACGTGCACATGCCCGACGGCGGTGGCGCGGAGGTGCTGCGGCAGGTCCGCACGGCGCTGCCCGAGGTGGTGTTCCTGGCGCTGTCGGTGTCCGACGCCGCCGAGGACGTCATCGCGGTGATCCGGGCGGGCGCGCGCGGCTACGTCACCAAGACGATCTCCAGCCAGGAGCTGGTGCGGGCGGTGGTCCGGGTCTCCGAGGGCGACGCGGTGTTCAGCCCGCGGCTGGCCGGGTTCGTGCTCGACGCGTTCGCGGACCGCCCCGGCGCGGCCCCGATCAGCGACCCCGAGCTGGACCTGCTGACGCCGCGCGAGCGGGACGTGCTGCGGCTGCTGGCGCGCGGCTACGCGTACAAGGAGATCGCCTCGGAGCTGTTCATCTCGGTGAAGACGGTGGAGACGCACGTGTCGAGCGTGCTGCGCAAGACCCAGCTGTCCAACCGCTACGAGCTGTCCCGCTGGGCCTCGGACCGCCGCCTGGTCTGACCCCCGCCGCTCGGGCGGTTCGTCGCCGGGCGCGCGGCGGGCGGTGCGGGCGCGAGGTGTGCGCGCGGTCCGGCGCCGGGTCGCGCGCCCCCCGCGACGTCCACCGGCTCGACCGGCCGCTCGCCGCCACCTCGGCCGAGGTGGCGGCGGGCTCAGTTGGTGGAGACCAGCTTGGCCAGCTCGCGGTCGAAGTCGATCCACAGGTCCTCCTCGCCGGGCTGGACCACGTCGTAGGTCAGGTCCAGGAACTCGGCGACGGCCTCGGCCCGCGCGGACAGGATCGCGAACCCGGTCGGCGCGTTCAGCTCCAGCAGGACCCGCTCCGGGTCGTCGCCGGCCGGGCGGACCAGGATGTCCCCCTCGCCGGAGGGCGTCAGCAGGCCGTCGGCCAGCAGGTCGCGGGCGAAGATCCACTCGACCTTGCCCTGGCCGGTGTGGAACAGGACGGCGACCGCGTACGGGTCCTCCGGCTCGTAGTGCAGCTCGGCCTCCACGGGAGCCGGCGCGACGCCGGGGACGAGGAGGTGGAAAGTGGTCGTGGTGGTGATGCTCTCGGTGCTCATGTCCCCTTGGGTTCCCTTCCGGTGTCCGTCCCTCTCACGAGAGAAGACGCCCGAGGGGTCGATACGGGACGTCGTTCGCCTGAACACCACGCGATCGGGGGAGACCTGAGTCTCAGGTCCACCCGTTTGCCCACGCGGCTCGTCTCAACTGGACGTACCGGTGGGTAACACTGCGTTATCGCAGGTCACTTGAGCGTAGTCACCGGCTCGCGGTCGACCGGGACGATGGCCGTCGCGGGCTGCTTCCGGGTCAGCGCGACGCCCACGAGCACCACGACCATGCCCGCCACGACGCGCAGGTTCAACTCCTCGCCCAGGAACACCGCGCCGAGCAGGACCGACACCACGGGCAGCAGGTAGCCGACCGTCGTGGCGTTGGTGGGCCCCTCGTCCTCGATGAGGCGGTAGTTGATGACGAAGGCCACGCCGGTGCCGAACACCCCCAGGACGCCGACGGCGACCAGCGCCTGCCAGCTCGGGTGCACCGGCTGCAACCCGGCCACCGGCACCACCGCCGCGGTCAGGCCGGTCGCGGCGACGAGCTGGGTGGAGGACATCTGCAGCGGGGACAGGCCGCGGCCGGACACCGTCCGGCCGATGTAGGTGTAGCTGACCGCGTAGGAGGCGGCGGCGGCCAGGCAGGCCAGCGCCCCCCAGCCGGCCAGGCCGGACCTGCCCCACGGCGCGAAGATCAGCAGCGTGCCCGCGAAGCCGAGGACCAGGCCCGCGAACCGGGCGGTGTTGCGCTTGCGCTCGTGGCCCAGCACCAGGCCGATCGCCAGGGCCCACAGCGGGGTGGTGGCGTTGAGGACGCCCGCCACGCCCGAGTCCACGCTCTGCTCGCCCAGCGCGAACAGCGTGAACGGGATCAGGGTGCCGAACACCGCGGCGAACGCCAGCCGGCCCCAGGAGGCCCGGTCGCGCGGCAGCCGCTGACCGCCGGCCAGCAGCAGCACGACCAGCACGGCGGCGCCCAGGGCGGTGCGGGCCAGGGCGATCTGGACCGGGGAGAGACCGGTCAGCGCGATCTTGATCCAGAGGAAGCTGGAACCCCACAGCAGGGCGAGGACGCCCATCCTGATCAGCGTGCCCGGTCTGTTCACGAGCACATGCTGCTCTCCGCGAAGCAACAGGACAAGTGAATAGAAGTACACGACCATTAAGCACAGCTATACGATGGCGTGATGCTGGACGTGCGTCGCATGCAGGTGCTCCGGGCCGTGGTCACCACCGGCTCCATCACCGCCGCCGCGGTGAACCTCGGCTACACCCCCTCGGCGATCAGCCAGCAGGTCGCCGCGCTGGAGAAGCAGGCCGGCCTGCCGCTGCTGGACCGCGTCGGCCGGGGCGTGCGGCCCACCGCCGCCGGCCGGCTGCTGACCGAGCACGCCGCCCGCATCACCGACCGGCTGGTCGAGGCCGAGGCGGCGCTCGCCGACCTGCGCGAGGGCCGCACCGGGCGGCTGCGGGTGCGGTACTTCGCCACCGCCGGCGCGGCCCTCGTGCCGCCCGCCGTGGCCGCGTTCAAGGCCCGGCACGCCGAGGTGCAGCTCGACCTCAAGCTGATCGAGCCGGACGACCCGATGGCGGAGCTGGCCGCGGGCCGCGCCGACGTGGCGCTGTCGGTGCTCCCGCACGGGGCCGGGGCGCCGCGCGGCGTGCGCGTCGTGCACCTGCTCGACGACCCGTACCTGGCCGTCCTGCCCCGCGGGCACGACCTGGCCCGCAAGCGCGTGCTGGACCTCGCCGACCTGGCCGACGAGCCGTGGGTCGACGCGGTGAACCCGCCGGGGCCGTGCCGGGACATCGTGCTCGACGCCTGCGCGTCGGCCGGGTTCGCGCCCAACTTCGTCCTGGAGTCCGACGACTACCCGACTGCGCAGGGCTTCGTCGCCGCCGGCCTGGGCTCGACCATCGTGCCGAAGCTGGGGCTGGGCGTCGTGCACCCCGGCGTGGTGGTGCGCAGGCTGCGGCGCCCGCAGCCGACGCGCGGGATCTGCGCGGCCATCCGCGAGGACAGCGCGGACTCGCCGCCCGTCCGGACCCTGCTGGACGCCCTCAAGGCCGCCGTCGCCTGAGCCGCGCCCGGTCCCGCGCGGCTCGCCTCGCGGGACCGGGCACGGCGCACCCCGTGCAGCCCGGTACCTCCCTGTTCTCGCTTTCAGCTTGTGGATTCCGCACGCCCCGTGCAGTCCGGTGACTTCGTGTTCTCCCCGCACGGCCTGCCGGAGGCAGTCATCTTTGTCGGGGGGTGTCAAGCGGTGAAGCGTGCTTGACACCCCCCGACAAAGATGATCGGGCTGCGCCCAGGCCGTACGGGGAGAACACGAGGCACACGGCTGCGCTGAAGCGCCGCCGCGCGGGGCGCGGCTGGTGAGAGCTGGAGCGCCGCCGCGCGGGGCATGAGCCGTGGTGAGAGTCGTGCGAACGCGGCCCGCTTGAAGAGGTGAATCCGGGGTGGTCGGCTGATCCGTGTCAAGACTTGCTGAGCGGCTGGTCCTTGGAGATGAACAGGCCCTGGTTCTCCCACTTCAGCACGATCAGCTTGCGCTCGTGGGACTCCGAGTCGTCCTTCATGCGGTACGTGACGTCGACCTCGTACGCGTAGAGCTCGTTGATCCTCAGGTTGGTCAGCTCGACCGACTTCACCGAGCCCCACCAGCCCTTGTAGGACTCGAAGCCGCCCATGCTGCTCTGCATCTCGGCGGTGAGCCTGCTGAAGCCGTCCTCCACGTTGGTGGGCATCAGCGCGAAGTAGTCCCGGATCGCCGCTTCCTGCTGCTGCTGCGTCGGCTCGGTGGTGAACTTGGCCGTCGGGGTCGTCGGCTTCTTCGTCTGCGTCACCGACGGCTCACCGCCCGCGGCCTGCTTGGCGGTCGTCGTGGTCCCGGTGCCGCCCGCCTGGTTCTGCTCGCCGCCGCCACCGCCGCCGCTGTTCGCCAGGCTGGCCAGCAGGATGCCGACGACGGCCGCGGCGACGATCGCCAGCGCCGTGAACACCGTGGACCGCTTGCTCTTGGCCGGTCCGCGCGCCGGTCTGCCCGGCGGGCGGGGCGCGGCGGCCGGGCGCGCCGGCGGGGGCTGCGCCGCGCC
>Ga0196958_10000121_pt1 | contig 27498 bp, 28 predicted proteins | sample S1v_10metaG_FD_148654 | JGI IMG/M metagenome (GOLD analysis project Ga0196958, IMG submission 148654) | Soil microbial communities from Anza Borrego desert, Southern California, United States - S1+v_10 | ecosystem: Environmental > Terrestrial > Soil > Desert | place: USA: California | collected... | reverse complement strand
GGGTGTCGGCGGAGAGATCCCCCGTGGTCGTGGACGCGCCCGCGTCGTCGGTGTCGCCGGCGTCCGCAGCGGCGGCGCCGTCGGTCTCGCCGGTGTCGCCAGCCCCGCCATCGCCGGTCTCGGCAGCGGCGGTCCCGTCGGTCCCGCCGACCTCGTGCACCGCGGCGGGGGTGTGGCCGGAGAGCTCGGCAGGGGTGGAGGCGCCGCCGTCGACGCTCTCGCCCGACCCGCCGGTGCTCCCGCGCGACTCACCGAGGGCCGCGTCGACGGTGTCGATCGCGCCCTCGACCCCCGCGTTCTCCGCGATCTCGGCGGCGGTGCGGCTGATCTCGGTGGTGCCGGCGTCGACGTGCCGGGTCTCGAGGACCGCGCCGTCGCTGCCGTGCACCACGACCTCGCCGCCGCCGTGGTCGGAGACGATGTTGACGGCGCGCTCGACCGCCTCGACCTCCGTCGCGGTCCGGGCGGTCACCTGGTCGTCCCCCGGGACCGTGACGGTCCATTCCTCGCCGGCGGGCTGCACGTGGCGATCGGGCATGTCTGGCTCCTCGTGTGTCGGTGTCGCGTCAGGACTGCCCACCCGAGGCCCCGGGTCCACGTCCGACGGCACCGCAGTGCGGTGATGATTCCCTCGCACCGAGGCACCGGCGACGACGAGACCTGCGCCTTCCTCCCGACGGCGGAACCCCGACGGTCAGCGAGCGGAGCCGGGGTCGGGCGCGGCGGCGTCCGCGTCCTGCGCGGCGATGCGCCCTCGTCGCGGTCCGACTGGCGAGGAGCGTCATCGCGTCGGCGGAGGGGGTGCCGGGCTCGGGGCTGTAGACGGTGAGGACGAGCCCGGGGTCGGCGGGGATCGGCATCGTCTCGTAGCCGACCCCGAGGTCGCCGACGACGGGGTGGTGGGAGCGCTCGGTGCCGGTGTGGTGCAGGCGCACGTTGTGCTTGGCCCACCGGACCCGGAACTCTCCGCTGCGGGGGAGAGCTCGCCGACGGGGGTCGGAGATGCCGCGGTCGTAGGGGTCGCGTCACCGAGCTCCACGCGGTTGTCCATGGGTCCACGGCAGGACCGGCGGACGTCGTGTGCGGGGTGCTCGTCGAAGGGGTGTCGGCAGCACCCCCCTCGTGGCACCCGTGTCAGGGGCTCCTCCCACGCGCCCGCGATCCGGCGTTGTCTCGATGGTGTCCGAGAGGCGGCCGGTCCGTCGCCGGCACAGAGGTCGAGCAGCGTTCGACCGCATCAGCAGCGAGGAGCTCGACGCCCACCGCGACCATCCGTCCGACCTCGCCCACGACGACACCAACCCCGCCGACCCCGCACGCGTCTCCGCGTGGGGCCGGGAAGAGAGGAACCACGATGCGAGGAGCACTGCTCTACGCGCCCGGCGACGTCCGCGTCGAGGACCGCCCCGACCCGACCATCGAACAGCCCACCGACGCGATCATCCGGCTGGCCGCCAGCTGTGTGTGCGGCTCGGACCTCTGGCCCTACCGCGGCATCGAGCCGGTCCACGGGCCCTCGCCCATGGGCCACGAGTACGTCGGCGTCGTCGAGGAGGTCGGCGGCGAGGTCCGGGACATCGAGCCCGGGCAGTTCGTCGTCGGGTCGTTCTTCGCCTCGGACAACACCTGCGAGAACTGCCGCGCCGGCTACCAGACCTCCTGCCTCCACCGCCAGCCCGCCGCCCCCGGTGGCGCGCAGGCCCAGTACGCCCGGATCGCCCTGGCCGACGGCACCCTCGTCGCCACTCCCGGGATGCCCTCCGACGACCTGGTCCCCGGGCTGCTCGCCGCCTCCGACGTGCTGGGGACCGGCTGGTTCGGGGCGGTCGCCGCCGAGGTCGGGCCCGGCAAGACCGTCGCCGTCGTCGGCGACGGCGCCGTCGGCCTGCTCGCCGTGCTGGCCGCCCGGCAGCTGGGCGCCGAACGGATCATCGCCATGAGCCGCCACGAGCCCCGCCAACAGCTGGCCCGGGCCCACGGCGCCACCGACATCGTCACCGAACGCGGCGACGAGGGCGTCGCGCGGATCCAGGAGCTCACCGGCGGGCTCGGTGCGCACTCGGTCATCGAGGCCGTCGGCACCCAGGAATCGATGATGCAGGCCATCCACTCCACCCGCCCCGGTGGGCACGTCGGCTACGTCGGCGTCGCCCACGGCGTCGAACTGCCCGGCGAGCAACTCTTCTTCTCCCACGTGCACCTGCACGGGGGCCCTGCCCCGGTCCGGCGCTTCCTGCCCGACCTCATCGACCTCGTCTGCCGGCGCGACATCGACCCCGGCAAGGTCTTCGACCTCGAGCTGCCCCTCGAGCAGGCCGCCGAGGGCTACCGCGCCATGGACGAGCGACGCGCGATCAAGACACTGCTCACGCCGTGAGGCGCCGATGCGCCGGGCCGTGGATCGCCGCCGCCGTGCTGGGGCTGTGCTCCGACGAGGCCGCGTTCACCGTCGGCCACGGCATGGTCGTCGACGGCGGGCAGACGGCCTGACTCCGCGCGGCGGCGAGGTCCGGCGACCCTGCCCGGGCGTGCCGGCGCGTCCGGCAGGATGAGCCGATGGGTGCGCGCTTCCGGGAGCTCGACCGGCGGGTGACGCCGATGGGCGAGCTCGTCCTGCGCCGCCGCCGGACGCCGTGGTCGAGCGACGACGTCTACGAGGTCAAGCTCGGCGACGAGTTCCTGATGTCGAGCCTGTTCACCGTGGCCGAGCAGGAGATGTCGCGGCTGGCGCTGGAGCGGCTACCCGGTGGCGGGCTCGACGTCGCCGTCGGCGGCCTGGGGCTGGGCTACACCGCGCGGGCGGCGCTGGACGCCGGCACCGCCCGCGGGGAGGAGGCCGGCGGATCGAGGGTCGCCTCCGTGCTGGTGATCGAGGTCCTCCAGGAGGTCATCGACTGGCACCGGACGGGCCTGGTGCCGCTGGGCGAGGCGCTGTCCGCGGATCCCCGCTGCTCGTTCCGGCACGGCGACTTCTTCGCGCTCCTGCGCGAGGGCCGGCTCGACCCGGACCGGCCCGGCCGCCGGTTCGACGCCGTCCTGCTCGACATCGACCACAGTCCCCGGCACACGCTGCGCGCCGACCACGACGGGTTCTACACCGCGGACGGGTTGCGGGCGCTGGTCCGCGCCCTCCGTCCGGGCGGGGTGTTCGCCCTGTGGTCGAACGACCCACCCGAGCCGCGGTTCCGGGCGCTGCTCGAGGACGTCTTCCCGGTGACCGAGGCCCACGTCGTCGAGTTCCACAACCCGATCCAGGACCGGCCGGCGTCCAGCACGGTCTACCTGGCCCTCGCGCCCCGGGAGGCCACGCCCTGACCTCCCCGTGACGGGTGTCGGTCCACGGGGAAGGCCAGTCCGCGTCGTCGAGGGCGACCGAGGGCGCTCGCCGCTCCGCACGGGCATCTCCACGATCGGCCGGACGTCGTCGCGGGCCACGGGTTCCTCCCGCTCATGAAAATGATTATCGTTCGCGAAATCGACTGACCGGGAGGAGACCTGATGGCGCACGGCCGACGGACCGGGCTGACGCTCGTGTGCGGCGCGGAGCGGGTGGCGACGGCCGCGGTCGCCGCCGCGGTGCGGGCCACGGCGGACACGACGTCGGTGCTGGTCGCCCACGACCTGCGCGGGCTGAGGGAGGGCGTGGTGCAGCGGCGGGTGGTCGAGCACGACGGCGAGCACGACGCGGTCCTCGAGCTCGCGCACGGCTGCGTCTCCTGCACCCTGCGCCAGGACCTGCTGCCGCTGCTCGTGCGCCTCGCCCGCGACCCGGGGGTCGAGCACGTCGTGCTGCTCCTCGATCCGGGACTCGAGGTCGAGGCCGTCTGCGGGGCACTGCTCGCCCTCGTCCCCGACGGCACCGACGGCCCGGTCACCGACCTGCTCGACCTGCGCGGCGTCGTGGCGGTGCTCGACGCCGCGACGTGGCTCGACGACGCCGGCGGTGACGACGCGCTGGTCGAGCGCGGGCTCGCCCTCACCGCCGACGACGAGCGCACGGTGGCCCGGATCGTCGTGGGCCACGCGGAGTTCGCCGACGTCCTCGTGGTCACCGGCCGGTGCGGCGGCGCGTGGGACCGCGTCCGCCTCGAGGCCGTCCTCGCGCGCCTGGCGCCGAGCGCGGCGCCGGTGGTCGCGCCCGACGGGGTCGTCGCGGACCCGGGCCCCGTCGGCACCGAGGTCGTCGCCCGGCTCGCCGACCTCCCCGTCGGCGTCCGCCGGGGCGTGCCCGACGACGCGCACGCGCCGCTGCTGCGCGGCCAGCCGCCGCTGTCCCGCGACGCCGGGGTGTCGCTGCTGCACGTCGGGCACCGGCGCCCGTTCCACCCCGAGCGCCTGCACGCGGCGTTCGACGTGCTCCTGCACGGCACGGTGCGCGCCCGGGGCCGGGTCTGGGTCGCCTCGCAGCCCGAGCACGTCCTGTGGCTGGAGTCCGCGGGCGGGTCGCTGCAGATCGGCGTCGCCGGCCGCTGGCTCACCGCGGACCCGGACGCGTGGGACGGGGCCGGCGACGAGCGTCGCGCGGCCGCGGCCCTGCGGTGGGACGAGCGCTGGGGCGACCGCGAGCAGCAGCTCGTCGTGCTCGTCCACGACGCCGACCCGGCCGGCATCGTCGAGGCGCTCGACGCGGCCCTGCTCACCGACGACGAGCTGGCTCTCGGCGAGGACGCCTGGCGGGGCTTCGACGACCCGTTCTCCGACCCACACACCGACCCGTGCGACGACCTCGACGGCGCTCCGGGTCCCCGCGCCGCGCGGCGGGACGGCGGTGCGTCGTGACGTCGCCCGGCGACGCCGCGACCGTCGGCTTCACCGCCGTGCGCTGCGGCACCGCGGGGTGCCCGCACCACCAGCGCCCGGCCCCGGACGGGCAGGCTGTGGGCCACGCGCTGGGCCGTGCGGTACGCCGCTGCCCGCACGGCGTCCTCGTCAGCGCGCCGTGCCTCACGACCGGCGCGTGCGCCCACGGCACGGCGCCGCGCGGAGCGGGCGCCCTCGTGCTGGTCCAGCCCTGCGACGCGGAGCGCATCCCCACCCGGCCCGCCGTCGTGGCCGGCCCGCTGCACGAGCCCGGCGACGTCGACGACCTGTGCACCTGGCTCGCCGCCGGCGCGGCCGGCCCGCTGCCCCCGCACCTCGACGCGTCGGCGTCGTGACCACCCGACGAGGGAGGGGGACCCGGTGACGACCGAGGCACGGCGGCGCGGCTCGCGCCGGACCGGCCCGGGCACCGCGCCCGGTCAGTCCCGCGCGACCGGCGCCAGCCCCTGCGCCGCGGCGGCGCGGGCGAACGCGGCGAGGACGGCCCGGGCGGTCGGCCTCTCCCCCGTGTGCGGCAGGTGGGCGATGAGGATCCGGCGGGACAGCGGCCGTTCGAGCGGCACGACGACCACCCCGGTCGGCGGGCAGAAGGTCCGGCCGAGGTCGCTGACGAGGGTGATCCCGAGGCCGGCGCCGACCATGGCCAGCGCGGTGGCCGAGCTGTCGACGCGGTGGCGGACGTGCGGCTCGAAGCCGGCTCGCCGGCACGCGGTGCGCACCGCGCGACCCCAGTAGGTGTCCGGCCCGGAGAGGATCCAGTCCTCGTCGGCGAGCGCGGCGAGGTCGGTGCCGGGCCGGTGGTCGGAGCCGGCCGACACGGCGAGGTGGATCTGGTCCTGGCCCAGCGGGACGACGCCCAGGTCGGCCTTCCACGGCTCGGGGGCGTCCGGGTAGTCGAGCAGCAGCGCCAGGTCGAGGTGGCCGTGGCGCACGTCGGCGACGACGTCCTCGCCGTCGGCCTCGGTGCTGTCCAGCGTGATGCCCGGGTGGCGTGCGGCGAGGTCGTCGATCACCGCCGGCAGGAGCCCGGCCCCCGCCGCGGCGAACACCCCGACCGTGAGGTGTGCGGACAGGCTGTGACGTGCGCCCTCGACCGCGGCGCACGCCCGCTGCTCCGCGGCGAGCAGGATCTCGGCGTGCTCGGCGAGCACCCGGCCGACCTCGGTGAGCCGGACGCCCCGCCCCACCCGCTCGAGGACCGGGGCGCCGACCTCGACGCTCAGGGCCTCGAGCTGCTGGGACACGGCCGAGGGCGAGAAGTGCAGGGTCGCCGCGGCCGCGTTGACGCCGCCCTGACGAGCGACCTCCCGCAGTGTCCGCAGGCGGCGCAGGGACAGCTCCATGAAGCTCATCCAAACACCTGTGTGCAGAAATGTCCGCTGGACCTGAACGCTCGTCACGCACAGGCTCGAGACCGGCGCGACGAACAGATCGACGGAAGGGGACGTGGGGTCAGGATGAGCAGGTTCACCGGTGGCCGGCACGTCCTCCCCGAACCGCAGCCGCCGGGCAACGTGGTCACCGCCCTCGGGATCGACGAGCAGTCCGCTCCGTTCGAGCCCGTCCGGCCCACCGCCGCTCCCGACCGCGCCCCGCACGTGGTGGTCGTCGTCCTCGACGACCTGGGGTTCGGCAGCACCAGCGCGTTCGGCGGGCCCTGCCGGACGCCCACGGCCGACCGGCTGGCGGCCGACGGGCTGCGCTACACCCGCTTCCACGTCACGGCGCTGTGCTCGCCGACCCGGCAGGCGCTGATGACCGGCCGCAACCACCACTCCGTGGGCATGGGCGGCACCACGGAGATGGCCACCTCCGCGCCCGGCTACTCCGGCTTCCGTCCGCGCAGCGCGGCGACGATGGCCCGGACGCTGCAGGCCAACGGGTACAGCACCGCCGCGTTCGGCAAGTGGCACCAGACCCCGCCCTCGGAGATCAGCCCGGTGGGACCGTTCGACCGCTGGCCCACCGGCGAGGGCTTCGACCACTTCTACGGCTTCATGGCCTGCGAGATGAACCACTGGTCGCCGCTGCTCTACCAGGGCACCACCCCGGTCGAGCCGGCGCGCCGGCCCGGCTACCACCTCTCCGAGGACCTCGTCGACCACGCCGTCGACTGGGTCCGCACCCAGCGCACCATGACGCCCGACCGCCCGTTCTTCACCTACCTCGCCTTCGGGGCCTCGCACGCGCCGCTGCACGTCGCCCCGGAGTGGCAGCAGCGCTACCGCGGCGCGTTCGACCACGGGTGGGACCGCCAGCGCGAGCTCACGCTCGCCCGCCAGAAGGAGCTGGGCGTCGTCCCGGAGCACACCGAGCTGGCCCCGTGGGCCGAGGGCGTGCCCCGCTGGGACGAGCTCGACGACGACCAGCGGGCGCTGGGGGCGCGGTTCATGGAGACCTTCGCCGGGTTCACCGAGCACGCCGACACCCAGCTCGGGCGCTTCGTCGCGGCGCTGGAGGAGCTCGGCGAGCTCGACGACACGCTGTTCGTCTACCTGCTCGGCGACAACGGCGCCTCGGGCGAGGGCGGCATCGAGGGCACCCTCGTCGAGCACCGCCTCGGGCACGGCATCGTCGACGACCCGGCGGAGATGATCGGGCACATCGACGCGATGGGCGGGCCCGAGACGTACCCCATCGCCCCGGCCGGCTGGGCGCTGGCCATGAACACCCCGTACCAGTGGACCAAGCAGGTGGCCTCCCACCTCGGGGGCACCCGCGACGGGCTGGTCGTGCACTGGCCCCGCGGCATCACCGACCGCGGCGGGCTCCGCACCCAGTTCCACCACGTCATCGACGTGCTGCCCACGATCCTCGACTGCGCCGGCATCCCGCAGCCGACCGCGGTCGACGGCGTCACGCAGAAGCCCATCGAGGGCGTGAGCATGCGCTACAGCTTCGACGCCGCCGACGCGCCCGACCGCCGCCGCACCCAGTACTTCGAGATGTGCGGCAACCGCGGCATCTACCACGAGGGCTGGACCGCGGTGACCCGCCACGGCGTCCCCTGGGAGATGGTGCCCACCGACCGGCGGTCCTTCCGTGACGACGTGTGGGAGCTCTACGACATCCGCACCGACCCGAGCCAGGCCCACGACGTCGCCGACCGGTACCCGGAGAAGCTCGCCTCCCTGCGCGAGCTGTTCCTCATCGAGGCGGCGAAGTACCAGGTCTTCCCGCTCGACGACCGGGTGACCGAACGGGAGAACCCGCGCCTGGCCGGCCGTCTCGACCTGCTCGGCGAGCGCCGCTCGGTCACCTTCCACGGGCGGACCCGGCGGCTGATCGAGGAGGCCACCCCGAACGTCAAGAACACCTCGCACACCGTCGTCGCCGACGTCGACGTCGACGCGGACACCGACGGCGTGATCGTCGCGCAGGGCGGACGCTTCGGGGGCTGGGCGATCTACTGCCTCGCCGGCCGCCCCTGCTACGTCTACAACTGGTTCGGGATGCGGGTGCACACCCTGCGCGCCGAGGACCCGATGACCCCCGGGCGCCACGAGGTCCGCATGGACTTCTGCTACGACGGCGGCGGGGTGGGCCGGGGCGGCACGGCCGTGCTGTCCGTGGACGGCGCGAAGGTCGCCGACGGCACGATCGACGCCACCGTCCCGTACTACTTCTCCTTCGACGAGACGCTCGACGTGGGCGTCGACCTCGGCACCCCGGTGTGCGAGGACTACCCGGCCGACGGCAACGACTTCGGCGGCACGGTGCACACGGTGCGCATCGACCTCCGCGACGAGGACCGCGAGGCCGACGACCTGCCGTTCGGGGGCGGGGGGCTCCTCCGGCGCGTCATGACCTCGCAGTGACCCCGCTCGCCGAGTTCGCGCAGCGGAAGCCGAGGTTGCCCGAGCTGGAATCCGGGGTGTTCGACGACCGCGCGGCCACGCGGTAGCGGTAGCAGTACGACTCGTGGCACAGGTACGACCCGCCGCGCATGACCCGGCTCACGCCCTCGGCCGGGCCGACGGGGTCGACGGGCTCGCTGCGGCCGTACGTCTCCGGGGAGAACCAGTCGGAGCACCACTCCCAGACGTTGCCGACCATCTGCCAGAGGCCGTAGCCGTTGGGCCGGTAGGACTTCACCGGCGCGGTGGTCACGTACCCGTCCTCGGCCGTGTTGTGGGTGGGGAAGCGTCCCTGCCACACGTTCAACGGCCACCGGTCGCCGCGACGCAGCTCGTCGCCCCAGGGGAACCGGGCGCCCTCGAGCCCGCCCCGGGCGGCGTACTCCCACTCGGCCTCGGTGGGCAGCCGCTTGCCCGCCCAGGCGCAGTAGGCCTGCGCGTCGTTCCACGACACGTGCACGACGGGGTGGTTGGCGCGGTCGCCGACCGAGGACCCCGGGCCCTCCGGCGCGCGCCAGCAGGCCCCGCGCACCCCGAGCCACCAGCCCGCCCCGTCCACGCTGGTCAGCACGTCGGACCGGTCGCCGCTGAACGCGAGGTGGAAGACGGCCGACGACCCCCATCGCTCGGCGTCGGTCACGTAGCCGGTGGCCTTGACGAAGGTCGCGAACGCCGCGTTGGTCACCGTGGTGGCGTCGAGGTGGAAGGTCGACAGCGTCACCGGGTGCACCGGGTGCTCGCCGTCCGCGGCGTACCCCTCGCCGAAGTGGTCCCCCATCGCGAACCGGCCACCGGGCACGAGCACCTGCCCCCGCGTGCTCCGGGGGCCGGCGGGCACCTCGACCGCCGGGACCGACGCACCCACCCGGGACCCGGGTCCGGAGCCCACCACGCCCTGCCGCCTCCCCTGCCACGACCTCGCCGACCGACCACTCCATGATGGCGTCTCGGGCGGCGGTCCGCCGACGTGGCGGGTCGGGGAGCAACCGTCGGGTGCCGGCGATGCGGTGCCGGCAGCCCGGGAGTCAGCCGCCCGTCGTCGGCGCGATGCACACGACGTCGCGGCCGGGGACGTCGCCGGAGTTCTCGACCAGGACCCGCCCGTCGAAGGTGATCCGGCACGTCACCCGGGAGCCCGGGGGCAGGTCCACCACCGAGACCGACATCTTCGGGGACACCGTCGCGGGCGCCGGGAGACGGGTACGGAAGGGCAGGCCGGTGAACGAGCGGGCGCCGGTGCTCAGCAGATCGCCGATGAGCACGTAGGAGCCGAACGCCGCGCCCGCCGTCCCCTCCGCCGAGAACTCGACGACGTCCAGGGGCTCCGTGGGCCGCGGCGGACCGGCGCAGCCGGCGAGCGGGAGCAGCACCACCGCGAGCGCGACGAGGCCGACCACGCCCTGACGACGCGTGCGCGTCGCCGTCCATCCGCTCATCGTGTCGTCCTGCCCGTCGTCCCGTCGGCCCTCGGTCTGTTCGAGGAAGTGCCCGCTCGGTCCCGTGGCTCGGCGAACGGAGGACGATTCGTCAGGTGATCGTCAGTCGAGGTGGCGGCGCCGACGACGGAGTGACGGGTCGCGTCGTCAGCCGTACGACGCGGTGCAGGATGTGTCAGGTCGATCCGGATGCGGTGAACGATCCCGAGGCCGGGTGCGGCTCCGTGTGCCCCGACCCCGACGGGGGCGTCCCGACGCGGTCCTCGCGGGAGCCCGTCTCGCGCAGGGCGCCGACGACGCTGCGGGTGACGGCGACCAGCGGCACCGCGACGACGGCGCCGGCCACGCCGAAGAGCAGGACCCCGGCGGTCACGGAGAGGAGGATGACGACGGGGTGCAGCCGGACGGCGCGGCTCTGGACGAACGGCTGCAGGAGGTTGCCCTCCACGTTCTGCACGACGAGCACGATCGCGACCACGGTCAGGGCGACGACCGGTCCGCGCGTCACCAGGGCCACCAGGACCGCGACCGCCCCGCTGGCCGTCGCGCCCAGCAACGGCACGAAGCCGCCGAGGAACACCAGCAAGGTCAGGGAGAGCGCGAGCGGCACGCCGAGGGCGAACAGCCCGATCCCGGTCAGCGCGGCGTCGACCAGCGCGATGAGGACCACGCCGCGCACGTACTTGCTGAGCGTGTCCCACGCCCGTCCGCCGGCCTCGGCGATGCGCGCACGGTGGGGCCGGGGCGCGGAGGCGACCACGGCGCGCCAGAGCCCGGGCCCGTCCTTGAGGAAGAAGAAGAGGACGAACAGCGCGATGAGCACGCCCGAGAGCGCCGAGATCACCGTGCTCGCCGCGGTCACGCCGCTGGGCGCCGCGTCGCGGACGGCCCCCACCACCTGGGCCCGCACCTCGTCCACCTGGCGCGGCTCCAAGCTGAGCGGACCGGTCACCAGCCAGTCGCGGATGCCGTCGAGGCTGGCCGTCAGGGACGTGGCCAGGCTCCCGAGCTGCGCGCGGATCCGGTGCTCGAGCAGGAAGCCGGTCCCCCCGAGGACGGCGAGCAGGACCAGCACGCCGAGGCCGGCGGACAGCCACGCGGGCAGGGCACGATGGAGCAGCCGCGCGAGCGGTGCGAGCAGCGCGGTCAGCAGGAGCGCCACGATCAGCGCGACGGTGATCAGGGCCAGCCTCGTCGCGATCCAACCGACGACCCACACGCAGGCACCGACGACGAGCAGGCCGACGCCGTAGGCGACGACGCGCCGGAACCACAGGGGCAGCAGCTCCCCGCCCGCCTCGTGCCCGGTCACGCCCGGCCTCCCCGGGGCCACAGCAGGAGCGGGACGGCGGCCAGCACGGCGGGCCCGATGACGAACCACATCGCGTTGTAGCCCTGGGTCGCGGGGAAGAGCGGGGCCGCCACGCTGACGGCGATCCCGACGGCGAGCGGACCGAGCAGGCACCCGGCGCTGCGGCTGAGCAGGAAGAGCCCCGACGCCGCGCCGTGGTGCTCGGCGGGCAGCACCCGCATCAGCGCGGAGTAGTTCAGCGTCATCACGACGCCCGCGGCGGCGGCGGGCACCGGGACCAGCGCGATCATCCACGCGCTGTGGGACAGCCCGGCCCCGAGCAGCCCCGCTCCGTAGACCGCCGAGGCGACGGCGAGGACGCGCCGGTCCCCGAGGCGATCGGCGACCCGGCCGGCCAGGGGCACCGCGGCGACGAGACCGACGGCGACGAGCGGGAACACGACCGCCGACACGAAGCTCGCGCTGCGGCCCAGCCCCACGGTGAAGAAGAGCACCACGAACGCCTTGAGACCCTGGAGACCCACGTTCCACAGCAGCGTCGCCGCGAGCACCACGGCGATGTCCCGGTCCCGCACGAGACGGACCACCGCCCGCAGACCCTCGCGGGAGCCCTCGTCCGCGCTCCCGAGGGCCTCCGACCGTGACGGCCACAGGCCACGCACGAGCACCGCGGTGCCGAGCAGGACGACCCCGGCCGCGACGAGGAACACCGCGGGCGCCCACAGGTCGAGCAGGAACCCACCGCCCACCAGCGCGGCGCCCAGACCGGCGAACCGCCACGAGGAGGCGACGGTGCGGGAGCGGCCGCTGGCGGACCTGGGGACCAGGTCGGGGTAGAGCGCCTCGTAGGGCGTCAGGTACGCGAAGTGGCCGATGAAGTACGCCGTGGTCCCGGCGATGAGCACCACCGGGCCCAGGTCGGTCGCCACGGCGAGGAGACCGGCCAGGCAGAACGGTGCCGCCAGCAGGACGAACCGGAGTCGGTCGGCCACGGTCCGGGCGTGCCGGTCGTTGGCGAGCCCGACGAGGATCGGCAGCAGCAGCCCGACCGCTCCCTCCCCGCCGATCACCAGCCCGGTCACGAGCGGGCCCGATTCCACTCCCAGCAGGCTCGGCACGTACGTGCTCAGGGCGGTGATGGCGAACGTGGTGCCGAAGGTGGGCGCCCCGAGCACCGCCAGGAACGGCCACCGGCTGCGGTCGTCGGTCCCGTCGTCCGTCGCGGCGTCCCCGGCCGCACCGTCGATCGGCCTCGTCACGACACTCCTCACCTGGGTCACGACCTCGACGCCGCGACCCGCGGGTCCTGACGCTCCGGCCGTCGGCCTTCCCGCCGCCCCGCGAGGGACAACCTGACGGGCACCTGACGATCTGCGGCGAGCGTCGAGCAGCCGTCGCGGTGCCCACCGTCGAGCCGGTCACGGCCGTGGGTCGCGGAGGTTCCCGAGCGCCGGGCGGCGTCGCGGACCTGACGATCAGCTGACGACGTCCCGACGGCACTCCACGAGGGCACCGTGCGTGGCGGACGCGGGTAGCGTCATCGGACCGGCTCCGCGGGAGGACCTGTCATGGGGACGCGTGTCCTGCTCGTCGAGGACGACGAGCGCATCCGCCAGGCGCTCGGGCTGGCCCTGGCCGACGAGGGCTACGACGTGGTCGAGACCGCGACCGGCGAGGAAGCACTCGACCTCGTCGACCCCGACCTCGACGTCGTGCTGCTCGACCTCGTGCTGCCCGGCATCGACGGCATCGAGGTGTGCTCGACGCTGCGCTCGCGGGGCGATCTGCCCATCATCATCGCCACCGCGCGTTCGGACACGTCCGACGTCATCGCCGGGCTCGAGGCCGGCGCGGACGACTACGTGACCAAGCCCCTGGTCGCCGGGGAGCTGTCCGCGCGGATCCGGGCGCTGCTGCGCCGGCGCCGCCCCGCCGCGACCGACGACGGGTCGGCACCGTCGGAGCTGCGGCTGGGCGACCTGGTCGTCAGCACCGGGCGCGAGGAGGTCGAGCGCGCCGGGCAGCCGATCCACCTCACGCACACCGAGTTCCGGCTGCTGGTGGAGCTGGCGTCCGCGCGGGGCGACGTCGTCACCCGGGAGCAGCTCCTGCAGCGCGTGTGGGGCTACGACTACTTCGGCGACACCCGCCTGCTCGACGTCCACGTCCGTCGGCTGCGGCGCAAGGTCGAACCCGATCCCGACGACCCCACCCTGGTGCTCACCGTGCGTGGCTCGGGGTACCGCGTCGGACCGTGAGCGGGCTGCGCGGCCGCTGGGAGTCGGTGTCGCTGAGGTGGCGGGTCGCCGTCGCCTTCGGGCTCGTCACCACGACCGTCGCCGGCCTGTTGGCCCTGGGCACCTGGCAGCTGGCGTCGGGCTACATGCTCGACCAGCGCGAGCGCGGCGCGACGAACCAGGCGGTGATCGACGCGCGCCTCGTCGCCGACAGCCTGGCGCGCGGGTCCGCCGACCTCCCGACCCTGCTCGTCGGCCTCACCGGGGAACCCGAGACCGCGGTGCTGCTGCGGGTCGGCGAGCGGTGGACCACGGCCGGCCGGCAGGTCGACGTCGACGACGTCCCGGCGGCCCTGCTCCGTACGGCGACCGACGGCGTCCCCGCTCGCCAGCGGCTGCTCCTCGGCGACCAGCCGGTGCTGGCCGTGGCCCTGCCCGTCAGCCGCGACGGTGACCTGTTCGTGCAGGTCGCGCCGCTGGCGGAGCTCGACCGCACGCTGCGCTTCCTGTCCGCGGTCCTCGTGGCCGGCACGGTGCTCGCCGGGATGCTGGGCACCCTGCTGGGTTGGTGGACGGCCCGCCGGGCCCTGCAGCCGCTGTCGGAGCTCACCGGCGCCGCGGCACGGATGGCCGAGGGAGACCTGACGGCCCGTCTGCCCGTCCGCCGCGAGGCCGACCTCGCCCCGCTCGCGGAACGGTTCAACGCGACCGCCGAGGCCCTGGAGGAGAGGGTGCGGGTCGACGCGCGGTTCGCCGGCGACGTCAGCCACGAGCTCCGCTCCCCCCTGACGACGATGATCAACGCCGCGGAGGTGCTCCGTCGGCGTCGGGACGACCTCCCCGACGCGGCCCGGCGGGCCGTCGACCTGCTCATCGCCGACGTGCAGCGGTTCCACCGCATGGTGGAGGACCTGCTGGAGATCTCGCGGGGCATCCAGGCCCCGCACCACCACGACCTCGAGCCGGTCGACCTGGGGGTCGTCGTGGAGAACGTCCCCGCCGCCCTGGTGCCCGACGCGGTGATCGAGGTCGACCGTCCCGCGCCGATCGTGCTGGCCGACCGGCGGCGCCTGGACCAGGTCCTGGCCAACCTCTGCGAGAACGCCCGTCACCACGGTGACGGCGTGGTGCGCCTCGGCGTGCTCCGTCGGGACGGGGACGCCGTGCTCGAGGTCGACGACGCCGGGGCCGGGGTGCCCCCGGAGCTGCGCGAGCGGGTCTTCGAGCGGTTCACCCGCGGCGCACGCTCCGGGCGGACCGGCTCGGACACCGGGGGGACGGGGCTCGGGCTGGCCCTCGTCGCCCAGCACGTCCACGGTCACGGCGGACGGGTGTGGGTCGAGGACCGACCGGGCGGCGGCGCCCGGTTCGTGGTGGCGCTGCGGGAGGTCCCGCGATGACGTCACCAGGAGCGGCGGCCGTCCGCGCCCTGCGCCGGGCGCTCCCGGGCGCGTTCCTCACCCTCGTCCTCACCCTCGTCCTCGCCGGCTGTGGCGTCGTCCCCGAGGCCGAACCGGAGCCCCTGCCCCCGATCACACCCGTGGTGCTGCCGCCGTCCGTGACCCAGGAGCCGGCCTCGCCCACGGACCCGCCGCCCGGCCCCGGCCGTCCGGACCCGACCCCGTCCGCCACGCCGGCGCCGTGATCCGTCCTGCCGGGCTCAGCCCGGGGCGCCGACCCCGAGCGCACGGCACGAGGGCACCGTAGCGGCCTGCGCCGTGAGCGCGGGCGGCAGGGCGAGGTCCGGCAGCGCGACGGCCGGGCCCGCGAGGACCAACCGGCCCCGCACCAGATCCAGGGTCCGGCTGAGCGTCTCGTCGGCCGTCTCCGGCACCGCGCGCAGGTCCTCGCGCAGCGCCGCCAGCGCGGCCGAGCGCTCCCGCAACAGCCGTACGACCGGCTCGGTCACCATCTGCCCGGCCTCGACGGGCGCCGGCCCGGCGCGGTTGATGCCGTCGGCGGCGGCGTCGAACGCGGCGATGCGCTCGTCGAGGTAGGCCAGCATCCGGGCACGCGTCCCGAGGAGGTCCTCGCGGCGGATGTCGGGCACCGGCGCCGCCGTGCGCACCGCCGGCGCCAGTGACGTGCACACCGCCGACAGCCAGGTCTCGGGAGTCGGGGGCGAGGAGGGGTTCTCCGGCCCGAACGGGCGGGGCTGCGGTGGGGCGGTCTCGACGCCGGCGGAACAGGCGCCGAGGACGCCGAGGACGACCACGGACAGGGCGAGCAGGAAACGACGCACGTCCCCGGGTGCCCGTCGGCCGCGGACCGGACCGCGGGACGGGCCGTCGTCAGGCGATCGTCAGCCGGCGCGCCGCGACGCGACCGCGCGGCGTGGTCACGGGGAGTCCCGTTGCTCGCGGTCGCCGCCGTCGGCACGGGTGTCGGGACGGTGTTCCCCCGACGGTTCCGCGTCGCGGGCGCGGGCCGCGGCGGGGCGCCCCTCGTCGTCGTAGTCCTCGTCGGTACGCCCGGCGTTGTCGTGCGCGCGTTGCGCGGCGCGCCGGTTCTCCTGGTTCATCGCTCCTCCTCCCGAGCATCGGAGGCCGCGCGGGGACGGGGCGTCCTCCCCGACGAGGGGACCGCGCGGGCATGCCGCGACGCCAGGGATCCGGCTCGACGTCAGACGATCGCAAGGCGCGTGGGCTGCCTGCGCAGCTCCGTGACGACCGTCGTGGTCTTCCCCACCAGCCCGTGACCGATCACCCGGTCCAGGCCGGGCACGCGGGACAGGGCGAGCATCCCCCGGCGGGCCCACAGATCGACCGGTCCACGCGGCAGGAACCACCGCACGGCGCTGCGGGCCACCTGCTGCTTCTCCTCGACCACGGGACGCCACAGCTGCTCGTACCGGGTCAGGGCGGCACCGACCGTCGGCGCACGGTGTAGCTGCTCGGCGAGCACGAACGCGCCCGCCACGCCGAGCGATGCGCCCTGCCCGGCGAGCAACGACACCGCGGAGGAGGCGTCACCGACCAGGACCACCCGACCGCGGTGCCAGGACGGCATCACGATCTGCGCGACGTGGTCGAGGTACACCTCGTCCGCGGGCGGGCAGGACGCCAGCGCGTCGGGCACGACCCAGCCCAGCGAGCCGTACTCGGCCCGCAGTGCCGCGCCCGGGTCCTCGGGGAGGACGGGGTCGTCGGTGCGGTGGACCGCGAACACCGCGACCCGGTCGTGACGCAACCCGTAGAGACCCATCTGCCGGTCGATCGTGTCCGTGAGGTGGAACCGGCCCCGCATCCGGGCGCTCAGGGCCGGATCGGTGAAGCTGTACGCCGCGGTGTGGAAGCCGAGGTGGCGCAGGTGGTCCCGCTCCGGGCCGAACACCATGGCCCGCACCCGGGAGTGGATGCCGTCCGCGCCGACCAGCAGATCCGCCGTCAGGGTCTCACCGTCGGCGAGCACCACCCGCACCCCGTCGGTACCGGTGTCGTCGACCCGCACCGGGGTGGACCCGTACCGGACCCGCACCGCCGCCGGCAGGTCCTCCCGGAGTGCCAGCTCGAGGTCGGGGCGCATGATGTTGATCAGTCTGCCGCCGACGACGTCCGCGAACCGGTCGTAGCGCAGCCGGCCCCGAGGGCGGCCGTCCGCACCGACGAATGCCACTTCGTGCACGTGGTGACCGAGCTCGTGCAACCGCGGCGCGATCCCCATCGCCTCCGCCGCGTCGTACCCGGGACCAAAGAAGTCGATCATGTACCCCTGGGTCCGCGGCCCCGGTGACCGCTCCAGCACCACGACGGTCCAACCCGCCGTGGCCAGCCGGTTCGCCAGCGCCAGCCCGGCGATCCCTGCTCCGCAGATCACTGCCCGCATCATCCGTCGTCCTCCTCCTGTCCGGTCGTGACGAGCAACCGGCGGATGACGGGCCGCACCGCGCCCGCCGGGAGCGTCGGGTCGAGCGCCCGCTGGAGCACCAGGCCGTCCATCGCGGCGCCCAGCACCGTCGCCGTGTCCTCGGGCTCCGCGACGCCCAGCTCGCCGAGCCGGGTGGCCAGCTCGCGACGGAAGTCCGTGATGACCTCCGCGACACCGGCGCGCAGCTCGGGGTCACGCGTCGCGGCGAGGTACGTCTCGACGAACAGCACCGACACCGGATCGGTCCCGGAGTAGGCGTCCGACGACGCGACCAGCGCCTCGGCGAGGCCGGCCGCATCGTCGACCCCGGCCAGCACCGGGCCGAGGTCAGCGGCGGTCCGGCGCATCGCCCCGATCGCCGCACGGGACAGCAGCGCCTGCACGGAGCCGAAGTGGTAGTGCACCAACCCGGCCGTCAGCCCGGCCCGTTCAGCGACGGCTCGGGTGCTCACGGCCGCCCACCCGCGTTCGACGATCAGCTCCACCGCGGCGTCGAGGAGGCGCTGCCGTACCTCCTGTCCCCGCTCCGACGACGCCACGTGGTCACCTCCCGGCGATCGACTTGCCACACGCCTTGGTCGTCCGCCTTGGTCGATCGACCAACACGATACCCCTGCGTAGGCCGCGCGCGCCAGCCACCGTGTTCGGCGAGCAGGCCGAGCGGGTCCGCCGGCCGAGGCGCCGCCGGCCCCTGCACGCGCGGGCCGACGGGCACGCCGACGCTTCAGCCGCCGTCGACGAGGTGCTCGATGTCGTCGTTGTGGCCGACGGCGAGGATGACGTCGTCGCGGGACACGACGGTCTCGTTCGTCGCGTAGGTGAACGACCCCTCGCCCTTCTTGACCGCGACGACGGTGACGCCGTGCTTGCTGCGGATCTCCGTCTCGCTGAGCGGGACGTCGAGGATCTCCCGGGGAGGGCGGAGCTTGGCGAGCGCGAAGTCGGCGTCGACCTTCAGGTAGTCGAGCACGTTGCCCGAGACCAGGTGCGCCACCCGCTGTCCCATGTCCTCCTCGGGGAACACCACGTGGTGCGCGCCGATCCGCTCGAGGATGCGTCCGTGGTGGGCGCTCGTGGCCTTCGCCCAGATGTCGGCGATCTCGAGGTCCACCAGCAGCGAGGTCACGAGGATGCTGTCCTCCAGGTGGTCGCCGATGGCGACCACGGCCCGGTGGAACTCGCCGACGCCCAGCTGCTGCAGGGCCTCCACGTCGGTGCAGTCGGCGGTGACGGCGTGGGTGAGCCGGGAGGACAGGTTCTGCACGGTGCGGTCGACGCTGTCGATCGCGAGCACCTCGGTGCCCTGCCGCTCGAGCTCGAGGGCGATCGCGCTGCCGAAACGACCCAGCCCGATCACCACCACGGGTTCGTGACTCGTCTCAGCCAATGATCGTCCTCTCCTCGGGTCGCTGGTAGTGCCGCGGGCGCTCGCGCAGGGCCAGCGCCGAGGCCAGCGCCAGCGGTCCGAGCCGGCCCACGAACATCAGCACGACCAGCACCACCTGCCCGATCGCCGGGAGCTCTGCGGTGATCCCGGTCGAGAGCCCGACCGTACCCAGCGCGGAGAGGACCTCGAAGAGCACGCGGTCCAGGTCCTCATCGCTCACGCCGAGCACCACGAACGTGGAGGCGACCGCGAGGCCGACGCCGAGCAGCGCCACGGCCAGGGCCTGGCGCTGGTTCGCCGCCGGGATGCGACGACGGCCGACGTCCACGTCCCGTTCACCGCTCATCTCGGCCCACAGGACCGCGGCCAGCAGCCCGAAGGTCGTGACCTTGATGCCCCCGGCGGTGCTGGCGCTCCCCCCGCCGATGAACATCAGGACGTCGGTGGCGAGCCAGCTCTCGGGGGTCATCGCGCCGATCTCGACGACGTTGAACCCGCCGCTGCGCGGCATCACGGCCGAGAAGAACCCGGCCAGGAGCTTGCCGGCCACGCTCATCGGCCCCAGCGTCGCCGGGTTGCCGTACTCGAGCACGATCAGCAGCACGGTGCCCACGACCAGCAGCACGCCCGAGGTGACGATGGTGATGCGGGTCGTCACGGACCACGTGCGGGGCCGCCACGACCGCACCAGCTCGAAGATCACCGGGAAGCCGAGGCCCCCGACGACCACGGCGAGCGCCACCGGGAGCAGCATCCACGGGTCGCCGGCGAACCCGGTCATGTTGTCGGACCAGAGCACGAATCCGGCGTTGTTGAACGCCGACACCGCGTGGAACACGCCCTCCCACACCGCGGTCCCCGGCGGCGTGCCGTACGCGGTCGCGAGGCGCAGGGAGAGCGCCACCGCCGTCACGGCCTCCCCGACGAGGCTGAAGAGCACGACGTTGCGCAGGACCCGGCGGACGTCACTGAGGTCCAGGCTGCCGGACTGGGCCTGGGCCACCAACCGCGCACGCAGGCCCAGGCGGCGCGAGACGAGCACCACCAGCAGCGAGGCCACGGTCATGATGCCCAGTCCCCCGACCTGCATCAGCCCGAGGATCACCACGTGGCCGACCGTCGACCACGCCGTGCCGGTGTCCACCGTGACCAGGCCGGTCACGCACACCGCCGACGTCGCGGTGAAGACCGCGTCGAGGACGGTGGCCCCCCGCCCGTCGGCGGACGACACGGGCATCAGCAGCAGCCCGGTCCCGATCGCGATCCCGACGGCGAACGCCCCCGCGATGATCTGGCCCGGGTTGCCCGCCCGGTGCGGGCGGTGGCCTCGGGGACGTCGGCGGACCATCACCGTCGCCAGCTACCCCGTCGGCCGCACCGCGTCCCACGTCGCCGCGACACCGCCCTCACACCGCCCTCACACCGCTCTCACACCGCCGTGAGGCGGAAGCGCATCGTCACGGTCGTGCCGTCGTCGCGGTGCTCGGTGGCGCTGACGTCGGCGAGGGCCCCGATGAGGGGCCGCCCGCGGCCGCGCATGGTCTCGCCCGGGTCCGGCGCCTTCCAGCGTCCCTCGTCCGCCACGACCACCGTCAGCTCGTCCGAGTCGCAACGGGCCGTGACCTCCACCGGACCGCCGGCGCCGCCGGGGTAGGCGTGCTCGGCGCAGTTCGCCATGGCCTCGTACGCGGCGAGCAGGACGTCCTCCTGCCGTTCCTCCGGCAGCGACGTCCCGGCCGCCCACCGGGCCAGCGCCCTGCGCAGCCCCACCAGACGCTCCGCCGTCGCCCAGATCCGGACGTGGAACTCGCCGCCGGCCCCGCTCATGCGGTCCCCCCGCCGACGTGGTGCACGTAGACCATGGCGACGTCGTCGTCGTGCGTGCCACCGGTCAGGGTCTCGACGAGGCCGTCGCAGGCCTCGGACGTCAGGGGGCGGGGCAGGTCCGCGACCGCCTCGAGCAGCCACTGGATGCCCTGGTCGACGTCCCGGCTGCGGCTCTCGACCAGCCCGTCGGTGTAGAGGAGGAGGTCGGCGCCGGGCGGGAACGCCGCGGCGCGCTCGGGGAACGTGCTGCCCACGCCGAGCGGCTGGGCCATGGCCTCGCCGAGCTGCTCGATCGTGCCGTCGGGGCCGCGCAGCAGGGCCGGCATGTGCCCGGCGTTGGCGTAGACCAGCTCCCCCTCCGCGGTGTGCACGGCGTAGAAGCAGGTGACGAAGGTCGGCTCGGCGAAGGAGTCGAGCAGCGCCGAGACGTGGCGCAGCACCTCTGACGGGGCCAGGCCGAGCAGCGCGTACGAGCGCACCGCGGTGCGCACCTGGCCCATGACGGTGGCCGCGGTGACCCCGTGCCCCACGACGTCGCCGATCACGAAGGCGGTCGCGCCGGAGTCGAGGCGGATGACGTCGAACCAGTCGCCGCCGATCTTGTGGCCGGTGGCCGCGGGCAGGTAGCGGGTGACCATCTCCAACCCCGGCACGGCGGGTGTCTCGGGCAGCATGCCGCGGGACAGCTCGCGGGTGAAGTTCCGCTCGCGCTCGTAGAGCTGGGCGTTGTCCAGCGCGATGGCGGAGTAGCCGGCGATGCCCTCGGCCAGGCGCTCGTGGCGGGCGGTGAAGCGGCCGCCCTCGGGATGGCCGAAGAAGAAGCCGCCGAGCACCTCGCCGCTGGTGGGGCTGATCACCGACACCGCGAGGTAGCTGCGCACGGGCAGGTGTCCCTCGGGCATGCCGTGGTAGGGCGCGTTGTGGCCGAAGCGCCGGTCGGCGGTGATGTCGTCGCTGCGGACGGTGCCCTCGCCGTCGAAGGTGGGCCCGAACACCAGGGTGTTGCGCGGCATCGGGAACCGGGAGAACGCCTCCCGCGGCACCCCGGACAGCGTGTAGAGGGTGTAGTGCTCGCCGAACTGGTTGACCAGGTTGTAGAAGAAGGCCCCGAAGGCCGCCCCGACGGCCGTGGTCGCGGCGTCGGTGGCCTCCTGCACGAGCCTGTCGATGTCGAGCTCGGCGGTCAGCCGCCGGCCCACGGACTGCAGGGCGTCGATCACGACGGCCTCGCTGCGCAGGACCCCCAGGGCGCGGCGGAGCCCACCGGTCGCCGCGGCCACCGCCTCGGCCGCGACCAGGTACGTGTGGCCCACCGGGGCGCGGGCGACCAGCGCGGTCCCGCCCTCGCCCTCCCGGTCGAGGACGACGAGCGCCGCGGTCGCCCCCGGGGCCAGCTCGGCGCGCTGCGCGTCGTCGAGGACCAGCACGCCCGGACCGTCGGCGGTGCCCGGACCGGCGAGCCGGTCCGGGGCGAGCGGCAGCCGCTCGACCGGCACCGGCCGCCCGTCCGGCCCGGTGAACGTCGCGGCCAGGGCGTCCAGGAGGGCGGCGGCCTCCGGGCTCGGACCGTCGATGGTGCGCGGCGACGCGGTCATCGTCGGCTCAGCCGGCGGCGATGGCGTCGGCGCGGGTGGCGTGGATCGCGAGCTCGTCGGTGAGCCGGGTCAGCTCGAGCGGGCGCAGCACGAGCCGCCCCGTGGCCACGACGCGGACCGGGACCTCCCCGCGCAACTGCCGGTTGGCGCGCACGAGCTCGGCCATGCCGGCCGAGGCCAGGAACGTCACCGCGGTCAGGTCGATGACCAGCAGCCCGGGACGCGGGCGGGCCGCCCGCTCGACGGCCCGCCGCAGCGTGGGCGCGAGCGCGAGGTCGAGCGCCCCGGTGACCGCGAGCACGACGCCCTCCGGGACCTGCTCGAGCGCGACGGAGCCCGCGGGCTCGTCGTCGGACGAGTCCCGGCCCACCCGGTCGTGCTCGGTCATGCCGTGATCCTCCCTCGCGCGCGCCGGACCCGCGACACCGGAGGTCCACCGAGCCGCGCGGCGAACAGGCGAGCCGGGTGGTGACTCCGCACCGCGCCGAGTGGGCACCCGCCCGCGTGCAGCCCGGCGAGGACCCAGGGGAGCCCGTGTCGTCCCCCGACGCCCGCCGGCGCGGCCACGTCTTCGCCGTCCACGGCCGCATCGAGCTGCTGCGTCACGAGGCGGCGGTGGTGCCCACCGGCCCGGAGTTCGGGTTCTCCCCCACGTGGCGGGCCGTGGTGGGCGAGGACGTCGAGCGGCGGCGCCCCGCCGGCTGGGGCCGCGACGGGGTCCGCCACGGGCGGGGTGGGGAGCGGGTGTGGTTCCTCGACGTGTCCCGTCCACCGGGGGCGCGGCTGGACTGGCTGCTGGACGGGGTGCGCGCGGTGCTCGCCGACATCGCCGGCACGGTGCGGCCCGCGCCCGAGCGGTTGCTGCCCCTGGTCCTGCTCCCCGTGGTCGGCATCGGGGCCGGCGGCTTCGGCGACGACCGCGGCGCGGTCATCCGGGGTCTGCTCGACGTCGCCGACGAGGTGGTGGCCGCCAGCAGCGTCGACATCGCCTTCGTGACACCCGACGCCGCGGTCCACGGCGCGGTGCAGACCCTGCGGCGTCGACGGCGGCGGTGGCCGCTCGACGACGGGCTCCTGACGGAGGCCGAGTCGCTGGCCGCGCGGGCCCGCCGCGGCGAGCTGGCGCTGTTCTTCGGCGCCGGGGTGAGCATCCCGGCGGGCCTGCCGGGGTGGCCCCAGCTGCTGCGCGCCTGCCTCGACGCCTGCCCGGGGCTGTCCGACGACTCCTTCTACGCCCTGCACCCGCTGGACCAGGGGGAGCTGCTGCGCCGGATGCTCGGTGACCGGTTCGGTCGGATCGTCGCCGAGCACTCCACGGCGTCGCAGCACGCCCTCGGCCACGCCCTGCTCGCCTCGCTCGGGTGCACCGAGGTGGCGACCACCAACTACGACCAGTGTTTCGAGCTGGCCGCCGGCGCCGCCGACGCCGCGCCGCTGGTGATGCCCTGGCAGCGCCCCCACGGCGCGCGGCCCTGGCTGCTCAAGCTCAACGGCGACGTGGGGCACCCCGAGAGCATCGTGCTGGCCCGCCGCGACTTCGTCCGGCACGAGACGCTGGCCCGGCCCATGGCCTCGGTGCTGGAGTCGATGATGCTGACCCGGCACCTGCTCATCGTCGGGGCCTCGCTGACCGACGACAACGTGCTGCGGCTGGCCCACGAGGTCGCCGACGTGCGCCCCCGCGAACCGGATCACCCCGAACCGTTCGGCACCGTGCTCGACGTCGAGGCCCCCGGGGTGCGCCAGCAGCTCTGGAGCGGCGAGCTCGGCTGGGTCTCGCTGCCGGGCGACCACCTCCTGCAGCGCGCCCGCGCCCTCGACGTCTTCCTCGACGCCGTCGCCGCCCACACCACGACCGACGCGTCCTGGGTCCTCGACGACCGGTTCGAGGCCCTGCTCGAGGAGGACGACACCGAGATCGCCCGCAGCGCCCGGACGTTGCGCGACGCGCTGCCCGACCGCGGGCCGTGGCGGGCCCTGCGCGCCGAGCTCGACCGGCACGGTGCGGGTCGGCACGGGTCCCGTGAGGGGACCGGGCACGACGCCCGGCGCGACGAGCCGACGGGCGTGCGGTGAGGCGTTCCCGCACGGCGGGACCGCCGGCGACGGCGGGACCGGATCAGCGCCCGAGGGTCGCCCGCCAGGCCTCGAGCCCGCTGTGGCGCGGCCGCCAGCCCAGGCGCTCCCGCGCCCGGGAGGTGTCCATGACCGCCGGCGTGGTCGCGGCCTGGACCCACTGCAACGGCGGGGGCAGCGGCAGGGCCGACAGGGCGCGGGCGGGCCACTTGACGGCGCCCTCGGGTAGGGGCAGGGCGAGCACCCCGACCTCGCGCGCCAGGTCGACGAGGGTGACCACGTCGTCGGCGGCGATGTTGTAGGCCCCGGGGGGCCCCGCCGCGACCACGCAGCGCCGCAGGGCGTCGGCGACGTCGTCGTGGTGCACCAGCTGCAGGCGCAGCGCCGGCACGGGGCACGGGACCGGCACCGGGAGCCGCCCGCCGCGCAGCGCGCGCTCGGCGAGGGACCGGCCCAGGGGCGCGAGCGGCCCGGGCAGGACGGCCTTGGCGCCGACGGCGTGCGGACCCGCGACCCCGCACGGGCGCAGGGTGTAGAGCTCCACCTCGGGGTGAGCCGCGGCCTCGACGGCCAGCATCTGTTCGGCCTGGGCCTTCTCCCGGGCGTAGAAGAAGCGGTCGGTGGGGCGCAGCGGCTGGTCCTCGTCCATCCCGATCGGGTTCTCGCGGCCGAACCCGTACGCCGCCACCGACGACACGTGGACGAACCGGCGTGCGCCGGCCTCGACGGCGGCACGGAACGCGGTGACGGTGCCCTGGACGTTGACCGCGTGGTGCTGTGACGCGTCGCGGTTGCCGGTGATCACGGACGCGAGGTGGACCACGACGTCGGCACCGCGGAAGGCGGCGAGCAGCGCCTGGGCGTCCTGCACGTCGCCGCGCCGGTGCTCCACGCCGTCGGGGCCCTCGGTGCCGCCGTCGGCGGGCGCGCCCCCGCGCGACACCCCGACGACCCGCTCGATCCGGTCGTCGGCCCGGAGCAGCGGGAGCAGGCCGCGGCCGAAGGTGCCGGTCGCCCCGGTGACGGCGACGGTCAGGGAGGAATCCATGGACCCCGGCCTACCCGTTGGGCCCCGGCCTACCCGTGCGGCCGCGCGTTTCACCGGCGACCCCCCGGTCACCCTCCGCTCGCGGACCGCGCGTCGGCGGCCGCTCGACGGACGGGGGCGCACGCGTGACGCACGCCGAGGACACCAGCGGCTGGACCGAGATCAGCGAGCCGCCCCCGGGCGAGGTGCGCCGGGTCGGGACGTGGGCGGTGGGGACGAGTCGCGGCGAGCCGTTCGCGGTGGGGCGGCGCTGTCGTCACCAGCTGCGCGACCTCTCCGACGGCCGCGTCGACGACGAGGGCTGCCTCGTGTGCCCGTGGCACGGCGCGCGCTACGACGTCCGCAACGGCGAGATGGTCAGCGGCCCGCGGGGGATCGCCTTCTACGTCGGGCCGACGCCGGGCTACACCCAGCTCGTGCGCGCCCTGGCCCGGTGGGTGCCGCTGAAGGTCGGCCGGGCGGTGCGCCGGGGACGGTCGATCCTCGTGCGCTGAGCCGCGCTACGCCTCGTCCCCGGCCGCGGCGGGCAGGGCGACCCGGCTCAGGACGACGGTGCCCGCCACGATCCCCGCGGCACCCACCGCGGCGCCGACGAGCCACACGTCGACCGCGACGCGCTCACCGAAGACCACGAACCCCCAGACCAGGGCGACCAGGGGGTTGGCGAGGGTGATCCCGGGCTGGGCCCAGATGAGGTCACCGGCCTGCAGGGCCTGTTGGAGGAAGATGAAGGAGATCGTGCCGCCGACGAGGACCCCGTAGGTCTGCCAGGCGGTCAGCAGGCCGATCCAGCCCTCGGACCAGGCCGCGCTCAGCGCGGCCAGCAGCGCGGCGTTGTAGCCGTAGGTGACGCCGGTGGCGATGCCGAACCACAGAGCCCGCCGGCGTGTCCTCCCGGCGCGCCCGAGGAGGACCAGCACGCCGAGGAGCACCAGCACGACCGCGGTCCCGATCAGCCAGGCCGACGACGGGGTCGACCCCGGGTCGCCGCCCTCGGGGACCAGGCAGACGAGGAACACCGCCACGCCGCCGGCCATGGCCGCGATCGCCCCCCACGCCCGCCGGCCCATCGGCGTGTGCAGCAGCAGCGAGCTCAGGACCAGGGTGAAGGGCAGCTCGATGACCAGCACGGGCTGCACCACCGAGATGAGCGCCAACCCCAGGGCCACGCCCTGCAGCACGAACCCCAGGACGTGCGCGGCGACCCCCGCCGACCAGGCCGGACGCCGCAGGAGGGCCACGAGCGCCTGCCACCGGGTCGCCGACGGGTCGTGGTAACGCGACGCCGAGCGCTGCAGCACCGAGCCGACGGCGTTGCTCGCCGCCGCGGCCACCGCCACGAGTACGCCGGCCAGGAGCACGTGGTCCCCTCTCGCGGGTGCGGACGCCGCACCGGGTGCCCGCCGATGGCCTCGGCCACGCCGTCCGGGCCGGGGCGCGACAGGTCGGGCCGACGACGGAGAATGAGGTGTGCAGCTCACCGGCGGGCAGATGATCGTCGAGCACCTGGTCCGGGAGGGTGTGCAGCACGTCTTCACCATCCCCGGGCACGGCAACACCGCGTTGCTGGACGCGTTCGTCGGCCGGGACGACATCACCGTCGTGCCGGCGATGCACGAGCAGGGCGCGGTCCACATGGCCGCGGCCCGGTACCGCGCGTCCGGCCGGATCCCGCGGCGTGCGTGTCGATCGGGCCGGGCGCGACCAACACGCTGACGGCCCTCGCCGGCTCGTACGTGGACTCGGTGCCGCTGCTGCTGCTGACCGGCGGGGTGCACACGTACCTCGTCGGGCGCGGCACGTTCCAGGAGATCGACCGCCCGCACGGGAGCAACTTCCCGCGGATGGCCGAGCCCGTGGTCAAGCGCTGGTGGCAGCCCGGCCGGGTCGACCAGCTGCCGGCCGTGCTCACCCAGGCCTTCACGGCCATGACCGAGGGACGCCCCGGCCCGGTCCTCGTGGACGTGCCGCAGGACGTCCAGGCCGAGACGGGGCGCCCAGAGCCGGCCTGCGCAGAGCCGGCCTGCGCAGAGCC
>Ga0196958_10000120_pt1 | contig 27701 bp, 23 predicted proteins | sample S1v_10metaG_FD_148654 | JGI IMG/M metagenome (GOLD analysis project Ga0196958, IMG submission 148654) | Soil microbial communities from Anza Borrego desert, Southern California, United States - S1+v_10 | ecosystem: Environmental > Terrestrial > Soil > Desert | place: USA: California | collected... | reverse complement strand
CCCGAACTGCGAGCGGGGGCGAACACGATCAAGTCGCACAACGACCACGCGTCCGCCCCGGATCTCGATCGGCTGTCACTGGGGTGAGGTACCGGCTTGACCCTCTCCCCGGGAGAGGGTTCAGGCTGTCCCCATGACGACCTTGATGCCGATCGGCGTGTTCGCGCACGCCACGAGGCTGTCGGTCCGCGCGCTGCGGAACTACGACCGGATCGGGTTGCTGGTGCCCGCCGAGGTCGATCCGAGCACCGGGTACCGCCGGTATTCGCTCGACCAGTTCGCCCGCGCGGGCCTGATCCGGCGGCTGCGGGAGCTGGAGGTTCCGCTGGCGGAGATCGCCGAGATCCTCGACGCGGGTTCGCCGGACGAGGTGCAGGCCGCGATCGCACGGCATCACGACCGGGTGGCGGCGCGGGCCGCGGAACTCGCGGCGATCAGCGGCAGGCTCGATTCCGTGCTCGCCGAACCGACACGATGGCTGCACGTCTACGAACGCGTGCGCACACCACAGCCGATCGGCCGCCTGTCGATCCGGACACCGCTGAGCCGTCTGGCCGGGCTGATCGGCCCCGCATACGGGCGGCTGTTCGCGGCGCTCGACGCACAAGGAATCGCGCCGTCCGGCCCGACGGGGGCCCGCTACCTCACCGACGATCCCGATGAGTTGACCGTCGAGCTGTTCGTCCCGGTGGACGGGCCGGTGCGGGATGACGGCGAGATCGGCGCGGGCGAGCTTCCCGGCGGCCTGCTCGTCGCGACGATCCACGAGGGTGACTACGAGGACGTCGAGACCGCGTACCGATCACTCGGCCGTTGGATCGCCGAACGCGAGCTCGTCCCGGCCGGCCCCGCCGAAGAGCTGTACCTCGTGGCGCCCGGGCCGTCGGTCGCGACCGAGTCCTACCGCACCGAGATCGCCTGGCCGGTGACCTCGTGATCCTCGGTGGCATCGACACCACGGGTGGAGAACACTGTGAGACCAGCACTCTCCACGTCCTCCTGCGGCACGCCGGGGTCGAGCTGTCCGAACCGATGCTGTTCGGACTCGGCGAAGGCCTCGGCTTCATCTACTGGGATGGGAAGAACCTGCCGTTCCCTTTCCTCGGCGGGCGTAGCAAACCCTTCGAGATCACCCGAAAGCTGACCCAGCGTCTCGGACTGACCTTGCGGGTCAAGGAAACGACGTCGGCGCGAACGGCGTGGCGGAACGCGGCGGAGGAGATCGAGGCCGGCGTGCCTGTCGGCCTCCAACTCGACTCATACCACCTGGAGTACTTCACGTCGAAGGTCCACTTCGGCGGGCACTTCGCTGCCTTGTACGGCTACGACGAGGGAAACGCCTTCCTTGTCGACACGGCACAGCAGGGTGGCGCGGTATCGACCTCACTGGAGAGCCTGGGACGTGCCCGTGGGCAGAAAGGCCCCATGACGGCGAAGAACCGCTCGTTCACTCTTCGCGCGAATGTGCCTCTTCAGTCGCTTCCGGACGTCATCCGGACGGCAGTGCGGGCCAACGCGGCGGAATTCCTCGATCCGCCCATCGCGAACCTCGGATATCGCGGGATCGGCAAGGCCGCCGTCCAGGTGCGGAAGTGGCTGGACCGCAGCAGCGATCCGGCAAGCGACCTGCCACAGCTCGCCGTCCTGATGGAACGGGCAGGAACCGGCGGCGCGCTCTTCCGCCGGATCTACCGCGACTTCCTCGAAGAATGCACGGCCCTCGTCGACGACGCCGGCCTCCGCGCCGCATATGAGAAGTATGGCGAGATCGCTCCACTGTGGACCGAAGTCGCGCATTTGTGCACACGGGCGGGGGAAACCGGCGACGCCCGGCACCTGTCCGACGCGTCCGTCGTCCTGTCCGAGCTGGCTCGGCGCGAACAGGAGGCGATGACGGCACTCACGACGGTTCAGCGTGGGCGCTCGTAAGGCAGCTTCTCCCCCGCTTCCACCGCGAACGGGAGATCGTTGCCCGCCGGCGGTAGCGGGCAGGTGGCGAAGTCGGTGAAGGCGCACGGCAGATTCGTCGCGCGGGTGAAGTCGAGGATGACGGTTCCGTCCTCGGCGGGCGGCGGCACCGCGAGCGACCGGTTCGCGGCGTAAGTGGTGACTCCGCTCGTGGCATCGGTGAACAGGATGAGCAGTTCGTCCTTCTTGCCGTTGAACGCGGTGAGCGTGTGCTCCACGCCGTCGCGCTCGAAACGCACGATGCCCGGAGAGACGTAGACGTGGCTGAGGCCTTCGACGACCGCGCCGACCGTGGTCGGCCGCGGCTCGTCGAAGGGCTCGAAAGTCCCGGACAGCACCCAGGCCGCGTCCGGCTCGTACGCCGGGACACCGCGGAAAGCGGTCAACACCGGCGCCTTCGGGTCATGCGTCCGGACAAGATACCCACCGCGACGTGCGACCTCGAGCTCGATGTCGCCGGCGACGACCCGGGTGGTAGCGCCACTGTTGACCAGCTCGAAGCGACGAATTCCGGTGACCCGTTCGCCGTCGTACGAGAGATTCGCGCCCTGCGGGTCGAGGTACGCCGCGTCGGCGTCCTGCCACCACACGCCGGGCAACCCCTCGTACGCGCGTGGCTTGTCCTCGAGCCAGTCGAGCGAGACCAGAGCGAGCCACCCGAGCGGGTCGACGAGATCGCGCTCACGCTGGGTCTTCCAGCCCTGCCAGTCCCGCGTAAACGTGTCCGGGCTTGTGCTCATCGCCGGTCCCTTCCGTGACCTTGCTCGTTCTCCCAGGTCAACGGCTCGACGACGGCTATATTTCCCGTCCCGGCATGTGGACTAGGACCGATGGTCGCCGGTAGTGCCCTCCTTGGCAGAGACCGACTCACTAACCGGCGCGAGGAAGGCTTTGATCCCCGGCAGGTTCGCCCCTTCTCCCGGGACGCCGCGAAGTCCTCGGACGAACGCCATCGATCCGTTGCGAAGATCCCGCCGCAACACCCTCCACCACGTCTGACCCCGAGGAGCCCGCCAGCCAACCCGGCGACGGGCCCCTCGGCATGCCCGACGGATCGCACTGGGTCAAGGGGATCGTCGTATGACCCGAGAGGCCTTTCTGTGACATCAAGGACGAACCCACACCACCTGACGACGCCTTCACACACCTGGCCACAGGAACAGCTCTCCCCTCGTCATACCTGAGAACTGTTCAGTACCGGCGGAAACCCGAAGATCGACTACGCCGTTCGGGCGTATTCGCGCAGGAGCACTCGTTCCCACTCGGCGCCCGGAGCAAGATCGGCCGTTCCGGACTTGGGAGGGGACGGAGTGCGTCATGGTGAATCAGCCACGTGGCCCGGACGGCCGCTGGATCAAATACAAGTACGGTGCGGGCGCGGTGGCCACGGTGGGAGTGGTCATGGCCGCCACCAGCGGAATAGGCGGAGGCACTGCCGTCTCCGTTGATTCCGCCGCGAGCCAAGCCCTCAAAGGCAAGAACTCCAGCAAGAAGTCCGCACAAAAAGGCCACCATGCCGAAGCATGGCAACGCCTGGGCTGGCGCCAGCTCAAGAAGGCCGCGAAGCGCGAACTGAAATGCGGGCCGCATTCCTTCGGTGAAGTCCAGCGCTTTTTCCTGCGGCACCCTTGCGTGGATCTCGATCGCCTGGTGATCACCGTCGACGACGGCGCCGGGAACACCATCACCGTGTCCGTCGCGTGGGTGAAGATGCCGAAGGCGAACGAGGCCAGCGACCTGAAAAGGCTCGTCGACAGGGACGACACCGGCAACGTCGCGCTTCTCGGCGAGGCGCGGCACGGCAGCCGGTTCACCGGCAAGAACTACGACTCCCGTCTGGCCAAGAATCTGGTCGTGATCGGCGAATCCGCTCCCGAGACCGGTCGGCCGAGCGAGGCGACGCTGGAGACCGCCGCCGAAATCGCGGTCCAGTTTCCCGCACCTTGAACCACCGATGACGAAACGGAATCGAACGTGAGCAGGAGCGAACACTCCAGAAGGCGAGTCGAGATCCAGGCCCGGCAGTTGGTCGAGAAAACCTTCACCGGACTGGATTCGCTGCATCGCAACGTGCTCACCGCCTTGCTCAGCCGGGCGGGTGAGGGCTGGCGGCTGCTGGTCAAGACGGCGCTGCCGTCACAGGACGGCCGGAGCGCGGACGCTTTCCTGATAGGGCGCACGGGCGTCTTCGCTCTCTTGATCACGGACAAGGGCCCTGATACCGAGACCGCGAACCAGATCTTGCGTCATGCGAAGGAGCGCTTCGCCGGGATCCCCGGACCGCAGGGCCGCGCTTTGGCCGAGAGCGCCATCCATCTCGTGGCGATCGGCCCCGGCGGGAGCCGCCCCCGGCAGGACGGTGTCCACTGGTCGCTGACCGAAGCCGGCCTCGACCGGATCTTCCGGCGGGACGCGCTCCATCTCGACAAACGGCTGGTCGCCGTCATCGCGGAGCAGGCGGAACGCCGGTTGCGCGGCTACCGTTCCTTGACCGTCCAGCAGCCGGATCGCGTTCCGGACGCGGCGGGGCTGCTGGACGCGGCCGAACTGATCGAAGACCAGCTCGGCGCGGCTCAGCGGCGGCCCTTCGATTCATGGCTCACCTTTCTGCATCCGCGGCAGAACGCGATCGTCAAACGTGACTACTCGGGCCCTGCGCGGATCAGCGGCCCGGCGGGGACCGGCAAGACCATCGTCGCGCTGCACCGGCTCCGGCATCTGGCTCGGCTCAGCACCGGGCCGTTGCTGTTCACGACGTACGTCCACTCGCTGCCCTCGGTGATCAAGACTGCCTTCGACCGGCTCGCCCCGGAGTTGGACGGCCGCGTCGAGTTCACGAACCTGCACGCCTGGGTCCGCGGGTTCCTCGCCGAGCGCGACGTGCCGGTGCACGTGGACCGGCGCAAGATCGACACGGCGTTCGGTTTCGCGTGGATGGCGCACCGCGAACGGCTCCAGGTCATCGAACCGAACGTCGACTACTGGCGCACGGAATTGGACCGCGTGCTCAAGGGCAGGGGGATCACGACACTCGACGACTATGTCGCGGTGCCGCGACGCGGCCGCGTCCTCCGGCTCGACGCGAGCCAGAAAGCACAGGTCTGGGCCCTGTACGAGCACTACCAGCGGAGACTGGCGGAACGGGGCGTGCACGACTACAACGACCTGATCGAACTCGGCCGCGCCGAACTCGGGGCACGGCCGCTCGAAACGCCGTACGCGGGGGTCGTCGTCGACGAGGTGCAGGACATCCCCCTGTGCGGTCTGCGCCTGCTGCGCGACCTGGCCGGCGACGGCCCGAACAGACTTTTGCTGGTCGGCGACGGTCAGCAGCAGGTGTACCCCGGCGGCTGGCGGCTGTCCGACGCCGGTATCCCCGTCCAAGGCCGCGGCGAGATCTTGAAGGTCAACTACCGCAACCGTGCCGACGTCCTGGACTTCGCACGGCGTTTCGACGCGACCAACCGGGTCGACGACCTCGACGGTGCCGACGGAGTCGCCCTGCGCGCGGCCGAGTCCGCCAGCGAAGGCGGCACGACCGAGACCTGGCGCGGCCCCTCCGGCGAACTGCCCGACGCGCTCGTCGGAGCGGTCCGGAAGCTGCCGGTTCGCCGTGACCATTCGGCATTGATCGTCTTCCACCACAAGGATCTCAGCCGGTGCACCGAGATCCTGCGGGCGGCCGGGATCCCCACGCTGGCGCTGGAGCACTACACCGGCGCGTCCGACGGCAAGCTCAAGGTCGGCACGGTGCACCGGGCCAAGGGGCTGGATTTCGAGGCTGTGCTGGTGCTGGAGAACACTCACGAGAGCGTGCCCGGCAGCCAGGCCGAAGAGGAGCGCCGCGAGCTACGCGGCAGGCAGCATCTGGTCGCGGCGACCCGGGCCCGCGATTTCCTGTGGTGGGGCGTGCTCGACGACACCACGACCGCGCAGGAGGAGAAAGCCGTGGAGGCCGAGGAAGACTGCGTCCACGACATGCCCGTCTCGTGGTGTTCGCTCTGCCGGAAGCCGCCGCCGAACGTCCTTTCCCACGGCTATCGGACCTCCGGCGGAAACGCGTACCACAACGACCCGGACTGCACTTGGCTGCGGAAGGGCCAGGGACGCGCACATCGGCAGGGGATGAACGTCCACGACGTCACCCGGCTCGCCTGGGGTTCCGTGGCCCCGGGTGAGCTCGAGCCGTGCGAGTTCTGTTGCAGTCCACAATGGATGCGGCGGCACGGCCACTGACCGAAGAGAACCCATGAAAGACCAGAGCGACCCGCCGCCCAGCATCGGCAAACCGGCGACGCGGACCCTAACCGGCGCCGGTTACCCGCGCCCGGAGGACTTCCCCCGCGCCACCGAAGCCAAGCTCGGAAGCCTGCTCAGTGTCGGTGCGAAGCCCTGCGCATCTTCCGCGAAGCCTTGACATCACGAGGTCAGCCCCACAACCCCGCCGACTATTTTTTTTGTCTTGACAACTCGAACCTTCGGACGGTTAGCTGGACGCAGCACACCGACCGAAGGAGAACCAGTCATGGCCAAGTTCGCGAACGTCGACGACTACATCGCCGCCCTGCCCGAGAACCTGCGGGAAGTCGCCACCACGCTGCGCCCGATCGTCAACGCCGCGCTGCCGGGATCCGTCGAGGCGATGTATCACGCCTCCCCGACCTGGAGCGCGGGCGAAGCCGCCGGCAAGAACCTCGTCTGCCTGATGAAGGCGTACTCGTCGTACGTCACCTTCGCCCTGTGGAAGGGGCAGCTCGTCGACGACGAGTCCGGCAGGCTGGAGGCGAGCGCCCGGAAGATGGCGCACGTCAAGCTGCGCTCCGTCGAGGACATCGACGCCGAGCTGTTCACCGGCTGGCTCAAGCAGGCACGAGACCTCGAAATCACCGCGGCGGCGCGATGACACAATCGGCGTCGTGTCTGTGCTCACTGACGATTCCCGCTGCCCGTGCGGCCTGGGCGAGCCCTACGGCGTTTGCTGCGGCCGCTTCCACCGGGGAGCCGCGACCGCGCCGACCGCCGAACTCCTGATGCGGTCGCGGTTCAGCGCGTTCTCCGTCGGCGATACCGCGTATCTCACGAAAACCTGGCATCCGAAGACCCGGCCCGCCGGGCTCGCACTCGATCCGGGACAGCGCTGGACGTTCCTGGAGATCCTCGGCAAGACCGGCGGCGGACTGCTGGAGAACGAGGGCACCGTGGAGTTCCGGGCCCACTACCGGCAGGATCGCCGGCCCGGCAGCATGCACGAGAACAGCCGCTTCGTCCGCGTCGACGGGCAGTGGATCTACGTGGCGCCCGCCGGCTGAGCGAACGCACCGGCGAGCGCTGACAAACCCGGTGCAAGGGTCTGTTCCCGGCGTGCAGTGGCGGCTACTATCTCCCCACATTGTTAGGGAACTTTCTTAACGATTTCGCCAAGGTCCGCCGCCGTGTGCCCAAGGAGGCGCGCTCGTGAGTTTTCGGCAGAAGAGAACCCGGATCCCCTTACTGGCCATGACCGTCACCGCGCTGGCCGCCGCGGTCTGCGGGGTGACCACCGCTCCCGCCGCCACCGGCGCGGAGGTGACCGTGCCGCTGTCCGTCGGCGCCGCCGCGGGCGACGCCACCCCGATCCCCGGCTACGTGATCCAGTCCTCGGCACAGGTCAGCGACGACTCGGCGGTCTCGAAGCCGGGCTTCCCCGCCACCGGCTGGTACCCGGTGTCGTCCCGCTCGACGGTCTACGCCGGATTGCTGCAGAACGGCAAGTACGCCGACCCGTTCTACTCGACGAACATGAAGAACGTCCCGACGGCGCAGTTCGCCGTGCCGTGGTGGTACCGCACGGACCTGACCGTCGAGGACACCTCGAAGCGCACCTACCTCGACTTCAGCGGCGTGCTCTCCAAGGCCGACGTCTGGGTCAACGGCACCAGGATCGCGACGAAGGACCAGGTCAACGGCGCCTACACCCGGCACGACCTGGACATCACCGCGCACGTGCGCCAGGGCGTCAACAGCATCGCGTTCAAGGTCTACCCCAACGACCCCAACAACGACCTCTCGATGGGCTGGATCGACTGGGCGCAGACCCCGCCGGACCAGAACATGGGCATCGTGCGCGACGTCCTCGTCCGCCGCGGCGGGCCGGTCGCGCTGCGCGGCGCCCACGTGGTCCAGAAGCTGAACTCCTCGCTCGACCACGCCGACCTCACGGTGAAGGCCGACGTCCGCAACGACTCGGCGAACGCGGTGCAGGCCACCGTCGCCGGCACGGTCGCGGGCAAGCCGATCACCCAGACGGTCTCGCTGGCCGCCAAGGAACGCAAGACGGTCACCTTCGGCGTGGTCGGCCTCGACAAACCGAACCTCTGGTGGCCCGCCGGGATGGGCGGCCAGCACCGGTACGGACTCGACCTCGCCGCGAGTGTCGGCGGCACGCCGTCGGACACCTCGAAATCGAAGTTCGGCGTCCGTGACGTCAAGGCGCCGCTGAACTCCAGCGGCGGACGGCAGTACAGCGTCAACGGCAAACCGCTGCTGATCCGCGGCGGTGGCTACACGCCGGACCTGTTCCTTCGCTGGAACGAGACCGCGGCGGCCGACAAGCTCAAGTACGTGCTGAACCTCGGGCTCAACACGGTCCGGCTGGAAGGCCACATCGAGCCGGACGAGTTCTTCGACCTCGCCGACGACCTCGGCGTGCTGACCATGCCGGGCTGGGAATGCTGCGACAAGTGGGAAGGGCACGTCAACGGCGAGGAAAAGGGCGAGCCGTGGGTCGAGTCGGACTACCCGATCGCCAAGGCGTCGATGTTCTCCGAGGCCGAGCGCCTGCGTGACCACCCGAGCGTCATCTCGTTCCACATCGGCAGCGACTTCGCGCCGGACCGGCGGATCGAGCAGGGCTACCTCGACGCGTTGAAGGCCGCCGACTTCACCCTTCCGGTGATCCCGTCGGCGTCGAAGAGGCCGTCCCCCATCACGGGCGCTTCCGGCATGAAGATGAACGGCCCGTACGACTACGTCCCGCCCGTCTACTGGTACGACAAGTCGCAGAAGGACCGCGGCGGCGCGTGGAGCTTCAACTCCGAGACCAGCGCGGGCGTCGACATCCCGACGATGGACACGTTGAAGCGGATGATGTCGGCGAGCGAACTGGAAACGATGTGGAAGGACCCGTCGGCACCCCAGTACCACCGCTCTTCGTCGACGACGTTCGCGAATCTGAAGCTGTTCGCCAACGCGCTCACCAAGCGCTACGGCGCGCCGGCCGACCTGACCGACTTCGTGCGGAAGGCGCAGCTCGCGCAGTACGAGAACGTCCGCGCGGAGTTCGAGTCGCACTCGCGCAACTACACCGATTCGACCAACCCGTCGACCGGGTTGATCTACTGGATGCTCAACAGCCCGTGGACTTCGCTGCACTGGCAGCTGTTCGACGCCTACATGGACCAAAACGGCGCCTACTACGGGGCGAAGAAGGCCAACGAGCCGCTGCACATCCAGTACTCGCACGACAATCGCTCGGTCGTGGTGATCAACCAGACGCCGAACGCGGCGAGCGGGCTGACGGCGACCACGAAGCTGTACAACCTCGACGGCACCGAGAAGTACAGCAACACCAAGACCGGCCTGTCGGTCGGCGCGCTGGGCGCCAAGGCCACCGCGGTCACCGTCCCGGCGGTGAGCGGGCTTTCGACGACCTACCTGGCGAAGCTGGTGCTCACCGACTCCTCCGGCAAGGAGGTCAGCCGGAACGTGTACTGGCTCTCCACCAAGGCCGACACGCTGAACTGGGCCGGCAGCGACTGGTACTACACGCCCCAGTCGGCCTACGCCGATCTGTCCGGGCTGAAGAACCTCGGGCAGTCCGCGGTCAGCGCGACGGCGAAGTCGGTCGCCGGCGGCGACGGCACCACCACGACCACCGTGACGCTGAAGAACACCTCGGGCGGCAAGCTCCCGGCGTTCTACGTCGACTCGAAGGTCGTGGACGCCGCGGGCAAGCCGGTGCTCCCGGTGGAATGGAACGACAACGCGGTCAGCCTGTGGCCGGGTGAGACCACCACGCTGACCGCGAAGTACCGCACCGCCGATCTCAAGGGCTCCAAGCCTTCGGTGCGGGTCTCGGGCTGGAACACCGGCACGCAGACCGTTCCCGCCGACGGTTCCGGGCCGGGCAACCCGGTCGACTACCAGGCCGAGGACGCCTCGATCGCCCAGGGCGCGGTGGAGTCCAACCACGCCGGGTTCACCGGCACCGGGTTCGTCAACTACGACAACGTCGCGGGCAGCTCGGTCGAGTGGACGGTCGACGTGCCGTCGGCGGGCACCTACGACGTCGTCGTCCGGTACGCCAACGGCACCACGGCGAACCGGCCGCTGGACTTCTCGGTCAACGGCACGATCAGCGCGTCCGGTGTCGGCTTCGGCGGCACCGGGGCCTGGCCCGCCTGGAAGACCAGAACCGTCAAGGTCACACTGGCGGCGGGGGTGAACAAGATCAGGGCGGTCGCCACCACGGCGAACGGCGGTCCCAACATCGACAAGATCACCCTCTAGACCGGGAGTCGCTCGAGGCCCCCTTCGCCGCCCGGCGAAGGGGGCCTTTCCCGTATCCGGGTGAGTTACGCTTTCCGGGTGACCGGCAGACCAGACTCGCGCCTGCGCGACCTCGCGATGCTGCGCCGGGTCCGCGATCGGATCGATCGCGACTACGCGCAGCCCTTGGACGTCGAAGCGCTGGCCCGCGGCGTCCACGTCTCCGCCGGGCACCTGAGCCGCGAGTTCCGGGCCGCGTACGGCGAATCGCCGTACAGCTACCTGATGACCCGCCGGATCGAGCGGGCCATGATGCTGCTGCGGCGCGGGGACATGTCGGTCACCGAGGTCTGCTTCGACGTCGGTTTCTCGTCGCTGGGCACCTTCAGCACGCGGTTCTCCGAGCTGGTCGGCAGCTCGCCGAGCGCGTACCGCAAACAGGCGGCGGAGGACGGCCGCGGTATGCCAGGCTGCGTCGTCAAGCAGGTCATGCGACCGATCAGAAATCGAGAAGCGACCTCACCGCGCGCCGACCTACCTTGAGTCGCATGCCCCTCTCGATTCGAGCGTCCTACCTCACCGTCGACGATCTCGAGGCTTCGCTCACCTTCTATCGCGACATCCTGGGCTTCGAAGTGCGTGCCGAAGGTCCGCTCCAGGCCACGGTCGGCCCGCCAGGGCGGCCGGAGACTTCGCTCGTGCTCCATCCCCCGGCAGGCGGCCCCGAGATCACCGACGAGGAACGCGCCACGATCGCCGAACTCATGACCAAGGGCGTGCACGGGATCATCGTGCTGTCCACCCCGGATCTGATCGGCACCTTCGACCGGATCCAGGCGGCCGGCGCGGACGTCGTCCAAGAACCGAAGAAGCAGTCCTACGGTGCCTTCGACTGCTCTTTCCGCGACCCGGCGGGCAACCTGGTGCGGTTCGAGGAGCGGTAGCCCGGCCCTCGGTGCGCGCGCACCCGGGCTTCCGGGTGATGATGAGCGGCGTGGAGATCGCGGTGGAACTCGTGGCATTGGTGGTGGCCGTCCTCCTGGTGACCGCCGCGGCACGGAAACTCGACTGGTCGGCGCCCCTGTGCCTGATCGCGGTCGGGGTCGTCGCCTCGTACGTGCCGGGCGTCCCGGCGTACGAACTGGATCCGGAGGTCGTGCTGCTGGGCCTGTTGCCCCCGCTGCTGTACGCCACCGCGATCCGCACGTCGCTGATCGACTTCCGCCGCAACCGCGGGCCGATCCTGCTGCTCTCGGTGGGGCTCGTCATCTTCACGACGGTCGCGGTCGGTGTCGTGGCGTGGCTGGTGATCCCCGGTCTGCCGCTGGCCGCCGGGCTCGCGATCGGCGCGGTGGTCGCACCGCCCGACGCGGTCGCCGCCACCGCCGTCGCCCGCAGGGTCGGGATGCCACGCAAGCTGACCAGGCTGCTGGAGGGCGAAAGCCTGTTCAACGACGCCGCCGCGCTGGTCGCGTTGCGGACCGCCATCGCGGCCATCGCGGGCTCGGTGAGTTTGCTGCAGGTCGGCGGTGATTTCCTGCTCGCCGCCGGTGGCGGGCTGGTGCTCGGCTTCGCCGTCGGCGTGCTCGGCGCGCTGATCCGCACCCGGCTCGAAGATCCGGTCACCGACACCGCGCTGTCGCTGGTGGTCCCGTTCGTCGCCTACCTGGCCGCCGAGGCGATCCACGGTTCCGGCGTGATCGCCGTGGTCGTCGCGGGACTGATCCTCGGGCACAAGTCGCCGAGCATGCTTTCGGGCCGCTCCCGGCTGGCCAGCAGGCTGAACTGGCAGACCATCCAGTTCCTGCTGGAGAACATCGTCTTCCTGCTGATCGGGCTGCAGGTCCGCCGGATCATGACCGAGGTCGGCGACAGCGGGCTGACCGCGCTGGAGCTGGTCCTGATCTGCGCCGCCACCCTGGCCGCGACCATCGTCACCCGGATCGTCTGGATGGCGGGCATCGGCCTGGCACGGCGGCTGTTCCGCCGGCACGCCTGGCCATGGCGGTATTCGGCGGTGATCGCCTGGGCGGGGATGCGCGGGGTCGTCACGCTCGCGGCGGCGTTCGTGCTGCCCGCGGACACCCCGCACCGGGCCGTGCTGGTGCTGGTCGCGTTCGTCGTGGTGGCGGGAACGCTGCTGTTGCACGGGACGACGCTGCCGGTGCTGGTCCGCCGTCTGAAACTGCCGCCACCCGACCCGGCGGAGGACGCGTTGCAGGAGGCGGCCGTGCTCCACGACATGACCAGGGCCGCGCTCGAAGAGCTGGAGAAGATCCGGACCCCCGAAGATCCGGACGACATCGTCGAACGCCTGCGCAGCCGGCTCCAGCATCGCTCGGACTCGGCGTGGGAGGAGCTCGGCAGGCAGAGCACGCTGACCGAAACCCCGAGCGACGCCTATCGGCGGCTGCGATTGCGGCTGCTCGAGGTCGAACGGGAGAAGTTCCTGGAGGCACGTGACTCCGGAATGGCCGACGACGACGTCCTGCGCCGGATCCTCGAACGCCTCGACATCGAGGAATCCATGCTGGACAGGGAGGAGGAGGCCGTGCCGGACTCCGATCGGGAACTGCGCACCCCCGCCGCGACGGCGGGATCCTGCAAGCATCTGACCAAGGAGTGGCCCGCGGTCGAACCCGGCTCCCCCGACGTCTGCGCCGTCTGCGTCGAACACGGGATGACCTGGGTGCATCTGCGCGAATGCGTCAAATGCGGGAACGTCGCCTGCTGCGACTCCTCACCGGGCAAGCACGCGACCGAGCACTTCCACGAGACCCTGCACCCGGTGATGCGCAGCCACGAACCCGGCGAGACCTGGCGTTGGTGTTTCGTGGACAAACAGCTGGGCTAGCTCGGTAAGGTCCGGGGCATGAGCACCCCTGAGCAGGAAGTCGAATACCGCCAGCACCGGTTCTCACCTCCCCCTGGTGCGACCGAGATCTTCCTTGTCCGCCATGGAGAATCGGCCCCGGCGAAAGGCAGCGCGCCGTTCGATCTCGTCGACGGGCAGGCCGACCCGGACCTCGCGCCCGAAGGCAGGGATCACGCCGAGCGGGTGGGCCGCCGGCTGGCGGACGAGCGGATCTCGGCGTTGTACGTGACGACACTGCGCCGGACGTCGCAAACCGCGGCACCGCTGGCCGCGAAGCTCGGGCTCACGCCGGAACTCGAAGCCGACCTGAGGGAGATCCACCTCGGCGACTGGGAGAACGGCCTTTTCCGGCGCTACACCTACGAAGGCCACCCGATCATCGATCAGCTCTGGCGCGAGCAGCGCTGGGACGTCATCCCGGGCGCCGAGACGATGGAGTCGTTCGGCGGGCGGATCAGGGGGGCCATCGGCAGGCTCGCGGCGGCCAACCCGGACCGGAGGATCGCCGTGTTCACCCACGGCGGTGTCATCGGCGAGGTCTTCGCACAGGCCAGTGCCGCGAAGAACCGGTTCGCGTTCCTCGGCGTGGACAACGGCTCGATCTCCCATCTGGTGGTGTCGGGCGACGACTGGATGGTGCGGCGGTTCAACGACACGTCGCATCTTCAGTCGCCTTTCGGCTGATCCGGTCCGCCGCGACCAGGTGCACGACGACCAGCACCGCGACGGCCTCCGCGGCCAGCAGCCCGATGAGCACCAGCACCTGGGTCACCCCGGCCTGCAGCGGCCCGGCGCCGCCGAGGAGGACACCGACGTAGGCGCCGGGCAAGGTGACCAGGCCGACCGTCCGGGTCTGGTCGAGGGCGGGGATCAGCGCGTGCCCCGCCGAGGGGCGGCAGATCTCCAGCGCGGCCGGGCGACGCGGGAAGCCCAGTGCCAGCGCGGCTTCGTACTCGCCGTGCCGGGACACGAGCTCGTCCAGGGCACGCCTCGCCGCCTGGGAGGTCGCGGACATCGCGCCGCCGATGACGATCCCGGTGATCGGCACGACCGCGATGGGCCGCCACGGGACCACCCCGGTCGCGAGCACGAGCGTCAGCACGGGCACCACACCGGAGGCGATGGCGAGCGCGACCCACGCCAGATCCTTCGCCACGCCGATCCGACGCGCGGAGGTGACCGCGGCGACAGCGAACATCAGCAGCACGAAACCGCCGGTCAGCCAGCCCGATTTCAGGATCCCGACGATCACCAGCGACACGACGGCGAGCTGCACGACGGCACGAGCGGCGGCGAACAGCACCGCTTTGCCCTGTCCCAGCCGTCCGAACCGCACCACGGCCGCGCCGAAGATCGCCAGCACGGCCAAGACCACGGCGAGCACCGGGCCGAACGCGATCGCACCATCCGTCATGCGGATGATCCTGCCGCAGGGCCGGGATCAGGACGTGCAGGTCACCGAAGCGCCGGCGGCGGGGGCGGTGCGGTCGCTGACGACCTCACCGTCGACGAGGATCCGGCACCGCAGCGCGCCGTTGCCCGATCCCTGCGCGGAGACGCTGTAGAACTCGTCGCGGCCTTCCTGGCTCTCGCGCTCGAAGGTGGTGCTCCACGGCGCCGTCACCTCGGTCTTCTGCATGAGTTCCGAACCCTGCGCGACGTAGGTGACGTTCTGGGCGCCCTTCGCGCCGGAGAGTTCGTAGACGACCGAGTGGAGCACGGTGCGCACGGCGGCCGCGGCCTGTTCGACCTGCGGCGCGGGCGGGCTCTGCACCGGCCGCGATGAGGCCTTCGGCAGCACGTAACCGGTCAGCGTGACGGCGACGGCCATCACGCCCAGCACGACCACGACCGTCCCCAGCGGTTTCAGCCTGCCGGGGGCACCCTGCCCCGGCGCCGATGCCGGAGGGGTCGCGGTGGGAACACCCATGGAGAGGTCTTCTCTCGTCCGAGCGCACTTCCGTCGAGTGCGTCGCTTACTTCTCGTTCGAAGGTGACTCCGCGTTAGCCGTTATCGGGAAGAAACCCGATATTCACCCTATTGGATGTCCCAGTGAGTGGACAGTGCCTGGTCATGGAGCGATCGGCGTAAACGCAGTGAGCCGAACAGCTCACTTTGAGTGATACGGGCCGACAACAGGCTGCCGTCCCGACCGTGGATCCGGCCCAGCGCATCGATCTCTCCTTCGGACACGGTCCGTTTCTGTCGTAGCCCGGGTGCATCATGGCGACCGTGTATCGGGAGACGACGGCACCCGCCGAGCTGCGCGGCGTGGCGAGCTGTGTGTGGGAGCACACGGGCCAGGCACTGAAGCGGATCGTGCCCGACGGCTGCGTGGACCTGGTGCAGAGCGGCGGTGAGCTCTTCGTCGCCGGGCCGGACACCACGGCTTGGACCTGGGAGACGCCGCTCGGCGCCCGGGCTCGCGGCGTGCGGTTCGCGCCCGGCAGGGCGGGTGACGTCCTGGGGCTGGGCGCCGACGAAGTGCGCGATCAGCGTGTCCCCCTCGGCGACCTGTGGGGCAGCGAGGGTGAACGGCAAGCCGAGCGAGTGCTCTCCGGCGCCGCTTCGCTGACCGACGTCGTCATCGAACGCCGGGCCGGGCGAGCCGACCGGGAGCTCTCGGCGTTGATCGCCAGGCTGGACAGCGGCGTCCCCCGCGTCTCGGCCGCGCTGGAGCGCTTCGCCACCGGGGAACGGCAGTTGCGGCGCCGATTCACCCTCGCGGTGGGCTACGGCCCGGCGACGTACCTGCGCGTGAGCCGGTTCCAGCGCGCCATCGGGCTCGCGGACACGGCGCCGGATCTCGCCTCGCTGGCGTTCTCGGCGGGCTACGCCGACCAGGCTCATCTGAGCCGCGATTGCCGGGAGTTCTCCGGAGTGAAGGCGAGCGAGTTCTTCCGCGCCAGGAAGTGAGCGGTGTCCACTGTAGACTGATAGAGGGCTCGGTAGTGCGGGTAGAACTCGTCGTAGACATCGGCGTCCGCGCCGGGCCGGACGACCTCGGCGACCGGGTTCCAGACTTCGATATCCGGTTCGCGGCCCAGTGCGAAGGACGCGAGGACGGCGTCGCCGAACGCGGCGCCGATGGTCTCCGCGGGGATCTCCTGCTCGATTCGCGCGACGTCGCTGACGATCCGCGTCCATACACCGCCCCGCGTCCCACCGCCGACGGCGACGAACCGGCGCGTGCCGCCACCGGCTTCCCGCATGGCTTCGAGGTTGTGCCGCACCCCGTAGGCCGTGCCTTCCAACGCCGCGCGATACAGATCGGCACGACCGTGGGAAGTCGTGAGCCCGGCGATGATGCCTCTCGCGTCCGGATCGGGCACGGGTGTCCGTTCTCCCGCGAAGTACGGCAGCAACAGCAACCCGCGGCTGCCCGCCGGGACCTCGTCCGCCGCCGCGGCCAGTTCGCCGAACCCGCCACCGACGAGGTCCCGCAGCCAGTCGGTGATCGCACCGGACGTGGCCATCCCCGCCGCGAGCGAATAGGTGCCGGGGAAAGCGCCTCGGGTCGCCCACAGTCCAGGTCCGGGGCGGGGGTCGGCGAGCGTCTGGATCAGGAACATCGTGGTGCCGTACATGAGCATCGTGTCCCCGGGCGCGGTGACCCCGACGCTGGTCGCTTCGGCCCAGGCGTCCACCGTGCCCGCCGTCACCGGGATCCCTTGTGGCAGGCCGGTTTTCGCGGCCGCTTCGGCGGTGACCGAGCCGACCACCTCGGTCGGCCACGCGAGCCTGGGCAGCTCGATGCCGGGGACGATCGCGGCGACCCGGTCCGGCGCCCAGCGGCCCTCGCGCAGGTCGTACATCGGGTCGCATTGGCTCGCGGAATGGTGGTCGAGGACGTACTCACCGGTCAGCCGCAGCACGAGGAACGAACTCGCCATCAGGAAGAGTTCCGCCCGTGCGAACACTTCCGGCTCGTTCTTGGCGAGCCAGCGCCATTTCGGCCCGACGGCCTGCGCGCCGAGTGCGCTCCCGCCGCGTTCCACAATGGATTCTTCACCGAATTCCCGGGTCAATTCGCGGATTTCGTCGAATGCGCGGGTGTCGACGCCGTAAAGGATTGCCGGGCGCAACGGTTTTCCGGAAGCGTCGGCGGGCAACAGCACCGGCCCGATCCCACTGACCGACACTCCGATGATGGGATGATCCCCGGCACGGGGGGAAAGTTCTCTCGTCAGCGCCAGGAAATCCTGCCACCACACGGTTTCGGCGTCGTGTTCGTACCAGCCGGGACGGGGCCGGGAAGTCTCGTGCGACCGGGAAGCCCGTGCCACGACGGTACCCCGGGAATCGACGAGGACGCCTTTGGAGCTGGAAGTGCCGATGTCGATGCCGAGCACCAGGCCCGGATCGCCCACGGCACGTCCTCACTCCTCCGCGCGAATAGCGCGATCAGCGGATGGTAACGATTGTCGGTCAAGCTATTCTTCCCGTGCGAAGGTGTCAAGACACCTGCAGAAGGGGAGGTCACGGTGGCCACCATCAACGACGTGGCGGCGAAGGCCGGGGTCTCGACGGCGACCGTGTCGAGGACATTGAACGGGAAGTCCACTGTGGACCCGGTACTCGCGGCACGGGTACAGGCGGCCGCCGCGGAATTGGGCTACCACCCGAACGGGCTCGCGAGGAATCTGCGCCGCCAGGAGACGGCGGTGCTCGCCCTCATCATCTCCGACGTGGAGAACCCGTTCTTCACCGCGATCGCCCGCGGCGTGGAGGACATCGCGCAGACCGCGGGCTATTCGGTGGTGCTGTGCAACGCCGACGACAACGAGGAGAAGGAGCGGCGCTACATCGACGTCGCCCTCCAAGAGCGGGTCGCCGGCGTGGTGCTCTCCCCCACCGGCCGGGCCACCAACGTCGACCGGCTGACCGAGCGCGGCACGCCCGTGGTCGCCGTCGACCGGCCGCTGCTGAAGAACAGCGGCGACCAGGTGCTGGTCGACACCCGGCTCGCCGCCCGCGACGCGACGCGCCACCTGCTCGACGGCGGCTACCGGCGCGTCGCGTGCGTCAGCGGGCCCGCCGGCGTGCGCACGGCCGAAGACCGGCTGGCGGGTTACACCGACGCCGTCGGCGAGGAGAACGCACTCACCCGGCGGGCCGAGTTCCGTGCCGAGGGCGGCAGGCTCGCCGCGCTCAGCCTGCTCGACGAGCCCGAGCCGCCGGACGCGCTGCTGGTCGGCAACAGCACGATGGCGATCGGTGTTCTCGAAGCCCTGGCCGCACGCGGCCTGCGCTCGGGGCAGGACGTGGGGATCGTGTCGTTCGACGACGCGCCGTGGACGACGCTGATCGACCCGCCGCTGACGGTGGTCGCCCAGCCCGCGAACGAAGTGGGCAAGGTCGCCGCCGAACTGCTGCTCGCCCGGATCGGCGACAGCACGCGCACGGCCACGACGACCACGCTGCAGGCGAAGCTGATCGTGCGCCGGAGTTCACGGCGCGACTGAAAACCGGAGATCCCGCACGACGTGCCTGGGCGACCGGTTCGCACCGGCCGCCCAGGAACGCCCCACCCCCTTGTTCCCCCAAGCCGGCCCCACACCAGCCGGGTTCTCCGAAGCGGTGGGAAGAAATCGTTTACCTTTCGGACGGTAAATTCCTACTTACGACCTGTCAAGCGGGTGTCCTGGACACGGTCGCCCGATCCGGTCAGACTGAAGCGATATTGCCTACTGGGCGTGTTTGATTCCGTGCACTCTGTGTTCATCTCTGGTGAATTCTCCCACGAAATCGAGCTGAGACCGCACGAACCCGCACAGACGCGTTACCCTAGGCGTTATGTCGATAGCGCTCGAGAACGTTCTCGCCAAGGCCGGCCTCAAGGTCGATGCCAACGAGTTCCTGAACCTCGTGGAGGACGCTGCGCGGAGACTGACCCCACCGAACCCCGATCCATCGCACTACTTCTCGGCGGATCAGCGCGCCGCGCTCACCGACGTCGGCCTGGATCTCTCCCCCCGCGGCGAGGACGAACCGGATTTTCGTGCCCGCACGGTCGCCGCGCACGCCGTGCTCGCCGATTCCGCGCTGAGCGTGCTGGAGGCGGCGAAAACACTGGGCGTGGACGACAGCCGCATCAGACACCGCCTGAAGGAGGGCAGGCTCACCGGCTGGAAGGATCAGGGCTGGCGACTGCCCGCCTGGCAGTTCGCCGGCTCCGGGGTGCTGCCCGGCCTGGAGGTCGTGCTGCGCGCGGTCCCCGAGGACCAGCCCGCGCTCGTCGTCGCCGCGTTCATGAGCACTCCGCAGGCCGATCTGGTGATCAACGACCATCCCGCCACGCCGCGCCAATGGCTTCTCTCCGGCGGCGACCCCGAGCACGTCGCGAGACTGGTGGCCACGCTGGGTTCGCCGTTCTGAGATCCTTGCCCGACGAAAATTCCAGTCGGGGGCAGGCCGTAGGCTGACCCCACCGAGCAAGATCACCCGACAAGGACGGACGACTCCCGAGGTATGGCCCGGCTCCCCCTGCCGCCCGCACGCTCTGTCCTGGTCAAGGAGCTGCACCGCACCAACGACGTGGTGACGGTGCACCCCGGCACCAGGCTGGTCAGGATCTTCACCGCGCACGGCAATCACCCTCAGCAGTGGAATTCGTTCCGCTACAGCGGCCCGCTCCCGCACGGCCGCTTCGACCCGCAGACCCCCGGTCGCGGCGGTCGCCCGGTCACCGACCCCGGAAACGGCGTCCTGTACTTCGGCCTCACCGTGCGCACGAGCATCGCGGAGGTCTTCCAGACCACCTCGACGGTCGACCGCAAATCCCGCGGCCCGCGCCTGGTCGTCGTCCGGCCGACCCGCACGTTGCGGCTGCTCGACCTCGCCGGCCTGTGGCCGACCCGCGTCGGCGCCTCGCAGGAGATCTCCAGCGGTCCGAAGAAGATCACCCAAGCGTGGGCGCGTGCCATCCGCGCCGCCTTCGGCGACCTCGACGGCCTCTGGTACCGATCGTCCATGGACTCCGGCGGCCCCGCGCTCGCGCTGTGGGATCCGCCGGCCGGGTCCTCACTGCCGGTCGCGCCGGACGTGCTGCTCCCGCTGGACCACCCCGGGCTCGACGTCCCGCTGGGCCGGGTGTGCGAAGAGCTGAACTACACGCTGCTCAGCTGAGCTCCCATGCCGACGAGGGGTAGGCGAAGGTGCGTGGTGGAGCCGGCAGCGGGAGCGGGCTCGCCAAAGAAACCTTCGCAACTGTCCACAAGGGACACTGTTCGAGCTGACAGTACCCCATTCGGGTAGTTTGCGCGATTCCCGAAGAGATATCACGACCCCAGTGCCCGCTATGCCGCCGCCGTGATTCTTTCTTGTGGGGTACATGAAGGCCCCCTTCCTTGCGCCTAGCGCAAGGAAGAGGGCCTTCATGTACCACCCCAGGCGCAGCGGGCACAGCCGACGAAACCCAACCCAGTCCTTTGTAGACGGTCATGGGCGCGCCGAACCACGGAGATCGCGCCGTTCAAAGCCTTGGCGGCCCGACGCGTTCGCCTCACCTCTCAATAGCACGCTATTTGCCACTCATGAAGCTCAGAGGTGGCGCCCCCACCACTCCAGCACCGCGTCGAACCGTTGCACGCGGTGCCGCGGCAGCCCCGAACGCGTCAGTTCGTGCCCCTCACCGGGGAACAGCAGCAACTCGGCCGGGACGCCGTTCTGCCGCAGCGCCACGTACATCCGCTGCGCCTGCTCCAGCGGGCATCGCCAGTCCTGCTCGGAGTGCGCGACCATGAACGGGATGTCGATCTTCCCCGCGTAGGTCAGCGGGCTGCGCTTGCGCTGCTCTTCGAGATCGTCGCCGACGTAACCCCCGGCGAAGAACCAGCCGATGTCGGAACTGCCGACGAACGAGTCCCAGGCGTTGACCGCGCGCTCGCTCCACGCGGCACGGAACCGGCCGCCGTGGTGCGCGGCGAGCCAGCTGGTCATGAAACCGCCGTACGAACCACCCATGACACCGACGCGATCACTGTCCAAGTTGGACATTTTCAGCGCTTCGTCCAGCAGTGCCAGCAGATCGTCCGCGTCCACGGTGCCGAAGCCGTGGACGATGCTCCGGCCGTGGCTTTCGCCGTAGCCCGCGGAACCGCGCGGGTTCCCCAGAACGACGGCGTAGCCCGCTTCCGCGAGCACCTGGGCCTCGTCGAAGACCTTCCATTCGTACGACGCGAACGGACCACCGTGGATCATCAGGACCACGGGATGCGGCCCCGCCCCCTCGGGCCGGACGACCCAGCCGTGCACCGGGTAGCCGTCGGGAGCGGTCGTGTCGAGTTCCTCCAGCGGCAGGATCCCGGTGTCCCGCAGCGCCTTCGAGTAGTCGGTGAGCGCACGGGGGCCTTCGTCCGACAGCAGTACGACGTCACCGGAGCTCTCGGGAGTCCCGATCACCGCGACGATCCGCGTGCCGTCGACGGCGAACGACTTCACCGCGGCGCGCTCGCCCGCGAGGTAGCGCAACGACTTCAGCTCGGCGAGCTCGGCGTCGAGGGGAACGGCGTGCAGTTCGGCGGCACCGCGGGTGCGGACCACGACGAGAACCTCGTCGCCGAGGACGACAGGGGGGCTTGCCGCGCTCTCGCAGTCCACCGTTTCGACGTCGGTCAGCCGCCGTGCGGGCGAGGGTTCGGCACCGGACGGCCATGGCGCGTGCCAGAGCCCGGTGTTCCGGGCGACGTCCTCCAGGCCGGGGAACTCGGTGCCGTAGAACAGGATCGAACCGTCCGGGGCGGCGACCGGCCGGTCGGCGGTGCCCGGGGTCCGGACCAGGAGCCGGGGTTCGCCACCGCCGGCGGGCACGGCGTAGACGTCCGTACGAACGGTGTCTTCGGCGGCCCAGCCACGCGGCGCGGTGATCAGGACGTGCTCGCCGTCGACCGTCCACGAGGGATGGTCGACGTCGGCGCGGTCGTCGGTCAGCGGGGTGAGCTCGGCGGGTGCGTCCTCGTCCAACGCGGTGACGGCGTCCATGACGAACAGACGCTGTGGACGGTCGTTGAGGAAACCGGCGTCGTCGACCCGATAGAAGAGATTCGTGATGTGCCGCGGCGCTTCTTCGGCAGGCTCCGGCGTCTCGCCGTCCGCGTTCTCCGTGCCGTAGCGGCCCGGCTCGGGCACGCGGGCGACGAAGGCTATCCGGCGGGAGTCTGCCGCCCAGACCGGGGCCCCCGCGCCGAGGGGAAGGTCGGTGATCCGCTTCGCGTCACCCCCGGCCGCGGGGATCACGTGCACCTGCGGCTTGGCCACTCGTCCGACCCCCTCCCCCGCCCGGAGGAAGGCGACCCACCGGCCGTCCGGGGAGATGGCGGGGGCGGAGTCCTTGGTCCCGTGGGTCCACGGCCCTTCCCCGCCGCCGCCCTGGTCGATCCTGCGCAAGCCGCCGCGGTAGCCGTTCGTCTTCAGATCAGGCCTGCTCACCGCGGTGAGCAGCAGGTCGCCGCGCAACGCGGGGATGCCGGGGACCGTCAGGGCTTCGATGTCAACGGGACGCACGGCCCCGACGGTACCCGATCCTTAGCAGTTCTAACTACTGATTGAAGACTCCTGATCAGCGGCTTCCAGCTTCTTCGCCTTCGCGAGGCTGGCCACCGTCGTCACCGTCAGGACCACGACGATGACGCTCAGGGAGACCCAGTTGTTGATGTCCAGCCAGTCCGGCACCACGTGGTACTCGTGCAGCGCGTGCAGGAACAGTTTGGCGCCGATGAAGGCGAGGATCACCGCGAGGCCGTAGGACAGGTACACCAGCTTGGTGACCAGGCCACCGAGCAGGAAGTACAGCTGGCGCAGGCCCATCAGCGCGAACGCGTTGGCGGTGAAGACCAGGAAGGCCTCCTGCGTGATGCCGAAGATGGCGGGGATCGAGTCGACGGCGAACAGCAGGTCCGCGCTGCCGATCGCGACGATCACCAGGAACATCGGGGTGATCCAGCGCTTGCCGTCCTTCTTCACGAAGGACTTGTGCCCGTGCCACTCGTTGGTGACCGGGAAGAGCTTGCGCACCCAGCGGGTGAGCGCGTTCTCCTCGTATTCCTCTTCTTCGTCCTTGTTGCGGACCATGCTGATCGCGGTCCAGATGAGGACGGCGCCGAAGAGGAAGAAGACCCAGACGAACTGCGCGATCAGCGCGGCGCCCACGGCGATGAACACGCTGCGCATGGCGAGCGCGAGCAGGATGCCGATCAGCAATACCCGGTGCTGGTGGATCGCGGGCACCTTGAACGAGGTCATGATGATCATGAAGATGAACAGGTTGTCGACGCTCAGCGAGTATTCGGTGATGTACCCGGTGAAGAACTCGACGCCCGGATCGTGTCCCCCGAAGATCCAAACACCGATGCCGAACGCGACGGCCACGGCGACGTAGAAGATGACCCACCGGGCGGCTTCGCCGGTGGTCACCTCATGCGGCTTGCGATCGACGATGACCAGGTCGAGTGCGATCAGCGCGAGCAGACCGCCGACCGTGGCGATCCATAGCCACAGGGGAACAGACATGTAACCAACCCTCCGGATAGTGCACAGCAGCAACTAACCGGAGGTCTCTTCCGCCGGTGCGAAACCGGCCGACGGTGCCGGGAGGCCGCGAAGACCACCGTGCTGACGACACCGCCGCGAAGGAATACTCCCCTCACAGCCGGTTCAGTTTGACCTGTCTGTACGCATGACGCCAGTTAAGGTTGCCCTCGTCACCAAGATGATGGCGTAACTCCCGTCACATCCACCGCTTCTCCCACGTCGGATACCCGTTCCGGTGACGGCCTGACGTCACGCTTGTGTGATCCGCGTGTGCCGGGGAAGCGACTCTCAGGTTCGGTGAAATACGGTCGTCCCGTGCCCCGAATCCCGCTCCCTCGTACGCGAGGCGCGAAGCTCATCGCGCTCGCCGCGGTCGTGGTGGTCCTGGCCGCCGCGGCCGTCGTGTGGACGAACAGCGAACCGACCCCGTCCGCGGTCAAGACCCAGGAAGCGACCTTCGACCTGCCCGAGACCCCGGGTTCGTCCGAAGTCGTCAAGATCGACACGACCACGTACCTCCCCGAGCGGACGCCCGCTCCCGCCGTCCTGCTCGCCCACGGTTTCGGCGGTGACAAGAACAGTGTCGCCACCGAGGCCCGCGAACTCGCCGAAAAGGGCTTCGTCGTGCTCGCCTGGTCCGCGCGCGGTTTCGGCCGCAGCACCGGGAAGATCGCGCTGAACGATCCCGACCGTGAGGTGGCCGACGCCAGGAAGCTGATCGACAGCCTGGCCGCGCGGCCCGAGGTCCTCAGCGAGAACGGCGACCCGAAGGTGGCCGTGTCCGGTGCTTCGTACGGCGGCGCGCTTTCGCTGCTGCTCGCCGGGACCGACAAGCGGGTCGACGCGATCGCGCCGGTGATCACCTACAACGATCTCGCGCAGGGACTCTTCCCGAACGCCGCCTCCGCCTCGCCGACGGCCGCCACCACTCCCGCCGCCGGTGCGTTCACCGCGGACGGCGTCTTCAAGAAGTCGTGGGCGGGCATCTTCTTCTCCGCCGGTTCCGGCGCCGCGCAGGGTGGCTCCCCCGCGAACGACGCTCCGGAAGCCGGTGACGAGACGCGCGAGTCCGGCGCGGCGCAGGGTGCGGGCGCGGCGGGTGCCGCGGCGCAGTCCCCGTCGCTCGGCGGCCCGGCCGGACAGCGGCCGCCGTCCGGCCCGGCCGACCCTTGTGGACGGTTCACCGCCGACGTCTGCCAGGCCTACACCGAACTCGCCACCACGGGCGAAGCGAGCCAGAAGACCGTCGACCTGCTCCACCGTGTCTCCCCCGCGTCCGTGACGGACAAGATCACCGTGCCGACCCTGCTGGTGCAGGGGGAAAGCGACACCCTGTTCGGGTTGGACCAGTCCGACGCGACCGCCCGGCAGATCAGCGCGGCGGGTGGCGAGGTCCGCACGATCTGGTACACCGGCGGCCACGACGGCGGAAAGCCGGGACAGAAGCTGCGGGCGCGGATCGCCGACTTCCTCGAGTTCTCGCTCACCGGCCGGGGCACCGATCCCGGGACCGGGTTCAGCTACGACATCCAGGGCACCTTGCGGGCCAACGGCGCCCCCTCGGTCCGGACCGTCACCGCGCCGGCGTACCCGGGAGCCACCGGGGCCGCCACCGAACGGCGGCGATTCACCTTGGCCGGTCCTGCCCAGCCGGCCGTCCGGCCCGCCGGTGGCAATCCCGCCGCGGTGAGCGGGATCCCCGGACTGAACGGGGCGGTGGCGGGTTCGTCCCGGCTGTCCGGACTGTTCAGTCTGGACCCACCGGGGCAGGCCGCGCAGTTCGCGACGCCGCCGCTCGACGCGCAGACGATCGTGGCCGGTTCGTCCACGGTCCGGCTGCGGGTCTCCGCGGATCCGTCCGCCGCGGCACCGCAGAAGGACGCCGTCCTGTTCGCGAAGCTCTACGACGTCACCTCGGAAGGCGTCCGCACGCTTCCGGCCAACGCCGTCGCACCCTTCCGCGTTTCCGGGCTGCCCGCCGACGGCAGCCCGGTCGAGGTGACGGTGACCCTGCCGGGCATCGTGCGGCCCCTGGAGGCCGGGCACACCCTCCGATTGGTCGTCGGCACGACCGACCAGGCGTTCTCGACCCCGGTCGAGCCCGCTGTGTTCCGGATCGAGCTGGCGGACGGCGGGCAGCTCGGTGTCCCGGTCGTCCCCGGCAACTCGGTCGGCGCACCGGCTCCCATCGCACAGCTGCTCGGGATCGGCGGCGCGCTGCTCGCGGGTATCGCGATCACGGTGATCGCCGCGTTCCGCCGCCGTCGTGCCCACGACGTCGACGAGAGCCTGGCGAAGACGCCGCTGGTGATCGAAGGGTTGCGCAAGGCCTACGCGGGCGGTTTCGTCGCGGTGAAGAATCTGTCGTTCCGGGTCGAACCCGGTCAGGTGCTCGGTCTGCTCGGGCCGAACGGCGCGGGAAAGACGACGACGCTGCGCATGCTGATGGGGCTCATCACACCGACCGCGGGCACCATCCGCGTCTTCGGCCACCTCATCGCGCCCGGCGCGCCGGTGCTGTCCCGCATAGGGTCCTTTGTGGAGGGTTCGGGCTTCCTGCCGCATCTGTCCGGCAAGGAGAACCTGGAGCTGTACTGGGCGAGCACGGGCAGGCCGAGGGAGAAGGCGCACTTCGCCGAGGCCTTGGAGATCGCCGGGCTCGGCGACGCGGTGAACCGGCGGGTCCGCACCTATAGCCAGGGTATGCGGCAACGGCTCGCGATCGCGCAGGCGATGCTCGGCCTGCCGGAGCTCATGGTGCTCGACGAACCGACCAACGGACTCGACCCGCCACAGATCCACCAGATGCGCGAGGTGCTCCAGCGCTACGCGGCGACGGGGCGCACCGTGGTGGTCTCGAGCCACCTGCTGGCCGAGGTCGAGCAGACCTGTACGCACGTGGTCGTGATGCACCGCGGCATGCTGGTCGCTTCGGGCGAGGTCGGCGAACTGGCCGCGGCAAGCGGCGAGGCGACCTTCCGGGTCGACAAGCCCGCCGAAGCGGCCGAGGCGCTGCGGAAGGTCGGGGGCGTTTCCGGCGTCGATGTCGACGGGGAACTGGTCCACGCGGATCTCGACGGTCTCGCGCGCGCCGAGGCGGTCGCCGCCCTCGTGCGGGCCGGGGTCGCGGTCGAGCAGGCCGGGCCGCGGCGCCGTCTGGAAGACGCGTTCCTGCAGCTGGTCGGAGAGGACTCGAAGGGTGAGTAAGACCAATGGTTCTTCCCCGGTGACCCGGGCGGAGCACGGCGTGCACACCGATCCGGCGGCCCTGCTGGAGCTGACCGAGGTCGCGTCGCACGAACGCACCGAGGTCGGCCCGGACGGGGCGGTGGCGGGTTACCGCGCCGACCGGACGCTGCGGCTCGGCGTCGAACTGAAACGGCAGCTCAAACGGCGGCGGACCCAGCTCATGCTGGGGTTCGTCGCGCTGCTGCCGTTCATCCTGGTGATCGCGTTCGAGATCGGGCAGGCCAACCCCAACCGCCGCAGCGGCGGGTTCGTCGACCTCGCCACCGCGAGCGCGCCGAACTTCGTGGTGCTCGCGCTGTTCGTCTCCGGGACGTTCCTGCTCCCGATGATCGTGGCGTTGTTCTACGGCGACACGATCGCGAGCGAGGCGTCGTGGTCGAGCCTGAAATACCTGCTCGCGATACCGGTCCCGCGGCATCGGGTGCTGCGGCAGAAGGCGATCGTCTCCGGCATCCTCTCCGCAATTGCGCTGATCCTGCTGCCGCTGGTGTCGCTGGTGGTCGGCGTCGTCTGGTACGGCGCGGGCGACGCGATCAGCCCCACCGGGGACGC
>Ga0196958_10000119_pt1 | contig 27852 bp, 27 predicted proteins | sample S1v_10metaG_FD_148654 | JGI IMG/M metagenome (GOLD analysis project Ga0196958, IMG submission 148654) | Soil microbial communities from Anza Borrego desert, Southern California, United States - S1+v_10 | ecosystem: Environmental > Terrestrial > Soil > Desert | place: USA: California | collected... | reverse complement strand
CACGTCCTCGAGGATCCCCAGCACGCCCACCACCGGGGTGGGCAGGATCGCCGTGGCCCCGGTCTGGTTGTAGAAGCTGACGTTGCCGCCGGTGACGGGCAGGCCCATCGCCGCGCACCCGTCGGCGAGCCCGCCGACCGCCTCGGCGAACTGCCACATCACGCCCGGGTCCTCCGGCGAGCCGAAGTTCAGGCAGTCGGTGACCGCGACCGGCACGGCGCCCGAGGAGGCGACGTTGCGCACGGACTCGGCCAGGGCGAGCTGCGCGCCGGCACGCGGGTCCAGCCGGCAGAAGCGGGCGTTGGCGTCGATCGACACCGCCACGCCCCGCCCGGTCTCCTCGTCGACGCGCACCACGCCGGCATCGGCGGGTGCGGCCGAGGTGACGTTGCCGCGGACGAAGCGGTCGTACTGCTCCGTGACCCAGGTCCGCGACGCCAGCGCCGGCGACGCCACGAGCCCGCGGATCTGCTCGGCGATCTCGGCGGGCGCCGACGGCCGCGGGTGCCGGGCCACCGTGTCGGCCTGCAGCGCGTCCTGGTCGTCGGGGCGGGCGTAGGGCCGGTCGTAGACGGGGCCGTCGTGGGCGACGGTGCGCGGCGGCACGTCGACGACGGTCGCGCCCTGGTGGGTGATGCGCAGGCGGTCGCCGTCGGTGACCTCGCCGATCACGGTCGCGGTGACGTCCCAGCGCCGGCACACGGCCATGAACCCGTCGATGTCCTCCGGCGCGACGACCGCGCACATCCGCTCCTGCGACTCGCTGGAGAGGATCTCGGCGGCGGTCATGTCCTCGGCGCGCAGCGGCACGGCGTCGAGGTCGATGTGCATGCCGCCGTCGCCGGCGCTGGCGAGCTCGCTCGTCGCGCAGGCGAGCCCGGCGCCGCCGAGGTCCTGGATGCCGACGACCAGCCCGGCGCCGAAGAGCTCGAGGCAGCACTCGATGAGGACCTTCTCGGCGAAGGGGTCGCCGACCTGCACGCTGGGCAGCTTCTTGCGGCTGGGGCCCTGGGTGGGGTCGGAGCGGTCGAAGGTCTCCGACGCCAGCACCGAGACGCCGCCGATGCCGTCCAGCCCGGTGCGGGCGCCGAAGAGCACGATCTTGTTGCCGGTGCCCGAGGCGAAGGCCAGGTGCAGGTCCTCGTGGCGCAGCACGCCGACGCACAGGGCGTTGACCAGCGGGTTGCCGGCGTAGGCGGGGTCGAAGACGACCTCGCCGCCGATGTTGGGCAGGCCCAGGCAGTTGCCGTAGAAGCCGACGCCGGAGACGACGCCGGGCAGCACCCGCGCGGTGTCGGGGGCGTCGAGCGGGCCGACGCGCAGCGCGTCCATGACGGCCACCGGGCGGGCGCCCATGGCCATGATGTCGCGCACGATGCCCCCGACGCCGGTGGCCGCGCCCTGGTGGGGCTCGACGTACGACGGGTGGTTGTGCGACTCGATCTTGAACGTGACGGCCCACCCGTCACCGACGTCCACCACACCGGCGTTCTCCCCGATGCCGGCGAGCAGCCGCGCGCGCATGGCCTCGGTGGTCGTCTCGCCGAAGCGGCGCAGGTGGACCTTCGAGGACTTGTAGGAGCAGTGCTCGGACCACATCACCGAGTACATGGCCAGCTCGGCCTCGGTGGGGCGCCGGCCGAGGATCTCGCGGATGCGGGCGTACTCCTCGTCGCGCAGGCCCAGCGCGGCGTGCGGCTGCGGCGCGTCGGGCGTCGCCGCCGCGCGGTCGACGTCGTCGACGGGCGGGAGCGGGGGCGCCGCGGGCGGCGCGGGGTCCACGGGGGCCGGCGACCGGGAAACCGTCACCCCACGAGGGTAGGTCGCCCCGCGGCGTGGGTCCCGTGACCATGAGCAGGGCCATGGGACCGGCCCCCGGGACGCCCGCACCACGACGAGCGCGCCCTTACCCACGACAGGCGGTCACCAAACACCCGCCGGGCGACATGACCGCGTCCACCGACCGACGTGCACCACACGCCCACCGTGCGCACCACCGCAGGCCGCAACACGCTAGACCGTTCGCTCGATCGGATGCCCGTTCATGGTCCAACGCGGTCGTTTCAGCGCGACACGGTGAGGGCGTGTCGTGGAATCCCCGGGGGTGTCGGACCCTCGATACATAGTGGAGCCATGACCACCGCCTCCGTCTCCTCGGCGACCGGCCCGGCGTCCGGCGACGCGGCCGCGACGTCCCTGAACCGGGGTGCGGCCGACGGCCTCGCCCTGCTGCGCCTGGTGCTCGACCGCGAGCTGGTCGGGGTCCGTCGACACGACCTCGAGCTCGCCGGCCGCGTCCCCGACAGCGTGCGCCCGCACGTCGACGCCACGCAGGGGATGCTCGAGTTCCTGCTCGACGACGGCGCCGGCGGCGTCGTCGTGCTCGCCCTGGCCCCCGGGGCGCGGGGCGACACGGTGGTGCCCCTGCTCCCGGCGGTCCAGCCCGCCGAGCCGGGCGGTCACGACGTCACGGACGACGCCCCGTTCGACGAGGTCGTGGGCGAGGCGCTCGAGGACGTCTCCCGCCTGCTCACCCACGTCGAGCGTCCCGACGAGATGCGCGGGCTCGTGCTGCACCTCGGCGGACGGATGCTGATGGTCTACGCCGACCTGTGGGAGCTGCGGGTCACGCTGCTGCCGTGAGCCTCGAGACCGCCGAGGTGAACAGCCCCAACCCGTCCGTGCTCGGGCCGGTGAGCGCGTCGATGGCGTGCTCGGGGTGCGGCATGAGGCCGACGACGCGTCCGTCGGCCGAGCTGACGCCGGCGATGTCGCGCAGCGCACCGTTGGGCGCGGGCTCGGTGTAGCGGAACACCACGCGCCCCTCGGCCTCCAGCGCGTCGAGCGTGGCGGCGTCGGCGACGTAGCGGCCCTCGCCCGACTTCAGCGGCACGCGGATCTCCTGCCCGACGGTGAACGACGAGCTCCACGCCGTCTCCGCCTCGACGCGCAGCCCGACCTCGCGGCACACGAACCGCAGCCGGTGGTTGCGCACCAGCGCGCCGGGCAGCAGGCCGGCCTCGCACAGGATCTGGAATCCGTTGCAGATGCCGAGCACCGGCATGCCCGCGCGGCCCGCCTCGACGACCGGGCCCATCACCGGCGAGCGCGCGGCGATCGCGCCGGCACGCAGGTAGTCGCCGTAGGAGAACCCGCCGGGCACGATCACGGCGTCGACCCCGTGCAGGTCGGCGTCGTCGTGCCACAGCCCCACCGGCTCGGCCCCGGCGTAGCGCACGGCCCGGGCGGCGTCGACGTCGTCGAGCGTCCCGGGGAACGTGATGACCCCGATCCGACTCATGGTCGAGCTCCCCTATCGGCGTGCTCCCCTGGGTGCTGCGTCTCCCGGCTCACGGCACCCTCCGCACGACCCACTCCTCGATCACGGGGTTGGCCAGCAGCGTGGCGGCGATCCGCTCGAGCTCGGCGTCGTCGACGGTGTCGTCGACCTCGAGCTCGAAGTGCTTGCCCTGGCGGACGTCGGCCACGCCGGCGACGCCGAGCCGACCCATCGCACGGGCCACCGCCTGGCCCTGCGGGTCGAGGATCTCGGCCTTGGGGAGGACGTCGACGATCACGCGGGCCACGCCGTCCAGGTTACCGGCCGTCGCGGGGGGAACTCGGGTGGCGTGGAACTCGTGCACCTCGGCCACGCCTGCGTCGTCGCGGACACCGGCTCGGCCCACATCCTGTTCGATCCCGGCGTCTTCTCCTCGGGCTACGAGACGCTCCAGGGGCTGGACGCCGTCCTGATCACGCACCAGCACCCCGACCACCTCGACCTGGACAAGCTGCCGGCGCTGCTCGGCCAGAACCCGGAGGCCGAGCTCGTCGTCGACCCGGGCACGGCGGCGCAGCTGCGCGAGCGCGACATCGCGCACACCGTCCGCGAGCCCGGCGAGACGTTCACCGTGGGCAGCACGACCGTCGAGGTGGTCGGCGGCGACCACGCGGTCATCCACCCCGACATCCCGGGGATCGCGAACAACGGCTACCTGCTCGACGGCACGGTGCTGCACCCCGGCGACGCCTTCACCGTCCCCGAGCGCACCCCGGACGTCCTGCTGCTGCCCACCGCGGCGCCGTGGCTCAAGGCGTCCGAGGCCGTGGACTACCTGCGGGCGGTGGCCCCGCCGCTCGCGGTGCCGATCCACGAGGCCGTCCTGGCGAACCCGGACCTGCACTACACCCTGTTCTCGAACCTCGCCCCCGAGGGCACCGAGGTCCGCATCGCGCCGAGGGGCCAGAGCTTCACGACGTGAGCGACCAGTGCTCCGGGTCGCCGGCGGCGCCGGTGCGGCGGGGGGCGCGACGGGGGACGAGCTCGGACGCGGCCAGCGGGGCCGTACCGCCGGCCAGGGCCTCGTCGACCAGGGCGCCGGCGCGGGCGACCGGGGTCGTCGCGACCAGCGCGAGGTGCACCAGGCCGGGGTCCGGACGGCGGCGCGCCGGGCGGGCCAGGAACGCGCGCCGGGGCTCGGCGGGGACGACCGGGCCGTGGCACGACCAGACCGTCGCCCCGCCGACGCCGAGCCGGTGCACCCCGGTGTCGTCGAGGCACAGGCCGATGCCGGCCGTGACGAGCGCGGCGCGGGTGCCGGGCGAGGTCGACCACCCGGGCGCGGCGAAGCCGTCGACGGCGAGACCGAGGACGTCGCGGGCGCGCAGCGCGGCCGTCAGGCGCAGCCCCGCCTCGTGGGCGGGCAGGCGGCCGTAGGGCCGGTGGTGACGCGCCCCCGGCGCGCCCGCTCCGCTGCGTGGCGTGCCGCCCGCGGTCTCGTGCCGGGTGCCGTGCAGCAGGGCGGCGTCGCCGACGCGGCGCCGGGCGGCGGCCCAGGCCGCGACCTCGGGATGGGGGCGCGGGCCGACGAGCAGCGTCAGCGGCACGCGGCGGGCGTCGAGGGCGTCGGCGAGCGCGACGGCGGCGTCGAGCGGCGCCCCGGGCGTCAGCCCGGACACCGAGACCAGTAGGCGCGGGGTCGTCTCGTGCACATCGCCCATGAGGCCAGTCCGAGGTGCCGTCCGTGCGACCGGGGGATGAACACCGCGGCTCGGTCCGACGACGACGTCGCACCGCGTCGTCGCAGGTCAGCCCCGGGACCTCACATCGCCGGCGGCCACCGGTAGCCGGTCAACCGCGTGTAGGCCTCGATGTAGCGCGCCCGGGTGGCCTCCACCACGTCGTCGGGCAGCGGGGGCGGCGGCTCGCCCGAGTGACGGTCCCACCCCGACGCCGGAGAGGTCAGCCAGTCGCGGACGTACTGCTTGTCGAAGCTCGGCTGCACCGTGCCCGGTGCGTACCCCTCCGCGGGCCAGAAGCGCGACGAGTCCGGCGTGAGCACCTCGTCGCCGAGCACGAGGGCGCCCTCCGGCGAGAAGCCGAACTCGAGCTTGGTGTCGGCGAGGATCAGCCCGCGGGACGCGGCGTAGGCCGCCCCGCGGGCGTAGACGGCGAGGGTGTGGTCGCGCAGGGTGCCGGCCAGGTCGTGACCGACCATCGCGGCGACGGTCTCGAAGCTGACGTTCTCGTCGTGCTCGCCCTGCGCGGCCTTCGTCGCCGGCGTGAAGATCGGAGTGGGCAGCATGCTCGCCTCGACCAGCCCGTCGGGCAGCGGGACGCCGCAGACCGTGCCGTCGCGGCGGTAGTCGGCGGTGCCCGAGCCGGCGAGGTAGCCCCGGGCGACGCACTCGACGGGGATCATCTCGAGCCGCCGGACGAGCAGTGCCCGGCCCCGGACCTCTTCGGGGATGCGCTCGTCACGCGCCGCGATCAGGTGGTGGGTCAGGGGCGGCGAGGCGACCTCGGCCTCGTTCAGGAGGCCGAACCAGAACACGCTCATCGCCGTCAGCACCCGACCCTTGTCGGGGATCGGCGTGGAGAGCACGTGGTCGTAGGCCGAGATGCGGTCGGAGGCGACGAGCAGCAGCGTCTCGTCGTCGACCTCGTAGATGTCGCGGACCTTGCCGGAGGCGAGGTGGGGATAGTCGGTCAGCCGGGAGACCACGGGCGCGGAGGCTAGAGGATCGGGGAGACGCAGCGCAGCTGAGCTCGACCCCTACAGGATCGGGGCCGGGGTGTACGCCGCCGCGTCGGGGTGCGCCGCGACGAGCGCGTCCACCCGCCGGGTGACCTCGGCGATCTGCGCGCCGGCGGCGCCGACGAAGGCGCCCGGGTCGCCGACGGCGGCGTCGAGGTCGGCGGACGAGAGACCCAGGCGGGCGTCGGCGCCGAGGCGGGCGAGCAGGTCGTTGCCCTCGGTGCCCTTCTCCCGCATGTCCAGCGCCACGGCCCGGGCGTGCTCGGAGATGATCTCGTGGCCGGTCTCGCGGCCGACCCCGGTGCGCACGGCGGCCATGAGCACGGCCGTCGTGGCGAGGAACGGCAGGTACCGGTCGAGCTCGCGGGCGATCACCGCGGGGTACGCGCCGAACTCGTCGAGGACCGTCAGGATGGTCTCCAGCAGGCCGTCGATCGCGAAGAAGGCGTCGGGCAGCGCGACGCGGCGCACGACGGAGTCGGAGACGTCGCCCTCGTTCCACTGCGCGCCGGCCAGCTCGCCGACCATCGCCGCGTTGCCGCGCAGCACCACGGCCAGCCCGTTGACGCGCTCGCAGGAGCGGGTGTTCATCTTGTGCGGCATGGCGCTGGAGCCGACCTGTCCGGGACGGAAGCCCTCGGTGACCAGCTCCTGGCCGGCCATGAGCCGGATGGTGGTCGCCAGCGACGAGGGCCCGGCGGCGAGCTGGACCAGCGCGGAGAGCACGTCGTGGTCCAGCGAGCGGGGATAGACCTGCCCGACGCTGGTGAGCACCTCGGTGAAGCCCAGGTGCCCGGCGACGCGTCGCTCCAGCTGCGCCAGCTGCTCCTCCGAGCCGCCGAGCAGGCCAAGCATGTCCTGCGCGGTGCCCACCGGGCCCTTGATGCCGCGCAGCGGGTAGCGCTCGATGAGCTCGGTCAGGCGCCGGTGCGCCACGAGGGTCTCGTCGGCCGCGGTGGCGAAGCGCTTGCCCAGCGTCGTGGCCTGCGCGGCGACGTTGTGGCTGCGCCCGGCCATGACGAGCTCGGCGTGCTCGCCCGCGCGGCGGGCCATCCGTGCGAGCACGGCCACCGTCTTGTCCGCGACCAGTCGCAGGGAGTCGCGGATCTGCAGCTGCTCGACGTTCTCGGTGAGGTCGCGGCTGGTCATGCCCTTGTGCGCGTGCTGGTGCCCGGCGAGCGCGTCGAACTCCTCGATGCGCGCCTTGACGTCGTGGCGGGTCACGCGCTCGCGCGCCGCGATCGACGCCAGGTCCACCTGGTCCACGACGGCGCGGTAGTCGTCGATCACCTCGTCGGGCACCTCGACGCCGAGCTCGCGCTGCGCGGTGAGCACGGCGATCCACAGCTCGCGCTCGAGCACGACCTTGCGCTCCGGCGACCAGAGCCCGGCCAGCTCGGGCGAGGCGTACCGGGCGGCGAGCACGTTCGGGACCATCGCGGCACTCACCGGGCCGAGCCTACGGGCACCCGTCGGGACGGAGATGCGGCCGCGAGCGGCACGGGAACGGGCGACGACTACCTTCTCTCCAGGACGCGTGGCCAGGGAGGAGGGGCAGATGGAGCCGGTGGACCCGGACACGTCCGCGCCGCTGCGCGTTCTCCTGGTCGAGGACGACGACGCCGACGCCCTCCTCGTCACCGAGCACTTCGCGGACGCCGCCCTCCCGGTGGACCTGCACCGCGCCCGGTCGCTGGCCGAGGCCGAGGACTCCCTGGTCGACCCCGACGTCGCCGACTGCGTGCTGCTCGACCTCGCCCTGCCCGACGCGCACGACTTCGAGGGTCTTCGCCGGCTGCTGCGCACCGACGGCCCGGCCGTGCTCGTCCTCACCGGGCGCCGCGACGAGCAGCTCGGGGCCGACGCGGTGAGCGCCGGCGCGCAGGACTACCTGGTCAAGGACGCCGTCGACGGCCCGACCCTGGCCCGCGCCGTGCGCTACGCCGTCGAGCGCCGCCGCGCCGACCGGGTGCGCCGGGCGCTGCGCGACGCCCACCTGCGTGCCGACGAGAACGCGCGCCTCGAGCGCGGGCTGTTGCCGACGCCGCTGCTGGCCGATCCGGCGCTGCGCATCATCGCGCGCTACGAGCCCGGCACGGAGCAGACGCTGCTCGGCGGCGACTTCTACGACGTCGTCGAGGGCAGCGACGGCACGCTGCACGCCGTCATCGGCGACGTCTGCGGTCACGGGCCCGACGAGGCGGCGCTCGGGGTGAGCCTGCGCATCGCCTGGCGGACGCTGGTGCTCAGCGGCATCGACCCCGACCGGGTGCTGCCGACGATGCACGAGCTGCTCGTGCACGAGCGCAACACCCCGGCGCTGTTCACCACGCTGGCCACGCTCACCGTCGACCCCGGACGCACGCGCATGACCCTGCGGCTGGCGGGCCACCCGCCGCCCGCGCTGGTCGGCGAGGGGGACGACACGCGGATGCTCCCCGACGAGCAGCTGGGCATGCCGCTGGGCGTGGGCAGCGGCAGCGCGTGGACGGCGATGGAGGTGGAGCTGCCGCCCAAGTGGACGTTGATGCTCTACACCGACGGCCTCATCGAGGGCCGGCAGGCGTCCGGCGAGGTCCTGTGGACCGACGGGCTGCTCGACCTGCTGCGCGAGGTGACGGGCGCCCCCGAGCCCTGGCGCGACGACCCCGCCGCGATGCTGGACGTCGTGATGGAGCGGGTGCGGTCGCTGTCCACGGCGCAGACCGACGACGTCGCCGCAGTGCTGCTGGTGTGCGACCGGTGAGCGCGCCGCCGGAGACCACGATCGCCGCCGAGGACGCTCCGCCGGACACCGACGTCCCGGCCACCGGGGACGGCACCGTCACCGTCCCGCGTCCCCGGCGTCGTCGTCGCGAGGGCCTGAGCCGCTGGCCGCTGCGGCGCATCCTCGTGGTCACCGGCGCCGCACTCGCGGTCCTGCTCGTGACCGCGGGCGTCGTCGGGATCGTCGGCCTCGTGACGCTCGACCGGCACCGCACCGAGCTGGTGGACCGTCTCGACCCCGCCCTCCTCGCCGCCCAGCAGCTCGACGCGGCCACGGTCGACCAGGAGACCGGGGTGCGCGGCTACGCGCTCGCCCCGCGCGCCGACCTCCTCGAGCCCTATCGGCAGGGCCGGGGCGACGAGGCGCGGCTGGTCGGCGAGCTGCGCACGCTCCTGGCCGGGCGACCCGAGGCGCTCGGCGAGCTCGCCGCGGTCGAGGAGGCCGTTGCGGCGTGGCGCACGAGCTACGCCGAGCCGGCCCTGGCCGCCGTGACCCGGGGCACGCCCGGGCCGCCGGTGGAGGTCGGCAAGGCGTCCTTCGACCGGGTCCGCGCCGCGATCGAGACGCAGCGCGATCGCCTGCTCGCCCTGCGGGACGACGCCCGTGACGCGCTCGACGCCGCGGCGCACGCGCTCGCCGTCGTCGGCGCCCTGACCCTGATCGTGGTCGCGCTGGGCGTCGTCGCGCTGCTCGCCTGGCTGCGCCGCGTCGTGGTGGAGCCGACCCACACCCTCGCCCGCGAGGTCCGCCACGTCGTCAGCGGCGACCTGGACCACCACGTCCGCACGTCGGGACCCCGGGAGATCACCGAGCTCGCCGAGGACGTCGAGGCGATGCGTGTGCTCATCGTCCGCGAGCTCGCCGACACCGAGCGGGCTCGCCAGGAGCTCGACGCGCGCGGCCGCGAGCTCGCACGCTCCAACTCCGACCTCGAGCAGTTCGCGTACGTGGCGTCGCACGACCTGCAGGAGCCGCTGCGCAAGGTCGCGAGCTTCTGCCAGCTGCTGCAGCGTCGCTATGCCGGTCAGCTCGACGAACGCGCCGACCAGTACATCGAGTTCGCCGCCGACGGCGCCAAGCGTATGCAGGTGCTCATCAACGACCTGCTCGCGTTCTCCCGCGTCGGACGGCAGGGCGACACGATGGAGCCGGTGGACCTCGGCCAGCTCGTCGACCGGGCCGTCGAGAACGTGGCGGGCGCGCTCGAGCAGAGCGGCGGCGTCGTCGAGCGGGGGGAGCTGCCCACCGTGCGCGGGGCGCCCGCCCTGCTCACCACGGTGTTCCAGAACCTCCTGGGCAACTCGCTGAAGTTCCGCGGCGAGGACCCGCCGCGGGTGCGCGTCGAGGCGGAGCGCGACCCCGAGGCCGACCGGTGGCTGCTGCGCTTCCGGGACAACGGCATCGGGATCGACCCCGAGTACGCCGACCGCATCTTCGTGATCTTCCAGCGGCTGCACGCCAAGAACACCTACCCGGGCACCGGGATCGGGCTGGCGATGTGCCGCAAGATCGTCGAGCGCCACGACGGCGAGATGTGGCTCGAGCCGCGGCCCGGGCCGGGTACCACCTTCGTCGTGGCGTTGCCCGTGATGCCCGAGCCCGACCCGCCCACCGACGACCCGGCCGATGCCGACCCGTCCGGCACCGACCCGGCCGGCACCGACCCGGCCGGCACCGACCCGTCCGGCACCGACCTGGAGGCCGCCCCGTGACCGAGCCCGCCGCCGACGAGATCCACGTCCTGCTCGTCGAGGACGACCCCGGCGACGTCCTCATGACGCAGGAGGCCTTCGAGCACCACAAGCTGCGCAACCAGCTGCACGTCGTCTCCGACGGCGTCGAGGCGCTCTCGTTCCTGCGCCGGGAGGGCGAGCACGCCGACGCGCCGCGGCCGGGGATGATCCTGCTCGACCTCAACCTGCCGCGGAAGGACGGCCGCGAGGTGCTCGAGGAGGTCAAGAACGATCCCGCGCTGCGCAGCATCCCCGTCGTCGTGCTGACCACCTCGCAGGCCGAGGAGGACATCCTGCGCAGCTACAACCTGCACGCCAACGCCTACGTGGCGAAGCCGGTGGACTTCGACCGCTTCATCCAGGTCATCCGCCAGATCGACGACTTCTTCGTCACGGTGGTGAAGCTGCCCCGGTGACGGCCGAGCCGCGCAGCATCGACCTGCGCTCGGACACGGTGACCCGCCCGTCGCCCGCGATGCGCGAGGCCATGGCCGGCGCCGACGTCGGCGACGACGTCCTCGACGGCGACCCGACCCTCGCCGCGCTCCAGGACCGCGTCGCCGACCTGCTCGGTGTCGAGGCGGCGCTGTGGACGCCGACCGGGTGCATGGCCAACGCCATCGCCCTCATGCACCACCTGACACGTGGTGACAGGTTCCTGGCGCCCGCGAGCGCGCACGTCCTCGAGGCCGAGCTGGGTACGTCGGCGTGGCTGGCCGGCGGGCTGCCGGTGGCGCTGGAGCACGACGCCGGCCCCGGACGCCCGACGCCGGCCGCCGTCACCGCCGCCGCGGCCCCGGCGGGGCCCTACTTCGCCCTGCGCACGACGCTGCTGTGCCTGGAGAACACCCACAACGGCGCCGGCGGCGCGGTGACCCCGGTCGACGAGCACCGCGCGCTGGTCGCCGCGGCGCACGACGCGGGGCTGGCCGTGCACCTCGACGGCGCCCGGATCTGGCACGCCGCGACGGCCCTCGACGTGGCGCCGTCGGCACTGGCGGCAGGCGCCGACACGGTCAGCGTGTGCCTGTCCAAGGGGCTGGGCGCGCCGATGGGTTCGCTGGTCGCGGGCTCGGCGGCGTTCGTCGCCGAGGCGTGGCGGCTGCGCAAGATGCTGGGCGGGGGCGTGCGCCAGGGCGGCGTCGTGGGTGCCGCGGGCCTCGTCGCGCTCGACCAGCGGCCCGCCCTCGCCGCCGACCACGCCCGCGCGGCGCGGCTCGCCGACGGGCTGCGCGCGCTGGGCTGGCCCGTGATCACCCCGGACACCAACATCGTGCTCGTCCCGACCCCCGCGCCCGCGGCGCTCGTGGCCGCCCTGCTCGAGGTGGGCGTGCGGGCGGTACCGTTCGGCCCCGGCGTACGGTTCGTGACCCACCGCGACGTCGACGACGACGACGTCGCCGTGGTGCTGGACCGGGTCGCGTCGGTCCCGGTGCCGGCCTGATCCCTCACCGCGACGCCTGCCGGCCCTCCAGGTCCTCGAGCCGGGCCCGCAGCGCCCGGATCTCGGCGAGCAGCTCGCCGATCTCGGCGGACGAAGCCGGGGTCCCGACGCTCGCGGGCCCGGGGCTGCCGGGGCCGAGGTCGGTGCCCGGGGGTTCCGGGGTGTCGACCGCGCCCGCCCTCGGACCGCGCACGGCCTCGGCGGGATCGCGGGCACCGACCTGCTCGAGGAACCAGGTGGCGATGGCGGCGGTCACCGTGCCGAGCACGGCGATCCCGGCGAGCATCAGCCCCGCCGCGACCAGCCGGCCCTCGGTGGTCACCGGGTAGCGGTCGCCGTAGCCCACGGTCGTGATCGTCGTCAGCACCCACCAGAGGGCGTCGCCGAACGACGTGATCGAGGCCTCCGGGGCGTCGCGCTCGGCCTCGTACACACCGAGCGCGGCGACGAAGGACAGCAGCGTCACCGACACGACGAGGTAGCTGCCGACCCGGCCGCGGAAGTCGTCGCGCAGCACCCGCCCGAGGGTCGCAACCGCCGCGAGCAGGCGCAGCAGCCGCAGGAACCGGAAGAACGGGGCGAGGACGACGAGCAGGTCGATCGGGTGCGAGACGACGAAGCGCAGCTTGCGGCGCGCGAGCCGGAGCCGGGCGACGTAGTCCACGGCGAAGACGGCCCACACCACCCAGAGCGTCACGTCGAGGACGGTCCACAGCACCTGCCCGGGCCGGGTGGCCAGCACCTGCACGGCGTAGACCACGAGGAACGCCAGGGCGGCCACGGTCAGCGGCACGTCCGTGCGCCGCTCCCACGCCGCCAGCCGTGGCTCGTCGTTCGCCGTGTCCCGGGGGGCCATGGCGGGACCCTAGAGCGGGGCGCGCGTCAGCGGGAGGTGCTCACCGGCGCGCGGCCGTCGGCAGCCACCTCTCCAGACGGTCGAGGGCCTCCCGCACGTCGGCGGTCGCCCCGGCGAACGAGAGCCGGATCCAGGTGTGGCCGTCGACGGGGTCGAAGTCGATGCCCGGGGCCACCGCGACGCCCGTCTCGGCGAGGATCCGCTGCCCGAGGGCCAGGGTGTCGTCGGTGAGGTGGGCGACGTCGGCGTAGACGTAGAACGCGCCGTCGGCGGGCGCGAGACGGGTCAGGCCCAGGCGCGGCAGCCCGTCGAGCAGCAGCCGGCGGTTGAGGGCGTAGCGCTCGACGTGGCCGTCGGCCTCGACGACCGAGGCGTCGGTGAACGCCCCGAGCGCCGCGTACTGGGCCGGGACGGGCGGGCAGACGGTGAAGTTGCCGGCGATGACGTCGACGGCGCGCCGCAGCCGCTCGGGCACGAGCAGCCAGCCGAGGCGCCAGCCGGTCATCGACCAGTACTTGGAGAACGAGGTGACGACGATGGCCTCGTGCGAGGTGCTCCACGCGCTGGCGGTCGGCGGGGCGTCCCCGTACTCGATGCCGTGGTAGATCTCGTCGCTGATCAGCTGGATGCCGTGCTCGTCGCAGTACCTCGCCAGCGCGGCCAGCTCCGCGGGCTCGATGACGCTGCCCGTGGGGTTGGCGGGGCTCGCGACGACGACGCCCTTCGGCGGCCGGTCGAGCGCCTCGAGCATCGCGACCGTCGGCTGGAACCGTGTCTCCTCCCCGCAGGGCAGCTCGACGACCTCGCAGCCCAGGGCGGCGAGGATGTTGCGGTAGCAGGGGTAGCCCGGGCGAGCGAGGACGACGGTGTCGCCGGCGTCGAACGCCGCCAGGAACGCCAGCAGGAAGCCGCCCGACCCGCCGGTGGTGACGACGACGTCCTCGGGGCGCACGGTCTCGTCGCCGTAGCGGCGGCGGTGGTGCGCGGCGATCGCCCGGCGGAGCTCGGGGGTCCCCAGCGAGCTCGAGTAGCCGAGGATCTGCTCGTCGAGCGCGCGTGCCGCCGCCGCGCGGACGTCGACCGGGGCGGGCGTCGAGGGCTGGCCCGCCGAGAGGTTGACCAGGTCGCCGTGCGTGCGGGCGCGCTCCCCGGCCGCCGCCCACACGTCCATCACGTGGAACGGGGGGACCATCGCCCGCACCGCGGGGCCCAGGCGCGCCAGAGTCGTCACGCCGTCACCCTAGGCAGCGCCGACGCGCGGGCGGCTCGGGCACGTGGCGGGGACGGGGCGCGACGGGCCGCACGCCTCGCACAGAGCGCTAGTAGCCGACGTACGCGTCGCCGCGCGCGACGGCCTCGACCCCCGGCACCTGCGACACCGACCCGTAGCGGTCGATCGCGTAGCGGACGCCGGCGATGATGTTGTCGATCGGATCGGTGATCTCGCCGTGGCCCTCGAGCTTGTAGGAGTCGAAGGTCGGTCCGATGGTCTGCATGAGCCCCTGCGACGGCGTGCCCTTCGCCGCGTTGGAGTCCCAGTCGTTGGTCGCCTCGGGGTCGCCGCCGGACTCGTGTTCGATGATGGTCGCGATGTCGTCCGGGTCCATCTTGTCCAGCGGCACGCCCTCGGCCTGCAGGATCGCCGTCGCCTCGCGGATCCAGTCCCCGACCTGACCCTGTGGCCCGCCCGTCGGCTCCGCCCCGTCGCCCTCGGCCCCGGGGTCCCGAGCGCCGTCCTCCCCAGCGCCGTCGCCCGCAGCGCGATCGTCGTCGGGCCCGGGGTCCACCGTCGGGTCGGTCGACCCACCGGTCCCGGCGCCGTCGCCCGCCTCGTCCTGCGCGTCCTCCGCCTCGTCGCCGTCGGGACCCTCGGCACCGTCGGGGCCCTCGGTGGCCTCGTCCGAGGCCTCGGCGCCAGGAGCGTCGTCGGGCCCACGGCCCGAGCCACTCGCGCCGGTGTCGCGGTCGTCCCCCTCGGACGGGTCGGGGTCCGACGTGTCCTCGGCCCCGCCACCCGAGCCGCCGTCGCCGCCGGACTCGTCCTCGTCGGCGTCACCGGGGTCGGTCCCCGCCGCGTCCTCTGCGTCCGCGACGGAGCCGTTCGACCCACCGGCGTTCGACCCACCGGCGTCCGACCCACCGGCGTCCGACCCACTGCTGTCCGCGCTCCCCGCGTCGCTCCCCGCCGATGCTTCGGGATCCGGAGCATCGGCCGCGCCCGAGCCGGTGCCGCCCGACCCGCCGTCGCCCCCGATGTCCGCGTCGTCCCCGCCTGACACATCGGGATCCGGAGCATCCCCGGCGGCCGAGCTGGTCCCGCTCGACGCACCGTCGCCCCCGGTGTCCGCACCACCGACGTCCGGACAGCCCGCCGAGCCGGCGTCGTCCGCGGAGTCGCCGGCCGAGGAGTCGCCGGCCGAGGAGTCGCCGGCCGAGGAGTCGCCGGCCGAGGCGCCGTCGGTCGCGGAGTCAGCGGCCGAGGAGCTCTCGCCGTCGGCGCCGTCGGCGTCGGACGTGCCGGCGTCGGACGTGTCGGCGTCGGGGACGTCGGCGGCCGAGGACGACGCGTCCCCGGTGGACGACGATCCCTCGAGCGATGAGGTGTCGATCCCCGCGTCGGATGCGGACCCGGCGGACGAGGCGTCGTCGTCGGAGAGGTCGATGCCTTGGGTCCCCCCGCCCGCACCGTCGGCGCCGCCGAGGGCCGCGGGGATCGTGGTCGGCGACCCACCCGCCACCGCCGTGACCGGGGCCCACCCGAGCGGTCCGGCGCCGGGGGGCGGGGCGATCGGGCGGGCGTCGGGCGCGGGGAGGCGGGAGAAGGAGCCGGCGTCGCCGGCGATCTCCTGCAGCGCGGTCGCGGCGTCGCCGAGCGCGGCCTCGGCGCGCGTGACGGCGGCCCGCGCCGCCGCCGTGGCCTCGGCCATCGCCTGGGCCGCGAACTGGTCGGCCATCGGGGCGCGGACGGGGTCGGCGAGGGCCTCGGCGCGCGCGCGTCGCGCGGCGTCGAGGGCGCGTACGACGTGCCCGTCCACCTCGCGGCACATCCCGGCGAGCACCTGTCCCGTCCCGTCGAGGCGCTCCCGCACCCGGCCGGTCGCGTCCAGGGTGCTCCGGCCCGCGCGGCCGAACTCGCCGAGGTAGTCGGTCACCGCGTCGGCGCCGCGGCCCCGCCACGCGGCGCGCACCTCCTCGCGGTGGCGACCGAGCGCGGTCAGCGACCCGTCGACGCCCTCGGCCATCGCGGCGAGGCTGCGGGCCGTCCCCCGCAGCACCTCGGGGTCGACCCGCTGCACGCGCTCGACGAGCGCGCTGAGCTCCTGCCCGCCCGGCTGCGCCGCGAGCTCGCCGACGGCGTCGTCGAAGGCCGCCACGGCGTCAGGCCGCGGTCAGGGCGGTGGCGGCGTCCCGGTCGCCGGCGCGGAGGGCGGTGAGCGCGGCGTCGAGCGCGCGGTCGAGCCCGTCGAGCCGGGCGCCGGCGGCCGTCAGCTCGGCGTCGAGGGAGCGCACGAGCTGGTCGAGGGCGCCGAGCATCGCCCCCGCCGACGCGAGGTCGCCGAGTCCGCCCCGGGGCACGACGACCTGGTCGATCATCGCGGGCAGGCGGCGCGCCTCGGCGGCGACGCCGGCGCGCGCCTGCTCGAGGGCCTCCGGTCCGAGGTCGAGATCGGGCATGCGCGCGAGGGTAGGTCGCGGCGTCACCCGGTAGGGGCCGTTCCGGGAGATCCGGTCAGCGCACGGGCATCGCGACCCGGCCCGCGGCGGCGTCACGGGCGATGTCGGTGCGGTGGTGGCCGCCGGGCAGGTGCACGGTGGCGAGCCGGTCGTAGGCGTCGCGGCGGGCGGCGTCGAGGTCCTCGCCGGTGCCGACGACCGACAGCACGCGGCCGCCGCTGGACACCACGGCCCCGTCGTCGCGCCGCCGCGTGCCCGCGTGCAGCACGCCGTGGCCGTCGGCGCCGCGCAGGACGTCGCCGGTGCGCACCGCCCCGGGGTAGCCCTCGGAGGCGACGACGACGGTCACGGCGGCGCCGGGCGCCCAGGTCGGCGGCGGCTCCTCGGCGAGGCGCCCGGTCGCGGCCGCGGCGAGCAGCGAGGCCGCCGAGCTGCGCAGGAGCGCGAGCACGACCTGGGTCTCGGGGTCGCCGAACCGGCAGTTGAACTCGATGACCTGCGGGCCAGACGAGGTCAGCGCGAGCCCGGCGTAGAGGAGGCCGGAGAACGGGGTGCCGCGGGCGGCGAGCTCGGTGACGACGGGGGCGACGATGCGGCCCACCACCTCGTCCACCAGCCCCTCGGGCGCCCACGGCAGCGGCGCGTAGGCGCCCATCCCGCCGGTGTTGGGGCCGGCGTCGTCGTCGCCGAGACGCTTGAAGTCCTGCGCGGGGAGCAGCGGGACGACCGTCGTGCCGTCGACGACGCAGAACAGCGACGCCTCGGGGCCGTCGAGGTACGACTCGAGCAGGACCGGGTGCCCGGCCTCCAGCACGGCCGCGGCGTGCCGACGGGCCGCGTCGCGGTCGGACGTGACGAGCACGCCCTTGCCGGCGGCCAGCCCGTCGTCCTTGACGACCCAGGGCGCGTCGAACCGGCCGAGGGCGGGGTCGAGGTCGCCCGGGTCGCCGACGACCTCGCTGCGCGCGGTGGGCACCCCGGCCGCGGCCATGACGTCCTTGGCGAACGCCTTGGAGCCCTCGATGCGCGCCGCGGCGGCGGTCGGGCCGAAGCACGGGATCCCGGCGGCGCGCAGGGCGTCGCCCACGCCCGCGACGAGCGGGGCCTCGGGGCCGACGACGACGAGGTCGGCGCGCCAGCGGCGCGCGAGGGCGACGACCTGCGCGGGGTCGCCGGCGTCGGCGAGGCCCGGGTGCTCGGCGAGCGCCGCGGTGCCGGCGTTGCCGGGAGCGGCGGCGAGGGCGGTGACCTGCGGGTCGCCGGCGAGGGCGAGCAGCAGGGCGTGTTCGCGGGCTCCGGACCCGATGACCAGGACGCGCACGGTCCGACACGCTACGGGGACACCCGCGCGGACGAGATGCGGGCAGGGGCGGTGCGGGGGCCGCTCGCATCTCCGACCCCTCGACTCGACACGGCGTCTACCTTCACCTCTGGGACGACCGAGGCCGGAGGGACGCTGATGACGACGCACAGTGAGTCCGGCAGCGAGGCGGCCGGCACTCCGGGCCCAGAGCAACGCACCGACGTCGACCAGGCACTGCTCGGGGGTGCCACCTACCGCAGCCTCGGTGAGCAGCGGCTGTCGCCGCGGGAGGAGCGCTTCGAGAAGGGCCGGCGCACGGTCGGTCTGTTCCTGGCCCCGCTCGTGACGATCGTGTTCCTGGCGTTGCCGCTGGGCCTCGAGCCGCAGCAGCAGACCCTCGCGGGCATCCTGCTCGGCGTCATCGTCCTGTGGGTCAGCGAGGCCGTCCCGATCCCGATCGGCGGGCTCATCGGCGTCGGGATGATCGTGGTCCTGCAGGTGGTGCCGGCCGACGACGCGCTGGCGCCGTTCGGTGACTCGACGATCTTCACCTTCATCGGGGCGTTCATCCTCGCCCAGGCCATGCTCAAGCACGGCCTCGCACGCCGGTTCGCCTTCCGGATCCTCTCCCTGCCGGGCATCGGCCACTCCAGCACGCGGGTGATCATCGCCTTCGGCGTCATCACGGCCCTGCTCTCCGCGTTCGTGTCGAACACCGCGACCGTGGCCATGCTGCTGCCCACCGCGCTGGGCATCCTCGGGGTCATCGCCAAGCTCATGCAGGATCGCGGGCTGGTGGCGGCCGACTTCGACCCCCTGCGCGTGCGGGTGGGTGCGGCGCTGATGCTCATGCTCGCCTACGGCGCGAGCGTGGGGGGACTGCTCACCCCGGTCGGGAGCCCTCCCAACCTCATCGGGCGCGGCCTCATCGCGCAGGCCACCGGCCGGGAGATCACCTTCGCGCAGTGGTTCGTGCTCGCGGCGCCGATCTGCCTGCTGATGTTCGTGGTGCTCGCGGTCGTCCTCCTGCTGCTGAACCGTCCGGAGATCCAGCGCATCGACGGGGTCTCGGAGTACGTCGCCGAGCAGCGCCGCGAACTGGGGAGGTTCTCCCGCGCGGAGAAGAACACCCTCATCGCCTTCGGGGTGACCGTGACCCTGTGGATCCTGCCCGGCATCGTCGCGCTGATCGCCGGCAACGACTCGCCGATCTACGAAGCGGTCAGCGACCGCCTCGACGAGGGCGTCGTCGCGGTGCTCGGCGCGTCGTTGCTGTACCTGCTGCCGACCGACTGGGCGCAGCGCGAGTTCACCCTGCGCTGGCGTGACGCCGCGGACATCGACTGGGGCACGATCCTGCTGTTCGGCACCGGCATCATCTTCGGCTCGCTGCTCGCCGACACCGGCCTGGCCGAGACCCTCGGCAACGCGGTCGCGGCGGGCCTGGGGCTCACCAGCGTCGTCGCCATCACGATCTTCGCGGCGATCCTGGCGATCATCGTGTCGGAGACGACGAGCAACACCGCGTCGGCGGCCGTCGTGGTGCCCATCGTCATCCCGGTCGCGGTCGCGGCCGGGGTGAACCCGTTCGTGCCCGCGCTGGCCGCTACGTTCGCGGCCTCGTTCGGGTTCATGCTCCCGGTGTCCACACCGCAGAACGCCGTGGTCTACGGCTCGGGGGCGGTACCGATCACGAACATGATCCGCTCGGGGGTGTCGTTCGACGTGCTCGGCGCGATCCTGATCGTCGTGGCCCTGCCGCTGATGGTCGCCGCTCTCGGATTGGTGTAGGAGGCGCCGGGGCCCGGCAAGGAGCCGGCCATCGCGGCGACACCCCGTGTGCATCGTCACGTCGGGCCGGATCGGTGGCGAAGATCGGCGACGATCGTGATCCTGGGCGGTGATGACCAACGGCGCCGTGTCGGCCGGACCCCGGCGCATCCTCGTCGTCGGGCACCGCGGGGCCTCCGGCTATCGCCCCGAGCACACGCTGGCCGCCTACGACCTGGCCATCCGCATGGGCGCCGACGCGGTCGACGTCGATCTGGTGCCCACCCGCGACGGGGCGCTCGTCGCCCGGCACGAGCCCGAGATCGGCGCGACCACCGACGTCGCCACGCGCCCCGAGTTCGCCTCCCGCCGGACCACGAAGGAGATCGACGGGACGACTGCGACCGGCTGGTTCACCACCGACTTCACCCTCGCCGAGCTGCGCACGCTGCGGGCCACGGAGCGGATCCCGGAGACGCGCCCGCACAACACGCTCTACGACGGTCGCTTCGGCGTCGCGACCCTCGACGAGGTCCTCGACCTGCTCGACCGCCTCGCCGCCGAGCTCCGCCGCCCCGTGGGCGTGCTGCCCGAGGTCAAGCACTCGACCTACTTCGCGAGCGTCGGTCTGCCCGTCGAGCCGACGCTCGTCGACACCCTGCGCCGGCGGGGCCGCGACGGCGCCGACTCGGGGGTGATCATCCAGTCGTTCGAGACCGCCAACCTGCGCGCGCTCTCCGGCCAGGTCGCGTGCCCGCTGCTGCAGCTCGTCGACGCGGCCGGCACCCGCCCCGCGGACCTCGTCGCCGCGGGCGACCCGCGCACGTCCGAGGAGCTGGTGACGCCCGAGGGCCTGCGCGACGTGGCGACCTACGCCACCTGGCTCGGGCCCGCCAAGGAGCTCATCGTGCCGCGCGCCGACGACGACAGCGGCCGCGCGGCCACGAGCCTCGTCGACGACGCGCACGCCGCGGACCTGCGGGTCATGCCCTACACGTTCCGCAACGAGAACGAGTTCCTGCCCGCCGGCCTGCGCCGCGGTGGCCCCTGCGCGCGGGCGGACACCTACGGCGACGCGTTCGGCGAGTACCAGCAGTACGTCGCGCTCGGCGTCGACGCGGTGTTCAGCGACGGTCCCGACACCGCCCTCGCAGCCATCCGGGCGGCGTAGCCCGTTACGGCGCGAGCCGGCGGTCCACGTAGCACCAGCGCCAGGTCTCGCCCGGCTCGTGGGAGCGCATCACCGGGTGGCCGGTGACCTCGTGGTGCTTCGAGGCGTGGCGGTAGGGGCTGGAGTCGCAGCACGCGACGTGCCCGCACGCGAGGCACTTGCGCAGGTGCGCCCAGGCCGTCGAGCCCTCCGCCCGGCAGTCGGGGCAGAGCAGGGTCTCGCCCTCGCGCGCGACGGCGTCCGGGACGGGGTCGGCGACGACGCCCTCGGCGCCGATGGTCAGGAGGTGTTCGCAGGCGCCCACGCGCTCGATCCTACGGGCCGACCTCGCGCGTCACGGTCTCCTCGCGTCCCGGTCCCACACCGATCGCCGAGACCGGCGCGCCGGCGAGCTCCTCGATCCGCTCGACGTAGTCGCGCGCCTTGGCCGGCAGGTCGGCGAACGACCGGCACGCCGAGATGTCCTCGAACCAGCCCGGCATCGTCTCGTACACCGGCGACGCGGTGGTGATGTCGGCCTGGGTCATCGGCATCTCGTCGACCCGCTGCCCGTCGACCTCGTACCCCACGCAGATCGGCACGTTCTCCAGCCCGGAGAGCACGTCGAGCTTGGTGAGGAACAGGTCGGTGATCCCGTTGACCCGCACCGCGTAGCGCGCGATCACCGCGTCGAACCAGCCGCACCGGCGGCTGCGGCCCGTCGTCACGCCGAACTCGCCGCCGGCCTTGCGCAGGTACTCGCCGTCGGCGTCGAACAGCTCGGTCGGGAACGGGCCCGAGCCGACGCGGGTCGTGTAGGCCTTGAGGATCCCGATGACGCGCGAGATGCAGGTCGGCCCGATGCCCGAGCCGGCCGCGGCGCCGCCCGCGGTGGGGCTCGACGACGTCACGAAGGGATAGGTGCCGTGGTCGACGTCGAGCAGCGTGCCCTGCGAGCCCTCCAGCAGCACGGTCTCCCCGCGCTCGAGGGCGTGGTGCAGCGCGAGGCGGGTGTCGGCGATGCGGTGCGCGAAGCCCTCGGCGTGCCCCAGCACGGTGTCGGCGACCTCGTCGACGTCCAGGGCCCGCCGATTGTAGATCTTGACGAGGATCTGGTTCTTGAGCTCGAGTGCGGCCTCGACCTTCTCGCGCAGCAGCTTCTCGTCGAGCAGGTCCTGCATGCGCACGCCGACACGGGCGACCTTGTCCTGGTACGCGGGTCCGATGCCGCGGCCCGTGGTGCCGATGCGGGCCTTGCCCAGGAAGCGCTCGGTCACCTTGTCGATGGCCACGTGGTACGGCATGATCACGTGCGCGTCCGCCGAGATCAACAACTTGCCCGTGTCGACGCCCTTGGCCTCCAGTCCGGCCAGCTCCTCGAGCAGGACGCCCGGATCGACGACGACGCCGTTGCCGATGACGTTGGTGACGCCGGGCGTCAGGATCCCGGACGGGATGAGGTGCAGCGCGAAGTTCTTGCCGTCGGGGAGCACGACGGTGTGCCCGGCGTTGTTGCCGCCCTGGTAGCGCACGACCCACTGGACCTGCTCACCGAGGATGTCGGTGGCCTTGCCCTTGCCCTCGTCGCCCCACTGGGCGCCGATGAGGACGATGGCCGGCATGTGACACTCCCTGACGTCTCGACTCCGGCTGTCGCGCACGGGGGAGGTCCGGGGTGGCCCGGACACCCCGTGCAACGGAAGGGTAGTCCACGCGTGTGTGCCGCCTCGTCCTCCCGGGGGCCCGTGCTGCACGTGGTGACCTGCGGGGACGGCGCCCGCGCGCGCTGGGGCCCGTCGCTGGCCTCCCCGGCCGAGCCCGCCGACCCGCCCGTGCGCCACCTGCCGGCCCTCCCCGCCCGCGCGGACCTCGACCCGCTGCTCGACGAGCTGCCCGACGACGCGCGCCTCGTGGTCGCCGGCGACGACGCGGCGCTGGCCGCGGTGCTGGTCCGGCTGCTGCGCCGCGAGCGCCTCGCCGTCGCCGTGGCGCTCCTGCCCGCACCCGGATCGACCGCCGCCGCGGTGTGGGGCCTGCCCACCGACCCCGCCGCCGCGGTCGCGCTCGCCCGTGCCGGGGCAGCACGGCCGGCGCCGCTGGTGCGCGACGACCACGGCGGGGTGGTCGCCGGACGCCACGAGGTCGGCCCGTTCCACGGCGCCGTCTACTGCGACGAGCACCTGCTCACCCGCGGGGACGCCGCCGGCCTCGTCGTCACGCCGGACCCCGACGGCGGCGTCGTCGTGACGCTGACCGGCCCGCGACGCCTCGGCGGCCTGCGCGCGGGCCGGGTGACGACCCGGTCGGGGCGGGCGGCGCAGATCGGGTGTCGGCCCGGGGTGCCCGTGACCCGCGACGGCGTCCCCGGCGAGCGGCCCGAGGCCCGTCGCAGCTGGTACCGGCACACGCAGGACTGGCACCTGGTCCGCCCGTGACACCCGGGGTCAGTCGTCCGGGGGCGTGAGCGGCACGGTGACGACCAGGACCTCGTCGAGGCCCTCCGACGCGTGCTCGACGCGACGCCGGGCCGCGTCCGCCCGGGCCGCCTCCCGGTCGAACGGGCCGAAGGCGTCGGTCTCGCCGGTGATCGGGTCGGCCACGAGGACGACCCAGGCGGCGGGGCACTCGGTCGCGCCGCCGCCGACGGCCCCGCCCGCCTCGGGATCGGACACGTCCACCATCGCCCGGAACGTACCCCGCGGTCGGTACCGCGCCGGGAGCCCGACGCGCCCGGTGATCACCCAGCCGCGACGACCGGCGGGTAGGTGGCCGTTCGGGTGTCCCCTCGGCTCCGGAGCGCGACCACCCACCCACCGACCGTGCCCACATCGCGTGGATCACGCTTGGAGCCGCGGAGGCCGGGTACGCCTCCAGCATGCTGGTAGTGGTGGTGCTGGTCCCGATCGTCATCATGATCCTGGCGGTCTCCCTCGAGCGCTTCGAGGCCCTGACCACCCGCGTCACCCCCGCGCCGCGCGCCGCCACGCCGGCCTCTGCGCCGATCGCCGGGCCGACCACCCCGACCGCCGCGCCGGCCACCACGACCCCGAGCCCCGCCGCCTCGCACCTGCGCCTGGTCCCGGGCTCCGCGTCCGAGCGCGCACCCGAGCCCGCCGGGGACCTCCGCCGCGCCTCCTGACCCCGGGCGTCCCTCAGGGATTCCGCGACCGCGAGGCCGCCGCCACCGCCTCGTCGCGGTCCATCCCGGTCGCCCCGAGCAGGTCCACCAGCATCGACCGCAGCTGGGCCAGCACCACCTCCGCCGAGTAGCCACCCCCCTGCGCCGGCACGACCGCGGCGGTGTCGAGGAGCGCGACGCGCGCCCCGTCGGTGGACTCGCCCGTGGTCAGCTCGTGCCGCAGCACCCCGACGTCGTCGGCGAGGCGGCGCAGGACGGCGATCAGGTCCGGGTCGGGATGCTCGCCGTCGCGGATCGCGGCGTCCCCCCGCCGCGCGAGCACCCGGGCGTTGCGCAGGGCCAGGTCGACCGGGCGCACCGCCGTGCGGAGGCGGGCCAGCTCCCCGCGGTGGCGGCGGCGCAGCGGCGCGATGGCCGTGATCTCGAAGCCGGCGTCGACCGCGTCGGCCAGGGCGTCGACCCGCCCCTGCGTGGCGCGGGCCCGCTCGAGGACGGCCCCGGCGGCGTCGGCGTCGCCCGCCTCGAGGGCGTCGGCCACCCCGGTCAGCACGGCCCCGAGCTCGTCGAGCAGCGCCGCCAACCCGCGCCGCGCGCGGGTCAGGGGATGCGACGGGAACGTGGCCGCGGTGGCGAGGCCGATCGCGGCCCCGATGAGCGTGTCGATCCAGCGGGAGAACGCGGCGGTCGTGCCCGGGGGCTGCAGCGTCGCCACGAGCACCGCCGACACCGCGGCCTGGTTGAGCAGCAGGGCGCCCACGTCGAAGAGCAGCGCGGCCAGCAGCGCCAGCCCCACCACGACGCTGATCTGCCACCAGCCGGGCCCGATGACCCACACGATGAGGTCGCCCACCGCGACACCCACGCTGACCCCGACGGCGAGCTCCACCGAGCGGCGCAGCCGGTTGGTCACCGACACGCCCAGCACGAGCACGCAGGCGATGGGCGCGAAGAACGGCACGGGGTGACCCACGAGGTCGCGGGCCACGAGGAACGCCAGGCCCGCCGCGAGCGCGCACTGCAGGATCGGCAGCCCCGAGTCACGCAGCCGTCGGGTGCGGGTGCCGGCGAGCCGGCGGAGTCGGTCCACGGCGAGCATGGTGCTGGCGCGGACCGCCCCGCGTCAGCTCCGGGTGGCGATCCGGCGGGCTCAGCCCAGCCCGAGGGCCTGGACGGCCGCCGGGTCGCAGTCGGCGACCAGCGCGGTGCAGCGCTCGACCTCGTCGGTCTCGCCGATCGCCTGCGCCGCGCGGGCCAGCGCGGCGACGGCGCGCAGGAAGCCCTGGTTGGGCTCGTGGTCCCACGGCACCGGCCCGAAGCCCTTCCAGCCGTTGCGCCGCAGCTGGTCGAGGCCACGGTGGTAGCCGGTGCGGGCGAACGCGTAGGACGTCACGTGCTCCCCCGCCTCGCCGGCGCGCTCGGCGAGGGCGGCCCAGCCCGCGGAGTACGTGGGGTGGTCGGCGACGACGGCGGCCGGGTCCTCCCCGGCCGCGAGCCGCGACGCGGGCTCGGGCGACTCCGGCAGGTAGGTGGGCTGCGGTCCGAGCAGGTTGTGCCCGGGAGGAGCGCCGGCGTGGCCCGGCCCGGGCCCGGTCGGGATGGTCATGGCCGCCATTGTCGACCCCACCGCCCCGCCGGGCCCGCGGGCGTCACTTCCCGAGGGTCTGCCCGGTCGAGCGCAGGTTCTCGCAGGCGGCGGTGACGCGCGCGGCCATGCCCTTCTCGGCGGCCTTCATGTAGCTGCGCGGGTCGTAGGCCTTCTTGTTCCCGACCTCGCCGTCGACCTTGAGCACCCCGTCGTAGTTCGTGAACATGTGCGCCGCCACGGGGCGGGTGAACGCGTACTGCGTGTCGGTGTCGACGTTCATCTTCACGACGCCGTAGTCGAGCACCTCGTGGATCTCCTCGAGCAGCGAGCCCGAGCCGCCGTGGAAGACCAGGTCGAAGGGCTTGGCGCCGTCGCCCAGGCCCAGCTTGCGCGCCGCGACCTCCTGGCCCTCCTTGAGGACCGAGGGGCGCAGCTTGACGTTGCCCGGCTTGTAGACGCCGTGGACGTTGCCGAACGTCGCCGCCAGCAGGTAGCGGCCCTTCTCGCCGCCGCCGAGGGCGTCGACGGTGTGCTCGTAGTCGCCCGCGGCGGTGTAGAGCTTCTCGTTGATGTCGTTGGCGACGCCGTCCTCCTCGCCGCCGACGACGCCGATCTCCACCTCGAGGATGATCTTGGCCTTGACCGCCTTCTCCAGCAGCTCCTGGGCGATCTCGAGGTTCTCGTGCAGCTCCACCGCCGAGCCGTCCCACATGTGCGACTGGAACAGCGGGTGCTTCCCCGCGTCGACGCGCTCCTGGCTGATCGCCAGCAGCGGGCGCACGAAGTCGTCCAGCTTGTCCTTGGGGCAGTGGTCGGTGTGCAGGGCGACGTTCACCGAGTACTTGGCGGCGACCACGTGGGCGAACTCCGCCAGCGCCGAGGCGCCGGTGACCATGTCCTTCACCGACTGGCCCGACCCGAACTCCGCGCCGCCGGTGGAGAACTGGATGATCCCGTCGCTCTCCGCCTCGGCGAAGCCGCGCAGCGCCGCGTTGATCGTCTCCGAGGACGTGCAGTTGATCGCGGGGTAGGCGAAGGCGTTGGCCTTCGCGCGGTCCAGCATCTCGTTGTAGACCTCGGGGGTCGCGATGGGCATCGACGTGCCTCCAGGAGCTCCTCGACACGGGCCGGGCACAGCCGTGGGCGGCCGGCGGACTGCGGCGCAGTATGACGCAGGGTCCCGCCCCGGCGCTGCGTCGTCGCGGTGTGACCCGATCGCCATCCGGTGCGGGCTCTGGGCCGCGCGGGTGACGATCGTTCCGGGACTCGTCCCCACCGGGACCACGGGTGGTGAACGGCTATCGTCGGTGACGTGGCTCATCCCGGGGAGAGCGCCGTCGAGCGCACGCTGGGCAGCCTGCGGGCCATCGACGCGGTGGCCCCCTCGGACGCGTCGGTGGCCCATCCCTCCGCCCCGCCGGTCGGGCCGCCCCCGCCGCCGCACGGCTCCGGGGGCCCCGCACTCGCCACCCAGTACGAGCCGGCGCCGGCGCCCCGCACGCTCGAGGACCTCTACCGCGACCACCGGATGCGCTTCGTCCGCCTCGCGGTGCTGCTCGTCGACGACCCGGCGACCGCCGAGGACGTCGTGCAGGAGGCGTTCACCGGGCTGCACCGGCACTGGAGCCGCCTGCGCGACGAGAACGCGGCGCTGGGCTACCTGCGCACCGCCGTGGTCAACGGCTCGCGCTCGGTGTTGCGCCGCCGGCGCACCGCCCGCGAGTACACCCCGCCGCACACCGCGGACGCCCGCTCCGCCGAGTCCCTGGCCATGCTGTCCGCCGAGCACCAGGCGGTGGTGTCCGCGCTGGGCAAACTGCCGCGCCGCCAGCGCGAGGTGCTCGTCCTGCGCTACTACGGCGGCCTGTCGGAGGCCGAGATCGCCGAGGCCACGGGCATCAGTCGGGGCACGGTCAAGTCGACGGCCAGCCGGGGCCTGGAGGCCATCGGCAAGCTCGTCGACGGCAGCTGAGGAGCTCCCGGAGGGTCCCGTGCCGGCGGATCCGGCGCACCGCGCGGCGGGGGAGCGCGGTGGGCCGCACACCTCGACGGGCATCGATGTGCCGCTACCATCGCCGGCGATGGATGACGAACGCCTGCTGGCCGAGGCCCTGCGCGCCCACGCCGCGGGCGGGGTGTCCTCCCCGGGCGTCGGTCCGGGCGCCCTGGCCGGCGGCCGCCCCGGAGGCGGTCCCGCGGAGTCCGCGGTGACCCCGCCGGTGGCGCCCGCGACGGCGGCCCCGGCGGACGCCGCCGGCCCCGCCCGCCTGCGCGATCGCTTCCGCCCGCTCACCCGCGCCCGGCGGGGCGGCGACGTCGGGACGCCCGCCACCGCGCCGCCCGCCACCCCCGCGCGGGTCGAGCCGGCGACCCACCGCGCGCCCTCCCCCGG
>Ga0196958_10000118_pt1 | contig 28070 bp, 31 predicted proteins | sample S1v_10metaG_FD_148654 | JGI IMG/M metagenome (GOLD analysis project Ga0196958, IMG submission 148654) | Soil microbial communities from Anza Borrego desert, Southern California, United States - S1+v_10 | ecosystem: Environmental > Terrestrial > Soil > Desert | place: USA: California | collected... | reverse complement strand
AGCCGCGCTCCGCGCGGCGGCGCTGTTCAGCGCAGCCGTGTGCCTCGTGTTCTCCCCGTACGGCCTGGGCGCAGCCCAATCATCTTTGTCGGGGGGTGTCAAGCACGCTCTTCGCTTGACACCCCCCGACAAAGATGATTGCCTCCGGCAGGCCGTACGGGGAGAACACGACGCACTTCCCTCCTCCTTGGGGGCCTCCCGGCCGCCCTTCACACCTCTGACCTGCACTGATCCGGGTGATATTTGGTGCGGTACGGATCTCAGCTGAAGAGATTAAAAGAGTCCTCGCCGGACAGGCAGGCCGCCAAGGAGAAGGAAAAGAAACAGCGGTCGTGTTCCCCCCGCATGACCTGTCAAAGACAACCATGCTTTCTTGGGGGGTGCAAGCGAAAAGCGTGCTTGCACCCCCCAAGAAAGCATGGTAGCCCTCCGGGCAGGCCATACGGGGAGAACACGAAGACACCGGACTGCACGGGGCGTGCCGAAGACCGAAAGCAAAAGCCGGGAGCCGGGGCCGTAAAGGGAAGTGTCGCCCTGGTGCGGGTGTGGTGGGGTCGGCCGCGTGCGACGGGTCGGGTCCGGCGCACGCGGCCGGGTGGTCCGGCCGCCGGGCGGTCAGCTCTCGGCGGCGAGTTCCTTCACCAGGGGGACCAGGTCGGTGGCGATGACGCCGTCGAGGAACGCCGCCGCCACGCGGTGCTGCTTGTCCAGCACGAAGGTCGACGGCACGGTGTTCGGCGGGAGGCCCTTGAACACCAGCAGCGAACGGCCCGACTCGTCGTTGATCGACGGGTAGCGCAGTTGTCGGTTGCCCATGAAGTCGCGGGGGGCCTCGGCGGAGGACTCCTTCACCGCCACGCCCAGCACCTGCACGCCCAGCGCGCCCGTCTCGTCCTGCACCTTCTGCAGCTCCGGGGCCTCGGTGCGGCACGGCGGGCACCACGAGCCCCAGATGTTGACCACGACCACCTTGCCCGCGTAGTCGTCCAGGCTCACCGTCTTGCCGTCCTCCATCACCGACGGCCCGGTGAGGCCCTTCACGACCTTGCGCTGGTCGGCCTCGTAGCGGATGCGGACCTGACCGGCGGGCGCGACGAGCTGGAACTCCGAACCCGCGATCACCGCGTCGTCACCGGTCGAGCAACCGGCGACCAGCACCAGCAGCACCAGCAGCAGCCGCCTCACGCGCCGGTCACCCTCGGGTCGGTCGCGCCGGCGGGCTCGGTGTAGACCAGCCGCACCAGCTCCTCGCCCTCGAAGACCAGGCTGGTCAGCGAGGCCAGCGAGCACTCGCGGCGGCGCGGGTCGTGCCACATGCGCTTGCCCTCGACGAACCTCCGCAGCGTCCAGATCGGCAGCTGGTGCGACACGCACACCGCCTCGTGGCCCTCGGCCGCCGCCCGCGCCCGCTGCACCGCGCCGAACATCCGGTGCGCGATCTCCAGGTACGGCTCGCCCCAGGACGGCCGGAACGGGTTGACCAGCTTCGGCCAGTGCCGGGGCGAGCGCAGCGCACCGTCGCCGACGGCGACCTTCAGGCCCTCGAACCGGTTGTCCGCCTCGATCAGCCGGTCGTCGGTGGCCAGCTCCAGCCGGTGCGAGTCGGCGATCGGCGAGGCCGTCTGCTGCGCCCGGTCCAGCGGCGAGGCGACGACGTGGGCGATGTCGCGGTCGTGCAGGTGCTCGGCGACGACCAGGGCCTGCTTCTGGCCGCGCTCGGAGAGCTTGAAGCCCGGCAGGCGGCCGTACAGGACGCCGGTCGGGTTGTGCACCTCGCCGTGGCGCAGCAGGTGCACCACGGTCCGCGCGCCACCGCCGCCGGCGGAGATCCGGGTCACCGCGTGGCCTCCGCGGCGGCGCGGGCGGCGTGGGGCAGGGCGTCCGCGATCACCGCGAAGTCCTCCTCGGTCATGGCGGCGTTGACGAACCACGCCTCGAACGCGCTGGGCGGCGGGTAGACGCCGCGCTCCAGCAGGGCGTGGAAGAACGGCGGGAAGCGCCAGGTCTGGGCGGCCTGCGCGCCCGCGTAGTCGGTGACCTCGTCCTCGGTGAAGAAGACGCTGAGCAGGTTGCCCGCGAACTGCACGCGGTGCGGCACGCCCGCCTCGGTCAGGGCCGCGGTGAACAGCGCGCCGAGCCGGGACGCGTTGGCGTCCAGGGCGAGGTAGACCTCGTCGGTGGCCGCGCGCAGCGTCGCCAGGCCGGCCGCGACCGCCACCGGGTTCCCCGACAGCGTGCCCGCCTGGTAGACGGGGCCGGCGGGGGCGAGCCTGGCCATCACGTCGGAGCGCCCGCCGAACGCCGCGGCGGGCAGGCCGCCGGACATGACCTTGCCGAACGTGTAGAGGTCGCCGGGCACGTTCTCCAGGCCGAACCAGCCCGAGCGGGAGACGCGGAAGCCGGTCATCACCTCGTCCATGATCAGCAGGGCGCCGTTGGCGTGGCACAGTTCGCGCAGCTCGGCGTTGTGCCGGGGCGCGACCGCGCCCATGTTGCCCGCCGCCGCCTCGGTGATCACGCACGCGATCTCGCCCGGGTTCTCGGCGAACGCGGCCTTGACGGCCTCGACGTCGTCGTAGGGCAGCACGAGGGTGTCGGCGGCCTGCGCGCCCGTGACGCCGGGCGAGGTGGGCAGGCCCAGCGTGGCGACACCGGAGCCCGCCTGGGCGAGCAGCGCGTCGACGTGGCCGTGGTAGCAGCCGGCGAACTTGACGACCTTGCGCCGCCCGGTGAAGCCGCGGGCGAGGCGGATCGCGCTCATCGTGGCCTCGGTGCCGGAGTTGACCAGCCGCACCTGGTCGACCGGCGCGACCCGGGCGACGATCTCCTCGGCGAGCTGGATCTCGCCCTCGGTGGGCGTGCCGAACGACAGCCCGTGGACGGCGGCGGCGCGGACGGCCTCCACGACCCGCGGGTGGGCGTGGCCGAGGATCATCGGTCCCCACGAGGAGACCAGGTCCACGTACCGGTTGCCGTCGGCGTCCCACAGGTGGGGGCCCTCGCCGCGCACCATGAAGCGGGGTGTGCCGCCGACCGAGTGGAAGGCGCGCACGGGGGAGTTGACGCCACCGGGGATCACCGTCGCCGCGCGCTCGAACAGTGCCTGGGATCGCGTGGAAGTCACGAGTCCCAGTCTCACACGTCCGGTTCGGCGGCCTCTTCCCGACCACGCGTGCGGAGGGCGAGCACGGTCTGCCGGGCGGCGTCGAGCACCAGCACGCCCGCCGCGGTGCCCAGCCCGACGGCCGCGCCGATCCAGTTGCCGAGGTACCGGGTGGACTCCAGCGGCGCGCGGCCCTCGACCGGGTAGCTGTGGCGCAGCACGCCCCGGTTCCAGCACCAGACCGCGAGCAGCACGAGCCCCGCGGCGACCACCACCTCGCCGACCGCGACGAGGGCGCGCTTGGGCTGGTGCAGCCTCGGCGCGGGCGCGCCGGAGGCGTTGGCGGCGGGGGTGGCGGCTGTCACGGTGGTCAGCCTCTCACGGTCGTTCCCGTCACGACCCCCCGCCCGCCGCGGCGCACGGCGTGCCGGCGGTCACGCGGCCCCGGCCGCTCGGAACGGACTTCCCGCCCCGATCGGGACAGTCCTCGCCCGATCGGGGCGGACCCGCGCCCGATCGGGACGGACCTCGCGTCCGATCGGGACGGTCCCGCCGTCCGGACAGGACGGATCAGGGCGTCCGGTGGACGAGCAGCCGGTCGAGGGCGGTGCGCAGGGCGTCGGCGTCGCGGGCCCAGCCGAGCACCACGGCGCCGTCGGTCAGCCGGATCGGCACCGGCTCCGTGCCGCGCGGCAGCGCCCAGCCGCCGCCGAGCACGGTCGCGCCCGCCCGGGGCTCCACACCGGACACCTCGGCGATGTCGCGCACCGGCAGCTCCTCCCGGCCCTGGTGCAGCGCCACGGGCGTGAGGCGGACACCGCGGACCTTGCGGCGGCCCTGCACCCACAGCAGGGTCGGCACGAACAGCGCCACCGCCACGAACAGCCACAGCGACACCCACACCGCCCCGGTCAGCGCCTCCGCGCCCAGGCCGAGCAGGGCGAACACCGGCCCGCACAGCAGCGGCCACCGGGACGCGCCGGGCTCGGCGTACAGGACTGGCTGGTCCACTAGCCGGGGCTCCCCGCGAAGTAGTGCCGGGAACCGGGCAGGAAGCTCAGCACCGCGGCCGCGGCGGGAGTCGCCACCCGCAGCACGATGACCGCCCAGGCCGCCGGCCCGGTGTCGCCGTCCCGCGCCGCCACGACCAGGGCCGCCACCGCCAGGATGCCGAGCACGAAGTACCCGACGCACAGCGCGACCCGCGCCTGGTGGCTGCCGCGGAAGAACGCGATCGCGCCGCACACCCCGCCCACGGCCAGGCAGCCGGTCGTGAACAGGGTCATCACCGGGCCGAAGCCGGCGAAGCCGCCCTCCTCGGCGAGCACCCGCACCACCGTGCCCACCGGCCACACCGCGGCGGCGACCAGCCAGAGCGCGAAGGCTCCGACCACGACGCCGGGGCGCACGACGGTGGTCGTGAGCTGGTCGACGCCGCGCATCTGACCGAGGTGCCCGACGGGCTGCTGCGGCCCCGGCTGCGGCAGGTTGACCGGCCGCATCGGCTGGTCGAACGGGTTGAACGGTGGCTGGGTCACCGGGGGTTCACCGCCTCGGAGCAGGTGTCGGACGGGGACAGCGCCCCGCAGCCCGGGGCGACCGCGGCGAGGGGCGCCGGCGGCCAGGCGGCGCGGACCGGCGCGAGCACCGGCGGCGCATCGGCCGGCCGCGCCGTCGGGGTCGCCGCCCGCCGCGGGGCGGGCGCACCGGGGTGGGCGAGCGCCGGCGCGGAGCCGTCGGCGGGCGGCGTGGCCGCCCGACCGGGCGGGTCGACCCGGTGGGGCGGCGAGGCGTGCGGGTCGGGCTCGGACATGCGCGTCTCCGGCGGGGAAGCTGCGGGAACAGCTCTACTGCTGCCCCACCCACTCTGCCGTACCGCGCAGCCACGTGAACGCGGAACCGGCGACCAGGAGCAGCAGGACGACCAGGTTGGCCTGCGCCCCGCCGGTCAGCGCGAGCCACAGCACGTGCGCCAGGGCCACCGCGGTGACCGCGCCCCGCGCCCACCGCTTGCGCAGCCGCAGGCACCGGGCGAACCCGACGTAGCCGGCGCCGAACACCACCGCGGCGACCGTGATCTGCACCAGCAGCCCCGTCACGGCCGACGGGTCGAGCCCGCCCCGCGCGGCGGCGTCCTCCAGCGCGCCCCGCCGGGCCCACAGGTAGGCCGCGTTGAGCACGCCGAAGACGCCGAGCGCGTACCACAGCGCCACCGCCACCCGCGCGGACGGCGCCGGCCCGGTCACCCCGCCCGCTTCACCGAGTCGAAGTAGGCCCTGGAGTTGCGCGTGTAGAGCAGCGCCACGGCGATGACGCTCAGCAGCGACGTGAGCAGCCCGGAGACCGACGCGCCGAGCAGCAGCGACAGCAGGCCGAGGGCGGTCAGCACGGTGAGCGTGACGCGGGCCCAGTTCCGCCCCGCCCGCACCTTGAACGCGAACAGCACGTAGAGGCCGGCGATCACCAGGCCGAACACGATGGAGAACAGCACGGAGGCGGCGACGGCCGCGTCCAGCTCGGCCTGGGGGGCGTCGGCGAACTGCGGCGTCCCGCGCAGCACCCGGGCCACCTCGTCCCGCTGCGTGAGGGCGAGCAGCCCGCCGACCGCCGACAGCACGGCGCCGGCGATCCAGATCCAGAACGAGATCCGGACCTCCTTGGGCGCCGGGAGCGCCGCGGCGCCGCCGTGCGTGCCCTGGAGCTCGGACTCGCTCAGGGGAGGGGGCGGGGGGATGTGCGGCTGCTGCTGCCCGCGGTCGGGATCCTGAGGGGTTGTCACAGCACGGAACGCTAGAACCGCGCAAGGGCGCTGTCCACCGCGACGGGCCCGCGCGCGACGGATCGCCGTCGGGTTGTCGACGAAGGTCGACACCGCCGCGCGACTTCGGTCGACGGACCCCGTCACCCGTCCCTGGGCGGCGGCGCCCGCCACCGGCGTCGGCCCGCGCCCGGCGCGCGGACCGGCACCGGTCGGGGGTCAGCTCTTCTTGAAGTAGTAGTTCGCGTCGGACTTGAACATGAAGATCAGCGCGCCGATCGTCACCACCAGCGAGGCCAGCGACAGCAGGGCCTGGAGCGCGCCCAGGATGCCGATGCTGAACAGCACGCCGATGGTCAGCAGCCCGACGAGGCCGCCGATCACGCCGATGCCGCCGAGCACGGCCAGCACGATGCGCGCCCAGTTGGCGCCGTTGCGCATCTGGAACACGACGAGGACCCAGAGCGCGAACAGGACCAGGCTGAAGATCGCGCTGCCGTAACCGGGCTCGGCGACGGAACCGCGCAGCTCGGGCGAGGTGTCCTTGAGCAGCTCGTCGTACAGCGCCTGGACGGTGAAGAAGTTCAGGATGCTGGACACGATGCCGATGCCGGCCGCGACCATCCACAGCATGAACGCGGTGTCGACCGACTTCGGCCGCGCCGGACGGGCGAGTTCGCTGTCCGACAGCGGCGGGGCGGACGGGGGGTAGCCGGGCTGCTGCTGGTAGCCCTGCGGCCCGCCCTGCTGCGGGTAGCCCTGGGGGCCTCCGTGCTGCGGGTGGCCACCGCCCTGGTGGGGGTGGCCACCCTGCTGGCCGTAAGGGTCCTGAGGAGTGGTCATGCGCGGACCGTATGAGCACCGGCTGCCCGCGTCGACCTGAAATCACAATCCGTTAGCTACCTGTGGTGGTCCGGCGCTGACGGAACGCTGTGATCTGAAGTGCCCGGAAACTGATGGCAGGTACATCAGGGTCAGCGCCACCGCGTCGACCACCATCGTCACCACGCCGAACGCCAGGTCCACGGGGCTGACGACCAGGCCGGAGGCCGCCGCGAAGCCCGACACCACGGCGATCAGCCGGAACACGCCGAGCAGGATGCCCGCGCCGCCGAACACGGTCAGCACGACCCGCGCCCAGTTGCGCCCGCCCGCCATCCGGTTGGCCAGCAGCGCGTAGACCAGGACCAGCAGGCCGCCCATCAGCAGGCCGAACACGACACCGCCGGTCACCGCCGCGTCCAGCTCGTCCTGCCCCAGCCCCGCCGTCGCCCGGTCCCGGCGCAGCTGCTCGATCAGCATCTCCCGGTCGGCCAGCTGCACCAGGAACCGGCCGAGGCCGATCACCGCGCTGCCGATCCACAGCCAGCGCGACAGGTCCACCAGCCGCGGCGGCACGACGGCCGCCCGCTTCACCCCCGGTCCAGCCACCGCGCCGCCTCCACCGCCCAGTAGGTGAGCACGACGTCCGCGCCGGCCCGCCGGATCGACGTCAACGACTCCAGCACCGTGCGCTCGCGCTCGATCCAGCCGTTGCGCGCGGCGGCCTCCACCATCGAGTACTCGCCGGAGATCTGGTAGGCCGCGACCGGCACGGTGGAGACCTCCCGCACGGCGCGCAGCACGTCCAGGTACGGCAGGGCGGGCTTGACCATCACCATGTCGGCGCCCTCGGCGAGGTCCAGCTCGACCTCGCGCAGCGCCTCGCGGGCGTTGGCCGGGTCCTGCTGGTAGGTCTTGCGGTCGCCCTGGAGCTGCGACTCCACCGCGTCCCGGAACGGCCCGTACAGCGCGGAGGCGTACTTCACCGAGTAGGCGAGCACGGCGGTGTCGGTGCAGCCGGCCTCGTCCAGCGCGGCCCGGATGAACCCGACCTGGCCGTCCATCATGCCGCTCGGGCCCACCACGTGCGCCCCGGCCCGCGCCTGGGCCACCGCCATCTCGCCGTAGACCTCCAGCGTGGCGTCGTTGTCCACCTCGCCGGTCGGGGTCAGCACGCCGCAGTGCCCGTGGTCGGTGAACTCGTCCAGGCAGCAGTCCGACATCAGCACGGTGCTGTCGCCCAGCTCGGACCGCAGGTCCCGCAGGGCGGCGTTGAGGATGCCGTCCGGGTCGGTCGCGCCGGAGCCGACCGCGTCCCGGGTGGTGGGCACGCCGAACAGCATCAGGCCGCCGACGCCGGCCTGGACGGCCTCCACGGCGGCCTTGCGCAGCGAATCGCGGGAGTGCTGCACGACGCCGGGCATCGAGGCGATCCCGACCGGCGCCTCGGCGCCTTCCTTCACGAACATGGGCAGCACCAGCTGCCGCGGGCGCACGGTGGTCTCGCTGACCAGGCGGCGCATCGCGGGCGTGGTGCGCAGGCGGCGTGGGCGGTGGGCGGGGAACACGGGCGGCACTCCCTCGGCAGTGGTTCGCCGGCGCGGTCGCGCCGGTCGGCCGTGGCGGGGCGGTGCGCCGTTCGTCACCGCGGGGCGCCACCGCGCCGGCCGGCCGGAGCCGGCCCCGGCCGATCGCTCGGCGAACGGCGTGGGGCCGGCCGCGGGCGGCCGCGTCGCGGCGGCGCCCGGCGGGTCAGCTCCGGCGCAGGCGCTTGGTCTTGCGGGGCGGGGGCAGCGCCCCCTCGGCCCGGAGCCGGGCCGCGTGCTGGGCCAGCGCGTCGACCAGGGCGGGCACGTTGGCGTCCTCGGGCTGCACGTCGACGCGCAGCCCGAACTCGCGGGCGGTCTCCGCGGTCTGCGGGCCGATGCACGCGACCAGCGTGCGGGCGTGCGGCTTGCCCGCGATGCCGACCAGGTTGCGGACCGTGGACGACGAGGTGAAGCACACCGCGTCGAACCCGCCCGACTTGATCATCTCACGGGTGTCGGCGGGCGGCGGGGCGGCCCGCACCGTGCGGTAGGCCGTCACGTCGTCGATCTCCCAGCCGCGCTCGCGCAGGCCCGCCGCCAGGGTCTCGGTGGCGATGTCGGCGCGCGGCAGCAGCACCCGGTCCACCGGGTCCAGGATGTCGTCGTAGGGCGGGAAGTCGGCCAGCAGGCCCTCCGACGACTGCTCGCCGGACGGCACCAGCTCGGGGATGATCCCGAACGACCGCACCTTGGCCGCCGTCGACTCGCCGACGCAGGCGATCTTCACGCCGGAGAACGCCCGCGCGTCCAGGCCGAACTCGCGGAACTTCTCCCACACCGCGCGCACCGCGTTGGTGGAGGTGAACACCACCCACTGATAGCGGCCGTCGACCAGGCCCTTGACCGAGCGCTCCATCTGCGCCGGGCTGCGCGGCGGCTCGACCGAGATGGTCGGCACCTCCACCGGGATCGCGCCGTGCGAGTGCAGCCGGTCGCTCATCGCGCCCGCCTGCTCCTTCGTGCGCGGCACGAGCACCCGCCAGCCGTACAGGGCGCGCGACTCCCACCAGGACAGCTTGGCGCGGCCGGCGACGGCGCTGCCGACCGTGACGACCAGCGGGCCGCCCAGGTCGGCCGCGTCGGCGGCCAGCGCCGCCAGCGTGGTGTCCACGGTGCGCTGCCCGAAACCGGTGCCGTCGACGGTCACCGCGACCGGGGTCTGCGGCGCCACGCCGTTCTCCACCAGCGAGGACGCGGCCTCGGCGAGGTGGCTCGCGGTGGCGTGCAGGACGAGCGTGCCGGGTGCGGAGGCCAGGCTCGCCCAGTCGGTGACGCCCCGGACGTCGGCCTCGGTGTGCACGGCGCCCAGCGCCACGCCCGCGTACGCGGGCACCGCCGTGCCCGCCGGGACACCGGGCACCACGTCGAACGCGATCGTCGTGCGGGAGACGGCGTGCGCCTCCTTGACCACGGAGTCCAGCGTCAGCGGGTCGCCCGCCACCAGCCGGACCACGGCGTGGCCGTTCTTCGCCTCGGCCACCAGGTCCTTCGCCACGTCGGCCGGGTCGCCGACCGCGGGCCGGGTCTCCACGCCGTCCGGTACGAGGGCGACCACCTCGGACGGCACGTCCGGGTCCGTCACCACCAGCTCGGCCTTGGCGAGCAGGTCGCGGGCACGGCACGTGAGCAGGCCGGTGTCGCCGGGACCGGAGCCCACGAAGGCGACGCGGCCGGGGGTCTTGCGTGCGCGGGTCATCAGGGCACTCCCCATCAACTACGCCCCTCCGACCGCGCAGCGGCGAGGCCGGAGAGGTCGAGCAACTCGGCGGCCAGCGCGCGGCCGAGTTCCTCTGCTGCGGTCAAGTCACCGGTGGCGGACGCACGGAGGAGGTCGCCGTCCTCCGTCGCCACGACCCCGCGCAGGGACAGGCGGAGGACTACCGCTCCCTGGTCGTCGAGGTCTTCCACCACATCGGCCAGTGCGCCGACCGGCGCGCTGCACCCCGCCTCGAGCTCGGCCAGCACGGCCCGCTCGGCGGTGACAGCGGCCCTGCTGGCCGAATCGTCCAGGGTGGACTGGAGGAGGTGCTCGACGTCGACGTCGTCGACGCGGCACTCCACCGCGAGCGCGCCCTGCGCGGGCGCGGGGAGCATCTGGATGGGCTCCAGGGTCTCGGTGATCTCGGCGGTGCGGCCGAGCCGGGAGATGCCGGCGCGGGCCAGCACGACGGCGTCCAGCTCGCCGTCGACCACCTTGCGGATGCGGGAGTCCACGTTGCCGCGCAGCCCGACGACCTCGATGCCCAGGCCCAGCGCCGTCAGCTGCGCGGCGCGGCGCGGCGAGCCGGTGCCGACCCTGGCCCCGGCGGGCAGCTCGCCCAGGGTCAGGCCGTCGCGGGCGACGAGCGCGTCGCGCGGGTCCTCGCGCGGCGGGACGGCGGCCAGCGACAGGCGCGGGTCGCGCGCGGTGGGCAGGTCCTTGTACGAGTGGACGGCGACGTCGATCTCACCGTTGGCCAGCGCGTCGCGCAGCGCCGAGGTGAACACCCCGATGCCGATCTCGGCGATCGGCGCGGACGACCGGTCGCCCGGGGTGGAGACGGTCACGATCTCCACGTCGGTGCCGGCGGCGCGCAGGGCGTCGGCCACGTGACCGGTCTGCGCGAGTGCCAACGCACTGCCGCGCGTGCCGATCCTCAGGGTGCGGTTCACCGCTTCTCACCTTTGGTTCGCGTCGAATGGGGTGTGCTGACGGCGGCGGGCCGCTGCGGGTCGAGCCCGAACAGCTCGCGCAGCGCCTCGGCGTAGCCGTCGCCGCCGGGCCCGGCGGCCAGCTCCTTGACCCGCACGGTCGGCGTGTGCAGGAGCTTGTCGACCACGCGCCGCACGGTCTTGGCCAGCTCGTCGCGGACCGCGCCGTCGAGCTGCGGCAGCCGCGAGTCCAGCCGCAGCAGCTCCGCGTCCACGACCTCGGCGGCCCGCTTGCGCAGCGCCGTCACGGTGGGCGTGACCTCGGCCGAGCGCTGCCCGGCCAGGTAGGCGCGGACCTCCTCGGCCACGATCTCCGCCGCGCGCAGCGCGTCCTGGCCCGTGGGGGCGTCGGACAGCCTGCGCTGCAGGGTCTCCAGGTCGACCACCCGCACGCCGGACAGCAGCGCCGCGGCGGGGTCGACGTCCTTGGGCAGGCCGAGGTCGCACACGACCAGCGGCCGGCCGGGCTCGCGGTCGCCGATCAGCTCCGCGCCCACCACGGTGTCCACCGAGCCGGTGCAGGCGAACAGCACGTCCGCCCGCTCGATCTCGGCGGTCAGGTCGGACAGGTCGGTGGACCGGGCGGCGACGCCCTCGGCGGTCAGCGCGCCCGCCAGCCGCGCGCCGTTGGCGGCGGTCCGGTTGGCGATCACCACCTCGCCGATGCCCGCGCGGCGCAGGTGCGCGGCGGCCAGGCCGCCCATCGAGCCCGCGCCCACGACCAGGGCGGTGCGGCCGGTGAGCCCGCCGAGCACGCGGGCGGCGTCGGTCAGCGCCTCGGACACCACCGACGCGCCCGCGTGGTCGATGTCGGTGTCGGCGTGCACCCGCTTGCCGACCCGCAGCGCCTGCTGGACCAGCTCGTGCAGCGTGCGGCCGACGACGCCGGCGCCGTCGGCGCGCAGGTAGGCGCCGCGCAGCTGGCCGAGGATCTGGGCCTCGCCGACCACCATCGAGTCCAGGCCGCCCGCGACGGAGAACAGGTGCTCGACGGCGGCGGCGGAGTAGTGCACGTACAGGTGCTCGAAGAGGTCGGCGGGCTCGGCGCCCGCGTGGCGGGCCAGCACCTCCACGACCTCGTTCATCCCGCCGTGGAAGGTCTCGACCACCGCGTACACCTCGACCCGGTTGCAGGTCGACAGCAGCACGGCCTCGGACACGCTGGGCGCCTTGAGCAGCTGGTCGAGCAGCTTGCCCAGGTCGGGGTCGGCGACGGCGACGCGTTCCAGCACGGGAACCGGTGTGGTGCGATGGGACAGCCCGACGACGAGGACGCTCATGCCGGCACCACGCCCAGCGGAGCCGTCCGGCTCACTACCCGCACGATCACGGGCGAATCACCACCCCGTCCACACCGACGCCGTTGACCACGTCGACAGCGGCCTCGTCAGCCCGTCGCGCGACGTGGAACGACAGGATCTGCATCTCGACCGCCAGGTCGACCTTGCGCACCTCGACGTGGTCCGGGACCTGGAGCACGACGGGTGCGAAGTTCAGGATGCACTGGACTCCGGCGGATACCAAACGGTCGCAAACGGCCTGGGCCGCCTGCGGGGGCGTCGCGATGACGCCGATCGAGACCTCGCGCGCGGCGCAGACGGACGTGATGTCGTCGATGTGGTCCACCGGGATGCCGCCTACCGGCACACCGGTGAGGTCCGGGTCGATGTCGAACAGCGCGGCGACCGGGAACCCCCGGCTCGGGAACCCGCCGTAGTTGGCCAGCGCGTGACCAAGATTACCGATCCCGACGACCGCGACGGAGTGCTTGCGGGTGAGCCCGAGGATGCGCTCGATGTGGCTCACGAGCACCTCGACGTCGTACCCGACGCCGCGCGTGCCGTACGAGCCGACGTAGGACAGGTCCTTGCGCAGCTTCGCCGAGTTGACCCCGGCCGCGCCCGCCAGCTCCTCGCTGGAGATGGTCGTCACGCCCTGCTCGGCCAGTCCGGACAGCACGCGGAGGTAGACCGCCAGCCGGGCGACGGCCGCCTCGGGGATGGCCCTGGCCCGCTCGCGGACGTCGGCGGTCGGGTCCGCGGCGGGTTCCGCGGTCTTCCTCGGCGCGGTGGTCACGACCTCGTCACCCTCGCCCCGCCGACCCACCACGCTGGCTCTCCTCGACATCCGAAGCACTGACCCGCCGGGCACCGCCACCAGCGGAGTGACGCCTCCACCGTACCGCTTGTGAACGTATGCACAAAGTTGGCTGTGTTGGATTGCGCCGCCTCCGGCGGCGCGGCGAGGCCGCCTGGAAGTCGGCGCGTCACTGTGTTGGATTGCGCCGACTTCGTCGGCGCGGCGAGGCCGCCTGGAAGTCGGCGCGTCGCGACCCGCTCCCGCCCGATCGAAAAGCGTGATCGGGCGGGAGCGGGTCGCGACACACCGACGCGGCCTCGCGGTGTGGACCGCGCTGTGTTGGGCTGCGCCGGCCCCGGCCTCGCGGGTCCGGGTCGGTGTGCGCGAGGCGGTCGGGCGTGGCGTGGGGTGTGGCCCATGGAAAGAGGTGAGCCGAGCGGCCGTGTGGATACACGGCGCTCGGCTCACCTTCGGGTGAACCTCGGGAGGGGGCGCCCGAGGTCCGACCGGTCACGCCGCCGGGGGCGTCAGGACCTTGCCGATCACGAAGACGGTCGCGTTCTTGGTCGGGATGTTGCCGCACAGGACCGGCGCGCCGTTGACGGTCATCGCGTCGCCGGCGCCGGAGACCGTCAGCTCCTGGTTGGTCAGCGCCTTGACGGTGCCGGCGGACTCCAGGCCCTTGGCGTCGTAGCGCTGCCCGACCACGTGGTACTGCAGGATCTTGCCCAGCGTGGCCGGGTCGTTCGCCAGTTCGGTGAACTTGGCGTCACCCAGCTCGGCGAACGCGGGGTCGGCCGGCGCGAAGACCGTGATGGCCTCCTGCGAGTTGAGGGTGTCGACCAGGCCCGCGGCCTTGACGGCGGCGACCAGCTTGGTGAGCAGCGGGTTGTTGCCGGCGGCGGTGGCCACCGGGTCGTCGACCATGCCCTGCAGCGAACCCTCGTCCGACGCGTCCTGGGGGACGCCCGCGCAGCCGCTGCCGAACACGTCGGTGGTCTTGGTGACGCCGTCGGCCATCGCCTGGCTGGACGGCGTCATGGCGGCCGTGGTGGTGGTCGGGGCGGCGGTGGTGGTGTTGCCGCCGGCCGCGTTGTCGCTCCCGCCGCAGGCCGCGACGGACAGGGCGGTCGCCGCGACGGCGCCGACGATGGCGAGCTTGCTCTTGCGCACAGCGGATCACTCCTCTGGGGGTTACCAGTCTCGGTAGTCACTAAGACCTTCGAAACGGCTCGCGATCCGGTTCGGGTGGATCACTCGACCGTGAAGAAGATCGAGTGCCACCCGGTCGCGCCGTCCGGGACCGGGTCCACCCGCTCCGACGGCTGGGTGGAGCCGGCGCCGTCGGTGGCGCGGCACTCGACGGTGTGCGCGCCGGGCGCCAGGTCCAGCTCGACGCGCCACATCCGCCACGTCGAGCCGTTCACGGCGGTGGACAGCCGGGTGGGCTGCCACCCGCCGCCGTCCACCCGCACCTCGACCTTCGCGACGCCGGTCGGCTGCGCCCACGCGACCCCGGCGACGACGACCCGGCCCCGGACCGCGGACAGGCCCCTGGGCCGGTCGATGCGCGACATGACCTTGATCGGCGCGCGCTGCCCCCAGCCGCGGTCGAGCCAGTAGGCGCTCCTGGCCTCGAACGTGGTCAGCTCCAGGTCGACCACCCACTTGGTGGCCGACACGAACCCGTAGAGGCCGGGCACGACCAGCCGGGCCGGGAAGCCGTGCTCGACGGGCAGCGGCTCGCCGTTCATGCCCAGCGCGATCAGCGCGCCGCGGTCCTCCTCCAGCACCACGTCGACCGGCGTGCCCGCCGTCCAGCCGTCCGCGCTGGTGGAGAACAGCTGGTCGGCCCCGGCGCGGACGCCCGCCTCCAGCAGCACGTCCCGCAGCGGCACGCCGACGAAGTTCGCGGTCGAGGTGTACGGCCCGCCGACCTCGTTGGAGACGCAGGTCATGGTGATGGTGCGCTCCACCAGCGGGCGGTCGCGCAGGTCGCCGTAGCGGAGGGTCAGCTCGCGGTCGACCATGCCGTGCACGCGCAGCACCCAGTCCTCGGCGCGCAGGCGCGGCACGCTCAGCGCCGTGTCGACGCGGTAGAAGTCCTCGTTCCGGGTGATGAAGCCGGGCGTGCCGTCGGCGGCGAAGTCCGCGCCGTCCGGGATCGGGGGCGCGGGCTCGGCGGGCGTGAGGTCGCCGACCGCCCGGCGGGAGCCCTCGACGTCGGTCCGCGTGCCGAGGAACCGGCCCGCCACCCCGGCGACGGCGCTCGCCCCCGCCGCGAGCAGGAACCCGCGCCGGCTCGCGCCGGCCCGCCCGGGGTGCGCGGCGAGGCCGTGCAGCCACCGGAACACCAGCACCCCGGCGACGCCCGCCGCGACCGGCGCGAGCACCGCGAGCTGCCCCAGGTCGGGCCGGTGCAGGACCGCCGCGACGCCGACCAACCCGAGCGCGACCGCCAGGACCGTCCCCGGCAGCGCGCTGCGGCGGGACAGCAGCCCGGCGGCGACGGCGACCGCGAGGAGGACCACCGCCATGCCGATCAGCAGCACGAGCTTGTCGTGCACGCCGAACGCGCGGATGGCGAAGTCCTTGAGCGGACCGGGCGTGAAGTCGATCGCCGTGTTGCCCACCGCGAGGAACGGCGACGCCGTCGGACCCACCAGCGCGGCGACCAGGTGCCCGGCCGCGAGGGCGGCGGCCACGCCGAGGATGCCGGTCAGGGCGGCGGTCCAACGCTTCATGCCGTTGGTTCGGCGCCCGGCCCGCGCCGGTTCGACCCGTCCGCGCGAACCCTGGTGGACGGACCCCGGTGGGCGGACCCCGGTGGGCGGACCCGGTGGGCGGACCCGGTGGGCGGACCCGGTGGGCGGACCCCGGTGGGCGACCCGTCGGCCGGTCGCGTCGCGAGCGCCGCCCGAGTAACTGGGCAGATCCGGCCACCGGGCCAGGTCCGGTCACCGGGCAGGTCGGGCCGGCCGGGCGGGCGGAGGTGGTCCGGCGGGGTCGGTCGGGTGCGGGGGCGTCAGGCGAGGGCGGCGCGGAGGCGGTCCTCCTCGACCGACCAGTACCCGTGCTCCGCGCCGTCGACCAGGATCACCGGCACCCGGTCGCCGTACTCGGCGCGCAGCTCGCGGTCGCCGTCGACGTCGCGCACGTCCCACGGCACGCCCAGCTCGCCGCAGATGCGCTCCAGGTCCGCCCTGGCCTGCTCGCAGGCGTGGCAGTCGACCCGGCTCAGCAGCGTCACGTGGTGGCTCACCGGACCATCATCCCAGCCGGGCCGGTCAGGTCACCCGCCCCGGCGGCGCCGATCAGGCCAGGGGCAGCCGCAGCCGCGCGCGGGCCAGCTTGCCGGTGGGCGAGTGCGGCAGGGTCGGGGCGAACTCGACCACCGTCGGCACCTTGAACTTCGCCAGCCGCGCCGCGCAGTGGTCCTTCACGGTCTCCTCGGTGAGGTCCGCGCCCTCGTCGCGCACGACCACCACCTTCACCGACTCCCCGGTCCGCTCGTCCGGCACGCCCACCGCCGCCGCCTCGGCCACCCCGTCCAGCTCCGCCAGCACCCGCTCCACCTCGTGCGGGTAGACGTTGAAGCCGTTGACGATGATCAGGTCGCCCGCCCGGTCCACCAGGTGCAGGTCGCCGTCCCCGTCCAGGTAGCCGACGTCGCCGGTGCGGAACCAGCCGTCCGCGTCGGGGCCGTGCGCGCCGTCGGGCCAGTAGCCGCTGAACAGGTTGTCGCCGCGGGCCGCCACCAGGCCGGTGCCGGACTCGTCCTCGTCGAGGTCCAGCGGGCGGCCGTCGCTGTCCACCAGGCGCACCTGCACGCCCGGCAGCGCCCGGCCCACCGACCCGGCCTTCGGCAGCCCGCCGGCCAGCGTCGACGTCAGCACCGGGCCGGTCTCGGTCAGCCCGTAGCCCTCGTACACCGGCAGGCCGACGGCCCGCCTCATCGCCTCCAGCAGGTCGGGCGCCAGCGGCGCGGCGCCCGACGTGAACAGCCGCACGGTCGCCAGGTCCTCCCGCAGCCGCTCGACCGGCTGGGCCAGGATCGCCCGGTACATCGGCGGCACGCCCACCACCGTCGTCACCCGGTGCTCCCGGATGGTGGTCAGCGCGCCGTCCGGGTGGAACCGCTCCAGCAGCACGCCCGTCGCGCCCGCGCCCGCCACCTGCAGCAGGCCCGGCCCGAGCCCGTACACGTGGAACAGCGGCAGCGCCAGCAGCACGCGGTCGGCCGCCGTGACCGGCGCGGGGCGCATCGACGCGCACTGCGCCACGTTGGCCAGCAGCGCCCGGTGCGACAGCATCGCGCCCCTGGGCACCCCGGACGTCCCGGACGTGTACCCGAGCACCGCGACGTCCTCGCCGGACCGGACCGCCTCGAACGGCTCGCCGGGCGCCAGGTCCGGCGGCCCCAGCACCTCGATGTCGACGCCCTCGCCGTCGCCGACCAGCAGCCGGGCGCCGCTGTCGGCCACCAGCCGCTGCAGCTCGCGGGCCGGCTGCCCCGGCCCGGCGGGCACCAGCACGCCGCCGGCGCGCAGCACGCCGAACACGGCCGCGCAGAACTGCGCGCACGTGGGCAGCCGCACGACCACCCGGTCACCCGGTTCGAGGCCGGCTGCCACCAGCCGGTGCGCCTCGCGATCCACGAACGAGTCGAACTCGGCCCAGGTGTAACTGTTCGCAGTCGTGACATCCACCAGTGCCACGTGCTTGGGTCCACGGTGCGCAGAGGCCCGGACCAGGTCTGCGACGTTGCGTGCGGAAGCGGTCAACTCGACCTCCTGGTGGACGACAACGGACCTCTGGGCAGTCTGTCACGTGCGAGCGGCGTCACCCAGCGCCGCCGAGCGCGTCGCGGACACGACCCCGCCGGCCGCTACCTACTACGGAGTAACAACACGTATGCTGCCCGGACGGCGACTCTGTGGAGGTGTCGCGAGCCGATGAGCGCCAGGGCGCGCGAGAGCACCATCGGGATCAACCGGAGGCTCCGGTCGGTGTGGAGCACTGGAGGGCGGTCCAGCACGATCGAGAGCGTGGGAACCGACGCGGCGGAAGAGCCGTGGGACCTCGTCCGCGCCGCCCAGTCGGGCGACTCGGACGCGTTCGGCGCGCTGTACGACCGGTACGTGGCCGTGGTGTACCGGTACGTGCTGTTCCGCGTGGGCGACCGGACGCTGGCCGAGGACGTCACCAGCGAGACCTTCCTGCGCGCGCTGCGCAGCATCGGGTCCATCAGCTACCAGGGCCGCGACGTCGGCGCGTGGTTCGTCACGATCGCCCGCAACATCGTCTTCGACCACGTCAAGTCCAGCCGCTACCGGCTGGAGGTCACCACGGCCGAGCCGGCGGACAGCCGCGAGGTCACCAGCGGTCCGGAGCAGGAGGTGCTGACCGGCGCGGCCAACGCCGAACTCCTCCGCTGCGTCTCCCAACTGGGTGACGACCAGCGGGAATGCATCACCCTCCGGTTCATCCAGGGCTTGTCCGTCGCCGAGACGGCCGCGAAGATGGGGCGCAACGAGGGCGCCGTCAAGGCGCTGCAGCACCGGGCGGTGCGACGGCTGGCCCAACTGCTGCCGAACTGGCTGCGGTGACCGCCGGCGCGCCGTCGCGCCCGCGTAACCCGGGCGCGCCCGGGGTCGTTGTCCGGGCAGGAGCTCCACGAGTCGGTGCGGGATGGTGGGCAGAGGGATCACGCCGCTAGGGCGTCGCAGGCAGCGCGAGCGGTTCGCCCGCGCCGTCGACGCGCTGCCCGGGGACGCCGACCCGGAGTTCGCCGACGAGCTGGCGGTCGTCGCGCTGCTGCGGGAAGCCGCAGCGACGAGCGGCCCGGACGAGGCGGCCAGGGCGCGGATGCGGGAGCGGGTGCTCGGCGCGAGCCCGCCGCCGGGTCCCGCGGCCGACCGGCGGCCACCGCGCGGCGGTGCGCGCGGCAGGCTGGCGGTGGCCCTCGTCGCGGCGCTGTGCCTGGTGCTCTCGCTCGCGGGGATGAGCGTCCTGCTGTCGCGCGACGCGCTGCCGGGCGACGCGCTGTACGGCGTCAAGCGCACCGCCGAGTCGGCCTCGCTGGGCCTGACCTTCGACGAGGAGTCCAAGGGGTACAAGCGCCTGGAGTTCGCCGCGGCCCGCATCGCCGAGCTGGAGACCCTGGTCGACCGCTACCGCGACTCCGGCGGCGGCCCGCTGGGCGGCTACCTCACGGCGCTGGCCGACTTCGACGCCGACGCCGCGGCCGGTTCCCGCGCGCTGGCCGCGCGCGGGTCGGGCGCGGACCGGCGCACGCTCGGCGCGCTGCGCGACTGGGCGACCTCCCAGACCACCCGGCTGGGTGATCTTCACGGCAGGCTGCCCGCCGCGGCCGCCGCCCGCGCCGACCGGTCGCTCGACCTGCTGGCCCGCGTCGCGCGGCGCGCCGCCGACCTCGCCGCCCGCCCCCCGTGCGCCACCGCGGCGCCGGGCCGGGCCGACGAGATCGGCCCGCTGCCGGCCGAGGGCGACTGCGCCGCCCCGCCGTCGGCGCAGCCCGGCACGCCCGCCACCGCCCCGCCGGTCCCGCCGGCGGCCACCGAGCCCACCGACGGCGCCCCGGCCACGACGACCGCCCCGGCGCAGGCGCCGCCCACGGGCGGCACGACACCGGGCCCGCCGCCCCCGTCGTCGCCCCCGCCGCCCCCGCCGTCGAGCGGCGCCACGACCCCGCCTGTCCGGCTGCCGACGATCACCCTGCCCTCGCTGCCGCTGCCCGGCCTCACCGGCTGATCGCTACCCTGTCCCCATCGGACGCGGGAGGCGCTGACGTGGTGAGAAGGCGTGTGGTGCAGGGCTCGGCCGAGCGCGAGAGGCTCGCCGAACTGGCCGGTGCGGCCTCGGCCGAAGCCGCGCTGGCCACGCCCGCGCTCGAACCGTCGCCGGGCGCGCCCACCGACCTGACCGCCGCCGCGTTCTTCGACGTGGACAACACGATGATGATGGGCGCGTCGATCTTCCACTTCGCGCGGGGCCTGGCCGCCCGCAAGTACTTCCGCAACTCCGACCTGGCGGGGTTCGCCTGGCAGCAGATCAAGTTCCGGGTCGGCGGCCGGGAGGACCCGCAGAGCGTCAAGGCGTCCCGCGAGCAGGCGCTGTCGTTCGTGGCGGGCCGGTCGGTGTCGGAGCTGGTCGCGCTCGGCGAGGAGATCTACGACGAGCTGATGGCCGACAAGATCTGGACCGGCACGCAGGCGCTCGCGCAGATGCACCTCGACGCGGGCCAGCGCGTGTGGCTGGTCACCGCGACCCCGGTCGAGCTGGCCCGGATCATCGCCCGCCGGCTGGGGCTGACCGGCGCGCTGGGCACGGTGTCGGAGAGCGAGAACGGCGTCTACACCGGCAAGCTCGTCGGCGACCTGCTGCACGGCCGCGCCAAGGCGCACGCGGTGCGGGCGCTGGCCGCCAAGGAGGGCCTCGACCTGCGGCGCTGCACCGCCTACTCGGACTCGGTGAACGACGTGCCGATGCTGTCGGTGGTGGGCACCGCGGTGGCCGTCAACCCGGACTCGGGGCTGCGCGACACGGCCCGCAAGCGCGGCTGGGAGATCCGCGACTTCCGCACCGGGCGCAAGGCGGCCCGGATCGGCGTGCCGTCGGTGCTCGGCGCGGGCGCGGTGGCGGGGGCGATAGCGGCCGGGGTGGCGTACCGGCGGCGGGCCTGAGCGGGGCCGGGCCGGCGCGCGGCGATCAGCCCAGGAACACGTTCCGGCGCTGGGTCAGCAGCCGGTACAGGGTCTGCTGGATGGTCTCGCGGACCTGGTCGGTCAGGTTGAACACCAGCATCGGGTCGTCCGCCGCGTGCTCGCCGTACCCGGCGGTGCGGATGGGCTCGCCGAACTCGATGTACCACTTCGACGGCAGCGGGACGGCGCCCAGCGGGCCGAGCAGCGGGAAGAACGGCGTCACCGGGAAGTAGGGGAAGCCGAACAGCCTGGCCAGCGCCTTCAGGTCGCCGATCTTCGGGTAGATCTCCTCCGCGCCCACGATCGAGCAGGGGATGATCGGCACGCCGGTGTCCAGCGCCGCCGACACGAAGCCGCCGCGCCCGAAGCGCTGGAGCTTGTAGCGGTCCTTGAACGGCTTGCCGATGCCCTTGAAGCCCTCCGGCCACACGCCCACCAGCTCGCCGGAGCGCAGCAGGCGCTCGGCGTCGGGGGTGCAGGCCAGCGTCTGGCCCGACTTGCGGGCCAGCGCGCCCAGCACGGGCGTCTTGAACACCAGGTCCGCGCCGAGCATCCGCAGGTGCCGGTGGGCCGGGTGCTCCGCCCGCACGGCGTAGGCGGTCATGGTGGCGTCCAGCGGCAGCGTGCCCGAGTGGTTGGCCACGATCAGCGCGCCGCCCTCGGCGGGCACGTTGTGCAGCCCGATGGTCTCCACCCGGAACCACTTCTCGTACAGCGGCTTCAGCGGCGGCAGCAGGAGGTGGTCGGTGAGGTCGGGGTCGAAGCCGAACTCGTCGACCTCGTAGTCGCCCCGGAGGCGGCGGCGGGCGAAGGCCAGCAGCCGGGCCAGGCCGCGCTCCCAGTCCGCGGGCCGCTCCTCCGCCGCACCGGGCTCCCCGGCGCGGGGCCCCGGACCGCCGGGCTCGGCGGCGGCGGGGTCGGTGGCACCGGAGTCACCGGGTTCGGCGGCACCGGACTGGGCGGCACCGGGTTGGGCGGTGCCGGGCTCGGTGGGTCCGGCGGCACCGGGTTGGGCGGTGCCGGGCTCGGTGGGTCCGGCGGCGTCGGGAGCCTCGGGGCCGGGCTCCGCCGGCACGGGCGCGACGGGTCGTCGGGACGCGTCCCGGTCCCGGGCGCGCAGCGGGATGACCCGCGCCTCCTCTGCCACGTCCACCTCCTCGGCGCGTCTCACCGGAACCGGGCCGCCACGCCGAGCACACCGCGCTCGACCGAGGCCACCAGCTCCGGGTCGATCAGGGGGCGCATCCCGCGCCCGTTCACGTAGTCGTCGAACGCCTGCTGCGTCGTCCACCGCGGCGTGAAGCCGAACTCCCGCTTGAGCAGGCCGGTGTCGACCACGCGGCCCCAGTTCAGGAACCGCATCTGGTCCGGCGAGAAGTCCACCAGCCGCGCGCTGCGGAACAGCCTGCCCACGGTGGGCACGGCCGCGCTGGGCACCGGCAGCGGCAGCTTGCCCGCGCGGCGGATCGCCTGCGAGAGCAGGAGTACCCCGTCGCCGCCGACGTTGAACACGCCGGGCAGGTCGTGCAGGGTGGCGCGCTCCAGCACGGCCAGCGCGTCCTCCGAGTGCAGCAGCTGCACGCGCGCGTCGTAGCCCATGACCGTCGGCACCACCGGCAGGGCGAAGTACCTGGTCAGCACGGTGTCGATGCGCGGGCCGATGAAGTTGGTGAACCGCAGCGCCGTCACGGCCACGTCCGGGCGGCGGCGCGCGAAGCCCCGCACGTAGCCCTCGACCTCGACGGCGTCCTTGGCGTAGCCGCTGGAGGGCAGGTCCTTGGGGCCCATGTCCTCGGTGAACACGCCCGGGTCGCGCGAGGACGACCCGTACACGGCGCTGGTCGACTTCACCACCAGCTTGCGCACGTGCGGCGACTTCTGGCACGCCGCCAGCAGCTGCATGGTGCCGATGACGTTCATCTCCTTCATCGCCGTGCGCCCGGTCGGACCGGCCGGGTTCGCGGTCAGCGACGCGTGCACGACCGTGTCGACCCGCGCGGTGGCGATGACCTTGGCGATGAGCGGGTTGCGGATGTCGGCGCGCACGAACTCGGCGCGGCCCATCCGGCGCAGCAGGTCGCGCGAGGGCGGCTCGGTGTCCACGCCGAGCACCCGCTCGACGCCCGGGTCCGCGGCGAACCGCGCGGCGAGGTTGCCGCCGAGGTAGCGGCTGCAACCGGTGACGAGGACGACCCTGGGCGCCATGCGACTCCATGCCGGGCGGTGCGTGCGACGACCTGGATGCTACCCGGCGGAGCGGGGGCGCGAGCGCCGCGCGCCCGGACCGGGGCCCCGGAAGACGGTGCCGGCCCCCCGCGGGCGCGGGGGGGCCGGCACCGGGAAACCCGCCGGGTTTACTTGCCGCGCTTGCGACGCTGCACCCGCGTCTTGCGCAGCAGCTTGCGGTGCTTCTTCTTCGACATGCGCTTGCGGCGCTTCTTGATGACCGAGCCCATGCGGGGTCCTCACTCACTAGACGTTGGTGGTCTCCACGCGCCGGTGGAGACACCCGTCAGGTAGGGCGCGCCGACACCAGGCACGAACGGCCTGTGAGTTTACCCGGCGGCCCGCGCCCGCCCTCACCCGGCGTCGAAGTAGGCGTTCCGCAGGTACTCGTGCACGGCCTTCTCGGGCACCCGGAACGACTTGCCGACGCGCACGGCGGTCAGCTCGCCCGAGTGCACCAGCCGGTACACCGTCATCTTCGACACACGCATCACCAGCGCCACCTCGGCGACGGTCAGGAACTTGACCTGGACCAGGGGTGCTCGATCGTTGTCCTCCGGCATGGATCACCGCGTCCTTCGACACGCGTCGTGCCGTCGGCTTCCCCACCGACGGTTCGACACGCACGTGCTCCTCCGAGGGTAACGGGACAGGTGGTGCTGGTGCGACGGCCAATGGCGGGATCAGCCCTCCTCGTGGGCCCGCCCCAGCTCGGCCGACCGGTCCCGAGCGGCCTCGATGGCCGCCAGCAGCGCCGCCCGGACGCCGTGCCGCTCCAGCTCGCGGATGGCCATGATGGTCGTGCCGGCGGGCGAGGTGACCGCCTCGCGGAGGATGACCGGGTGCTCGTCCCGGTCGAGCATCCGGGCGGCCCCGATGGCGGACTGGACGATCAGCCGGGCGGACAGGTCGCGCGGGATGCCGAGCAGGATGCCCGCGTCGATCATGGCCTCGACCAGGTAGAAGAAGTAGGCGGGGCCGGAGCCGGACAGGGCCGTGACGGCGTCCTGCTGGCCCTCCGGGACGCGGGCCACCTTGCCCACCGTCCGCAGCAGCTCCTCGACCAGGCTCAGGTGCCCGGGACCCGCGTGCCGGCCGGCGGAGATCGCGCTCATCGCCTCGCCGACCACCATCGGGGTGTTGGGCATGACCCGGACGACCGGGGTGCCCTCGGGCAGGCGGCGCTCGTAGAGGCTCGTCGGCAGGCCCGCGCACAGCGACACGACCAGCGCGCCCGGCTTGACCGCGGGGGCCAGCTCGTCCAGCAGCGGCTCGATGTCCTGGGGCTTGACCGCCACGACGAGCACGTCGGCGCGGCGGGCGGCGTCCTCGACGCCCACCCCCTCGACCCCGTACCGCTCGGTCAACTCGGCCACCCGGCCCGGGTGCCGCTCGGTGAACAGCAGCTCCCCCGCCGACCGGCCGCCCCGGAGGAGGCCGGACAGCAGGGCCTCCCCGATCTTGCCGGCGCCCAACACCGCGATCGTCGTCATGCGACCAAGCCTGCCACCCTCGGCCGTTCGGCAGCCACGCGATACCCCACCCGGTCCCGGCCGACCGGACGGGCCGGGGCGGGGACCGGGGCGGGTTCAGCCGGCCGGGGTCAGGGCGAGCTGCCGGGCCTGGCAGACCAGCCGGCCCGCCGCGTCGAGCACCACGGCGTCCTCGTCGAACCACTGGCCGTGCACCGCGCTGCACGACACCCGCACCCGCAGCCACCCCGGTGCCGGCTCGGCCCGCAGCAGGGCCGTCAGCTGGACCGTCGGCGACCAGCCGAACCGGCCGAGGTTGAACGTCACCGGCATGGAGACGTCGCCGGCCACCAGCGCGAAGTACGGGTCCGGGCGCTCGCCCGCCGGCCGCACCCACAGGGTCAGCGCCAGCGGGTCGCCGGTGCGCCCGGTCAGGAACCCCGCGCCCGCCCGGTCCAGCCGCACGTCGCACACCCGGCCCAGCTTGTAGATCCCGCCCGCGCCCAGCGTGGCCAGGTCCACGGCGTCCGGCGGCGGCGCGGCCGGCACGTCGGGCAGGTCCGCGTAGTCCGGCGCCTGGGGCGGCAGCCGGCCCACCGTGACGACCGACTCGACGCAGCCGCGGCCCCGCTGCTCCAGCACGGACGACACGACCGTCGCCGTCCGGCCCACCTTGCGGATCTCCGTGCGCAGCAGCACGGGCCCGACCTCGGGCGCGCGCAGGAACTGCGCGCTCACCGCCAGCGGGGCCAGGCCCTCCACGGCGGGCAGGGCCGCCGCCGCCGTGCCGACCGCCGCCCGCGCCGCCAGGGCCAGCAGGAAGCCGCCGTGGGGCTTGGGGCCGATGGTCCACTCGGCGGGCAGGGACGCGGTGTACGTGCCGTCGCCGAGCGGGCGCACGGCACTGGCTAGCGAGAACGACACGGGGCTCCTCAGGAACGGCTGACCAGCGAACGCAGGAAGAGCGCCGCGTCGGCCGGGCGTTCGGCCAGCCGGCGCGTCAGGTACCCGTACCACTGCTCGCCGTGGGGCGCGTACACCCGGACGACGTGCCCCTCCGCCGCGAGGCGGGCCTGCTCGGCGGGGCGGGCGCCGAGCAGCAGCTGGAACTCGAAGCCCTCCGGCGCCCGGTCGTGCCAGCGGGCCCGCTCGGCGACGATGCCGATGAGCCTCGGGTCGTGCGTGGCGAACATCGGGTAGCCGGGGCCGGCCAGCAGGGCGTTGGCGCAGCGCACGTAGTTCAGGTCGACCTCGTGCGGGTCGGTGAACGCCACGGACGCGGGCTCGGCGTACGCGCCCTTGCACAGCCGCACGCGGTGACCGGCCAGGGCGCGGCAGTCGGCCGGCGTCCGGCGCAGGCGCGCCTGGAGCGCCACGCCCGTCGACGGCCACGCGCGGTGCAGCTCGGCCAGCACGCGCAGCGTGGAGTCGGTGGTGGTGTGGTCCTCCATGTCCAGCGTGACCGTCGTGCCGCCCTGCTCGGCGGCGGCGCAGATTCGGGTCGCGCTGTCCAGCGCCAGGCGCTCGTCGAGGGCCTGGCCGACGGCGGAGAGCCGGAGGCTCACCTCGGCGTCGCCGGCCAGGCCGGAGTCGTGCAGCTGGTCCAGCAGCGCCAGGTGGGTCTGCACGGTCCGCTCGGCGGTCCGCCGGTCGGCGGCGGCCCCGCCCAGGTGGCCGAGGGTGACCCGCAGGCCGTGCTCGACCAGGTCCCCGGTCCTGTCGAGGGCTTCCGCGGGCGTCTCGCCGGCGACGAAGCGGCGCGCCACCCGGCGGGTGACCGGCGCGGTGGACACGACCCGCCGCACCGCGTCGCTGCCCGCGGCGGCGAGGATCAACGAGCGCACCGGGTTCACGATCAAGACCCTAGTCCCTCCCGGAGGGGAAAGCAGCGGGTCAGAGGTGCCGGCGGGCGAACGCGAGGGACTCGGCCAGCAGGTCGCGGCGCTCGGCCGCTGTCCGCGCCTTGCGGGTGTTGACCTCCAGCACGACCTGCCCGGGGAAGCCCGAACGGCGCAGCCTGCTGCACAGCTCGGCGCAGGGCTGGTTGCCCCGCCCGGGGACCAGGTGCTCGTCCTTCGGCAGGCCGGTGCCGTCGGCCAGGTGGACGTGCGCGAGCCCGCTGCCCATCCGGTCGGCCAGCGCCAGCGCGTCCACGTGCGCGGCGGAGGTGTGCGACAGGTCGAGCGTGTAGTTGCGGTGGCCGACGTCGGTGGGGTCGGTGGACGGGCGGAACGCCGTCACCTGGACCGAGCGGCCGCGGCCGAGCTTGCGGCGCACCGGGAACATGTTCTCCACCGCGACGGCGACCCCGGTGGCGTCCTCCAGCTCCGCGACCAGGTCGGCGAAGCCGTCGGCGTACCGGCGCTGCCAGGCGAACGGCGGGTGCACGACCACCGTCCGCGCCCCGAGGTCCTGCGCCGCCCGCACGCTGCGCCGCAGGCGCTCCACCGGGTCCGGCGACCAGACGCGCTGGCTGATCAGCAGGCACGGCGCGTGCACGGCCAGCACGGGCGCGCCGCTGCGCTCGGCCAGCCGCCGCAGCGCGCCGACGTCCTGGCTGGTCGGGTCGGCCCAGACCATGACCTCGACGCCGTCGTAGCCCAGTTCGGCGGCGGCGGTGAACGCGTCCCCCGCGGGCTGCGGCCAGACGGCGGCGGTGGACAGGCCGACCGGGATCAAGACTTCACCAGCAGCATCGCCGCCGGTGACACCGTCACGATCAGGCCCACCAGCACTGCCAGGATGGTGGTCTGGAGGTCGTCGGCGCGGCGGATCCGGCGGACCAGCATGACCAGGCCGACGGTCACCACCAGCGCCACGACCAGCGCGGCGGGCGCGAGCGTGCGCCACAGGAAGCTGAAGCCCAGCCACAGGGCCGCGCCGCCGAGGACGCCGATGGCGAGCTGCCCGATCATGAGCAGCCACTCCCGGCCCGGCGAGCGGTCCTCGGGCTCGTCCGGGTCGACGTCGGCGAGCCCGGCGGGCTCCTCCTCGGCGAGGTCCCGGCGGCGGTCGCCGTCCTCCTCCTCGTCGTCGTCATCGTCCAGGTCGACGTAGGGGTGGAACTGGGTGCTCTCCGGCTCGGCGGCGCGCGGCGCGCCCTCGTCGTCGTCCTCGCCGAACCAGTCCTCGGCCGACTGGTCGGGCAGCGGCTCCGGCAGGTCGGGCGGCGCGGGCGGCACGATCAGCACCGACTCGGTCGGCAGCGACTCCAGCGGCACGTTCGGGGTGAGCAGGTCCGGGATGCGCGGCAGCTGCTCGGTCACCGGCTCGCGGGCCGGCGGCTTCACGACCGGCGGCTTCGCGGCGGGCGGCTTCGCGACCGGCGGCTTCACCGCGGGCGGCGGTGCGGCGGGCGGCGGCGTGACGGGCCGGACCAGGCTCGTGCGGTCCGCGTCGGGGGTCGGGGGCTTGGGCTGGGCCGGCCGCGGCTCGCCCGCGTAGTCGTAGTCGTCGCCCGCGTACTGCTCGCCCTGGTAGTCCTCCTCGGCGACGTGGTCGGCCGGGAAGCCGTCGGTGATCGGCGCGACCTGCCGGGTCTCCTCGGCGGGGCTCGGCGCGGGCGCGCGGCGGCGGTCGGCCGGGCCCGGCCGGGCCGCCGGG
>Ga0196958_10000117_pt1 | contig 28357 bp, 26 predicted proteins | sample S1v_10metaG_FD_148654 | JGI IMG/M metagenome (GOLD analysis project Ga0196958, IMG submission 148654) | Soil microbial communities from Anza Borrego desert, Southern California, United States - S1+v_10 | ecosystem: Environmental > Terrestrial > Soil > Desert | place: USA: California | collected... | reverse complement strand
CTCGAGGTCGCCCAGTTCGGCACGCGCCGAGCCGCGTCCGCGCCACGAGTAGGCGTAGGTGGGATCGAGTTCGATGGCGCGGTTCAGATCCGACAGCGCCCGTTTCCAGTCACCCTCGTTGTGAAACAGGTTTCCCCGATCGCTCCAAGCGTTGGCGTCGGTGGGGTTGAGGTCCAGCGCCCGGTCGTAATCCCGTTTCGCCGCCTCGATCTCGTCCTGGCTCTCGTGGGCCCACGCGCGCCGCCTGATCACCTTCGAGAGGCGGGCCGCGTCGAGCTCTCCGGCACCGGCGAGCAGGTCGAGCACGGGAATCTCGCGCCGGCCGTCACCGTCTCCGACCGCGTCGGCCAGCCGCTGTGCCCACCGCAGGACGGCGGGCGCGTCCGCGTCGATGCCTGCCTGCTCCATCATCCGCGCCCAGGCGCGTGCGGAGGCGGTACTCGTGGTGATCGTCTCGGCCGCGCCGAGCAGGGCTTCCGGCAACGCGTCGGCCGGATCGCCGCACAACCGGTGGTAGGTCTGTTCGAGTTTCCTCAGCTGCCAGCGTTCGTCTTCCCATGCCTCGCGAGGACGGCCGAGTCCGAGTTCGGCGCACCGGCCTTCGTAGTACTCACTGAGCTTGCGGTGCCGCTCGGCGAACGCGGCGGGCGATCGGCCGCGCTCCAACCGCACCATCGGCCCGCGGACGACGGAGTGGTAGCGCATCGGCAGCTCACGGCGGCCGACGAACGGCAGCTCCCGCAACCAGCGGAAGGTCTCCCCCGCGGTTTCCTTTCCGGTCAGCACGCCGATGACGTCCTCGTCCAGGACGCGGGGCAACGACGCCGTGGCGGCGATCTTCTGCTTGGCCTTGTCGGGAACCCAGTGCAGGAACCGCTTGACCGCGTCATCACTGGGATCGCCGACGGCGTCGGCTTCGGCGGGGTTTCCCTGTGCCAGCATGGCGACCAGGACGGGCAGGCCGTCGGTCAGCCGCAGCACGGTCTCGATCACCTGCTCGTCGGTGATCCCGTGCTCGGCGAGCAGGTGACGCGCCTCCGGCTCGGTGAAGGGCCGGAGTTCGATCTCGCGCACCAGCGGCGCGTGCCGGTTCCACTTCGCCTCGTCCAGCGGGAACTGGCCCGCCACGGTGAACACGAGGTTCTGCGGGAGGTCGCCGTACAGTCCGCCGAACAGGTCGAGCAGCCAGGTCTCCAGTACCGGCGCGGTCCGTTCGAAGGTGTCGAAGAACAGCGCGATCTGCCGGGTCTCCGGAATGCGCCAGAGGTCCTCGACGAACGGTTTGGTCAGCTCTTCGGCCGGTTCCAGGAGCAGCTGGACATCGGCCTTCCGCTTGAACTTCGCCGCGAGGTAGACCTGCAGCTGCTCCAGCTGTTTCGCCGTCGCGTCCGCGTCGATCGCGTCGGCGGCGATGCTTCCGCCGGGCAGGGTCTTCGCCACGCCGAGGCCTGCCTTGACCACGGCCTTCGTCACGAGTTCGCGGCCCGCCGCCGGAGCCTGCGGATCGTTGTGGAGCCGGTCCTTGGCCTTGAGGTAGGACTCGTGGCGCTTCTCGAACCGGCGCATCTCGTGCCCGCCACGAGCGAGGTCCTTCGCCAGTTTGACCAGTGTCGAGGGCAGATCCTGTTGCCGATCGTCCGCGAACCCGACCACGGCACGGGTTTCCTCGGCGATACCGCGAAGCTGTTCGAGGAGGAAGGACTTGCCGACCCCGGCGAGACCGTGCACCGAGTACAGGTACCGGCGACGCCGGTCGCTCCCCGGCAGCCCGAGATTGCCCCGGAAGTCCTCGCGTTCCCCGACCCTGCCGACGAAACCGTCGCTCAGCCGGGCACGGGCGATGTCTTGGATACTGGGCCGACCGTCTGGACGTGACACGAGTCCTCACTTTGCCACATCCCGCGACGCGTGAAGGCCCCCTTCACTCGGTTCGAACCGAGTGAAGGGGGCCTCACGGAACTCTTCGGGTCAGGCTCGCAGGCTCGCGCCGAAGCGTTCACCGGCGACCGCGACCGCGGCGTCGCGGGCCTTGGTGGCCTCGTCCACGGTCAGCGTGCGGTCCGGGGCGCGGAACCGCAGCTTGTACGCCACCGAACGCTTGCCCTCGCCCAGCTGCTCACCCTGGTAGGAGTCGAACAGCGTGATGTCCTCGAGCAGTTCGCCCGCGCCTTCGCGCAGCGCCTCGGCCAGGTCGGCCGACGGCACACCGGCCTCGGCGACGAGGGCGACGTCGAGCAGCACCGGCGGGTACGCCGAGATCCGCGGCGCCGGACGGCCGTCCGGGATCGGGATCGCGTCCAGGTCGAGTTCCATCGCGACGGTGCGCGGCGGCAACCCGAGCGCCTCGACGACCTTCGGGTGCAGCTCACCGGCGTAGCCGACGGGCCACTGCCCCACCCGCAGCTGCGCGCACCGGCCGGGGTGCCACGGCGGCTGGTCCGCCGCGGCCGTGGTCAGCTCGACACCGGCGGCCTGCGCCACCAGCCGCGCGGCCTGCACCGCGTCGGCCCAGTTCGCCTGCTCACCCTCGCCCCACCAGCCCGCGCGGCCACGCTGGCCCGCGAGTACGACGGCGACGTGCAGCGGCTGCGGAGGGACCGCCGCCTCCAGCACCGCGAGCTCCTCGTCGCTCGGCCGCCGGTCCACCCCGAGTGACGGCATCGGGATCGGGTTCGGCCCGGGCAGCACGACCTGTCCGATGTGGAACAGCGAGACATCCTTGAAACCGCGGGAAATGTTGCGCTGCAGGATCTCCAGCAGCCCCGGCAGCAGACTGCTCGCCATCCGGTCCTTGTCCGCCTCCAGCGGGTTGCGGACCTTCACGGTGCTGCGGCGGACGTCGTCTTCGGGCAGCCCGAACGCGTCCCAGACCGAGTCCGAGATGAACGGGAAGGGCAGCACCTCGACGTAGCCGTTCTCCGCCAGCGCGCGAGCGACCGAACGGCGACGACGCTGCGTGTCCGTCAGGCCTCGGCCGGCCGGAGCTTCGGGAAGCACCGACGGGATGCTGTCGTAGCCCTCCAGCCGGAGGACCTCCTCGACCAGGTCGGCGGGCTGCACCAGGTCACCGCGCCAGCTCGGCGGGACCGCGGTCACCAGCGCGGTGCCGTCCTCGGCGGTGCCCACGTTGACCTTGCACCCGATCTGCGAGAGCCGTTTGACCGTGACACCGCGCTGGTAGCGCACCCCGGCCACCTGGTCGGGCAGGCTGATCGGCATGGTCACCGGCGGGTTCGGCTCGACGCCGCCCTCGTCGGTGCGACCGGGCAGGATCGAGCCGTCGCCGTACTGGCGGAGCAGGCGCGCCGCGAGTTCGACGGCCACCGCGCACAGCCGCGGGTCGGTGTAGCGCTCGAACCGCTTGGCAGCCTCGGAGAACAGCTTGTGACGGCGGGCCGTCCGGCTGATCGACGACGGATCCCAGTGCGCCGCCTCGATCAGCACGTCGGTGCTCTCGGAGGTGATCTCGGTCGACGCGCCGCCCATCGTGCCGGCGAGTCCGATGACCCCTGTGTCGTCCGCGATCACCACGTCGTCCGCGTCGAGCGCACGCTCGGCATCGTCCAAAGTGGTCAGCTTCTCGCCCGGCTTGCCCTTGCGCACCACCAGGTCGCCCCTGACCGACCCGGTGTCGTATGCGTGCAGCGGATGCCCGAGCTCGAGCATCACGTAGTTGGTCACGTCGACCGCGAGCGAGATCGAACGGATCCCCGCCAGCATCAGACGGCGGCGCATCCACCACGGCGTCGGGGCCGTCGCGTCCAGGTCCTTGACCCGGCGCAGCACGAACCGCTTGCACCCCTCGGTGTCTTCGAGGCGCACCGGCCACGCGACGCTCTCGGCCGCCGGGACCTCGATGGACGCCGGGTCACCGAACGGGACGTCGAGCGCGTTGGACAGCTCGCGGGCCAGGCCGCGGACCGACAGCGTGTAGCCGCGGTCCGGGGTCGGCGTCACTTCGAGGACGGTGTCTTCGAGGCCGAGCAGCTTGTTCGCGTCCTCGCCCGGGCTGGCCGTGCTCGGCGGCAGCACCAGGATGCCGGAGTGGTCGTCACCGATGCCGAGTTCGCTCGCGGAGCAGATCATGCCGTCACTGAGCCGGCCGTAGGTCTTGCGCGAGCCGATCTCGAAACCACCGGGCAGCACTGTGCCGGGCAGCGCGACGACGACCAGGTCGCCCTCGGCGAAATTCGTGGCACCGCAGATGATCCCGCGGGTCCTGATCCCCGCGGGACCGTCGTCCTCGAAGGGGCCTTCGTCGTCGTCATCATCGGCATCGACGTTCTCGTCGGGCTTCTCGGCATCGTCGCCGGACTCGCCGACGTCGACGCGGCAGAAGCGGACCGGCTTCTTGAACTCGGTGAGCTCCTCGATCTCGGCGACCCGGCCGACCACGAGCGGGCCGGTGACCGGTTCGAGCTTCCGGACGTCGTCGACCTCGATGCCGATGCGCACGAAGGCGTCGGCCAGATCCTGGGCCGTGACCTCCTCGTCGACGTCGAGGTGTTCGATCAGCCAGCTGGCTGGGACCTTCACTCAGGCCTCCGTTCCAAAGGGCAGGGTGAACCTGATGTCGCCCTCCACCATGTCGCGCATGTCCGGGATTCCGTTGCGGAACTGCAGGGTGCGCTCGATACCCATGCCGAAGGCGAAGCCCGAGTAGACCTCGGGATCGACGCCGCAGGCACGCAGGACGTTGGGGTTGACCATGCCGCAGCCGCCCCATTCGACCCAGCCGGCGCCGCCCTTCTTCTCCTCGAACCAGACGTCGACCTCGGCCGACGGTTCGGTGAACGGGAAGAAGTGCGGGCGCAGGCGGGTCTTCGAGCTTTCACCGAACATCGCGCGGGCGAAGGCGTCGAGGGTGCCCTTGAGGTGCGCCATCGTCAGGCCCTTGTCCACCGCGAGGCCTTCGACCTGGGAGAACACCGGGGTGTGCGTGGCGTCGAGCTCGTCGGTCCGATAGGTGCGGCCGGGGCAGACGACGTACACGGGCAGGTCACGGTGCAGCAGCGTGCGGGCCTGCACCGGCGAGGTGTGCGTCCGCAGCACCAGGCCGGAGTCCTCCTCGCCGAGGTAGAACGTGTCCTGCAGCTGGCGCGCGGGGTGGTCCTTGCCGAAGTTCAGCGCGTCGAAGTTGAACCACTCGGCTTCGAGTTCCGGGCCGTCGGCGACCTCGTAACCCATCGCGATGAACGCGTCGGCGATCCGATCCGACAGGGTCGCAATCGGGTGCCGGGCGCCACGGGGCACCCGGTCCCACGGGAGCGTGACGTCGACGGTCTCCTCGCGGAGCACCTTTTCGTCACGCTCGACCTGGAGCACGGCGCGGCGGGCGTCGAAGGCGGCCTGGATGCCTTGGCGCGCTTCGTTGACCCGCTTTCCCGCTTCGGCCTTCTCCTGCTTCGGCAGGGCGCCGATCTCGCGGCGGGCGAGCAGCAGCGGAGACTGGTCCCCGAGGTGAGCGGGTTTGACCGCGGCCAGCGCGTCGAGATCCGCCGCGGCCGCGAAATCGGTCTCGGCCTGTTTGACGGCGGCCGTCAACGTTTCCGGCGCGAGCGTTCCCGCCTGGGGGGCCTGCTTGTCGTTGGCTTCGGACATAACTCCTCGGCGTCCGCTGGGACTGGTCCGGTGCACGCGAGCGCACACATGGGTTTAGCAGCTGCTGAATTCTATGGGACAGCGAACGGTGGCTCCCGATCACCCTCGGGCTGGGCACACCGTCACTCGGAAGGGCAGAAAACGCGCTCTACGCCGTAAACAAGGTGCTGGAACGAACAGTGCGTTCCATGAGAGCTCCCTTGATGTCGTGGTGCGAACGGCGTGCTGCCCGCGACTCTACGTGGTCACGGCCCGGGAGGCCATCGCATTCGTGTACACGCAGATCGCGGCGGCCGTCGCGAGGTTCAGACTCTCCGCCCGCCCGTACATCGGGATCTTGACCGCGAGATCGACCGTGTCCAGGACTTCCCTTGGCAATCCGTGCGCCTCGTTGCCGAAGACCCACGCGGTGGGCTCGTCGAAGCTCACCTGATCGAGCTCGGTGTCGGCGTAGCCGTGCGCGCCGAAGGTGCGGAGTCCGGCGGCGGAGCAGGCCTTCAAGGCCGCGTCGACGTCCCGGATCCGGGTGATGGCGAGGTGGAACAGACTACCGGCGGCCGCGCGGACGCATTTGCCGTTGTGCGGGTCGACGCTGTCCCCCGCGAGAACGACCGCGTCGGCACCGGCGGCGTCCGCGACCCGGATCACGGTGCCCGCGTTGCCAGGGTCGGCGACGTCGACAAGGACGACGACGAGCTTCGCGCCCCGCTTCAGGACGGTCTCTTGTGGACGGTCGACGAGCGCGCAGACCGCGACGATGCCTTGCGGCGTCACGGTCTCGGACAACCCGTCGGCCGCGCGGTCGGTGATCGGCGAGACGGGGACGCCCGCCTCGCGCGCGACGGCGACCAGGCGCTCTTGCTGCGCGGCGGCGCGTTCGGTCACGAACAGCTCGTACACCGTGCCGTCTTCGAGCGCGGCTTCGACCGCGTTCGCGCCCTCGGCGAGGAACCGGCCGGTCTTGTCACGCTCGGCCCGGCGGGTGAGCTTGCGCGCAGCAACGACCCGGGGCGTCCGTTCGGTGAACGGAGCAACCCCGGGTCGGTGAAGAGCGCTGTCGCCGGTCAGGCCGACTTCTTCTCTTCGGTGTTCACGTTCGCCTTGGCCAGCTCGGCCAGCGCGGTGAAGGCGGCGGCGTCGTTGACCGCGAGTTCCGCGAGGATCTTGCGGTCCACCTCGACACCCGCGGTCTTGAGACCCTGGATGAGGCGGTTGTAGGTGACACCGTTGGCGCGGGCGGCCGCGTTGATGCGGGTGATCCACAGCCGACGGAAGTCACCCTTGCGGGCACGGCGGTCCCGGTAGGCGTAGTTCAGCGAGTGAAGCGTCTGCTCCTTCGCCTTGCGGTACAGCCGCGAACGCTGGCCGCGGTAGCCGCTGGCGAGCTCGAGAGTCGCGCGACGCTTCTTCTGGGCGTTGACAGCCCTCTTGACGCGTGCCACTGGGGTCCATCCTGTCGATCTGGGGGCGCGCTGGCGCGCCCGGCGTTTACAAAGTGCGGGGGGTCAGCGGCCGAGAAGGCGCTTGACGCGGCCGACGTCGTTCTTGGCGATCTCGGTCGTGCCTTCGAGGCGACGGGTGAGCCTGTTGGACTTCTTCTCCATCAGGTGGCGGCGGCCTGCCTTCTGGCGGCGCAGCTTGCCCGAACCCGTGACGCGAACTCGCTTCGACGTCCCGCTGTGCGTCTTCATCTTCGGCATTACGTTGTCCTCTTCCGTGCGGCGGCACACCGGCTGTTCCCGGTGTGCCGCTGACATGTGCTGGTCGGCGCTACGCGTCGGCGGGCGGCTCGGACGACTCGTCCTTGGCTGCCTTCGCGGCCTTCTGCGGCTTCACGTTCTTGTGCGGGGCCAACACCATGATCATGTTGCGACCGTCCTGCTTCGGCGACGACTCGACGAAACCGAGTTCCGTCACCTCGTCGGCGAGCTTCTGCAGCAGCCGGAAACCGAGTTCCGGCCGGGACTGCTCGCGACCGCGGAACATGATCGTGACCTTGACCTTGTTGCCGGCGGCCAGGAAGCGCGACACGTGACCCTTTTTGGTCTCGTAGTCGTGCTGGTCGATCTTCGGCCGCAGCTTCTGCTCTTTGATGACGGTGAGCTGCTGGTTGCGGCGGGACTCGCGGGCCTTCTGCGCGCTCTCGTACTTGAACTTGCCGAAGTCCATGAGCTTGCATACGGGCGGGCGTGCCTGCGGGGCGACCTCGACGAGATCGAGATCGTTCTCCTGTGCCAGCCGCAGCGCATCTTCGATCCGGACGATGCCGACCTGTTCACCGGCCGGCCCGACGAGGCGGACCTCCGGTACCCGGATTCGGTCGTTGATGCGTGTCTCGGAACTGATGGGGCCTCCCTGGTTCGAGGTAAATTCTTCTACCGTTTCGACCTGGTGCCCACATACCTAAGGCCCCGGTACCGTGCGGTACGCGGGGCCCACTCTTTCCGATCGTGCTCGATCTCCAGAATCGAACACACCGCCTCGACGCCCGAAATCGTCTTGGCGAGACCGGACCCGGACACCTGGTGTTGCGGCGGTGACACGGGTGGGAGCGGGGCTCCACTTGCCGCCCCCGATCGCTCGGAGGCTGGTCGCTCGTGGAAGGGTACCAGACGTGTCAGATGAACCAGTTCAGCAACCCCCGTATTCCCCGGACGTCCGCGATCTGGAGGACATCCCGAGCGTCGAGGTGATCAGCAGGGCGGCCGTCATGCTGCTCTCCGCCGGCGCGGAACGCCTCGGCCTCGCGGACGAGGACCCGGCCGGCTCACCGCACCGCGACCTCGACGAAGCCCGTCGGCTGATCACCGCCCTCGCCGGGCTGGTCACCGCTTCGGCGGAGTACCTCGGCCTGCACGCGGGCCCGTTGCGTGACGGCCTCCAGTCGCTGCAGAAGGCGTTCCGCGAGGCTTCGGCCGTGCCGGACGCGCCAGGGCAGGGGCCGGGCGAGAAGTACACGGGACCGGTCTACTAGCCCTCAAGTACATGAAGGCCTCCTTCCTTGCGCCTGGGTACAGGAAGGGGGCCTTCATGTACTTTCACCTCGTCAGCAACTAACATTTCAGATGTGAGTGGGTTGGCGAAGGTGTCGAGGTCCCTCCTTCGGGACGAGGCTTACGAGCGCATCCGGCGGGCGATCATCGACGGGACGCTGCCGCCGGGAACGAACCTGCGCGACGGCGACCTCGCCGAGCAGCTCGGACTTTCCCGGGCGCCGGTGCGCCAGGCACTGCTGCGGCTCACCGAGGACGGCCTCGTCGAGTCGAAGCCGCAGAGCTACACACGCGTGGCCGGGTTCGTTCCCGACGACGTCCGCGACGCGCTGGAGCTGGTCCGAGCGCTGCACGAATTCGCCGTCCGGGCGGGTGCGTCCCGGATGGGGCCGTCAGAGGTCGCCGCGATGCGCGCGGCCAACGCCCGGTTCGCCGACGCGATCGCCGCCGGGGACATCGCGGCCGCCATCGCCGCCGACGACGAACTCCACGACGTCCCGGTCGCCGCCGCGCGCAACCGGGCGATCGCCGCGACGCTCGCCCGCTACACCCCGCTGCTGCGCCGTCTCGAATACGCCCGCTTCGGTTCCCTCCCCGCGCACCGGTCGGTCCAGCGTCACGCCGAGCTGGCCGACGCCATCGAAGCGGGCGACGTCGACGCCGCCTGCGCGATCACCGCCACGATCTGGACCGAGCTCGAAGACCTTCTGGAGACGCCATGACCCTCGCCGATTTCCCGCGCTACCCGCTGCTGTTCGGCCCTTCCCCCGTGCACCCGCTCGAACGGCTCACCGCCCATCTCGGCGGCGCGAACGTCTGGGCGAAACGCGAGGACGTCAACTCCGGGATCGCGTTCGGCGGCAACAAGACCCGGAAACTCGAGTACCTGGTCGCCGACGCGCTCGCCTCGGGCGCGGACACGCTGATCTCGATCGGCGGTGTCCAGTCGAACCACACCCGCCAGGTCGCCGCGGCCGCCGCGCGGGCCGGGCTCAAGGCCGTTCTGGTGCAGGAGAGCTGGGTCGACTGGACCGACCCGCTGTACGACAAGGTCGGCAACATCCAGCTCTCGCGTGTCCTCGGCGCGGACATCCGGATGGTCGAGGCCGGATTCGGCGTCGGCTTCAAGGAAAGCTGGGAGAACGCGGTCAAGGAGATCGAGGCCGGCGGCGGAAAGCCGTACGCGATCCCGGCGGGCGGGTCGGACCACCGGCTCGGCGGGCTCGGTTTCGCGAACTGGATCGTCGAGCTCGAAGCGCAGGAGGCCGAACTCGGCGTCTTCTTCGACACGGTGGTCGTCTGCTCGGTCACCGGCAGCACGCAGGCCGGGATGGTCGCCGGAGCGGCGCTTTCGGGCAAGCCGCGCCGGATTCTCGGCATCGACGGGTCGGCGAAACCGGCCGAGACGCGCGACCAGGTCACCCGCATCGCCCGCGCGACCGCGGAGCTGATCGGTGCCGGTGAGATCGGCGAGGTCGAACTGGACGAGCGCTACCACGCCGGGGTCTACGGCATCCCGGACGAGTCCACGCTCAACGCGATCCGCACACTGGCGCGGCTGGAGGGCGTGCTCACCGACCCGGTGTACGAGGGCAAGTCCATGGCGGGGCTGATCGACCTAGTTTCGCGCGGCGAGATCGCGCCGGACTCGAATGTGCTCTTCGCGCACCTGGGCGGGCAGCCCGCACTGAACGGGTACACGAGCGTGCTGTAGCTCTCGTGAGTGGCAAGGACGGTTGGGGGCAAAGGGTGTCTCGGGTACGTACTGCCGGTGCGCTGATGGCGGTCTCGCGTGACCGGATGGACGACTCGCGGCGGAACCCCAGCGCACGTCGTGTGGTCCGTCCCGTCACGCGTGTCGTCCGTGGGATCACGCGTGTCGTCCGGTCAGTCACGGGACATCGCCGATGCTGGACTCGTAAGTGGTAAGCGATGTGGGCACTTTGCGAAGCTTGTACAGGGTCACGTGTGGTACATGAAGGCCCCCTTCCTTGCGCCTAGCGCAAGGAAGGGGGCCTTCATGTACCACACGAGAGAGAGCCACGGCGCGGCATAGCGGGCATTGGAGCGGTGTCACTTGTGGACTGTCGAAGCCACGTCAGACTCCTGAGCGATTTCGCGCCTGCCTCCGACTTCAGTACACCAAGTTCGCCTTACTCCTCAATAACCGTCCTTACCACGCACGAGGGCACGCGGGATCAGTCCGTCACGGCCAGGACGTCGATCTCCACCAGCAGCCCGGCGGGAAGGCCGACGTACACGGTGGTGCGGGCGGGGTGCGGCGCCTCGCCGATCAGCTTGTTGTAGACCTCGTTGAACGCGCCGAAGTGGTCGACGTCGGTCAGGTACACACGCACCATCATCGCGTCGGCCAGGCTCGAACCGGCGGCCTCGAGCACCGCCTCGATGTTCTTGAAGGTCTGCTCGGTCTGCTCACCGACGGTCTCGCCGACGATGGCGCCGGTGGTCGGGTCGAAGGCGACCTGGCCGGCCACCTGCAGGATGTTGCCCTTGCGGACCGCCTGCGAAAACGCGGCCACCGGCTTCGGCGCGTTCTCCGTGCTGATCGCGGTCTTGCTCATTCCAACTTCCCCTTTCGGTTCCCCGTCCATCCACTGTGGACGGAAGCTTCTTCGGCGGCGGCGATCAGCTCCGGCACGAGCGCCATCAGGCCGTCGTAGTCGAGCAGCACCTTCGGCACCGACACCGACGCGGCGGCGAGTACGACGCCGCCAGGGCCGCGGACGGGCGCGGCGACGCAGTGGATGAAGTCCTCGTGCTCGGCGTTGTCCACCGCGTAGCCGCGGTCGGCGACGAGCGCGAGTTCCTTCCCGTAGGCCACGGGCGTGGTGATCGTGTTCGGCGTGCGGACGAAGAAGTCGATCCGCGAGACCACGTCCGCCTGCTTCTCCGGCGTCATCGCCGCCACCAGCACCTTGCCGACGGCGGTGCAGTGCAGCGGAGCGCGTTTCCCGATGCGGGAGTACATCCGGACCGAATGCCTTCCCTCGAACTTGTCGATGTAGACGACCTCTCCGTCCTCATAGGACGCGAGGTGCACGGTGTGCCCGGTGCGGGCGTTGAGCCCGGCGAGCGCGGACTGCGCGGTACGGCGGACGTCGCGGTCTTCCAGCGCCTGCTGCGCGAGGTCGAACAGCGCGCTGCCGAGCCGGTAGTACCGCTGCCCTTCCCTTCGCACGAAGTGATGCGTTTCCAGGGTGCGCAGCAACCGCAGCACGGTCGACTTGTGCACACCGATCTCCTCGGCGAGCTGGTCCAGCGTCTTCGGCTCGCGGGCCAGCCCGCTCAGCAACGTGAGCGCCCTGTCCAGGCTCTGGCTCATCCGCCCACCAATCCCTTGTCCGTCAGCTTCGCCGCCGCCCATGCTGCCTCATCCGCCCCGAGGAGCGCTTCGACGACGGATCCGGGCAGCGGTTGACCCACGTCGTCGTGGGTCAGCAAGGTGGCCGCGGCCTGCAGGTGACCGCGCCGCAACCGGATCGCGGGCTCGTCGCCGCGCAGGGTGGCGGCGAGGAAACCGGCGGCGAACGCGTCACCGGCGCCGACCGGCTCCACGACGTCGACCTGGAGCGCGGGCGAGAACAGCGGTGCCTCGTCGCCGTCGATGAGCGTCACCCCGCGTGCCCCGTGCTTGACGACCAGCGTCTTCGGCCCGGGCAGCGCGGCGCGCAACCGATCCGGGTCGCCGGTCCCCCACACTCGCTCGGCCTCGTCCTCTCCTGCCAGCACGATGTCGGCGCGAGCGGCCAGCCCGGCCAGCACCGACGGGTCACGCCCGGTCCACAACGCGGGCCGGAAGTTCACGTCGAACGACACCAGCGTGTCACCACGCGGTCGTTCCATCAGCGCCCGCACCAGGTCGAGACAGCCGTCCGACAGGGCGGGCGTGATCCCGGACAGGTGGATCACGCGCACCCGATCGAGATCGAGTTCTCCCAGCAGGCCGGCGTCCATTCCGGACGCCGCCGAGCCTTTGCGGTAGTAGCGCACGGGGCTGCCGTCCGCCCCGCTTTCCTTGATGTAGAGCCCGGTCGGCCGCGTCGGGTCGACCACGACCGCGCTGACGTCCACCCCCGCCGCGCCGATCTCGCGCACGAGAGCGCGGCCGAACGGATCGTCGCCGACGGCGCTCACCCACGCGCTGGCGAAACCCAGCGCCGGGAGATGGCAGGCGACGTTCGATTCGGCTCCACCGATGCTTCGCACCCACTTCCGTACCTCGTCGGGCGGCCCGGATTCGGCCGGTACGAACAAGGCCATCGACTCCCCGATGCACAAAACGTCGGGCGCGCTTGTCACCTTCGCGTCTCCTAGTCGTCACGCCGTTGACCTCTAGCGGACCGGATGCTACACCTATCCCACGCAATATGCGCAACGTCCGTTGCAAGATACGCAACCGAGGTGAACCTCATGTTCGAAGCCGGCACCATCGATTCCGCCGCGGTCGCGGCCGTCCGGGAGGAGCGCGTCGACTGGCGCTTCCGCTCGGTCGCGCCGTCGTTGTCCGGTCTCACGATCGGCGAAGCCGCCGCCCGCGGCGCGAAGCTGTTCGAAGACGGCTTCCTCGGCCCGTTCGTCGTGCTCGACGAAGAAGCCGTCGAGCACAACCTCCGCACGATGGCGGACTGGTGCGCCGAACGCGGGATCGCGCTGGCCCCGCACGGCAAGACGACGATGGCGCCGCAGCTGTTCGAACGACAACTGCGGCACGGCTCGTGGGGCATCACCTGCGCGAACGCCGGCCACCTTCGGATCTACCGGGCGTTCGGCGTTTCCCGGATCCTGCTGGCGAACCAGCTGCTCGACCCCTCGGGCCTGAAGTGGCTCGCCGCGGAACTGGACGCCGACGACGACTTCGAGTTCGTCTGCTGGGTCGACTCGGTCCGCGGCGTCGAGCTGATGACCGAAGCCCTGCGCGGTGCCCGCCGCAAGGTGGACGTCCTGGTCGAACTCGGTGCCGAGGGCGGCCGCACCGGTGTCCGCGACACCGAGACCGCGCTCGCCGTCGCCGAGTCCGCGCACGCGAGCCCGGCTCTGCGGCTGCGCGGATCCGGCGGTTACGAAGGCGCGCTTTCCCACCACACCGACGAAAAATCGCTTGAGCTGATCAGTTCCTATGTGGACGGTCTGCGCGAACTCGTCTTCGCCTTCGCCGCGAAGGGCCTCCTCGACGACGCCGGTCAGATCATCGTCACCGGCGGCGGCAGCGCGTACTTCGACCGTGTCGCCGACGAGCTCACCAAGGACTGGGGCGATCTGGACGTCCTGCCGATCCTGCGCAGCGGCGCCTACGTGACCCACGACGACGGTTTCTACCGCGTGATCTCCCCGCTGGGTGAACACCCGCGAATCGGCGGCGTCGCCTCGTTCCGTTCCGCGCTGCGTGCCTGGGCGCAGGTCACGTCGAAGCCGACGGACGAACTGGCACTGCTCACCATCGGCAAACGGGACGCCTCCTTCGACGAAGGCATGCCCGAGCCGCGCCTGCTCCGCAAGGGCGACGGGCAGGCGTCCGCGCTCGAAGGTCATTCCATCCAGAAGATGAACGACCAGCACGCCTTTCTCACGCTGCCCCCGTCGTCGCCGGTCGAGGTCGGAGACTGGATCGCCCTCGGTCTGTCGCATCCGTGCACCGTCTTCGACAAATGGTCCCTCATCCCGGTCGTCGGCCCCGACGGCGAAACCGTGCTGGATTTCGTCCGCACCCATTTCTGATCCGTCCTCCACTCCCCGCAGAGGAAGAATCATCATGGACATCGTTGTCCGCTCCGCACTGGTCGCCGACGGCACCGGGGATCCGCTCACCAGGCACGACGTGGGCATCACCGACGGCCGGATCGCCAGTGTCGCCGAACCCGGCTCGCTCGCGGGCCGCCGCACCATCGACGCCGAAGGACTCGTGCTCGCACCCGGGTTCATCGACATGCATTCGCATTCCGATCTCCAGCTGCTCGCCAACCCGGATCACCTCGCGAAGCTTTCCCAGGGCGTCACGACCGAGGTGCTCGGACAGGACGGGCTCTCCTACGCGCCCGTGAACGACGACGTCCTCGCCGCCCTGCGCCAGCAGCTCGCGGGGTGGAACGACGATCCGGCCGGATTCGACTGGAACTGGCGCTCGGTCGGCGAATACCTCGACCGGCTCGACGCCGGGGTCGCGGTCAACGCGGCCTACCTGGTGCCGCAGGGCACCGTTCGCATGCTCACCGTCGGCTGGGACGACCGGCCCGCGACCGAAGCCGAGATGAACGCGATGAAGGAACTCATCGCGACCGGGCTGGCCGAGGGCGCGATGGGCATGTCGTCGGGGCTCACCTACACGCCGGGCATGTACGCGACCACCGAGGAACTCGTCGAGCTGTGCCGGGTCGTCGGGGAGAACGGCGGTTTCTACAGTCCGCACCACCGCAGTTACGGCAAGGGCGCGCTCGAGGCGTTCGGCGAGATGGTCGACGTCTCCCGCCGTTCGGGCTGCCCGTTGCACCTCGCGCACGCGACGATGAACTTCTCGGTGAACAAGGGCAAGGCGCCGGATCTGCTGAAGCTGCTCGACCGGGCGCTCGACGACGGCTGCGACATCACGCTGGACACCTATCCCTATCTTCCCGGCGCGACGTACCTTTCCGCGTTGCTGCCGAGCTGGTCCACCGAAGGCGGGCTCGACGCCACGCTGGCCCGGCTGTCCGATGTGGACACCCGTGAGCGGATCCGCGCCGAGATCGAGGAGACCGGCTCCGACGGCGCGCACGGGGTGCCGATCGACTGGGAGGCCATCGAGATCAACGGTGTCCGCCGGGACGAGAACGCCCATCTGGTCGGGCATTCCGTCGCCGCTTCGGCGCGGCATGCCGGGAAGCCTGCCGGGGAGCTGTACTTCGACGTCCTGATTTCGGAAAAGCTCGGCACGTCCTGCCTGATGCACGTCGGGCACGAGGAGAACGTCCAGGCGATCATGCGTCACCGCACACACACCGGCGGCAGCGACGGGCTGCTCGTCGGCGCGCGGCCGCATCCCCGCGCCTGGGGCACGTTCCCGCGGTACCTCGCGCGCTACGTCCGCGAACTCGGCGTCCTCGACCTCGCCGAATGCGTCGCCCATCTCACCGGCCGCGCGGCGGACCGCCTGCGGCTGACCGACCGGGGTCTCGTCCGCGCCGGCTACGCGGCGGACCTCGTGCTGTTCGACCCGGAAACCGTCGCCGACACCGCCACGTTCGACGAACCGCGGCAGCAGGCCGCCGGTATCCCCTATGTCTTCGTCAACGGTGTCGCCGCCATCGACGATGGTCAACCGACCGGCGCCCTCGCCGGCCATTCACTGCGGAACCCCGGGAGTGCCCGATGATCGACTGGCTCCAACATTCGACGGGAGGTCTCCTGACCCTCGCCGCCGTCTCGATCGCGGTTTTGTTGTTCCTCATCATCAAGGTCAAGCTGGAACCCTTCATCGCCTTGATCGTGGTCGGCCTGCTGACCGCGCTGGCCGCGGGCCTGCCGGTCGGCCAGATCGTCGGCTCCGCACAGAAGGCGTCCGATTCCCTTCTGGAGAAGGGTTTCGGCGGGATCCTCGGCCATATCGCCGCGATCATCGGACTCGGTACCATCCTCGGGTCCATTTTGGAGCGTTCCGGCGGAGCGCGAGTGCTCACCGGCGCGCTGCTGCGCGCCATCGGTGAGAAGCGGGCCCCGTTGGCGATGGGTCTCGCGGGTTTCGTCTTCGGTATCCCGGTCTTCTTCGACATCGGCATCTTCGTGCTGGCACCGCTGGTCTACGTCGCGGCCAAACAGGGCGGCCGCTCGCTGGTGCTGTACGCGTTGCCCCTGCTCGCCGGCCTTTCCATCACTCACGCGTTCCTCCCGCCGCACCCCGGCCCGGTCGCCGCGGCGGGCCTGCTGCACGTGGAACTCGGCTGGATCATCCTGATGGGCCTGGTCTGCGGTGTCCCGGCGTTCCTCGTCGGCGGCGTCGCGTACTCGACGTGGATCGGCAACCGGGTGAACGTGCCGGTTCCCGCGGAATTCCTGGTCGCGGAGGAAGAAGGCGAGACGGAGGAGAACCCGCCGTCACTCGGGCTGGTGCTGGGGATCATCGCGGTCCCGCTCGTGCTGATCCTCGCCGGGACCTTCGGCAGCATCTGGCTTCCCAAGAACTCCCCGGCCGCCGGTGTCGCCGCGTTCATCGGCACCCCGGCGGTCGCGCTGACGATCTCGGTGCTGCTCGCGTCCTGGTTGCTCGGCCTGCGCCGCGGCCTGACCGGCAAGGATTTGAGCGAGCTTTCGGCGAAGTCGCTCCGCCCGGTCGCGATGATCCTGCTGGTGGTCGGCGCGGGCGCGTTCTTCGGCGCCGTGTTGTCCGCCACGGGGATCGGCAAGGCCGTCGCGGGGTCACTGGACAACGCCGGTCTCCCGGTCATCCTGGCCGCGTACGTGATCAGTTGCGGGATGCGGATCGCGCAGGGCTCGGCGACCGTCGCGATCGTGACCACGAGCGGCATCGTCGCGCCGACGGTGGCGACGCTGGGTTACTCGCAGATGCAGCTCGCCTTGCTGGTCGTGGCGATCTCGGCCGGTTCGATCATCGCCTCGCACGTGAACGACGGCGGTTTCTGGATCATCTCGCGGTACTTCAACATGACCGTGCCGCAGACCCTGAAAACCTGGACGGTATTGGAAACCGTCCTTTCCGTTTCCGGTTTCGGCGTGGCAGCATTGCTCATGGCAGTGGTTTAAACCACCTGACGACGGGGAGAGATCACGATGACCGGACTCGATCGACGCACCTTCCTCGGCGCAGTCGGAGCGGCTGGACTCACGACCGTTCTCGGCTCCCACCTCGCGAACGCCTCCGAACAATCCTGCGGACCGAAGGGAACCGGGGCCATCTACCTCAGCAGCTACACCAGTTCCGGGCACGGGCTGGATGTCGCTCACCGGGACGCGGTGACCAACGCGGTCGTCGTCGACCGGACGATCCCGGGAGTCAGCAACGCCTCCTGGTTCGACATCAGCGCCGACCGCAAGACGCTCTACGTGACCAACGAGGACGAGAACGGCCAGATCTCCGCGTTCAGTCTGGCCGATCCGGTGAAACCCAGGCTGCTCAACAAGAAGTCGGCCAAGGGGCAGCACCCGACCCATCTGAGCGTCCACGCGAGCCAGAAGTACGTGCTGGCCGCGAACTACAGCAGCGGCAGCGTCGTCGTCCTCCCGATCCTCGCGGGCGGGAAACTCGGCGACGTCGTCGATGTGGCTCAGCACAAGGGCGCCGAGCGTCAGGCGCACGCGCATCAGGTCGTCAACGATCCCACCGGCAAGTGGGTGCTCGCGGTCGATCTCGGCGCGGATTCGGTCTACGTCTACAAACTCGACACCGCGACCGGGAAACTCAAGCTGAACCAGCAGCTGAAGCTCCCGTCGGGCGCCGGGCCGCGGCATCTGGCGTTCCACCCGAACGGCAGGTACGCGTACATCCTCGGGGAGCTGCGTGCCGAGGTGACCGTCGCAGCGTGGAACCCGGCCACCGGGAAACTCACCGCCGGACAGGTCGTTCCGGCCGTTCCCGCGGGCACGCCGGGTGAGCAGTACCCGGGCGAGATCGCCACGTCCAAGGACGGGAAGTTCGTCTACGCCTCGGTGCGTGGTTCCGACACGATCGCGTCGTTCGGCGTCGGCGAGGACGGGAAATCCTTGAAACTGCTGAACAACGCACCCGTCGGCGGGGTGTACCCGCGTCACTTCACCCTCGACCCGACCGAGCGCTGGTTCTACGTCTCGAGCGACAAGTCCGGCACGCTCAGCTGGCTGCCGCGCGATCCCGCCACCGGTCTCCCCGGGGCCGTCGCCGGAAGGCTGGCGCTCCCCCAAGTCAATTCCGTCTTTTTCGCTTAAGGAGAAACCCATGAGAACTCGCGTCCTCATCGCGGGCCTCGCGGCTGTCGGCCTCGTCGCCGGCTGTGCACCGGCTCAGAACACCCCGGCCGCGGGCGGCGGTGACGAGAAGTCCGGCACGGTCCGGGTCTGGCTGTTCGACGAAGCCAACCGCGCGCCGAAGGAAGCGGCGGTCAAGGAGGCGATCGCCGAGTTCAAGGCGGCGCACTCGGGCGTCGAGGTCGGCGTCCAGTGGATTCCGGTGGAAGGCCGCGCGGACAAGTTCTCCGGCGCCTTCAACGATCCGGCGAGCGCGCCGGACGTCGCCGAATTCGGCAACACCGACGTGTCCAGTTACGCCGCCACCGGCGCGCTGGCCGACCTGACCGGCGACCTTTCGTCGTGGAAGGAAGGGGCGGACGTCCTGCCCGCGGTACTGGAGACGGCGAAATCCGGCGGCAAGACCTACGGGCTTCCGTGGTTCACCGGCATCCGCGCGTTGTACTACCGCACGGACCTCTTCGCGGAACTCGGCCTCAAGCCGCCGGCCACGCTGGCGGAGCTGACCGAGACCGCGAAGACGATCCGCGCCAGGAAGCCGGAGCTGTACGGCATCTCCGTCGGCGGCAAGTACACCTACGCGATGCTGCCGTTCCTGTGGGCGCACGGCGGCGAAATCGCCAAGCAGGACGGCGACAAATGGAAGTCGGCCCTGGACTCCGAGCAGGCCAAGGCCGGGGTGGCGGCGTACGCGAATCTCCTGAAGGCGGACATCTGCCCGCCCGAGCAGTGCGCCAACCTCACCGGGACGCAGAGCATCACGGCGTTCGCCGGCGGCAAGGCCGGGATGGCAATCGGTGGTGACTTCAACCGCAAGGCCGTCGAGGCGGGCCAGGCGAAGGGCAAGTACGCGATCATCCCGATCCCGGGCACCGAGGCGGGCAAGATCGCCCCTGCGTTCGCGGGCGGCAACCTGCTCGGCGTGTTCAACGCGACGAAGCGCAAGAGCCTCGCGGTCGAGTTCACCCAGCTGCTCGGTGGCGCCAAGTATCAGGAGAAGATGTACGTCGCCATGGGCAACCTGCCCACACTCGGCAGCGTTCAGCAGAAGCTCGCCGCGAGTGACCCGTCGGTCAAGCCGTTCGTCGACACGCTCACTGCGGGCACGAAGTTCGTTCCCGCCACCGCGGCGTGGTCGAAGATCGACGCGCAGAACGTGCTGCCGACCGCGATCCAGCAGATCGCGACCGGCGGCAAGGATCCCGCCGCCGCGCTGGCCACCGCGTCCGCCGAGATGAACAAGGCGTTCGGCTAAGTGGTCACGAAGGAGATTCCCCGCACCACGGCTCCGGCCGTCCCGGCACGGCGGTCGCCCCGCCGTCGCCGGGACGGGCGGGCGGCCCTGCTCTATCTGGCGCCCGGCGGCATCCTGCTGCTGGCGATGCTGGTGTACCCGATCTACCAGCTCGTCCTGATCTCGTTCTACGACTACGGCCAGCCGCAGGCGGTCGGCAACGCGCCGCTGGTGTTCCTCGGTTTCCAGAACTATGTCGATCTGCTGGAGAACGTCCAGTTCTGGGAAGTGCTGGCCAAGACCCTCGGCTTCACCGCGGTCTGCGTCGTCGGCAGCCTCGCGCTCGGGACGGGGCTCGCCGTGCTGGCGACCCGGGTCCGCGCCTGGGCACGGGTCCCGCTGTTCCTGGCGGCACTGGCCGCGTGGGCGACGCCGGCGATGGCGGGCTCGTACGTCTGGCTGTTCCTGTTCGACGCCGACTTCGGACTGGTCAACGAGGTGCTCTCGGGCCTCGGGTTCACCGGGATGGCGAACCACTCCTGGACCTTCGACACCTACAGCACGTTCGGGCTGGTGGCCGCCGAGGTCATCTGGTGCTCGTTCCCCTTCGTCATGGTGACGATGTACGCGGGGCTCAAGGGAGTGCCGGAAGAGGTCATCGAGGCCGCGTACCTCGACGGCGCGTCGACCTGGCGCACCACGTGGTCGATCACGCTGCCGATGGTGCGGCCGCTGCTGACCATCGCCACGATCCAGTCGATCATCTGGGACTTCAAGATCTTCACCCAGATCTACGTGATGACCAACGGCGGCGGCGTGGCCGGGCGCAACCTCGTGCTCAACGTCTTCGCCTATCAACAGGCCTTCGCCGGACAGGAATACGGTCTCGGCGCGGCGCTCGGAGTCGTGATGACCTTGCTGCTGCTGTCCATCACCGGGCTGTACGTCCGGTCGCAACGCCGGAGCGCGGGATGGGTGTGACGACAGCGCCCGCCCGCCCGAGGTCCGGCCGGGTCAAGAAGCCCGGCAGGCTGATCGCCGAGATCATCTGCGTGGTCGTCGCGGGAATGGTCGCGTTCCCCGTGTACTGGATGGTGCTTTCGGCGTTCAAGCCCACCGGGCAGATCCAGGCGGAGAATCCCCGCCCCTGGACGCTCGCACCGACCTTGGAGCACTTCGAACGGGTGCTGAGCGGCGAAGGGTTCGCGTTGTTCTTCCTGAACAGCGTGATCGTGGCCGTCGTGGTGGTGGCGTTGTCGCTGCTGCTTTCGTTTCTTTCGGCCGTCGCGCTGACGCGGTTCAACTTCAAGGGCAAGACCGTCCTGCTGGTGATGGTGCTGGTGGCGCAGATGGTGCCGGTCGAGGCGCTGACCATTCCGCTGTTCTTCCTGATGCGGTCGGTCGGCGACGTGGCGCCGGCGTTCGGCACCAACCACCTCGGCTCACTGATCCTGGTGCACCTGGCGTTCAGCCTGCCGTTCGCGATCTGGATGCTGCGCGGCTTCGTCGCCGCGGTGCCGCAGGAACTGGAAGAGGCTTCGAAGATCGACGGGGCGAGCCGGATGCGGTTCACCTGGCAGATCCTCTTCCCGCTGGTGGCGCCCGGGCTGGTGGCGATCAGCGTGCTGGCGTTCATCCACGCCTGGAACGACTTCCTGTTCGCCAAGACGTTCATCATCTCCAACACCGAAAACCAGACGCTCCCGCTCGCGATCCTGGTGTTCTTCAAACCGGAGGACACCGACTGGGGCGCGGTGATGGCGGGCTCGACCCTGATGACCATTCCGGTGCTGGTGTTCTTCATTCTCGTGCAACGACGACTCGTGTCCGTCATGGGCGGCGCGGTGAAGGGCTGACATGCCTGGCTTCGAAACCCTGCTCCCCCGTCCGGTCTCGGTGGAACCCTTGCCGGGACGATGCCCGGTACCGTCCGAAGTGGACGTCCGCACCGACGCCACCCTGCCCGCCGAGGGCTACCGACTGGAGATCGACCCGTCGGGCGTGACCCTGCACGCCGCCGACGCGGCGGGCGAGTTCTACGGCCGCCAGACCCTCCGGCAGCTCGTCGGACCGGACGCGTTCCGGGCCGTGTCCATCCACAGTGGGCAGCCGGAGATCCCGTGCGGGGTGGTGACCGACCATCCCCGATTCGCCTGGCGCGGCTGTCTACTCGACGTGGCGAGGCATTTCCGCACCAAGGCCGAGGTGCTGCGGTTCGTCGACCTCATCGCCGCGCACAAGCTCAACGTGCTCAACCTGCACCTGACCGACGACCAGGGCTGGCGGATCGAGGTCCCCGAGTTCCCCAGGCTGACCGAGGTCGGTGGCTGGCGGAAGTCGTCCATGGTCGGGCGGCACGACGGGCCGGAGCGGGACGGGCGGCCGCACGGCGGGTTCTACACGACCGACGACCTCCGCGAGATCGTCGCGTACGCCGCCGCGCGTTCGGTGACGGTCGTCCCGGAGGTCGACATCCCCGGGCACGCGCGGGCGGCGATCGCCGCCTATCCCGAACTCGGACCGGAGACCGCCGAACCGTGGGAGGTCTGGACGAGCTGGGGCATCAGCACGTCTCTGCTGAACACGAAGGAGTCCACAGTGGACTTCTTCAAGAGCATCTTCGACCACGTGCTGGACGTCTTCCCATCGGAGGTCATCGCGCTCGGCGGCGACGAAGTACCCGGCGCGACCGAGGAGCACGGCTGGTTCGTGCGCGAGATCGCGCGGCATCTGGTCGAACGAGGACGTCGTCCGCTCGGCTGGGACGAGGTGCTCGAGGCGGGAGAACTGCCGCCGATGGTCATCGGCTCGTGGCAGAGCGAGGCGGCCGGGGTCCGCGCGGCGGCCGCGGGGCACGACGTCGTCATGTGTCCCGAGGACCACGTGTACCTGGACCACCGGCAGTCCGACCATCCCGACGAACCGATCCCCGTCGGCTACCTGAGCACGCTGGAGAGCTTTTACGGCTACGAGCCGGTGCCCGCCGATTTCCCCGAGGGGAAGACGATTCTCGGCGCGCAGGCGCAGGTGTGGGCGGAGCATCTCGACACCGTTCGGCGGGTGGACTACGTCGCCTTCCCGCGGCTGTGCGCTTTCGCCGAGGTGGCGTGGAGCAGCCCGGAGGGCCGGGACTACGCGGAGTTCCTGCCGCGTCTGCGGGACCACCATCTGCCGCGGCTGGACGCGCTCGGCGTCGAATACCGGCCGCTCGACGGGCCGCTTCCCTGGCAGACGCGGCCTGGAGTTCCGGGACGGCCGCGACAGCGGTAGCGGGCGTTTCTTGCGTGATGCCGGTTGTGGAGTACATGAAGGCCCCCTTCCTGTACCTAGGCGCAAGGATGGAGTCCTTCATGTACTGGGGAAATGATGAGCGGACTCCGACGACATCACGGTGGTGGCCACCGCCATGAAGCTGTCCGCGTCGGCGCGGGACTCGCTGTCCGAGCGGCTCGGCCCCGGCTACCTCGTCCTGGACCTGCGCTCGGCTCCTCCGAGCGTCGACGTCCTGCTGGTCCCGCCGGGCAGCCCGCAGTTGATCGGCAACTTCCGCGCGCTGTACCCGAGGGCGCGGATCGTGATCACGGAGATCGAGGACGCCGAACCCGGCGTCAGGTACGAGGGCCCGGTGCGCCGTCTCCTCGACGCCGGCGCCGAGGCGTACCTGCCGTCGAGCACGATCCCGCGGCTGGCGGAGAAGCTGGACCGGACCATGACCCGGCTACGGCAACTCACCGGTGACACATCGGCTCCCCTGACCATCGAAGCGCCGGGAGGTCGCGCACTCGAGTGACTACCCGTCGACGGCGGGTGGTCGTGGATCGCCTTCGAAGTCGCCGGGATTCAGCCAGCCCACGTGATCGTCCCAGCTGTCCCAGAGGACCTGCTTCTCGGCAGCCCGGTAGCAATGCCGGTAGCCCATCAGCTCACCGCACTCGAAGCGCTCCTCCACCAGATCGGGTGTTCCGAACACCTTAAGGAGTTCTTCACGCTGAACTTGTCGGCGAAGTGCACTACACCGTCGTGAGTGACCTTGATGACGCGGTCAAGGGCGACGGTGTCGGCGGCCTTCGCCCCGACGCGGACACCGGCGAGGCTCAGGGTGGGCGGATCGACATCCGGCCGGGTGAAGATGTCCAGATCGTCGAGTATCTCGATCGTCCGATGAAGCGTGGTACCGGCGGCCGGACGGATCATGCCGAAGCCACCGTGGTCTTTGTACGGGCCTTGTGCGGCGGGTGGTTACGGTCCGCGGAATGTCCTGGAAACTCCTTTCCGTGAGCGTGCTCGCCGCCCTCGCGTGCACCGGGTTCACGACGGCCGAAGCCGCGCCGAAGACCTATTACGTCGACCAGGTCTCCGGCGCCGACACCGCGAGCGGCACTTCGCAGCAGACCCCGTGGAGAACCCTGGCGAAGGTCTCCGCCACCACGTTCGCCGCGGGCGACACCGTCCTGTTGCGTCGCGGTGGTGCCTGGTCCGGCGGCCTCACCGTCAAAAGCTCGAGCGTGACGATCGGCGCGTACGGCAGCGGCGCGCGGCCGATCGTCAAAGGCAACGGTGAGGCGTGTGTCGACCTCGTCGGCAACGACATCGTGGTGAAGGACCTCCAGGTCGGCGTCGCGGCCGACGCGGGACGCTGTTCGTGGGCCGGGGTGAAGGTGTCCGGCGACCGCGACAAGGTGCTGTCGAATCTCATCACCGGCGCCGGCGCGGGCGTGTACATCGCGCCGTCGGCGGAGGGCACCGAGGTCACGCAGAACGACCTCGTCGACAACAACCACATGACCGTCGTGACCCCTGGCGGCAACGACGACTCCGGCGCGTTCGCCGTCCTGGTCCAGGGCAACGGCTCCGACATCGGCTGGAACCGGATCAGCGGCTCGATCGCGAAAGCCGACGACTTCGGCGGCCTCGACGGCGCGGCGGTCGAGATCTTCTACGGCTCCCGCAACGTCATCCACCACAACGTCTCCGAGGACAACGAGACCTTCACCGAACTCGGCACGGACGCGAAGGACCCTGACGGCGTCTCGACCGGCAACATCTTCGAGTACAACGCGGTCTTCGGTGCCAAGACGCGCGGCGGGATCGTCACGCGCGGCGCCGAGGACGGCAACGGACCGGTGCTCGGCACGGTGTTCCGCAACAACTCACTCCGGCTCCCGAACGCCGAGTCGGAGGGTTTCGTCTGCTACGGCGGTTGCACGAACCAGCTGCTGACGATGACGCAGAACGTCGTCCAAGCGGCGTACAAGGTCGGCTACGCGGACGCCACCTTCACCGCGACCGACCACAACGTGTACTTCGGCGGGCTCCGGCAGTTCACCCCCGGTGCGACGGACAAGGTCACGGATCCGAAGTTCACCTCGGCGACGAACCTGATCCTGCGGGCGGGAAGCCCGGCGATCGACCTCGGCACCACGAAGTACGACGACCGCGACGTCGACGGCAACCCGGTCTTCGCCGGCGCGCGGGTCGACGCGGGCGCCTACGAGTTCCAGGGCTAGAACGCCGTGAAGGCCTCCTTCCCTACCGTGAGAGCAGGGAAGGAGGCCGGAGGGTCAGTTGTAGATGCGCTGCACGGTGCCGTTCGACAGCAAGCCGTTGGCCCACAGCGAGTTCACCCGCGAGACTTCCTGGGCGTTCGGTTTCGCGTTGGTGCAGGACGGGCCGGCGCCGCCGCCGGACATCAGTTCGGAGCACGGGCCCTGGTAGTTGTCCGGCAGGCCGAGCGCGTGGCCGGTCTCGTGCGCGGCGATCCGGGTCTGGTTGTACTGCTGCGCCTGCGTGTAGTCGATGAAGATGGTGCCGCGGCCGCGGCCGTCGGTCTCGGCGTACGAACCCGAGGGGTCGTTGCCTTCGGTGTAGCGCAGGGTGGCGCCCGACGAGCTCTCCTGCAGCTTCACGTTGGCTACCGAGTTGTTCCAGTTCGCCACGCCCGCCCGGATGGCGGCGCGGAAACTGGGCGCTCCCGAGGCGTCGTAGTAGACCGTGGTCGCCGCCGCGGTCTGCTGAGCGGGCTGGACCGCGGCCGTGGCCTGCCCCGCGGTGACCGGGACGGCCAGCAGCGCCAAGCTCACGGACGCGGAGACGAAGAACTTCCTTGTCATGGACCCACTCCTTGTCAGGACAACGGAATGGTTCGTGAACTTAGGAGCCCCGGCCGAGGTTCGGCACCAACTTTCGTCGCTTCCACCGGCTGGTGATTTACCAACACTTTCGCCCTATTGACATGCACGCGTTCGCATACGGCGATATTCGGCCGCGAGTCACCGTATAGGTCGTTATACGATCTTCGGTTTGTACCAGACCTCGGGGCGGCCGACCTGGCCGTAACGGGGCTCGCGCTGGGCGAGGCCGTTGTCGGCGAGATACTCGAGGTAGCGGCGCGCGGTGACGCGGGAGGCGCCGATCGCCGTCGCGGCCGCCCCGGCGGAAAGGCCGTCCGCGGCCGAGGCGAGGACTTCGGTGATCGCCTCCAGGGTCTGCGAGCTCATCCCCTTCGGCAGCACCTGCCGCTCGGTGGCGCGCAGGGTGCCGAGCGCGCGGTCGATCTCGGCCTGGCCGGTGACCTCGCCCGAAGCGCCGTGGAACTCGGCGTAGCGCTCGAGTTTTTCCCGCAGCGAGGCGAAAGTGAACGGTTTCAGCAGGTACTGCACCACGCCGACCGACACGGCGGCCTTGACCAGCGCCAGGTCCCGCGCCGAGGTCACCGCGATGACGTCGATCGGGAGGCCGGCCGCGCGCAGGGACCGGCAGACCGCGAGCCCGTGCGTATCCGGCAGGTAGAAGTCCAGCAGGACCAGGTCGACCGGTTCGCGTTCGCAGAACCGCAACGCGTCACCGCCGGAATGGACGACACCGGACACGGTGAAGCCGGGCATGCGCTCGACGTACACCCGATGCGCGTCGGCGGCCACCGGTTCGTCCTCGACGACCAGCACCTTGATCATCGTGTCGGCTCCTTCGGCGACGGCGCCCGCGGTGTTTTCAGCGGCAAGCGCACGGTGAACACCGCGCCCTCGTCGCGGCCGACGTCGATGGTCCCACTGTGCCGTCGCACCGCCTGACCCACCAGCGCCAAGCCGAGCCCGTGCCCGTCTTCCGGTTTCGTCGACCAGCCGCGCCGGAAGACGTCCTCGACGTCTTCCACCCCGGGGCCGGTGTCGGCGACCCGCAGCAGCAGTCCGCCGTCGTCGGACCGCACGGTGACCTCGACCCCGGGCCGTCCGCCGTCGCCGGCGTTCCCCGCCGCGGCGTCGATCCCGTTGTCGATCAGGTTGCCGAGGATGGTCACCAGATCTCGCGGCGGGACACCGGTGTCCGAGTCCTCCATGACCGTGTCGGGCGTGATCGTGAATTCGACGCCGCGCTCGCTCGCTTCCGCCGCCTTGCCCAGCAGCAACGCCGCGAGCACCGGTTCGGCGACCGCGCCGACCACGCGGTCGGTGAGTTCCTGCGCCAGCGCGAGTTCCTCGGTGGCGAACTCGACGGCCTGTTCGGGGCGGCCGATCTCGACCAGCGAAACGACGGTGTGGAGCCGGTTCGCCGCCTCGTGCGCCTGCGACCGCAGCGCTTCCGCCAGCCCGCGCACGGTGGTCAGTTCCCCGGTCAGCGCCTGGAGTTCCGTGTGATCGCGCAGGATCACGACGGTGCCCATCGCCTTCCCTCGCGAACGCACCGGCGCGGTGCTGACGACGAGCACCCTGGCCTCGGTGAGGTGGAGTTCGTCGGTGCGCTCCTCCCCCGGGGTGAACGCTTCCACGAGGTCTTCCGGAACGTCCAATGAGGACAGTTCACGGCCGACCGGATCGTCGGTGACCCCCAGCAGCGCCCTGGCGCCGTCGTTGCACAGCACCACCCGCCCGTCGCCGCCGACGAGCAGCAGCCCCTCCCGCACGGAGTGCAGGACGGCTTCGTGGTACTCGAACAGGTTGCTCAGTTCCTCGGGCGCGATCCCCCTGGTCTGCCGCCGGAGCCGGGCGCTGACCAGATAACTGCCGATCCCGCCGACTACCAGCACCGCCACCGCGACCCCGATCAGCGGCCACAGGCGTTCCCGCAGTTCGGCGTCGATCGCTTCGAGCGTGATGCCGACCGACACCAGCGCGACGACCTGCCCGGCGCCGCCACGTACCGGGACCACGACGCGTTCGGACGGGCCGAGCGAACCGGCGTAGGTCTCGACGACCCTGCCCCCGCGTTGCGCCTCGCCGATGTTCCCGATGAACCGCTGTCCGATCAGCGCCGGATTCGGGTGCGTGTAGCGGATGCCGTTCTCGTCCATGATGGTCACGAAGTCCACGTCCGTGTCCGCGCGGACACTCTGCGCGAACGGCTGCAGTGTCCGGCTGGGTTCCGATGTGGACAGTGCGGCCAGCACCCCCGGCGCGTCCGCCACCGCTTCGGCGACCGCGATCACCTTGTCCCGCGCCCGATCTTCGGTTGCCCTGACCGAGTCCAGATAGGCGAAGGCCAGCCCCGCCGCGACGAGCACGAAGAGCACCACGAGCTGGAGAATCAGCAGCTGGCGGGCGAGACTGCCGCGCCTGGTCCGGATCCGTGTCGTCGAGGGCACCCG
>Ga0196958_10000116_pt1 | contig 28646 bp, 62 predicted proteins | sample S1v_10metaG_FD_148654 | JGI IMG/M metagenome (GOLD analysis project Ga0196958, IMG submission 148654) | Soil microbial communities from Anza Borrego desert, Southern California, United States - S1+v_10 | ecosystem: Environmental > Terrestrial > Soil > Desert | place: USA: California | collected... | reverse complement strand
GGTACCCCTCGAGCGCCGACGGGGGCCCCCGCCACCCTCTGTAGTCGGTCGCCACCCAGGGAGCGAGCGCCGCAACCGCGCGGCGCTCGGTGCGACGCCGCGCGTCGACGACGACGAGCGCGACGAGCTGCGCTCGCACACCGTGCTCATGTGTAGGTGTTCCCTCTGCTCACGAGCTGCGCGGTGTGTGTCCTCCATGCATGAGCTCGTGACCATGAGTGTGTGCATGCATCAGTGCAGGTCACGTGCACACCATGACCACTGGGTTGTGCACTACCTGCAGGTGCGCTAACCTCTGTCCCATGAGCAACGACAACAGCGACCGCACCGAGGTGGTCCTCACCATGCGCCACGCACTGCGCCTGGTGGTCCTGATCGCCATCGCCATGGTCATGGCAGCCCTAGTCCAGGGCCCGAAGGGCACGGGCACCATGGATGGGGGTAGCACCATGGGCAGCACGGACACGCCCCTGGCAGCCCCTGCAGGGCAGGGGTGCGCGGAGGCGCCTACGGGACTGTTCAACCCTTGCGCCACCCTGGACACCCGCCTGGTCGACGATCTGCGCGCCGACCCCGACCCCGAGTCCAGGTGTCTGGCCGCCGACGGTGTGATGACTCCGGCTCGACAGTGCGTCGACGCCACGTGGATCTTGCGGAGCGAGGTCACGCCGGAGGTGTGGGCCGAACTGTGCGACGCGCCGTTCCCGCGCAGCATCGATCACTCCGTGCACGGTGACCCTGCCCTGATCATCCCTGCCGAGTTCGTGATCCTCGGTGGGCCGAACGGTGAGGATGTGCTCGCCGTCGACACCTCCCGCGCGCTCACACCGCGCACCATCGCCTAGCGGGGTTGTGCAGCACCTGCAGCTAGCCCCGTCGCCACACCGAGAGGACACCCCCGATGAGCGCCACACCGAGCACCCGCAACATCACGAAGATCTTCCGTCAGACCACGACCGACGACCGGATCGCGGGTCTGTCCTGGTATGCCACCGCGCGCGAGGTCGCCACGCAACTCGACCCCGCCGACCCCGCGCGGGCAGCGGCAGTGCTCGCCGTCCTGTCCCCTCGCACGTCATGGCCGCTGAACGTCCGCCTCGCGCAGGATGCCTATGCGGGTCGCAAGGTGGGTGCGCTCGGTGCGAACGTGCGCAAGGTGCAGCGCATCCTCAGTGGCGAGGACCCCGCCGACGTAGTGACCGGCGACAAAGTCCGCGCGTTCTGGCTCACCATCGTCGACCCGTCCGACGCGCGCGCCGTAGTGGTCGACCGGCACGCGTTCGACGTCGCGTGCGACCGGGTGACCGACGACAAGACGCGCGGCGCCTACCTCGGCCGCGTGGGCAAGTACGCCGAACTGGCCGACCTGTACCGGCGCGCAGCAAAGATCATCAGCCGCGAGACGGGCCAGACCTGGACACCTGCAGCCGTGCAAGCCACTACGTGGGTGTACTGGCGCCGTGAGCGCGCCGTGGTCAACCACGGGTGACCGTGTGCCGGAGCGGCCGCGCCCAGGTCGCTCCGGCCGTCTCATCCATGATCATCTGTAGGCGCCGGCCTCTTTAAATGATCATGGTCTGCCGGGTTGTGCTCACACCTGCAGGTGCACTAACCTGAGCCATGTCAGGCCGAGAGCAACCGAGAGGACAACGACCATGAACGAGATCTTCACTCTGGCCGAGTACCGCGCACTCGTGCAGCGGTTGGCAGAGCAGGGCGCCGGTGACCCTCGTCAGGCCGCTTTCACCATGGTGGCATCCATGCACAACCACGAGACTGCCGACCAGGTCGACCGCCGGTGGTACCGCGAGGTCTACCTCGCGGACTGACAGCCGAAACGGCGCAGCTCGCGCCGTCGACCGGAGATGGTCTCCCGGTCCTGATGAGGCAGACCACGACGAGAGGACAACGATCATGAGCGACGCTGAGCGACTCGCCGCCACCCTCGCCCGATTCCGCCTCGCCGAACGAGCTGCAGAGGCCAGCATGGCTCGTCTCGAAAAGATCATGACCCGAGTGGTTGTGCGCCACCTGCAGGTGCGCTAACCTCATCCTATGAGCAACCGAGAGGACGCCATGAACGACACCAACAAGATCAGCGACCGGGTTGAAATCAACCGCGGTGCGTGGGCCGGCTACCGCGCCACCGTGGTCGAGCGGGACGGCTTCGCCATCCGCGTCCGGTGGGATCACAGCGGCGGCTACACCTGGTTGCATCGCGCGCACGTCATCCCGCTGTCCACCGACTGACTAGCCGAAACGGCGCGCCGCGCGCCGTCGACCGGACATGGTCTCCCGGTCCTGATGAGGCAGACCACGACGAGAGGACAACGCGATGACTCGCATGATCGAACTTATCGATACCTTTACCAATGAGGCCGTCACTGTGTCCGTCGGCGACGTGGGGACCGCACTGCGCCAGTGGTTCGAGTCGGACCCGTACGCCGGTCCTGGCGACTCCCTGGTCGAGAATTTCACGGCCGCGTTGCTTGCGAGCGACTACGCAGCCCGTGGTCTCGCCGACGGGCTGGGCGTCGAGTTCCGCGAGGTCTACCTCGCAGACTGACGCCGAAACGGCGCGCCGCGCGCCGTCGACCGGACATGGTCCCCCGGTCCTGATGAGGCAGACCACGACGAGAGGACAACGATCATGAGCGACACCACGATCACCCTGCCCGAGTGGGCCGAGACCTACGCCGACGCGCTCGGCCGCACCCAACACCGCGTGATCGGCCCGAATGGCACCTTCCTGGTGACCCGCAAGGATCGGTTTGCGCCGTTCGAGGTGTGGCTGTCGACCTCACTCAACACGATCGCCCGTGACCGCGACCTGCAGAGTGCTCTGGGGCACGCTCGCTACTACGCCCACGCTGGTCACTGAGGAGCCGAAACGGCGCAGCTCGCGCCGTCGGTCGGGGTTGGTCTCCCGGCCCTGATGAGGCAGACCAACCGAGAGGACATGATCATGAACAGCGACACATGCGACGCGTGCGGTGGACCTATGCATCGTCCGACATGGGGTTGCACGCGCCCCAGCCCCCGCCTGTCGCGCCCTTGAGGGGCCCGCTACCGGTTCGGCCGTGCTCCGCTCGCCGGAGTGCGTGCCGTGCCCGTAGCGGCCCGTACAGCGGCCGCACGACCACAACCGAGAGGACATCTGCGATGCACACCGAATGGGCGCAGGCGAATGAGGTCTACGTCAAGGCAGCCACGGCCGCCGAGCACAACGCATCCGGCCACATCGACCAGCCCGTAACGGCTCCGTACGCGCTGGCCCTGTCCGGCGATGGTGAAGGCGCGCTCGTCATCGAGGGCACGCGCGCTGAGCTGATCGCCATCGCCGAGCGGATCCGCATCGCGGTGCAGGCACTCCCCGACCGCTGAGTGGCCCGCTGCAGGTTCGGCCGTGCTCCGGCGCGCCGGAGCGCGCGCCGTGCCCGTAGCGGCCCGTACAGCGGCCGCACGACCACAACCGAGAGGACACCCACCATGAGCGAGACCTACAGCATGATCGACGCTCGGCCCAACGGTGAGCGCGTGCTCGCCCGTGGCCTGACGATGGCGCAGGTGCTCACGTACCGTCCGCCCGCCGACGTCTGGTCGCTCTCGGCCCGTCAGGAGGACCCGCCGTGCACGGTCCACGGCATCCGGCGCTGCACGATCTGCCTGCCGCGCCGCTGAGTGGCCCGCTGCAGGTTCGGCCGTGCTCCGGCGCGCCGGAGCGCGCGCCGTGCCCGTAGCGGCCCGTACAGCGGCCGCACGACCACAACCGAGAGGACACCCACCATGAGCGAGACCATCACCCCCGGTGCCGAGCGCGCGGCGCGCGCCGGAGGGTTGGCCTACGGCTACCCGGTACACCGCGTGCCCGACGACCAGGTGGCCGGGCACCCTGTCCCGTGGCCGTCGGTGACGGTGGGTCGGTGTCGACCATGGGCATGTCGATCATGGGCCAGTGTTGATCATGGTCCCCGATGATCATGGTCCCCTGTTGATCATGGCCGTGTCGATCATGATCGAGGTCGGCCTCGAGGGGGCCGCTCGTGGGCCTGTTGATCATGGGGTCGCCGGCACCCCTGGGTCCATGATCAAATTTTAAATATGGGGGGGTATATATACCCGTAGGTATGTTAACCTGAACGGGTAGTGTCGCCGCACCGAGAGGACATGATCATGAGGATGATCGAGCTCACCGACGCCGTCGCTCTCGACGAGCGCCCCATCGTGACCGTGCCGGTCACTCGCGTGGCGGCCACCGTCGCCAGTTGGTACGGCAGCGCCGCATCGCTGGCCAGCGACCTCCCCCGGCTCGCCGACCTGGAGGAGGCGATCGCCGAGCGCGACGAGCAGCTCGCCCGCGATCTGGCGACCGTGCTCGGCGTCGGCTACGCCGAGATGACCGACGACTAGCGGCTGCCCGCCGCCCGCCGCCTACCGGAAGCGGGGGGCTACCGGAAGCGGGGGGCGGCCTACCGGAAGCGGGGGGGCTACCGGAAGCGGGGGCCTACCGGAAGCGGGGGGGGCTACCGGAAGCCCAGGACGGCGACCCGTCAGGACTCGGGGCTCTTGCTCCGGCGCCGGGCGGGTCGCTTCGCCGTGCTGTCCTCATCGCCCGAGTCCGCGCCCGCGCTGGTGCTCGAGGGCTCGTCGCTGGACTCGGCAGCGCGCGCGGCCACACGCCCCGCCTCGCCCTCGCGCTTGGCTGCCTCGGCGTCGTAGCCACCGCGGTAGGTGGGCGAGCTGCCGGCGGCGCGCCGGGCGTAGTTGCGGTCGGCGTCGCGCTCGGGCTTGGTGATCCGCGGGCGGCGCCGGGTGGCGTCACCCCCGGCGAGCGGGTCCGCCCCGTGGGCACCCTCGGCGGCCGCCCGCTGCTCCGGCGCCTGCACCTCGCCCGAGCTCTCGGCGTAGTTGTGCTGGATGAGCCACCGACCCTGGGAGTCGGACACCTCGACAGTCTTGGGCGCGCTGTGCGGACCCCAGCGGCGCGTGAGCTTGACCTTCATGATCATTCTCCTTCCCGACGTGCGGGATCGTCTCCCGGAAGTGGGAGGAAACTAAAGGGTTGTGCTCTGTCTGTAGGTGCGGTAACCTAGTCACATCAGGGCGGAAGAGCCGCCCGGCACGAGAGGACAAAGACCATGGGCGACCGCGCGAACATCTACCTGGTGACCCCGAAGAGCTACGGCCCGAAGGCCCAGGTCGGCGGGATCTACCTATACACCCACTGGAGCGGCTACGCCTTCCCCGAGAAGCTGCGCGAGGCGCTCGAGTTCGGCAAGGGCCGCTGGGACGACGACCAGTACCTCGCTCGGATCATCACGTCGCGCGTGTTCGCGGACCTGGTGGACAGCGAGACCGGCGGCGGGATCGGCCTGACGATCGGCGACAACGAGATCGGGCGCCCGGTCCTCGTGGTCGACCTGATCAACGGCACCGTGTCGTTCGCGGCCGAGGGCGACGAGGGGTACCCGTCGCGGCGCTACGGCCAGAAGACGTTCGCCGAGTACGTCGCCCAGGACAAGGCGGAGTGGATCAAGAAGTAGCGGGTCGGCACCTGCAGGTGGTTGACAGCCACCTGCAGGTGCGGTAACCTGGTCACATCAGCAGGGAACGACGAGAGGACACGATCATGGCGAACGACAACGAGACCAGCGCCCGCGAGGTCCGGGACCCCAACTCCGCCAAGGAGTGGATCGCCGAGGTGAACGCTGCGGCGATCGACAAGCTCCGGAAGTAACCCCCGGAAGCGCAGGAGCCCGTCACCAGGGAAGGGGTGACGGGCTCCTCGCCGTTCAGCGCAGCTGTCCCGGATGGCGCTCAGCGGGCCGCCTACGGGCCCGTACGCGCTCCTGGGCACGCCGCCCGGCCGCCGCCCCGCCCTGCTGGGAGCTGCGGTGCTGGTGGCACTCGGGGCACGCCGCGCGCATGTTCTGTTCGGAGTGGTCGAGTCGGTCGCCGATGTGGTCGGCCTGGTTGGCCGCGCCGGTGCAGATGCCCGGCGTGCGGATCTGGCACTGCCGGCCATCCCGGCGCAGCACGCGCTCGCGGTTGCGGAAGAACTCGCGCCCGAGCGTCGCCCGCCGGGTGCTGCCGCGCCACTGTCCGTTCGGCACGGGATCCTCCCGAGGGGTTGCGCGGCACCTGCAGGTGCGCTAACCTGAGTACATCACCGACCGAGAGGACATCGAGATGAGCGCCAAGTACGCCGCCCACATCGTCACCGGCGAGGCTGCTGGCCTGGGCGACCCCGAGATCATCGTGATGACGCTGGACGAGGGCATGGGGGCCGAGGAGGTTGAGCGCTTCCCGCTGGGCGCGCACGAGTCCCTCCGGACCGCCCTGGACCGGCTCAACCTGCAGCACGGCTACAACACGGGCGAGCCGACGACGACCCAGCACGGCGGCTACTGGATCGTGGACGTCGAGAAGGCCTGATCATCAGCGTGCAACCCTCGGGAAATCCGAGGGTTGCACTCCACCTGCAGGAGGACACCGAAGATGAAGATCACCGCCACTGACACCCCCGGCACCACGACCCGGGTGTTCATCACCGGCGGCCCGCACGCCACCGAGTACGCGACCGCGGTCGAGCTCACCCAGCAGGGTTTCACGACCATCCGGCTGGACCGGGGCGGCCACATCGTGGTCGACCCCCGGGACCTGCGGAAGGCCTGATCGACAAGCTCTCGCAGCCCCTCGCCACCGGCGGGGGGCTGCGGCGTGCTCAGCCCTTGGACGCCCGGGCGTGCGCCTTCATCCGCTCCCACAGCGCGAGCGCGGCCACGCACTCCCCGACGCTCTTGGGGTTGACCTGCTGCGGGCCCTTCCACTGCTTGACGTCACCGGTGGCGGCAATGTGCTTCGCCCAGTTGATCGCCGAGGCGATCGCGTGCCCGACCGCCATTCCACGCTCCTGGTGCATGTGCACGGCCGCCCGATAGATGATCGAGCGGTGCCACGCGGCCTTCATGCCCGCGGGGAGCCGGTCGATCCAGTTCTGAACTCCGGGGACCTTCTCGAGCTTGCCCACGAGCTCAGCTCCCCTCGTCCTGCTTCTCTTCGGCCCGGCTGGCCTGGTAGGCGGCGAACTCGCCGGCGAAGTTGGCGTAGAGGCTGAGGATGATCACGAAGAGGATCGACTCTTTCCACCAGAGGATCCCGGGCACGGCGAGGCCGAGCCAGACGATCATCATCATCAGGTGGAAGCGCCGGAGCCAACGGACCACGACGTCCTCCTATGCAGGCACCTGCAGGTGGGTGTACACTTGCAGAATGACAACCACCGAGACCAGCACCCGCCTCTGCCGGCGCTGCCACGGAAGCAGGTTCGAGCCGAGCGGACCGGAGTACACCGCCCGCCAGGAGAAGATCCTCGACCAGCTCGGCGAGCTCGGGGTGCAGCGCGCACCGCTGGTGGCGCGCCGGGCGTACATGCGCACCGAGGGCCGGGCAGCCCTGGACAAGATCTACGCCCAGGCCCGGAAGCTGATCGAGCGTGGCGAGGCAGCGCAGCTGCGGACGCTGGACATGCAGGACGCCCTGGGCGTCAGCGGGGCGGCCTACTACAAGATCAAGAACGGGCTCACCGGAGGCTGAGTCCGGAATGGCGAACGGCCCGGGTGCGGGGGCTCCCGGGCCGTTCTGCTGTGACGATCGCGAGCGACAGCACGCGCGATTGGAGCAGACCTTACGTTCGCTGCTGGTCAGGCGCAACCCCGGCCCGCCGACGAGCGGAATCTCGCGCTTCCCACATACTCCACAGCCGGTGTCGCCGCGTGCCGTACGGGTGCCACCGGTCCTCGGAAGCCCACCGGCGGATCGTGCCGGGCGCCACCCCGTGATGCAGCGCCAGCGCCTCGGTGTCGCAGAGCTGCAGCCGTTGGCGCGTCACGCGGCCTGCAGCATCCGGCCGAGCTCCAGCCACTGGTCACGGGTCCAGTCCCGGGTGCACGCCCGGCACGAGATCGTGTCGCCGCGCAGGGGCGCGTACAGCGGGGCCCCGCACTCCACGGTGGACGCCCCGGTGTCGAGCGTATTCGGGCAAGTGCCCACGCGCTTGGCGCCCGGCTCGCCGGTCAGCGGGCGCAGCTGCGCGACGAGCTCGCGCAGCACCCTGTCAAAGGCGCCGACGCCGTCCTGGCGAGTGATCCAGTCGAGCTGGCCGTCGAGCCAGCGGGCGATCTCGGCGACGGAGAGCACCCGGGGACCGTCGAGCCGGCGGGCACCGGCGACGTGGCGGGCGAGGGTGAACAGCTCGGCGAGCACGGACAGCGGCGGCCGCTCGGACTCCCGGTGCACCCGGCCGTCGGCGGCCAGCCACACCCGGGCGTCACGCGATGAGCGCCAGTCCCGCACGGCGATCACGTGGTCGGAGGCGGGCGGGCGGGAGCCGAACCCCGGCGCGCCGCGCCCGCCCGCCTCGCCCTGGGCGCCGGGGCGCGGGTCGAGCACCTCCCACCGGTCGCGCACCTCGGCCAGTCGCTCCCGGACCCGGTCCAGGCAGCCCGCGCAGGTGCGGTAGCCGGGGTCCGCGGTCACCCAGGGGCGGCCCTCGCGGGGCGGGGCGTGCAGGAGGCACCGGTTGGCCGGGGGCGCCGGCGGGCCGTCCTGGGTGACACTGGGGACCTGTTCGGGGGCCTCTGCGAGCGCGACGGACACGGGCGAACACACCTCCGGCGCGCCGGGACGGGGGGAGCGCGGGGGAGCGCGTGCCGACGCTGCCCGAGATCGTATCGGCCCCGGGGTCCCACCAGCACGAAAGCGCCCCGCCCCCGTGTCGGGGGCGGGGCGCTCGTGCCCGGGGCTCAGCCCACGGGCGCCCGGGGGGCGCGGCGGCGCTGCGCCGCGCGCTCGGCCCCATCGAGCCCGCCGAACACGCCGTGCTCGATGCCCTCGCCGAGAGCGAAGAGCGCGCACTCGGCGGCGACCGGGCAGCGCGCGCAGACCGCCTTGGCGGCCGCGACCGCGCGGTCGTAGGCCGGGGCGCCGGGGGCGCCCACCGGGAACCACAGCTCGCTGTCCATCCCGGCGCACGCAGCACGCTCTCGCCAGTCCATCATCGTGATCCCCTCCTTCGTGGGGGTCGGTGGGTCAGTCCTTGACGGCGTCGATCACCCAGTAGCCAGGCTGCACCTGGGTCGGAGGGTGGGGAAGGCGATATCCGAGCGCCTCGAGCCGGTCCAGGGCCGTCGTCAGCGTGACGTTGCCCGAGACCGGGATCGCCCGGACCAGCAGTGCGCCGAAGCCCTCGTCCGGGATCATGATCAGGATCTCGGGGTCCCCCATGCCCAGGGCGACCTCGGCGGTGATGATGTGGGCGGCGAAGGTGCTCATCGTTGGCGTCCTCTCGGTTGCTGAGGACATCAGTGTATCGCGCTACGGACAGGTGCGTCAACCCCTGGGTGGACGCTGCGCGCAGGTACGGCTACCCCGCTGACGGACGGGGATCCTGGCCGCCCTTCCCTGGGAGTTACGAACGGCAGGGTTGACGCGCAGCGCCCAGGTCTAGTGCCGCTCCACCGCCTCGACGTGGTGCGGGTTGATCGTCACCGAGGTGCCACCCGGCAGGTGCAGGGTGTGCGACGGGCCGACCCGGCGTCGGGACCACACCGCCTCGAGGTCCCCGATCAGCCGCTCGGCCGCCACGGTCGGCAGCGTGATCTCGTGCTCGGCCCCGGACGCCATCCGCACGATCACTCGGGTGTTCACCGGCGTCGGCCCCGGGTGCCGGGGCCGACCCGGCCCATCACCACCGAGACGATCAGGTGCACGCTGCAGCCGATGGCCTCGGCCACCCGGGGGTGCGTCCAGCCGTCGGCGACCAGCGCGCGGATCAGCTCGTTGCGCTGCTCCCGGGCCACACCAGCGAGCCGCATCGACTCGGCGGCTCGCTGGTGCAGCTCCCGCGCCTGCACCGCGCGCGGATCGGAAGGCATGGCTCAGACGTCCCCGCGGGAGAAGTCGGCGATCAGGTTCGGCACCGCCGAGTCGAAGCCGGCAACGTCGAGCGAGTGCGGGTCGAGCGGGTCGGCGATCGAGCAGTCCGTGGCCGTGCAGCCGACCACGATCTGCCGAACCTCGTGGCCCACCTTGCGCCGGTACTCCGCGAGAGCCTGGTGCGGGTGCACGTTCCCGGCCCAGGTCTCGTTATCCGTGATCACGACCACGGTGTCGTAGTCGCGACCCTTCTCGGCCGCCCACTGGAAGGGCAGCGAGCAGTCCGTGCTGCCGAAGTCGAGCCGGGAGGTGTAGTTCACGACGTCGTCCAGTCGCTGGCGCGGGCTGATCGACAGCTCGGTGATCGGGCCCTGCCGCCTGCGGCTGCCGTAGAGCCCACCGCCGTAGAGCCCACCGCCGGTGAACCCGACGATGTCGCACGCGGGCTCGGTGGCCAGGGTGACCAGCGAGATCGCCGCCGCCGCCTCCCGGGCGGTCAGCGGAAGCCCGGAGATGTTCGCACCCATCGACCCGGACACGTCCAGCGCGATGAGGGTGCGCTTGCCCGCGGGCTCCACCGCGCCGTACGCGGCGTAGAACGCGGCGTCCAGGGCGTCGATGATCGCGCGCTTCGGGGTCCAGGAGCTCGAGCCTCGAACGCTGCGCCCGGACGCGTAGGTGCGCATCGCGAGCAGCACGTTGACCGGGTGCACCCGGGCCTTGCGCAGTCGGCCGGGGTCGACCAGCTGCGTCACGACCGTCGCGAGCGTGCCGGGGTCATCCAGCACGCCCGCCCGGGTGAGCGTGGGCAGCTGGCGCATCAGCGCGGTCTGCGGCATGCCCTTGGCGATCAGCGCACGCCACACCTGCGGCGTCCGGGCGGCGTCCGGGAGCATCTCCCAGCTCAGCGGGTGCTCGGCGATCGTCGCCAGCACCTTGGCCGCCGGAAGCTCCGGCGACTGCACCCGCTCGAAGGCGTGCACCAGCGGCGGGATGTGCTCGCCGTACTCGCCGTCGACGATCCAGTCGAGCAGCGCCGAGCGCGCCGGGTCGGCGGCCCGGTCGAACACCGGGTGCGCCTTGCGCAGCAGGTCGGCGTGCGTCCAGCCGTCGCGCTGGCGGTACTTGACCGCCTGGTAGGCGACGTCCTCGACCGGGCGGTCGAGGTACCAGCGCCCGACCGCCTCGCGCAGCCCGCGCCCCCAGCCCCGGAACTGCTGGACGTAGGTCGCGAACTGGAACAGCGTGGTGCCGGTGCGGCAGACCGCCGACAAGTGCGCGAACGCGGCCTTGCGGGCCACCTCGTCGCCCAGGCCGGCAACGGCCGCCAGCGCGAAGATGGCGGGGTTCTGCTTCGGCGCCCGGCCGGCGACCGAGATCTTCACGACCTCGGCTACGAGCCACTCGCCCCGGTCCCGGGCGGCGGCGAGCACCACGTCGGCGTTCGCCTTGGTGAGCTCGGCCTCGCCGGCGTAGAAGGTGCCACCGGTGGTGCCCAGGGTCAGGAAGCGGTGGATCCGCGCTTCGTCGGAGATCTTGAACGCGTGCCCGCCGCCGGCGTTGCGCTTCTGCCGGTCGGCGACCGCGGGGTCCGGCTCGGACTGCGGGGTGCGCCGGGTGGAGATGGTCGTGAGCGGGTCGTTCATGAGCGTGTCCTCTCGGTTCGGCCCGGAAGCCCCCCGGGCGGGGAAGACGACGAGGCTCGCGGGCGGGTGGGCCGTGACCGGGGATCTACCGTAAGAGAACCGATCGCGTTCGGCCCGCGAGTGTCTCGTCGTTAGCAAGGATGGGCGGGTGGTGGGGTCCGGGTTTTGCGCGCTCTGCCAATTGAGCTACCGGCCGTTTACTGCCGACCTGGACTCGAACCAGGAACCTCGCCCTCCTCAAGGGGTAACCGAACTACCCTTCGGCCCATCCTTCGATATCGAGTTGTGAAAGCAGGTCGGGCGGGGGGTGGAATCCGGGAATCCCTCTCGGGACCATTGCTCTACCAAGCTGAGCTACGCCCACCGAAGTCGACGGCTGGATTCGAACCAGCGACACATGGATTAACAGTTAACCGAAAACCGTCGGCCCGACCTTTACTATCGAATTGTCATTCGGAGAGGGAGGGCGCCGTCCACGGTGGTTGGCCGCGACCTGGTGCCCACCCCTCCCGGTCGTTCCCTCGGGGCCCCACCACAGGACCCCTCGTTCCCGACCGAGTCCCACTGTAGCGGACTACGCCGCCGGGTGCAACCCCCGATGTCCGCCGGAGATTACTCGGCGACCGCGAGGCGGGTCGCACCGGTCCGCAGCCACGCCGCCACGTGCCGCTCACAGCTCGAGCGCGTCACGCCCTCCCGGGAGCGCACCACCTCGACGGCCTCGGCGACACACCGCACCGCCCGGGATCGCCACTGGCACCCGGGCTCGTCGGCGAGCTGGCGCCACCGGAGGGCGGCCACCGCCGCCCGGGACGGCGCCGGGCGCACCGGGCGCGGCTGCGCCGACCATCCGCCCGAGGAACTCGGCGAGGGTCGGTAGCGGGGGTCGCTCATGATCTCCTCGTTCTTGATCATCTTTTGTGGTTGTTTTTGATCTTCTCCCCCCTCTGGGACGCTGCCGCTCCCCCAAGGGAGGGGGAGCAGCGTCCCAGCGATCACCAGGCGGGGGGCCCGAGTGTTCCCAAATTCGTCCCAGATCGTCCCAACCGCAGGTCAGCTGCGTCCCAGCTCGTCCCAGCCCGTCCCGGATCCGGAATCCCGCAGGTCCAGAGGTCGTCCCAAAGTCGTCCCAGCGATCTTGCTCGGGACGAATTCTGGACACCGGGTTAGGCATGCCTTACTCGCCCTCGTTCAGGCCCTGGTCAGGCCCCTGGGCGAGCTCCTGGACCTCGGTGGGGCGCCACTCGATGTACGTCGGCGCCAGGAGCCAGCTCTTGCCCCCGGGGGCGTGCTCGAGCACCCCGAGCTCATCGAGCTTGTTCACCGCCGCGTAGAGCCGCGTACGGGAGTGCTCACGCGGCGACTCGGCGAGCAGGCCCCGGATCTGGGCCACGGTGAGCCCGTCGCGGTCCTGGGCCTCCACCAGCGCCCGGAACACGTCGCAGGCCGCCTCGCCCTCGGCACCGCCGATGCCGGCCACCTTCTCCGGCAGCGCGTGGCGCGGGATGCCCCAGCACGACGAACGCAACTCCAGCCCCTCTCCAGCTCCCCGAGCGGTCGGCACCGGCACCACGGGGATGTCCGTGCCGGGCGGGTGCGGGGCCTCGGGCACCCGCTGCAGTTCGAACGACCACGAGCCCGCGACCGAGCCCGCGGTGTTGCGAGTGATCTCAGCCGTGCGGATGCCACCATCCACCGACAGCTTGATCTCGGTCGCCACCATGGCCTTCTGCGAGTTCGAGCCCCGGGCCCGGTCCTGGTCGCCCAGGCCGGTGTGGTCGACCAGCAGCACGCACGCCCCGGTGGCGCGGCGGATGAGGGTCAGCGCGTCGCGCATCACCTTGACGTCCGCGGCCTTGGACTCGTCGCCCTCCATCATCGCGTGCTTGGTGTCGAGCACGATCAGGCCCGGCCGGTCGAGCTCGACCTCGGCGAGGTAGTCGCCGACCCCTTCGGGGGTGAGCGTGACCGGCTCCGGGAAGGCGTCGAACCACCCTTCCAGTGCGTCCGGATCGACCCCGTGATGGGTGAGCCAGGCGAGCGTCCGGCCGACGTTCACCGCCTGCCCCTCGGCCATCAGGTAATGCACCCGGGTACGAGGCAGCACCACGTCGCCGCGCCACGGTTTCCCGGTCGCCAGGTGCAGCGCCAGATCGAGCACAAAGAACGTCTTGGCTGCCCCGGGCGGACCGAATACGACCGCGAGGGAATCCTGATAGAGCAGTCCGGGAACGAGATAGGTCGGCTGCGGGGCGGCCAGGAATTCCGCCGCCGACATCCGGGTCAGCGGGCGCCGTTCCTCGGACGCCAATCGCCGTTCCGCCGCGCGCCGCGCCTTGAGCCGTCGGTAGGCGATCTCGGCGGCCGCGTCCTCGTCGCCGGCCTCGGCGGCGCGCTCGAGCCTCTCGTCGTCGGCGGTGGCCGGGTCGGGCGTGACGTAGTCGGTGTGCTCGCCGATCTCCTGGGGCTGCGCGACCAGCTGCCACGGAGATTGCTCGGCGGCCGCCTTCGCCTCGTCGTAGACGATGCGCCGGTCCCGGGCGTCGGGCGGAGCGCCCCATACCCGCATCGTGGCGTCGCGCAGCTGTCCGAGCATCGACACCTCGTCGGTGACCCCGGCGTGCACCAGGCGCCAACCGTCCCGGGCGGCGTTGAACAGCGAGAACCGGAACCCCGGCGTGCGCACCAGCTCGAGCCGGTGCTCGAACTGCTCGACGAGCTCGGGCTCGGTGCCGTAGCGGACGTCGTCGGTCCAGCCCTCCCGGGGCTCGCCCTCGGTCTCGGAGTCGATCAAGTCGATGATCCAGTCCGGCAGCTCGGCCAACGGCGCGTCGTCGTCCTCGGCGGTGTAGACGTGCCCGGTGGCGTGCATCGAGCCGGCGCCGACGACGTATCCGCCCGCACCCTTGCCGCCACGCACGTCGATGTGGTGGGCCTTGAGCGCACCGGACCGGTTGCCCACCACCCGGTCGGCGGGCGGGCGGAAGTACCAGTGCCAGCCGCGCCGGGTGCGCACCCGGTAGGTGCGCGGCAAGGTCTGGTGCTGCGCCTCGGCGAGGTCGGCCAGCGCGTCCAGCACGTCCTCGTCGAGCACGACCAGGCCCGAGGGCCCGCACGCGATCCCGACGTTGCGCGGCTCGTTGCCGAACCAGATCGTCAGCATCCCGTCGGTGGGGGGCGTCGCCGACTGCGTGCCCCAGTTCCCGCACGGGTGCTTGCCCCGCTCGCCGTCGCAGGCGATGCGGTCGTGCTTGCCGGTGCACCCGGTGATGTTGCCCTCGACGTCGGGGGTGGGCGAGTCCGCGTGCGGGTGGTCCAGCGGGATCGGGCGCCAGCCCCGCGCCCGCGCCGCGCGGGCGAGTGCCAGCAGTTCGCCGTCGTCGTCGCTGGCCTGGGCGCTCACCACGGTTGCACCGTGGTCGGAGAAGGGTGGTACATGTAGTCTGTCCTGGCCTTTCCACAGAGGCTTCGGAGCGGCGGGCCCCTCACACGGGCCCGCCGCTTTCGTGTTCCTGCGTCCTCTCCGGGGACGTTGGGGAGCGTCCGGATGAGGTGCAGTGAGAGTACCGGGGGCGTCTACATCGGCCCCTCCGTCGCGCGCAGTGCGGCGGGCGTGTGTGCGGCGTCGGGCAGTTCGCCGTCCAGGTGCAGCACGGCCAACTCCAGCCCGACCAGTCCGGCGGGCGGAATCCCACGCCGCTGTGCGAGCGCCAGGGCGCGGTCCCGCTCGCGCCGCACTGCGTCAGTGCGCTCCCGCAGCCGCACCACCTCGGCCGCGAGCTCGCGCACATTCACGATGTCCTTCACGACCCCACCTCAGTCCCGTGCACCGGGTCCTGGTCGAGCGGCACGCCGCCAAGCTGCTCCCGCACGAGGCCCTCGGCCGCCTCCGGCGTCACGTACGGCACGAGCACGCGCACGGTCTCGCCGGGCTTCGGGGTCTTGGTGAAGACGTCGGTCTTGTTCTGGAGCGTCCACACCGGCTCGGTCACGCCGACGACCATCCACGGTGTGCCGTCCCGGGCGATCGTCATCATGCCCGCGGCCACGTCCGCCCACGGGACCTCGCGGGCGACGTAGGCGGTGGCGAGGAGCTCGTAGAACTCGCTCGCGCGCTTGCTCAGGTCCTCGGCGCGCTCGTGCTCGTCACTCCAGCTGCGCCGCCACTCCTCGGCCGTCCGGTGCGACTCGGCCAGCTGGCGCTCCAGCTCCACCACGCGCTCCGCGCTCACCGCGGAAGCCTGCGGGTCACCGGGGGCGGCCTTCGTCCCGGCCCGGTACACCTGCGCGAGCGCGTCCATGACCACGCTGCGGATGTCCTGCAGGTGGGTGTCGTCCCAGATGTTCTCGTCCACGTCCTCGTCCTCTCGTTCGTTGCGTCGGCGGCGCGCGTGCGCCCCCTGCAGCTTCGCCGCGATCTGCCCGGCGAAGGTGGTGCTCACCGCTCGTCGCTCAGGTAGGCGCCCAGGTCCCGGGCGTTGCACTCGACCGGCGCGTGCTCCCCCTCGCCGCGCCCGCGCATCCCGAACGCGAACGCGTAGGCGGTCTTGTCCTGCCGCTTGGCCCACACCGCGACCGCGGCCCGGCCGTCGACGTGGTCGAAGCGCACCCCGATGGACTCGGCCGGGATCTCGACCGCGACCCGGGGCCGGGTGCCGTCGCCGCGCGGCTCACCCAGCTCGGTGGCGTCGACGTGACCGTGTCCGTGCTGCACGCGGTGGCGCCAGCCGATCCCGGCCTTGTTCAGCAGCGTGGTCACGCCGCGGGGCAGGGTCATCGGCGCGGTCACTGTGTCAGCCGTTCGCGGTAGGCGACCGCGCGGATGCGGGCGCGCTCGAGGGTCTCGGGGCGCACGCCCAAGTACTCGGCGATGGCGTCCCAGCGGGCCGGCATCGTGGCGTAGCCCTCGGCGGCCAGGAGCTCGGCGTACATCCGCTCGGCGCGCTCGACGAGTTCGAGGGTGCGCAACGCGTCCGCGCGCAGCGGCAGGTCGGCCAGCGGGCTGCGCGAGCGCGGACGGGTCGGAGCGCTCACCGGACGTCGCCCATCAGGTGCTGCTGGGCCTGCACGCGCCGGACGTGCCCGAGCCACGAGTGGTACGCCACGGTGTCGGCCTGGAAGGTCCAGCGGCCTCGGCTGCCGCACGAGCAGGCGTAGCGCCAGCGCTGCAGGGACATCCCCTGCCGCTCGACCTCGTCGGACATGCACTCGAACTGGTGCCCGTGCAGCTCGACCGGTGCGCCGGTCGCATGCTTCGGGCAGGCGCAGGGGGTCATTTCCCGCCCCCGTTCGGCACGACGAGGTCGCGCACGTCCTCGATCCGGAACTGAGCCCGTCGCATGCCGCGGATCTTGTAGCGCTTGAGGTGCCCCTGGCGCACCAGCCGGTCGATCGTGCGCACGTGCACGTCCAGCATCGCCGCTGCCTCCTCCCGGCTCAGCCACTTCTCGGTCTCGACCATGAACGTCCCTTCGTCGTCGGTGGAGACCAGAGTAGACCATTAGGCACCGCAGTGGTATCGTAGAGACCGCTGAGCGCAGTCGCAGACTGCAGAGCACACACAGGCGAAGATCAAGGAGAAGGCATGTCCCTGGAGAATGCGTCCGGCGGGTTCACCGACCTGGACGAGCTGGCCCGCGACAACACCCTCGTGGTGGTCCGGATCAAGGAGATCCACGGCGAGGAGGTCTCCCCGGAGGGCTACAAGTCCTACCCGGTGACCGGCGACCTGCTGCTGTGCTCGGGCCCGCGCTCGGGTGAGGTCATCCGCGGGATGAAGATCAAGAAGGGCGGGGTGACCAACACCCTGCGCCGCAGCTCGGTCGGCAAGGACGTGGCCGGCGCGATCGTGGTCAAGAAGATCGAGAAGCGCAAGGACCCGTTCGCGGCCATGGACCCCTGCAACGAGACCCAGCTCGACACGGTCAAGCAGGTCTACCGCGGGGGCGCCGGGTTCGACGACAACTCGGGCCTGAGCAACGCCGCTGCCGCGGCTCCGGCCGGGTCCGCCCCGGCGGGCGACACCCAGCCGCCGTTCTGATCTTGCTCGACCGCTGAGCGTCCGGTCCGGGTGCACGTCGTGGCCCGGGTCGGGCGCTGAGCGATCGAGAGGATGAAGACGTGGACGAGACCTACGAACTCGACGCCGACGAACGGCGTCTGCAGCAGATCGAGCGCGTGCGCGCCACGCTCGCGCCGGTGCCGAAGCTGCACTACCCCGCCCCCTGGCGCGTGGCCGAGACCAAGGACAGCGGCCACGTCGTGGTCGTGTGCGCGGACGGTTCGTACACGGCCCAGTGCCCGAACCGTGAGACGGCCGAGGCCGTAGTGCTGGCCGTGAACACGTTCGCGGGGGTGGAGACGAAGTGAGCTTGGAGAATGCAGAGGGCCCGCGCAGCGGGCCGGGCCCGTGGTTCGTGGCCGGGTACGACGGGGACTGCTCGCGCTGCGGCGACCCGTTCACCGAAGGCGACACCATCCGCGCCGACGGCGCGGGCGACTGGGAGTGCTCCACCTGCGAGGAAGAGCTGCACCCCGACCCGCGCGACGAGTGGGCAGCGATGGAGAACGACGCCATGCGCCACGGGGGGATCTTGTGACCACGCTGGAGAACGCCGCCGCCGCCCCGGCGAACCCGCAGCACCGGCGCGCCGGGGACATCCCGGAGACGATCCAGCGCGACCAGTGGGGCCGCCCGAAGATCATCCGGCCCGGCGACGAGGGGAAGGATGCGGCGCTGCCCAAGTCCTACACCCGCGCGTCCACCCTGGGCGGGGTGCTCGAGGACCAGACCAACCTGGGCGAGTGGAAGAAGCGGGTGGTCGCCTACGGCATGGCCCGCCGCCGCGACCTGCAGTTGGCCGCCGCCGCCGTGTCGTCCTGGGACGGGCCCGAGGACAAGAAGCGGCTCGCCGAGATCGCCGAGCAGGCGATGGCGTCGGCGGAGGCGGGCGCGGCCGCCACCATCGGCACCGCGCTGCACGCACTGGCCGACCGCCTGGACATGGGCCAGGAGATCCCCGACGTCGGCGAGGACCGCTACGCCCTGGACGCCTACATGCAGGTGCGCTCCAAGTTCACGGTGCACGCGATCGAGATCTTCACCGTGTGCGACGAGCTGGAGGTGGCCGGCACCGCGGACCGGGTGCTGTCCCCGCTGGGCATCATGACCGCCCCGGACGGTACGAAGATCACGCCCGAGGACCGACTGATCGACGACCTCAAGACCTCCTCGACGGCCGCCTACTTCGGGATCAAGTTCGCCGTGCAGTTGGCCGTCTACGCCCGTGGCACGCCCTACTCCCCCGAGACCGGGCGCACCGAGTGGCCCGACGGCATCGCCCCGCGCACCGACTGGGGCCTGATCATGCACGTGCCCTCGGGCGGCTCGTCGGCCCAGCTGCACTGGGTCGACCTCACCCTCGGCTGGGAGCTCGCACAGCTGGCGGTGCAGGTGCGCGAGTGGCGTCGGCGCAAGGGCCTGGTCGTGCCGGCCGAGCTGCCGCACCCCTCGTTCGCCGAGCACGGTGTCGGCGGCGAGCAGGTGGGTCTGATCAAGCTGATCGAGCAGGAACCCGCAGGCGCAGACCTGCGTGAGCGACTGGTGGCGCTGTGGAGTCGGCACGCCGCGGTCTGGACGGACCAGCACAGCGCGGCCGTGAAGGCCCGCTTGGCGGGTGCGTGATGATGGCATCAGTGTCCGGTGCGGTGTACAGTGAGAGCATGAGCGAAGTAGCCACCACTGCAGCCGATGTCCTTCGTCAACTCTCCCCGGCCCAGCGCCGGATCATGGCCCGCGTCGAGCGCCAGCGCGTCGGCGATCCCGCGGTGCGCGTCCCCCGTCCGACCCGAGAGGCGCTGTTGCGCCTGGGCCTGATGGAGTCCAGCGAGCGCGGAGGGCACTACACCACCGAGCTCGGTGACGCCGTTGCTCGCCTCGCCGCCGAGCAGGAGCGGGCGTGAGCGACCCGCTGTTGGTCACCACCCTGGACGCCAAGGCCGCGTCCCGGGTGGTGGTCGCCCACCACTATCTGCACCGGCGTCCGCCGATCTCGCACGCGTTCGGCGTGTACCGGCACGGCGAGCTGCTCGGCGTGGTCACCTACGGCGTCCCCGCGTCCCGGCACCTGCAGAAATCCGCCTGCCCGTCCGCCCCCGACGACGTACTCGAGCTGAACCGGCTCTGGCTCGACGACGTGCTCCCCGCCAACTCCGAGTCTTGGTTCGTCTCCCGGACGCTGCGCATGCTCCCTCCGCGGATCGTGGTGTCCTACGCCGATCCGCTGCACGGCCACTACGGCTACATCTACCGCGCGCTGAACTTCCGGTATGCGGGCTGGACGGACATGGAGCGCAAGACCCCGCGCTTCGACTACCTGCCTGCCGACCCGGCCACGCACACCCGCGACGCGTTCCGCAACGGCTACGTGGCCAAGCGCCGCCGGGTGGCCAAGGTGAAGTACTGGATCACGACCGGCACCCCGGCGCAGCGCCGTGCGCTCGCCGCCCGCTGCGGCTGGCCGTCGTTGGACTGGCGCACGCTCCCTCCGCCAGTGCCGGAGAGCGCGCGCGAGGAGTCGGCGTGACGCGCGCGCTCCGCCCCTACCAGGCCGAGGCCGTGGAGTCGGTCTACGCGCAGTGGCGCGACCTCGACCGCACCGCGGTCGTGCTCCCGACCGGGACCGGCAAGACGGACGTCGTGGCGGCGATCGCCGTGCGGGAGGTGGCAGCCGGACGACGAGTGCTCGCACTGGCGCACCGTGACGAGCTGCTCGACCAGATCACCGAGCGGATCCGGATGCACGATCCCCTGGTTCCGATCGGACGAGTTCAGGCGAAGACCAACCAGACCCGGCGCCCGATCACAGTGGCGTCCACCCCGACGCTGTGGGGCGAGAAGCGTCGCGGGCGGCTCGCGCCGCCGGACGTCGTCCTGTTCGACGAAGTGCATCACGCCCCGTCTCCCAAGAGCGTGGAGATGCTGCGCTGGACCGGGGTCTACGACGGGCGCGCCAAGCTGTGCGGGTTCACCGCCACCCCGGTGCGCGGCGACAAGCGCGGCATGGGCGACGTGCTGCAGGACGTCGCGTTCAAGCGCGACATCGGCTGGGCAGTGGACTCGGGCTACCTGGTGCGCCCGCGCGGCAAGGTCGTGGTCGCCGACCACATGGACCTGAACAAGGCGAAGGTCCGCGCCGGCGACTACACCGACGCCGAGCTCGGCGACATGGTCGAGCAGGACGTCGACCAGATCGTGGCGGCCTGGCTCGAGCACGCCCGCGAGCGGCTCACCGTCGCCTTCACGCCCAACGTCGCGTCCGCGCACGCGCTCACCGAGGCGTTCCTGGCCGCCGGGGTCGCCGCCGAGACGGTCATCGGCACCACCCCGCGCACCGAGCGCAAGCTGATCTACAAGCGGCTCGCGGTCGGCGAGACCCGCGTGCTGGTGTCGGTCATGGTGACCACCGAGGGCTGGGACTGCCCGCCGGTGTCCTGCGTGCTGCAGTGCCGCCCGACCCGGCTGCCGGGCCTCTACACCCAGATGGTCGGCCGGGTGCTGCGCCCGAGCGCGGAGACCGGCAAGACCGACGCGCTGGTGCTCGACGTGGTCGGCGCCAGCCGCGGGCAGAAGCTGGTCACCCTGGTCGACCTGTCGGTGACCCAGGACTACGACGCCTCGGCGATCGACGACCTGCCGTGCGAGCGCTGCGGGGCGTGGCCGAGCAAGGCGGCCGCGCTGCGCCAGGGCGAGCCGGACGCGCCGGTCTGCGAGTGCAACGAGGGCGCGGCGAAGACGCCTCGCCGCCGCCTGGAGGGCCCGGCCAGCTACGAGGATCTCGACCTGCTGATGAGCGCCTCGCCGTTCGTGTGGCAGCAGACCTACGCCGGGACGCCGTTCCTGCCCGCCGGCGAGCGCCGGATGGCGGTGCTGTGGCTCGACCGCAAGGCCGACCTCTACATCGTCGGACACTGCGCGATGAAGGGGCTGGCGCCCGACGGGCAGCGCCTGGCCGCCGGGCTGAGCCTGGACGAGGCGCGCAAGGTCGCCGAGGAGTGGGCGCTGGCGCACGCCGCGGGCCAGCTCAACACGAGCTCGCGCAAGGCGGGCTGGCGCAAGGGCGGCGGCGGGCCGACGTTCGACCAGCTCAAGTGGGCGCGGGAGCTGCGGATCGCGGGCGCCGAGAACATGACCAAGGCGGAGCTCTCCGACGCGATCAGCGTCGGGCGGGCCAGCCGGATGATCGATCCGAGATAGGAGAGAGGACATGACCGACGCCGACCTGGTCTGGGTGGGTCCACCCCCCGAGTTCTGCAGCATGGGTAACTGCATCGAGGTGGCCGCCATCGGCGGCGACTGGTTCCGGGTGCGCTCCAACAACCTGCGCACCGCCGTGATCGCCGTCAGCGGGGCGGAGCTGCGTTCGTTCTGCGCCGCGGTCAAGGCCGGCGCGTTCGACGAGGTGATGCGCGCGTGAGCGTGCGGACCCCGTCGCAGCGGGCGCGCTGGTCGCGCAACAAGGGCGCGATCGCCGAGCGCGATCTGGTCAAGTACCTGCGCACGACCGGGTTCGGCGGGGCGGAGCGTGCGGTGCGCACCGGCTACCGCACGGCCGACCGGGTGGCCGCCGACCCGGGCGACATCACCGGCACGCCGGGGATCGTCTGGTCGGTCAAGGACAGTGCCACCGAGCAGCTCACGAAGTGGCTCGCCGAGCTGGATGCGATGGAGGGCGACGACGTCGTGCGCCTGCTCGTGCACAAGCGCGTCGGCAAGGCCGACCCGGGCCGATGGTGGTGCTGGCTGCGGCTGCAGACCCTGCTCGCTCTCGACGGCCACGAGCGGATGTCGATCCCGTACGAGGCTCCCGTCCGCATGGAGCTCGGCCACGTCGTGCCGCTGCTGCACGCCGCCGGCTACGGCGACCCAGTACCCTGACTCCCGCCGGGCAACGGCCGCCCTCCCGATGAGGGCGACAACGACGAGACCCCCGACCATCTGGTCGGGGGTCTCGTTCGTGACGTGGAGTGGCGGGGCCAGACTACCGCGGGGCCTTCACGCAGATCCCGCGGGCATCGGTGGTGCAGGCGAAGTACTCGGCCCCGCAGTGCGGGCACCGCGGTGGCTCGCTCATGACGATCGCCGACCGGCGATCAGCAGGGCGGACACGAGCAGGCAGCCGTGGTGCAGCGCCTGGTCCGCCAGGTATATCCCGTGCAGCGGCGTGGTCATGTCCGCGAATCCGGGGGACCGGGTCGCCTCCAGCGCTTTGCGTACCGGCCAGCGTCGGTCGAGGAATGCGTGCGTCACGGCCGAGAACGCCCCGCCGAGCAGGACGCGTCGCCAGGACAGTCGCTCTCTGGTCACCGCGGCCACGCTCGCGAGTGCGAGCGCCTGGGTCACCTGGTAGCCGCCGACGTGGCCGGCCATCGCGCCCCAGTCGGACACCTTCGCCGCGGCCTGGTGGTCGGTCTGTACGAGGTGGTCCGCGACGTTGTGCGCGACCAGCAACGTCGGCAGGACAACGGCGAATCTCCGCGCGGCGCTCACGGCAGCTCCACCTCCTCCGGCTCCGGCGGGGCCGTGCTCGGCCGCGACGACGGGCCGCGGGTCCAGCCCGGGGTGATGCCGGGCGGCGGCCCGCCGGTGGTGACGCTGGCGCGGCGCTGCTCGAGCTCGGCCCGCAGCTCCAGCACCTCGGCGACGAACGTCACGCCGTCGCCGTGCAGCGGGCACTCCTGCTGCGGCCCGTCGGTGGTCGCCGGGTTGGGGTCGCACGGGCACAGCGGCTCCAGCGCCTTGTACAGCTGCTGGAGCTCGCGCTCGGTGTACTGGGCCCGCACCCCGAGGGCCGCCATCGGCCGCAGCTCGTCGACACGCGCCTGCAGTGCCTCCACCTCGCGGGCGAGGATGCTGCCCGCGTGCAGGGCCAGCGCACGGCGCACGGAATCGGGTGCCTGTCGCTCACTCACCACGTCGACCCCCAGAACTCCGCATCCGGCCCGCCGCGATGGCCCGGACCTCGGAGATGCGCACGACGGTGGCGCCGCCGTTCTCGGCCTCGTTCAGCGCCCGGTTCAGCTCGCGCAACCGGCGCGCGGCCGAGTTCTCCTCGTCGGCCGCGGTGCGGATCGTCTCCGCGATCGTGGCGCTCACGGCTGGCCCACCGAGATGTCGATGTCCGGCACGATGTTCTGCGGCTTGAACACGATCTTGGTGTGGTAGCGGCTGGCGGGCACCCCGTCCAGCTGCGTCGACGCCCACGCGGTGTGTCCGCCGGTCGAGAGGTAGTGCTTCTTGTACTGGCCCAGCGCCTCATCCTCCAGGCAGATCAGCACCAGCACCTCGGGGCGGTTGATGTCGATCGAGCAGCGCCCGGTCGCCTCCCAGAGCGTCTCGCCGTTCCAGGTGTTGGTCACCACGATCTTGCGCACGACCTTGAACTGGTCGGCCTCGGTCGAGAGGTTCTCCGACACCTTCTGCGCGTCGGTCGCGCAGCCGGACGCCAGCAGCGCGGCACCCAGCAGCAGACCGATGATGATCTTCTTCACTTCGGGTCCTCTCGGTTGTCCTTCTCGGGGGCGTGGACGAGCGTCACCGGGCCGTAGGTGAGCAGCAGCTGTGCCCAGGACAGTGCGACGCCGCCCGGCTGGGGGCACAGCACGCTCGGGGTGCCGGCGCTGTGCCAGTTCCGCCCGGCGCGCTGCCAGGCCAGGCCGCTCCTGGACAGCACCACCGACAGCACGGGCGGCTCCGCCGGAACGCTGACGTCGTACTGGATCGCCTGCCTGGTCTTGATGATCACTTCTCCTCCACGCGCTCGTAGGTGGCGGCGAAGATGCCGGGCTTGCAGGCATAAACCTCGCCCGCCACGCCGCGGATGATCCAGTCACCAGCCGTCGCGACGTGCTTGGCGCGGCCATCATGTCCGTCCTCGAGCGTGTGGATGTCCAGCTCGGTCTCGCCGTTCGGCACGACCCGCACGCCGATCTCGTCGACCCAGTCGAAGAGCTCGTCGATCGCAGCCGCGTTGTCGGGCAGGAACTGCACTGCCTGGATCACGACCGGCTTCTTCCGGAACAGCTTGCTCATGGCGTCCTCTCGTTCAGTGTCCCTAGCACTGGACACCTTACGCGGTGGGTGCTACGGTGTCCAGTACAAGCTACACCGAGCTTGGGACCCCGGGTGCCGTGACCCCCTACCAGCACCCGGGGTCCTCACCAACCGAGAGGACAAGATGGCCGAGAAGCCGATCGACCTGGAGAAGCTCCGCCGGGACGACGAGAACATCAACAAGAGCAAGTCCGACGACGAGCTCATCGAGGCACTGAGGAAGCTGGGCAAGTAGATGAAGCTGTTCTTGGGTGGTCTCGCGCTGGCGCTGTTCCTGCTCGTCGCCACGTCGCCGGGCGAGGCCGCCCAGGAGCAGCCGGTGCCGGTGACCGTGCCGGAGCGCGCCGCCACGCTCGATGAGCTGCCGCGAGCTCCGGCCGTGCCGCTCGAGATCTCAGAGACGACCCCGCCGCCCGGCTGGGTGCACCCCGACGACCGGATGCCCGAGCAGGTACTGGTGGAGCTGCTCGGCGAGGGCTGGGCGGCCGCACGCTGGCAGCTCGTCGGCGTGCTGGTCGCGCTGGCGATCCTGGCGGCGATCGTCGTCGGGTTCGAGAAGAGCCGCTACCGGTAGGAGGTGAACATGGCGAAGGACAACCGCACGCACCAGCAGAAGCTCAACGACAAGCGCGGCGGCCCCACCGGGGTGCGCACGCAGGCCAACCAGGGCCGGCAGCAGGACGCGAAGCACCTGGGCCCGGCGAAGAAGTAGGGAGGCGACGTTGGACGAGAGGATGAGCGAATTGGGCAGGGACCACCGGGGGCCGGAGACCGGCAACGCCGCGCGGCGCGCGGCCGAACAGTGGCGCCGGATCGCCAAGGCGCAGCAGCGCTCCGGCGTGGTCGTCGTCAAGACGGCGAAGAAGTAGCGCGACAGGGCCCCTCGTTCGTCGGGGGCGAGGGGCCTTGCGCGCTCTCAGTGTCCGGCGTACGATACAGAGGACAGCAACGGAAGAGCAGAGAGGACATCGACCGATGGAGACCACGAAGCTGAACACGATCGCGTCCGTCAACAGGGCGCTGGATGTCGAGCTGGGCCTGACCGGTGCCGAGCACCGCGCGCTCAAGCCTGCGCAGCGCCGCCAGCGCGCCGCGCGACTGGCCGACCTGCACGAGATCCGCGTCGGGCTGTTCCGCGCCAAGCTCGCCAACCTGCATTGCATCGTGGTCTCGGCCGAGATCGAGGACATCGCCACCGCGATCGCCCGCGCGATCGACGCCGACCTGGACTCGGTGAAGTTCTGGCGCACCCAGGCCGGTGCGCGATGAGGCTCCTGGAGCGCCGGTTGACGGCGGCGCGGATCGTGCGGCACTTCACCGCGACGCTGCCGTCCCGAGCCTTCCGCCGCGACTGGCTCCTCGGGGAGCCGGTCGTGCGGCTGACGATCGAGCAGGCCGTCGCCCTGGTCGAACAGGGCATCGCGATGGGCGAGAAGATCGGGAGGGGTGCGCGATGAACGAGATCCTGTGCCACTGCGGGGGCGACGAGGGCGGGCACGAGCTCGCCGAGTGCGGCACGAAGCTCACCACCCGGCGCGTCGGCGTCTGGCCGGAGATCCCCCGACTCGGCGAGTACGAGCACGTCAACCTGGCCAAGCTCGACGCTCGCGGCACCTGCCCGGTCTGTCACCGGCCCGGCCTGCGAGTGCGCCGGGTGGAGGTCTACCGCGACTTCGAGGGCGAGCGACGCGCGGGCCGGTACCTGCCGCCGGTGACGAACCCGGCCAAGCCTCGCGGCACCCCGCTGGAGATCCGCCCCGGGATGGCGCCGCACGAGATCAAGGGGGTCGAGTGCGCCGGTTCGGGCCAGGTGCCCGCCGAGACCCGCTACACCCCCGGCCGCGAGCTGGCCGGGTACCTGCAGCTGCTCGCCGAAGAGGAGAAGTCCGCATGAGCCCCGCCGACCGTCGCCCGCCCACTCTGCACCGTGGCCCCGCCTCGGCCCAGGCCCCTCGGCCCCCCGCGGGCGCCCGTGAGATCGCCTTCCTGCTGACCGACCGCCGGGTCGTCACGCTCTACCCCCCGGCCGAGAAGGCCGAGAGGGAACTACAGGAGATGGTCCGCTCGATCGCCGACGGCCGCCCGATCCTGCTCAACGACCCGAGCGGCTCGACGACCGTGCTCAACCCCGCGCACATCGTCTCGGTGGAGCTGCGGTGAACCTGCCGGAGCCGGACGCGCCGCTGTGCGCGTCCGGCAAGCGGCCCTACCGCACCGAGGAGCTCGCCCGCAAGGCGATGCTCGGCGCCCGGGTCTCCCGGCACCGCCAGCACAACGGCTCGATGCCCGGCGACGTCGAGGAGGCCGTACGCCCGTGCAAGGCCTGCTCGTGGTGGCACGTGACCAGCTCGACCCGCCCTCGCCGCCGCGCAGAGATCGCCGCGCGCGGCCGCCGGCAGCCTCGGCGCCGGTGAATCGACTACGGAGGTATGGACATGATCGAACTCATCCTGGCCGGCGCGGTGGCGGTTCTTGTCCCGCTGGCCCCACCGTCGGACGAGGTCTGGGAAATCACCGTCTACGACGACAACCGAGCTCGCGGTGAGGCGGAGTGTCGCCAGCGCGTCATCGAGTACGCCCCCGCGACGTGCAAGGTGCTGCCGGAGTCGGCCAGCTGAACAGTGGTTTCGTTGGTACTACAGGAGGTAGAAGACCATGCCCATCAGCAACGACCCGATCACCCGCCGACTCGCGGGCGAGCGGCCCGCCCGGCCCACGATCGTCACCCTCTGCGGCTCGATGCGGTTCTTCGAGCAGATGCTCCAGGTCGCCGCGGACGAGACCGCGAAGGGGCACATCGTGCTGGCCCCGTTCTCCGTGGTCGCCCCCGAGGACCAGGGCAGCGACTTCAAGGCGATGCTCGACCGGCTGCACTTCCAGAAGATCGACCTCAGCTCGCAGGTCATCGTCGTGACCAACGCCGACGGCTACATCGGATCGTCGACCCGGCGCGAGATGGCCTACGCGCTGAGCACCGGCAAGGCGTTCGAGGTCCGCCCGTTCGACTCCGCGCCGGCGGTCGTCGTGGACGGTCGCCGCATCGTCGGCAACGGGCACGCCCTGCCGGCCGGCGGGTGACCGATAACGCCTCTTACGACAAGTGCACTCAACCTGTTGCGTCAGTGTCCTCCATGCCCTACACTGAGTACATCAGCAACCGAGCGGAGAGGACATCGAGTGATGATCACCCTGGAGCGAGTCACCCCCGACATGTGGACCGATGAGGCCAACACCCACGTGATCGTGCACGAGTGGTGGGAGCACAGCCAGCACGCGCCCGGCTTCTACGTCCGCGACGAGGACGGCGAGCGAGGACCGTTCCGCTCCTTCGCCGAGGCCTTCAACGCTGCCGAGATGCTCTGGGCCCCGGTCGGCGACGTCGAGCTGGGCCCGGCACGTCGGCTGCGGCGCGACGTGGCCGAGGGCCACGCGGACGAGGTCGGGCACTTCCTGCTGGAGTACCTGGCCGAGTACGGCGCCGTGGGGATCGACGTGAAGGACCTGGCCGAGAACGTGCTGACGCTGGAGGAGGGGCCGCGATGAACAACCGAGTGCGTGCGGTGCAGGAGCGGCGCCGGTCGAACGCGGCCGGGCCGCACCGCCCGACCCGCCAGACCCGCGCGGAGATGCTCGCCCGCGCTCGGGCCGAGGACCCGCTGGCGTGGGTCCGGCTGCGGGCGCACATCACCGCCGTCGAAGAGGCCGACCGAGAGGACGAGGAGGAGTGATGGAAGGACAGGAGCAGGAGGAGCCGAGCTGCACGTGTGGGCAGCCCGACGACCAGCACTGTGACAACTGCTGGCGCTGCCCCGGCGACTCGCACGACGAGCGGTGCGGGTGGTGATGCGGCGCGAGCGGCTCGCCGCCTGGGTCTGGGGCAACATCCCGGGCGGCGTGCCGACCCAGCTGTGGATCTGGCGCTGGTGCGAACCGCTGGCGCTCTACTGCGAGGA
>Ga0196958_10000115_pt1 | contig 28722 bp, 32 predicted proteins | sample S1v_10metaG_FD_148654 | JGI IMG/M metagenome (GOLD analysis project Ga0196958, IMG submission 148654) | Soil microbial communities from Anza Borrego desert, Southern California, United States - S1+v_10 | ecosystem: Environmental > Terrestrial > Soil > Desert | place: USA: California | collected... | reverse complement strand
CGGTGATGGTGTCCGAGCGGGATCTCGTCGACGCCTCGACACGCCTGGAGCGGTTGCAGCTCGACGCCGAACGCCGCACGCGTTTGTCGGCGGAGGTCCTGGAAGCGGCGCACGGCTGGCTCAACGCCCAGAACCAGCCGACGCCGGGGGCGAAGGTGCTGGGCTGCGCGCTGGACGAACGAGATCTGCGGTTCGGGCTCGAGCGCTGCTACCGGACGTTGGCGCGCTTGGCCGGAACGGTCGACCAGCGGGTCGAGCTGGTCGACAAGGCCAACGCCATCAGGCCGAGAACCCTCACCTAGCCCCGCAATTCGTCACCTGCTTACGGATCACCGCAAGCAGGTGACGAATTGCTCAGGGGTTGATGTCCCACTCGCGGGCGCGCTCGGCCTTCTCGTGCGCGGCGGCGAGCTTTTGCAGCGCCTCGGGGTCCCCGTGGGTGCTGAAGTGCTCGAACTCGACCCGCACGAACAACGCCCGCGCGCGCACCGCGACAGGACCGTCTTCGGCGCCGAGCCGTCCGTCTGCGCTCACGTAGATCTTCCGGCCGGCGACACCGTCCAGTTTCGTGGCGATGTAAAGGGTCGAACCGACCGGGACCGGCCGGAGGAAATCCGTCTCCAGTTTCCCGGTGACGGCGGGGCGGCGCAGCAGGTTGCCGACGGTCGCGCCGAGCGCCTCGTCGAAGGCGCAGGCCAGCAGACCGCCATGGGCGAGGCCGGGCGCTCCCTGGTGGGCGGAGGTGACGGTGAACTTCGAGTACACCGTCGTTCCTTCGCCCACCGTCGAATGCAGGTGGAGCCCGGCCTCGATCTCGTCCCCGCATCCGAAACACTCACCGTAGTGAATGCCGAGGTGGCTGCCCTGTCGCGGGGCTTCCGGGTGGACGGTCGCCGGTTCGACTTCGACCGGCGGCCACGGCTGCGAGATACGGCTCATGGACAGACGTTAACTCGCCGGTAGCTCGGACGGATCGCCGGGAGTGACCGTTTCCGGCTTCCGGCGCCGCACGATCCGCGAACTCACGATGCGACGCAGGGACACCCCGGCCGTTTCCGGCAGCAGCAGGATCGGGATGGCGGCGATCGCCGCCGCGCACATCAGGTAGTAAGCGGGCCACAGATTGTCCCCGGTCGAGTTCACCAGGCTGCCGATGACGTACGACGCCGTGCCGCCGAACGCCGCGGTCGAAACGCTGTATCCGATGGAGAAACCACCGAAGCGCTCCTGCGTCGGGAACATCGCCGGCAGCGTCGCCGCCAGCACGGCGAGGATCAGCACCAGCGGCACCGCGATCATCACCAGGCCGAGCATGAGCTGCCAGGCGTTCTGGTCGTCCGCGGCCGCGCCCATCAGGGAGAACGCCGGGATCGGCAGCACCAGGAAGCTCGCACAACTCGCGATCAGGATCGGTTTTCGCCCGATGCGGTCGGACAGGATGCCGATCGGCACGATCAGGATCAGCATCAACGCGATGGTCGCCAGGATGATCAGCAACGGCACGTGCCCGCTGAAGCCGACCACGTCCTTGAGGTAGGTCTCCAGATACGTGATCACGATGTAGTCGGCGACGTTCAGCATCACCACGATGCCGATCAGGTGCAGGATCGACGTCCAGTGCTTCTTGAGCAGCGACTTCAGCGGCGACTTCTCGACCTGGTTCTTCTTCTCGATCTCCTGGAACAGGGGAGTGTCCTCCAGCTTGTTCCGCAGGTAGAGACCGACGATGCCGAGCGGGCCGGCGATGAGGAACGGCAGGCGCCAGCCCCAGTCCCGCATGGCTTCGTCGCCGAGGACGACGGTGAAGACGGTGACGAACCCCGCGCCCATCGCGAAGCCGACGAGTGTGCCGAACTCGAGCCAGCTGCCCCAGAACCCCCGGCGCCGGGCAGGCGCGTACTCCGCGATGAACGTCGCCGCGCCGCCGTACTCACCGCCCGCCGAGAAGCCCTGAATGGTGCGCAACAGGATCAGCAGGACGGCCGCGGCCGGGCCGATCGTCGCGTAGGACGGCAACAGGCCGATGATGAACGTCGACCCGGACATCAGGATGATCGTCAGCGCGAGCACCTTCTGGCGCCCGATCTTGTCCCCCAGGGGGCCGAACACGAGGCTGCCGAACGGCCGCACGACGAAGGTGAGCGCGAGGACAGCGAAGGTCGCCAGCGCGCCTTCGGAAGTGCTCGAAGCGTTGAAGAAGACCTGCCCCAGGATGGCGGGCATGAAGCCGAAGACACCGAAGTCGTACCACTCGATGCAGTTACCCATCGCCGCTCCGGCGACGGCTTTTCTGATCTGCTCGGGTGGGGCCTCCGCCGGTTCCCCTTTTTCCTGATGTGACGCGCTCAGCGCCTCTTCGGCCATGGGTTTGACCTCCCGACCCACCCGTTCACTTACCCATCGTCGAGGGTTTGTTCCCCCGACCGTAGGTGGTCAAACGTGCGGCTTCAGCGCTTTGTATCGGTCGTGCGAAGGGCGTTCCTCCAGAACGGTGACGAACGAGCAGGTGAATCCGAGGTCGGAGAATTTCCGATTACTTTGAGTCACCGCTCCGGATCGGACGTTCCGAGCAGTCCGTCAGTGAGTAGTGACCGCGGTCGGGGGTTCGCTCGCTTGCTTCGTCGGGGAGGGTGCGCGAGGGGGAACGGCCGTCGTCGTGCGGCCGGACTGAGGAGCCCTGGGTGTCGTGCGCGTCTGCTCGGGCTTCGAGAGCGTCTCCGATACGGGCGGGTTTTCGGGAGAGACCTCCGGCCGGGGAGTCAGCGCGGAAGGCGCCGGCGAGACCGGCACCGGGGCGATGGTCGACAAACCGGGACCCGCGGGTCGCACCGGCGCGGATCCCTCGCCGCCGCGGCCACCGACGGCGATCGCGCCGAACACGATCACCGCGACCGTCGCGAGCGAACTGCCCGCCACGGCCAGCCGTTTGCGTCGGCGCCGGATCCGGCCACCCTGCTCGATGATGTCCGCCGCCCGGATGCCCAGCGGGGGACCGCTCGCCCCGTGCGAAAGCACGCCCTTGATGTCCTCGTCCATCTCCTCACCTCCCATCGTCGTGCGCTCCACTCAGGGCCAGTTCGCTGAAATGCGGCCCGAGCCGCTTGCGCAGGGTCGCCAGCCCCCGCGCGCTCTGACTCTTCACGTTCCCGGTGCCGCAGCCCAGCGCCGCGGCCGTCTCCTCGACGCTGAGATCTTCGAAATAACGCAGTACGAGTACGGCCCGCTGCTTCGGGGCGATGCCGGACAGGGCATGCCTGACCAGCATCTCCTGTTCCGTGCCGCGTGCCTCGCCCGCGACTTCGGGAAGGACGTCGGTGAGTTTCTCCCGTTTGCGCCAGACCCGCCGGTGCTCGGAGAGGAACGTCCGCAGCACGATCTTGCGCGCGTAGCCGTCGAGCGCGTCGTGCCGGGAGAGCCTCGGCCAAGCCAGGTACAGCTTCAGCAGCGCGGCCTGGGTGATGTCCTCGGCCTGGTGCCAGTCCCCGCACAGGAGGTACGCGGTGGCACGCAGGCTGTGCGCGCGCTCGTCGAAGTACCGGGCGAACTCGCCGTCCCACGGCGAGCCCGTCCCGGTCTTCGACGAGCGGCTCGACGACACCTAGTCACCGGCTCCTTCGACGACGGCGGGGAGGTTCAGGTCACCGGTCGGCCCGGCGGGGACGGCCTTGGGCACGCGGTGTTCGCCCGGCTTCACGACGGTGCCGTTGGCCTTCGTCGGGGCCGCCTCCGGACCCGACGGGGCGGTGGTGGCCCGGGTCGGCTCGGCCGGTGCCACGGTGGGCGCCTTGGCCGGCGGCTGAGAGGTCGTCGGCGACGGGGCGCTCTGATCGGCCGACGCCAGCGACGTGGTCGCGAAGGCGGCGCCGCCCGCCAGCAGCAGCGCGCCGAGAGAAAGAGCGATACGAGTACGCAAGAGAGTCTCCTCGATCCGGGCGCCGCTCATTGGCCGCGGCGCCTTACGTCGTTAGACATGCGTCGCGCCCGCCGTAGGGTTGCATCGAGTTTCCGAAGGTTTCGCGTCGGTTCAGCGCACGGCGACCGACACGAACGGCCGGAGACCGCGAAGGTCTCCGGCCGCCCGGTTCCAGGGAAGTACTTCAGCTCGCGAGCGCGGAGAGCTTGGACCACTCTTCCCAGGAGTAGGTCCAGTCGCTGTAATCGCGCGCCCGGTTGATCTTCACCGTGCTGCCCTCGATCTCGACGGGGTCCCCGACCAGGGCGCCGTCCATGTACGCCTTGGCGTTCGCCGGCGCCAGGTTCACGCAGCCGTGCGAGATGTTCTTCTTGCCCTGCGCCCAGATCGACGGGGCGTAGCCGTGGATGAATTCGCCGTTGGTGGAGAAGCGCACCGCGGACGGCACGACGATGTTCTCGTAGTCGTAGCGCTCGTTGGTCATCGAGTACGTGTCGTGCTTGGACATCACCACGTGCGTGCCGCTCGGCGTGACGCGACCCTGGTCGGCGTCGAGACCGTAGCTGGCCGGGTAGTCCGCGATCTGCCGGCCGTCACGGACCACCACGAGCCGATGGGTCTGGGTGTTGCCCTTGACGATCTGCGAACGGCCGATCGTGAAGCTCGCCGAGCGGTCTTCCTTGCCGTACACGCCTTCGCCGATCTTGACGCCGTAGATCTTGGCGTTGAACTTCACCGTCGTGCCGGGCTGCCAGTAGGCCTTCGGCCGCCAGTGCACCGAGGTGTCGTCGTGGACCCATGCCCAGGACCCCTCGGTCTTCGGCGTGGTCTCGACCGAGAGCGCCTTCTCGACCGAGGCCTTGTCGGTGACCTTGCTCGGGAACGTCAGCGTGATGGGCATGGCGACGCCGTAGGTCTGCCCGTCGAAGACGTTGATGTTCGCGCCCACCTGCTTGCGCGGTTTGACGGTGGTGAACGCACCGCCGACTTCGACGGGCTTGCCGTCGGTGCCGGTGGCCTTGCCGGACCACGTGTACGCCTTGCCGTAGCCGAGCTGTTCGGTGGTGGACCAGCTCTTCTTGTCCTCGGACGGCTGGCCCGCGACCTGCTTGCCTTCGGGATTGGTCAGGACGACCTGGTCGAGGGTCCCGTCGGCGACGCTGACCTTGATGGGCTGACCCGGCGCGACGTCCTGCGCGCCCGCGGCGGGTTCGTAGGTGAGTTTGGCCGGCGCGGGCGTCTTCCCGCCGGTGTCGCTGCTGACCGGCCCGCCGCCGTCCGGCCCGCTGGCCGAAACGGTCGGCTCGCTGCTGCACGCCCCCAGCGTCAGAACGGCCACCAACCCCAGTGCCGCGAACGCCGCCCGGCGGCGCGCGGTTTCCGTGAACCTCAAAGCTTCCCCTTTGCTCCCCTGTACACCGACATGACGTCCGGACCGCCCCATAAGTTGATCCGATCGAGAGTGATGCGAGTCACATTCGGGTGAATCGGCCTTCACGATCGGGGCATGAGCGACTTCGGTCCGTGTCCGGCGAAGACCGGAGGTCGGCGCGCGGCGACAGGGTAGTGAGGGGGTCCGACAGAAGTCGGTTCCGTATACGACGTTCCGGTGACCTTGGTACTCGGGGGTGCTCGGAGTCCGATCACGGGCTTCAAATATGGCCAGATCCCGGTACTCTGCCATCAGGCCGTCGTTTTGCGTGTTCGTGGCTTCACACTCGCGGAACTTCTGACGCGAGCCATGAGCCGGTGACGCGCTTATCGCTCGACTCGTTGGAACCGCCCGGGACGGTCTGGGTGTCGCTTCGGAGGCACTCGAAGCGGATGTGCAACGAGGAGTAAAGCGGTGGCGCAAGGCACTGTGAAGTGGTTCAACGCGGAGAAGGGCTTCGGCTTCATCGCGCAGGATGGCGGCGAGGGCGACGTCTTCGTTCACTACTCGGAGATCGAGGGTCGCGGTTTCCGCACGCTCGAGGAGAACCAGCGAGTGGAGTTCGAGGTCGGTCAGGGTCAGAAGGGCCCGCAGGCCCAGAAGGTCCGCGCGATCTGAGTCCGCCCTTCAGGCGTTGCTCAGACTGATCAGAAAAGCCCCCGGCGAAACGCCGGGGGCTTTTCTCTTGCCTTGAAGACTGCTTCTGGTGTGCTGTTCCGTTCCGAGGCGACGGGCTCAGCGGGGGACGGGCTGCTCCCACGCGTTGGCGTCGAAGCGGAATTGGTCGGTGTGGGCTTCCTCGTGGCGGCGCTGCTGGGCCGAGTTGGCCTGCGACTCCCACGAGAGGCGCTCGAGGATCCATTCCTGCGCCAGCGCCTGCGGCGAAAGGTTGCGCTCGGCGGCGGCGTCCTTGAGCTGTTCGCAGGCGATGAGGTTCATCCGCAGTTGGAACACCTGCGCTTCACCGAAACGCTTGCCGGTGCCGGTGCTCTCCGGGTCGTTCTCCGGCGCGAGGGCACGAAGGTAGCTGGTGAGCTCCGTGTCTTCCACGACCGCTTCCGCCTCCTTGGTGGCGGAGTTGCGATGACGACCCGGGTTGACCGGCTTCAAGTTCGTGCGGCTGCCGCTACGACGGCTCAGGGAAGGAAGGGGCACCGGGCCACGATAACGGTTCGGTCTCGACAAACCAACCACAGTGAGCCACGACACACTCAAATCTTTCCCCGAACGGACCAACCGCAAGAAGAAACCGATTTCCCTTGATCACTGAACGCAACCGCGATGCCTGATGGAACCCTTCGCGCGAGCGACACCGGGTCGCCCGGCCGTCACCGGTGCGGGGCACCCAACCGCCACCGAACGGACCCTGGGGGTTTGGGGGTGACCCCCCAGAACACGGAGCGACCCCCGCGCCAGGGGGAGGAACGCGGGGGTCGGAGGGGATCTCCACAGGCGCTGACCGGGGGTGGGTCAGCAAATCGATTGTCGCACGGTTTCCTGAGAAGGGCGAGTGGGCGCGGGCAGAATTCCGGTCGGCGCGCCACCTGAGGTTCGCCTGTGGTTCATGTGGCGCTGGGGTGCGCGTGATCGCTCTGCGTTGTGCGGAGCGTGGCGGCAGGTTCACTCTCCGGGGGGCTGTGTGTCGCGGCCGGCGCTGGCTAGCCTCGCGGCCAAGCTGTTCGTTGGCCGTCTGGAGGAACCATGGGTGGGTCTGTGGAAGTTCGACAGTTCCTCCTTCGGTACGAAGGTGCCGATGGGGGAAGCTCTACGACGTTGGCCGGTGGCCTGCCGGCGCAGCGCACGGGTCAGGGGGATGCCCAGCGGGTGTCCGACGACCAGGTGCGGCGTGCCCGGCTGGCCGTGGCCAATGGGGCGCTGGGTGTCGATGACTGTGTCCAGTTGCTGGACATGCTGGGGTTGACGCTGGATGAGGACGGGCAGGCGCCCGTTCAGCGCTGAGGTCGTTCGTGAGGGCCCGGTCGGGTGGTGCGTGCACCACGCGGCCGGGCTTTCGTTCGTCTTGGCGAACTTCCCGTCAGTTGTGTAACACTGTTACCAATCAACTGACGGGAAGGTGTGGCGACATGGCCGATGAAGCGGCGATCGCGGTGGCCCGGGAGATCCGGGGCGTGGTGCAGGTGCTGGGCGGGAAATTCATGACCTCTTCGGAGCTCGCCGAAGTCGAGGCCGAAGTGGGGCTGCCGCCTCGGACGCTGTACCTGCGCGGGCGTTCGGCGGTGCTGGGCGACCCGCCGCCGAAGGTCGTCGCGGAGCTGTTCGGCATCTTCCCGTCCTGGCTCTTCGAGTTCGCCCTGCCGCCCGCGATGGCGGCCCTCGACGCGGTCTCCGCGGTCCGTGCCTACTCGCGGTCATCGGCGCACTGGGCACGCGTCAGTCTTTCGGGGGCCGACGACCCTGGCCGCTTGGCCGATCTGCTGTTCCGTCTCGTGGACGACGCGGACGCGAGCGGTCTCGCGTTGTTCGCCGGCTGGCAACTCGCCGAACGCCCCGAAGCCGCTGTCGAGCGGCTGGCGTTCGCGCTCATGGTGTTCCGGGAGTTCCGCGGCGGTGTCCACTTCGCCGCCCTTCGCGCCGTCGGCCTGACAGTGCCCCAGGCCGTCGTCGCGGATCCGGAAGGCGGACGGGACCGCCTCCTGCGCACCGCGTGGTCCGAGGAGGCCGCGGACGCGCTGATCGCCGCGGCGGAGGCCAAGAGCGATCTACGGCAACGGTGGCGGCATGCGGAGGACCTGACCGACCAGCGCGTGGCCGAACTCCTCGCCGTCACTCTCGCGGATGACGAGCGAGACGAGCTCCGCCGACGTCTTGGCGCCCTGCGGGACGCTTCGGCCCTGATATCCTGAACTCGTCGTGTTCTCGCAGGTCCCAGCCCTGCGAACGACTAAGGGACCCCCTGTGCGGAAGCCGAAACGGGGGTGTCCTATAGTTATGTTCGCTCCCGGGGACACCGGGAAGCGCGGGTCGGTCGGTTCGCCGAAACCGAACCGGGCTCCCATCGTCCAGCGGCCTAGGACTCCGCCCTTTCAAGGCGGCAACGCGGGTTCGAATCCCGTTGGGAGTACGCAGTACGGTTACAAAGCAGTATGCAAGGCCCTGTGGCGCAGTTGGTTAGCGCGTCGCCCTGTCACGGCGAAGGTCGCGGGTTCGAGTCCCGTCAGGGTCGCAAGATCGTTCGGCTCCAGGCCGGCGTTCCCGGCCAGGTAGCTCAGTTGGTACGAGCGTCCGCCTGAAAAGCGGAAGGTCGCCGGTTCGACCCCGGCCCTGGCCACCGCTCGCAGAACCGTCTTGACCCAGGTCAAGGCGGTTTTTTCATGCCTGGGGTCGATCTTGAGTCTGTCCACTGTCGACCGTGGTCGACCCACTTCGGCCGCCGCTTGTTGCACGTCGCACCGTTCTTCTTAGCTGCGCTTGGTGGCTTCGTCCGCTGCCTGACCTTGATCTCTAGTAAGGTAGAGGTGTCATGATCGAGACATGACACTCGCACCCGAACAGGCCGACGAATGGACTGTCGACGCTCTCGATCTCGACGCGTACCTCGGCCGGATCGGCCGGCACCGCGAGAAGCCCTCCGCCGCCGCGTTGCGTGAGCTGGCGAAGGCGCACATCCGGGCCATCCCATTCGAGAACGTCGACGTCGTTTTGGGGCAGCATAGGGGGATCGCGCTGGAAGACGTGATCGGCAAGCTCGTCCGGCGACAGCGTGGCGGCTACTGCTACGAGCACGGCAGCCTGTTCGCCGCGGCCGCCGAGCAGCTCGGCTACCCCGTGCGCCGCCTGGTCGCGCGGGTGCAGCCGCAGAAGAACGGGCCGTACACGCATATGACGCTCGCGGTCGAGGCGGACGGCGTCCTACATCTGGTCGACGTCGGTTTCGGCGCCGGGATGCTGGTGCCGATGCCACTGGTCGACGGTGCCGTCGTGGATCAGGCCGGCTGGCCGCATCGGCTCGTCGCCGACGGGGACCGGTGGCGCCTGCAGAAACTGGAGGACGACGACTGGACCGACCTGCATGCTTTCACGCTCACCCCGATGCACCGGATCGATTACGAGGTCTACCACCACTACACGTCGACGCATCCGCGATCGCCGTTCACCGGGCAGCTGGTGGTCATGCGCCTGGAGGAAGGGCTCAGCCGCAAACTGGTCGGCGACGAGATCATCGTCGAACGCCCGGACGGGGCCAAGGAGACCACCAAGATCCCGGCCGAGCGGCTCGACGCGACCCTGCGCGAGCTGGACGTCGTTCTCACCGAGGACGAACTCGCGAAACTGCTGACGATCTATCCGGGTTGAGGCTCAGAGTTCGAACTCGGCGCGCTTGTCCTCGGGGACGAGATCTTCGTACTCGCGGTGCTTCGCGATGAACGAGCGCACATACGGGCAGTAGGGCAAGACGGCCCTGCCCTGCGACCGGACGTCGTCGAGCGCCGCGGTCACGAGCCTGCGCGCCAAGCCCTGGCCCGCGAAGTCGTCCGAGATCTCGGTGTGCCGGAACAGGACCGCGTCCGGGCGGGTGCGGGTTTCCAGGAACCCGGCGGGTTTCCCGTCCACGACGATGTCGTAGCGGTCTTCTCCGGCCTTGATCTCGACACTCATTCAACGGCTCCGAAAAGTTCGTCCGGTGGCGCGGGGCGACCCAGGTGGAAGCCCTGCGCCTGGTCACAGCGCAGCTCACGCAGGACCGCGAGCTGCTCTTCGTCTTCGACGCCTTCGGCGACGACGATCAGGTCGACGGCGTGCGCCATCGCGATGATGCTCTTGACGATCGTGGCCGCGTCGCGCGATTCCGCGATGCCGGTGACGAAGGTACGGTCGATCTTGAGCGTGTCCAGCGGGAGCCGTTGCAGCTGCGCGAGCGACGAGTAGCCGGTGCCGAAGTCGTCGATCGCCAGCGAGACACCGAGATCCCGCAACGACGTCAGTACTTCGGCGGCCGCGGCCTGGTCGCGCATCAGCGCGCTCTCGGTGACCTCCAGGGTCAGCGCGTGCGGCGGGAGCCCGGTGGTCTTCAGCGCGTCCTGCACGCCCGCCACCAGATGCGGGTCGTCCAGCTGCCGGGCCGACAGGTTGACCTTGAGGTTCAGGTCGATGCCGAGCTGTTCGCGCCGCCGGGCGATTTCGCGGGTGGTCGTGCGCAGGACGTGTTTGCCGATCAGGTTGATCAGGTCGCTTTCCTCGGCCAGCGGGATGAACTCGGCGGGTGAGATCGTCCCGTGCGCCGGATGTCTCCAGCGCAGCAAGGCTTCCACGGCGACCATCGCACCGGATTCGATGTCCACGACCGGCTGGTACGCCGTCCAGAGTTCCTCGTTCTGCAAGGCGTCGCGCAGATCCTGTTCCATGCGCAGCCGCCGCTGCATTCGCTCGCGCAGTTCGACGTCGAAGAACTCGTAGCGTGCCCGGCCGAGCGTTTTCGCTTGGTACATCGCGACATCCGCGTCTCGCAGCAGGTCTTCGGCGGTCCGGGTGTCGTCGTTGGCGGCGGTGACGATGCCGATGCTGGCGTCGATGTGCAACTGCCTGCCGTTGACGGTGATCGGTTCGGTCAGCGCCTCGCGCAGCTGTTCGGCCAGTGCCTTGATCTCGTGCGGTTCGGTGATCTCCGCGGTGACGACGACGAATTCGTCACCACCGAGCCTGCCGACGAGATCGGTTTCGCCGATTCCCCGGCGCAGCCGTTCACCCGCGATGCGGAGCACCTTGTCGCCGACGGAATGGCCGAGGGAATCGTTGATCACCTTGAACTTGTCGAGGTCGATGAACAGCACCGTGGTCAGCTCGGCGCGGCCCGCACCGGAGAGCGCCTCGGCGAGACTGTCCAGCACCAGCGTCCGGTTCGCGAGTTCGGTGAGCGGGTCGTGCGTCGCCTCGTGGGCGAGCCGCTCACCGATGGCGCGGCGTTCGGTGATGTCCGTGAACGAGGCGACCACCGCCAACGCCGACGGGTCCTCCGGGGTCAGCAGCCGCGAGGTCAGCGAGATCCAGACGTCTTCGCCGTCGGGCCGCCGCAGTCGCAGCACGAGACCGGTCAGCGTGGCCCCGGTGCGCCGGGTCACCACCGACGGCATCCGGGCGGGCGGAAGGCGACCTTGCTCGTCGTACAGTTCCAGCGTCACGCACGGAATGCCGATGAGATCGTCGTGGTCGATGCCGATGATCCGGCACGCCGCGGGGTTGGCCGATTCGACGAGGCCGCCCGGGCCGATCACGACCACGCCTTCATCGAGTGACGCGACCACCGTGCTGTAGTGCTGCTCGGCGCGCCGCCGGGCCGTTTCGTCGGCGCAGACCAGGACGAAGCCGTCGTTCATCTCCGCGGCCGAAATACGGATCGCCAGTGTCGAGCCGTTGCGATGGCGGTGGGTCATCTGCATGACACCGCCCCTGCGCAGCACCGTTTCCGGGTCGAGCGTGGCGCCGACGAGATCGCTCACCGTGCCGCCGACCGCCTCACCGGCGGTCCAGCCGTAGACGTTCTCCGCGGCCGGGTTCCAGCTGGTCACCACGCCGGTGCCGCTGGTCGCGATGATCGCGTCACTGACGTGGCTGATCAGCGCGGCCTGGTAGCGAAGCGTCGCTTCCGCGGCCTTCTGCGCGCTGATGTCGCGCATGATGACCTGGAACGCGGGCCTGCCTTCCCAGGTTGTGCGCACCGACAGGCTTTGGACCAGGTATTTCGTCCCGTCGAGCCGGAGCATCACGGTGTCGGCGGGATCGGTCGACGCGCCCTGGCGGTGAAGCGACGCGATCCTGTCCAGCAGGGCGGGCAGCGACTCGTCGGCGACGAAATCCATGATCGGCCGTCCGATCAGTTCGGCGGTCGACGACGCTCCCAGCGCGGTGACGGCGGCCCGGTTGACGTACGTGACAACGCTGGCTTCGTGGACACAGACGGCGTCAGGACTGAGTTCCACCAACAGCCGGTAACGGTCAGTGAGGTCTTCGAGGGCCTGCCGGTTCTCGCGGATGTCGGTCACATCGGTGGCGATGCCGAGCAGTCCCGTCGAGCCGGTGTCGTCGCCGATGGTGCGGGCGCGCAAGCGGACCCAGCGGACCTCGCCCGCCGGGTTCCGGAACGACTGCTCGAGTTCGAACTCGCGCCACGGCGGGGAAGTGCGGGTGCCGGAGGTCAGCGGGGCCACCAGATCGGCGAGCCCGGCCTCGATCTCGCCTTCGGTGAGGGCGGCTCCACCCAGCAGGTTCTCCAGGCCTGGCAGCCAGGACAGCTTCTCGTCCTCGAAGTCGTACGACCAGATGGCGGCGTGGTCGCCCGCGAAGCCGAGGTCGCCGACCGGCTCGTTCCCGAGCGACGCGCCCGCCGAAGGGCCGGAATTCCCGGCTCCGGGCACGGCGAGGGCATCAGCCTCCATGATCCGTCCGAACCCCCTCTTCCGGTGCTGGCACCGTCGATTACACCACCCGAGGAGGGCGCTGTATACGCGAGCCGAACGTCGGTGGCCGCCGATATGCGGGAAAGCGTATGAATACACGCTCTGTGACTGGCATACGCTGGGTTGTGCCATCGGGTGAATAATTTTTGGCTGACTTCACCCGTTCAGCGGTGAGTTGCGGTAAAACTACTCCTCGCTCTTTCCCGGTGCGAAAGGTTCAGCTGGTGGATGACGACGACGTTTCGGTCGCCGACCTGCTCATTCGCGAGGGCTGGGACGACCACGAGGAGTCACGGGCCAGGTCACGCTGGAGAGTCATCGCGGTGGTGATCGCCGTGGTCGTCGCCTGTGGCACCGCCGCGGTTCTCGTCGGGTTCGATTCGGCTCCCGAGCCGATCGCGCAACCGAACCAGATCGGCGTGATCGAGATGCCGAAGCGGCCTTCGGAAAACGGGGGAGCCGACGCGACGTCGGCGGTCCCGAGCACGGAGACGGTCGAAACCGGCGAGGGCGGGACTTCTTCCCCACCCGGCAGGACCACGTCCAGCCGCCGCGCGTCGAGTTCGGCCGCGTCGACGTCCGATTCTCCGGACCTGACCACGCCGACGTCGCCGACACCACCGGCCGAGCCCGCCGATCCACCGCGGACGACCGGGTCCACGGTCCCTCCGAAGCCGCCCAAACCGACCCCGCCGCCGCCCTCCACGACACCCACCGAAGAGTGCAACCTGTGGCCGAAGTGGCTGTTCTGTTAGGGCGCTCGCAGTAGATCCGGCTCCCGGCGTTTGCCGAGGTGGTCGAACAGCAGGTCGAGGGTGGAGGCGACGATCGCGGCGACCGTGATCGGGCTGCCGCAGATGGTCTGAAGCCACGACGGGAAGTGCTGGAAGAAGATCGAGTTCTCGAACTGGTTCGTCGAGAACGCCGGCAGCGGCCCGACGCCGGACGACACCGCCACGATGAAGGTGTTGTGGTTGCCGGAGAACTCCACCTTCTTCAGGTTCTGCACGCCGACCGCGGCGACCATCGCGAACCTGACCACCGCGACCGCGCCGATCACCGGTTCCGGTACGGCCACGCCGAAGGCACCGGCCTTCGGCACCAATCCCTGCAGGCCGAGCAGGGTCGGCTTCGGCAGTGGCGGGCGGGCATCGACCGGGTGGACCTCGGGCCGGCTCAGGTGACCCCTTCTGACGTGCGGGAACGCCAGTGGACTCGTCGGACAGGACCGTAGCGCGTCCGCCGCGGGAGGATCACGTCGCGAAGGGGCGGTCGAACGGGCCGGAGCTGTGTTGAATGGACACCGGGCACAACGGAAGGAGCACCGATGGAGACCGTCCTCGTCGTAGGGGCCGGACAGAGCGGGTTCGGAGTGGCGACCTCGCTGCGGGACAACGGGTTCGACGGGCGGATCGTGCTGATCGGCGACGAACCCGGTCTGCCGTACCAACGGCCTCCGCTGTCGAAGGGTTACCTCGCCGGGACGGCGGGTGACGCCCAATTGCGCTTCCGGCCCGAGGATTTCTTCGCGGAGAAGGGCATCGAGCTGATCCCCGGCCGGGTGGTGTCGGTGGATCGGGACGGGACGAAGGTGGTGCTTGAGGACGGCAGCGCCCACGAGTACGACCATCTCGTCCTCGCTACGGGAGCGGACAACCGCGTTCTTCCGGTGCGAGGATCCACTTTGGACGGTGTGTTCACTCTGCGCACCAAGGACGACGCCGACGTTTTGCGGGCCGCGCTGGAAAACGCGGCGAACGTGGTCGTGGTCGGGGGCGGGTTCATCGGGCTCGAATTCGCCGCGCACGCCGGGCGGCCCGTGACGATCGTGGAGGCGCAGGACAGGCTGATGGCCCGTGTCGCGACTCCCGAGGTCTCGGCGTATTTCGCCGCTTTGCACGAGGGATCCGGACATACGGTCCTGCTCGGCACGGGTGTCGCCGCGCTGCACGGTGACGGCCGGGTGGCCGAGGTGGAACTGAGTGACGGCAGTCGGCTGCTCGCCGACCTGGTGCTGGTCGGGGTCGGGGTGGAGCCGCGGACGCGGCTCGCGGAGGAGGCCGGGCTCGTCGTGGCGAACGGCGTCGTCGTCGACGAACACCTGCGCACGAGCGACCCGAGGATCTCGGCGGTGGGGGACTGCGCGAACTTCCCGAGTGTCCAGGCGGGCACCGCGACCCGGCTCGAGTCGGTGCAGAACGCCGTCGACCAGGCGCGGGCGGCTGCTTCCGACATCGCCGGTGAACCCGCGCCCTACGACAGCCTGCCGTGGTTCTGGACCGATCAGCTCGGCGCGAAGCTGCAGATCGCCGGACTGCTGACCGGCGCGGACAAGACCGTCGTGACCGGGGATCGGGAGGGCGGGAAGTTCTCGGTGCTGTCGTTCCGGAACGGTGTGCTCGTCGGGGTGGAGTCGGTGAACCGGCCGCCGGACCACATCGCCGCGCGTCGCCTGTTCGCCGTGGATCCGGAGCCGCGGTTCGAGACGCTGGAGGCGCATGGCTTCGATCTCAAGGCGACCTTCGCGTCAACCCGTGGTTGACGATTAGCCTGCCGTCAACCTAGAGTTGACGGTATGGCGAATCCAGTCCGGCTCGACGACCTCATCTCCCACATCAAGCAGCAGCATCCCGACGGCGACGTGCTCGGCCAGCTTTCCGACGCGGTCTTCCTCGGCGAGCACCTCGGCGAAGTGGCCGACCATCTGATCGGCCACTTCGTCGACCAGGCGCGGCGTTCCGGCGCGTCCTGGGCCGAAATCGGCAAGAACATGGGGGTGTCCAAACAGGCCGCGCAAAAGCGCTTTGTCGACTCCAGCGGCTCTTCGCTCGAAGATCTGGTGAAGGTGTTCAGCCGCTACACCGACCGCGCACGGCACGTCGTCGTCGCCTCACGCGACGAGGCCGTCGCGGCGAGGAGCCCACAGATCGAACCCGTGCACCTGGTTCTCGGCCTGCTCGCGGAACCGGCCGCGCTCGCCGCCGGGGCGATCGTGGCGCAAAAGGTGACGCTCGAAGCCGTCCGCGAGGCCACGGTGGCGAGGCTGCCGGAACCCGCCGACGAACCGGCAGAGGCGGCGAAGATGGCGTTCGGCGCGCAGGCCAAGAAGGCGCTGGAGCTGACCATGCGGGAATCGCTGCGGCTCGGGCACAACTACATCGGCACCGAGCACATCCTGCTGGCCTTGTTCGAACTCGGCGACGACCTCCTGACCGGGCTCGGGCTCACGAAGGAGAAGACCGAGGAGCTGATTCTGCGGGCGCTGGCGGAGATCGTCGCGGCGCGCGGGGTATGACGCGGGCCGCGCTCATCGTTCTGGTGTTCGTCGCGCTTGTCCTGTTGGCCGCGTGATGGCCCGTCTCGCGGTCATCTCGCGTGATCCTGCTCCCCCTTTGTCGGCCGATCGCGACGAATCCCGTAGCGAAACGGACGACACGCGTAAGTGGGTGGGCGGCGCGCGTGACTGGAGAGACGACACGCGTGACTGGGTGGACGACACGCGTGACGGCCCCTTTCCTTGCGGTTCGGGGCCGTCACCGGCACGTCAGGCGGAGGACTCGGGACGGCCGTCGGCCGCCCAAGCGGTGTGGAACGAACCGTCGCGGTCGACGCGGCGGTAAGTGTGGGCACCGAAGTAGTCCCGCTGCCCCTGCACCAGCGCGGCGGGGAGTCGCTCCGCGCGCAGACCGTCGTAGTAGGCCAGCGCGGTCGAGAAGCCGGGGGTCGGGATGCCGAGCCGCACCGCCGTGGAGATCACCGAACGCCAGGAGTCCTGGGCGTCCTCGACGGCCTTGCGGAAACCGCCGGAGGTCAGGAGCGTCGGCAGCGTGGGCTCGTCGGCGTACGCGGCGGTGATGTCGTTCAGGAACTTCGCGCGGATGATGCAGCCGCCGCGCCAGATGGAAGCGACCTTGCCGAGGTCGATGTCCCAACCGTATTCGGCACCGCCGGCCTGGATCTGGTTGAAGCCCTGGGCGTACGCCACCACCTTCGAGGCGTACAGCGCCTGCTCGACGTCGTCCGCGAAGGTGTCCAAAGCGGACCCTGTCAGCGGTGCGCGCGAGGGACCGCCGAGACCGCGTGAGGCTTCACGCAGGTTCGACGAGCCGGACAGCGAACGCGCGAAGACGGCTTCGGCGATGCCGCTGATCGGCACGCCCAGGTCCAGTCCGATTTGGACGGTCCAGCGACCGGTGCCCTTCTGCTCGGCCTGATCCGCCACGATGTCGACGAACGGCTTGCCGGAAGCGGCGTCGGTGTGGGCGAGTACCTGCGAGGTGATCTCGATCAGGTACGAGTCCAGCCGTCCCGAGTTCCAGGTGCGGAAGACTTCGGCGATCTCCGCGGGAGAGTAGCCGCCCGCGCCGCGCAGCAGATCGAACGATTCGGCGATCAACTGCATGTCGGCGTACTCGATGCCGTTGTGCACCATCTTCACGAAGTGCCCGGCGCCGTCCGCGCCCACGTGCGTGCAGCACGGCTCGCCGTCGACCTTCGCCGAGATGTCCTCGAACAGCGGCCCGAGCGACTGGTACGACTCCTTGGAGCCGCCCGGCATGATGCTCGGCCCGTGCAGCGCGCCCTCCTCGCCGCCGGATACCCCGGTGCCGACGAAGTGGATGCCCTTCTCCCGCAGCGCGGCCTCGCGGCGCCGGGTGTCCGCGAAGTGCGCGTTGCCCGCGTCGACGATCACGTCGCCCTTCTCGAGGAGCGGGACGAACTCGTCGATCACGGCGTCCGTCGGCGCGCCGGCCTTGACCATGATCACGACCTGGCGCGGCCGCTCCAGCGCGTCGACGAACTCCCGCGCCGAATACGCCGGGATGAAGTCGCCTTCGTCGCCGAACTGCTCGACCAGTTCCTTCGTCCGCTGCTCGGAGCGGTTGTGCAGGGCCACCGTGTGCCCGTGCCTCGCCAGGTTCCTGGCCAGGTTGCGGCCCATGACCGCCAGGCCGGTGACCCCGATGCTCGCCTTCTTGCTCATCCGCACCCTTCCGCTTCGATTCCCGTGCCGAGCCTATCCCCGGTGTGGCATACGGCGCCGGGGCGAGAAGGGATCAACCGGGAGTTGTCCACAACCGGGCTCCCCTGTGGACAACTCGATTCCGGCTGTGCGCTGCCGGACGTGGATCGGTCACGGCCGCCGGTCGCCACCCAGTCACCAGCAGCGCCCTGTACGCCGTTCGGTGGAACAAAGATCGATCACCACGGTGTCCCGCCCGCGACGACGTACCCGCAGTTGTCCGTCCACCACCAACCGTGGGCCGGACGTACCCGAACGCACCATCGGGGGACCTGCCCGGCGAAGGTGCCCGAAATGTGACGAGATCGATCCGCCACCAGGGTGACGTACCAGGTGACTGGTGTTTTCGGCCGTTTCCTGGAACGCTGCGCGATGTCATCATCGAACCCCGCAAGGTGAAGTACCCTGGGTGGGTTCGAACATTCGCGCGCAGGACGGCGGGCAGCCGCGGTCCTGGCTATGTGGTCCGGGAGAGCAAGGCTGATGGCCAGCACCGTCACCTCGCGCCGGAAGCAGCTCGGGAACGAGCTCCGGCATGCCCGCAACGCCGCGCGGATGACACAGCAGCAGGTCGCCGAGGTCCTCGGCTGCACCCAGGGCAAGGTCAACAAGATCGAGTCCGGTGCCGTCGGGGTCAAGCTCGGGGATGTGCGATCCATGCTGAACGCGTTCGGGATCAACGGCGACGAGGCCGACACGTTGATGAACCTGGCCCGTGCCGCGGCCGGGCAGCGCGGCCACTGGTCCGGGTACCGATCCGTGGTGCCGCACTGGTTCCGCACGTTCACCGATCTCGAACCCGCGGCCGCGGAGATCCTCACCTGGCACGGCGAGCGCATTCCCGGCCCGTTGCAGTCCGAGCACTACATGCTCAAGCAGTTCACCGAAGCGGGCGCCACCGACGTCACTTCGCTGGTCCGCAACCGGCTGGACCGCAAGGCCGTCTTCGAACAACAGCAGCCGCCGTACTACCGGTTCATCATCAGCGAAGGCGCCCTGCGCCGCGCTCCCGGCGGCTCGGCCCCGGCGGTGATGCTGGACCAGGTCGAGCATCTGCTGGCGTTGGAGAAACATCCGCGCGTGTATGTGCACGTCCTGCCGTTCGGCGCGCGGCTCGCCGCGGTGCCCAACGACTTCACCATCATGCGGTTTCCCGATCGCACCAGGGATTTCGTCTACATCGAGCATTCGGCGGGCGGGTTGTACCTCGACGACGTCAAGGATTTCAACATCTTCGTCGATTCCTGGGATCGGTTGCGCGGCGCCGCGCTGGAACGCCAGGAGACCCGGCAGTTCCTCAAGGAGCTCGCCGAGTCGTATCGCACCCAGATGCAAGCCTGAGATGGACCCGCGGTTCGGTCCCGAGGGCGTGGATCTCGAGCGGCCCAACGCCGCCCGGATCTACGACTGGGCACTCGGCGGGACCGCGAACTGGGCCGTGGACAGGGAATTCGGCGAACACCTGGTCAAGGCGTTCCCGCTCATCCGCGCCCTCGCCAGGGCCAACCGGGCCTTCCTCGGCCGCGCGGTGCGGCATTGCGTGGAGAACGGCGTGACCCAGTTCCTCGACCTCGGTTCCGGCGTGCCGACGGTGGGCAACGTCCACGAGATCGCCGGCGAGGTCGACGGGGACAGCCGGTGCGTGTACGTCGACAACGAACCGGTCGCCGTGGCACACGCCAGGATCCTGCTGGAGAAGAGCGGCGATCCCGCCCGGCACGCGGTCCTCGGCGGCGACCTGCGCGACGCGGACGACATCTGGGAAGGCGCCTTCGACACCGGCGTGCTCGATCCGGCGAAACCGGTCGCCCTGCTCACCGTCGCGGTCCTGCACTTCGTGCCGGAGCCTGAACTGGCCACCGTCATCGCGCGGTACCGGAGGCTGTTGCCCGCCGGCTCCTTCTACGTTCTCTCCCATGTCACGATGTCCGGCGTGGAGGGAGCGGAGCTGGAACAGATCCAGCGCGTCGTGCGGCAGTACGAGCAGTCGAGCACGCCCGCGTCCTTCCGCGACAAGGAAGAGATCCTCGGTTTCTTCGGGGATTTCGAGCTCGTCGCGCCGGGGCTGGTCCCGGTCGGCGCATGGCGGCTGGACGACCCGCGCTCACCTGCGCTCGACTGCGCCATCGGCGGGGTCGCCCGCAAACCCGGTTCCGGACGAGGTGTGACGGAATGACGACGCAGCACGACCCCGAAGCTCCCGAGGGGGTCGATCTCGAACGCCCCAACGTGGCCAGGGTGTACGACTGGTTCCTCGGCGGTTCGGCCAACTGGGCCGTCGACCGCGCGTTCGGCACGCAGGTGCTCAAGCAGTTCCCGGAGGTCGAGACCTTCGCCAGGGTCGGCCGCGACTTCCTCGGCCGCGGCGTGGGATACCTGGCGCGCCAGGGGATCACGCAATTCCTCGACATCGGCTCCGGCGTGCCCACCGTCGGCAACGTCCACCAGATCGCGAGCGCGATCACCCCCGGCTCACGGGTCGTGTACGTCGACATCGAGCCGGTCGCCGTCGCGCATTCCCAGCTGCTGCTGGAACGCGAGGGACTGCTCGGGCGGCACGCGGTGCTGCAGGGCGACGTGCGGGATCCCGCCGACGTCTGGAAGCGCGCCCTCGAAACCGGCGTGCTCGACCCGCGTCGGCCGATCGGGCTGGTGATGGTCGGCCTGCTGTACTTCCTCGGCCCGGACGAACCGGTCCACGAGCTGGTCCGGCGCTACCTCGATTTCCTGCCGTCGGGTTCGTACTTCCTGTCCTCGCACCTGACCGAGGACGGCGTCACGCGCAAGGAAGGCGACAACCGGGAGAACGTCCAGGAGCTGTACAAGAAGACGAGCGCGCCGTTCCACCTGCGGTCCCGCGCGGAGTTCGCCGCGTTCTTCGACGGACTGGAGCTGGTGGAGCCGGGCATCGACTGGATGGCTGCCTGGCATCTCGACGAAGCGGCCTCCCGGGCGAGCGACCGGTTCGCGGACGACCCGACCTTCACCGGCGGGCTCGGCGGCTTGGGCCGCAAGCCCTGAGCCGGCTCAGGCCCGGCCGGTCAGATGCCCGATCAGAGGCGTCAGCTCGAAATGGCTTTCGAGCGGCCTGCCGGTTCTGATCAGGTCCCGGTGCGCGCCGGGCGCATCGATCTCGGAGTTCCACGGCGGCTGCTTGCGCAACGGAGCCTGGATGAGGCTGAACCCGAACCGCTGACGCAGTTCGAGCCCGATGGTGCGGTGGTGCTTCGCCGAAGCCCTGCGTTCGTCCTCACGGCGGAACAACAGCGTGGTGAGGCGGACGGCCATGGCGTCACACCCCCCGGCTCGGCCGCGGCAACCGCGTCTGGTCGGCCGAACCGGCCAGGCCGAGACAACGCTCACAGGGCATCCCCGAACCGACGGGGATCCATTCCAGATGGTCGTACGGCATCGCCGCGCCGCATCGGGCGTGCAGGAACTCGGGGTGCGAACCCCTGGAGTGCAAGTCGAAAAGATGCGCGGAGCGGCGGCTTTCGCCCGCCGTCCCGGCCATGAGCCTGCCGACGGCGAGTACTGTCGCCGGCATGGTGTCCTGAATGATCACGCTGATCCTCCCCCACGAGGTCGGCGGTGGGTGGGCATGCGCCGCGGGGTGGTGCCCCTGCCGGTCACCTGCCGTCGGTGGCCTGCCGGAACGGTGGAAACTCCCGTCGAACGCCGCCCGGTGGCGTCTGCCGCCGAGTTCGCGCGTGCTGCGAGCGATTCACCAACAACCGAGCCCCGGCCGCTGCGATTAATCCTACTCCTGGAATAATCTTCATGTCGAGGGTGGGCGGAGTTGATCACCCACATGGCCGTGCGGGATAGTCCCGTTGAGGCAGGGAGAAGCTGGGGCCGTGATGGTTCGCGCAGGTCGCGACCCGCACCCCCGACCGACGTTCGGAGGTACGACCAATGGCCGATTATCCATCGGCGGCGGATTACGATCCGACCACGGCCGTGTCGCTGTTCGACGACGCCGCATGGGAGAAATCCTTCGCGAGCGAGCCCAACGGGGGGAACTGCGTCGAGGTCAACCTCGGCAAGGAAGGCCTGGTCGGGGTGCGTGACACCAAACTGGACCGGAGCCCTGTCTTCGTCTTCGACGCCGGTGAGTGGAACGCCTTTCTCCAGGCGGTCAAGGCCGGACAGTTCGATTTGAGCCCTTGACGGAGGGCTCGCGTGCCCGTCGGGACACGCGAGCCATCCGATCTTCGGTCCTTTCGAATCACACCGTCGCGGGGAGCCCGTTCCCGCGCAGCCGGGCTTTGGTGCGCCGCCAGGCGATGGTGATCAGGACGGCGAGCACGATCAGCGGGATCAGGCTGATCGACCAGCTCACCGCCATCGGCGGCCCCGGCTGTTCGAGCACCGCCAGATCACGGAGTTCCCCCGCGCCCTTGCCCGCGGGCCCGTCGATCTCGAACCGGAACGTCCACGAGCCCTCGATCTGCAGGGCCCGGATGTCCAGCCCCCACACCTCCAGTTTCCGCGGATGCTTCGCCAGCGGCTGTGGACGACCCAGCCGCCCGGTCTCCGGATTGACGAACGCGAGTGTTCCCGACTTCCCGGCGATCCCGTCGTCCGGAATGAACGTGAAGTCCAGCGATTGCATGGCACGCAACGGCCACGTGCTGAAGCCGACCGTCATCCCGTACGGGCCGACCTGCACCCGTTCGGTGTGGACGATGTTCACCGGTTCGTAGGCGTTCGCCGCGGGTGTGGTCGCGAACAGCAACCCGATCGCCGCCGCCAAGGCCAGCAGTGTCTTACGCATGCGCGTTGTCCCCCTTCGCCGGGGCCAGCAGCCTCAGCATCCCGCCGAACCGCCACCCGGCGAACCCGCCGAGCAACCCGAACACCGCTCCCGCCCCGGCCGTCATGACCACGATCGACCAGTCGAGAGAGCTCTCGTAGACGATGCTGTTCTGGATCGGCATGCTCGCGCCGACCAGGAGCCCGCCGATTCCGCCCGCCGGCACCGAAACGCGGCCCGCGGACCAGCCGCGCCGCGAAAGCAGGTACACCACTTCGAGTACGGCCGCGATCGGCAGCAACGCCATCGGCATCATCGAAGGCATCGCGGGCACGCCGTCGATGTAGTCCCGCATCGGCAGGCCGACGGCACTCGCGTACGCCTCGGCGGCCCACGGCGAGAACCACCAGGTGATCGCCTGGATGACCGCCAGTGCCGCGGCGACCCGGATCGCGCCGCCGGGCCGCCCCCAGAACCCGCCGCCCGCCGAGACGAGCAGCACCGAAAGCAGTGCGATGCCGACGGAAACGACATCGAGCCCGTCGACGTCGATCTGCTCCAGCCCCAGCACGGTCACCGTGCTGAACGCGATCAGCACGCCGAGGCTGCCGACGACGCCGACGCTGCCCCAGCGGTGTTCCCGCGCGGCCGCGAACACCATGACCGTGCCGATGATGCTCAGCGTGATCGACAGCAGCAGCCCGATGTGCGGCGGCGAGTCGATCACCGCGTCGAAGCCGTACAGACCGTGCCACCACTGGTCCCACAGGCCATACAGCAGGAACATCGCCGCGCCGGTCCCGGTCACCAGGTAGCCAGCCGGGGCAGCGAAGACCTTGCCGAAGACGTTGATCGCCCGGCCGCCGACACGGGCGTCGATCGGAAGGCCCGCCCGGCGCGCGGCCGTGGTCATCAGCACGACCACGAGGCTCGCGAGCCCGGAGATCGCGCTGCCCGAGTAGAGGAACAGATGCGGCATCGTGAAGAACGTGTCCGGGCCGACGTCGCCGTGCCACTGGATGTCCCAGGTCAGCCCGACCAGTGAGATCACCGACCCGGCCAGCACCGTGCCCGCCGGGATCAGCCCGGTGCGTTCACTTCGTGCCACCGAGGCGACCCTCGCTCCTCCCGCGGTGAGATCCATACCCCCCGACCTCCCTCTCCTACTTGACCAGCAACGGAAAAACGTGCTGCGTGGCGCCGGACGGCCCGCGCAGTGAAACGGTGATCTCCCACTGCCCCGGCATCGGCAGCAGGACGTCGCCGGTGCGGAACCGCCCCGGTGCTTCCGCGATCGCGGGCGACGGGGCGAGCGCGTGGCCCATCTGCGGCATCACCGGTTCGAGGGTGACGACGTCCGGGGTGGCACCGGTGACGGTCAGCGCGAAGACATTCCCGCCCTGATGCGGATCTTCCACCGAAAGCTGCACGGTGTACGGACCCTGTGTGGAGCGCTGGACCTGTGCGCCGCCGCTGCTCGGCCAGACCAGCCAAGCCACGATCGCCACCACGAGCACCGCGACCACGGAGATCAGCAGAACGGGCCTACGTCTGTCCACTGTGGAACTCACCGCGGTGCTCCTTCCGCCGGGACCTCGATCCGCAGGGGCACGGTCAGCACCGCGTAGTCGCGCTCGGCCTGCAACCAGAGCCGGTACTCGCCGGGTGCGGCGAAGGTGTAGGTGAACGGGACGTCGGGGCCGAAGGCGGCGACGGTCTCGTCCGGCTTTCCCGGCATCCCCGGTGATCGCGGGATCATCGAGTGCACGTGTGCCCAGGTCGGCGCGGTAGCGGCGGCCGCGCCGACCCGGCTGTCGTCGGTGATCGGGCCGACGACGATCAGATGGCCGAGCATGCCCAGCCACGGCTGGAGATCCGCCCGGCCGAACCGGGCGGTGATCGTGGTCGGCGTACCCGGTTCGACGTCGACGTCGACCGGGTTCCCGTGCACGACCCGCTTCCCGGCACCGGTGGGGACGGGTTCGGCGGGGGAGTCCGTGCCGGCCGCCACTTCCAGCGTGGCGCGGACCAGCTGCACGCCGCCGCCTCGCCGGGCCAGCTCCGCGGCGACGGCGTAGGTTCCGGCCTCGGGCGGCGTGAACTTCACCCGGTAGTCACCGGGGCCGACGCGCACCGGATGCAGATGCCAGAGCCTGCCCGTCGGCGAGATGACCACAAGATGGACCAAGGCGTTGTCGTGCACCAAGAGATCGTCGACGGGGCGGCCGGTCGCGCCGTCGGAGATGGCGAGCCGGACGTCGGCGAGGGCGCCCGATCGTGCGTTCGGGGACCGCACGGCCAGGTTCACCGGCGGCCGCGAGAAGTCCACAGTGGACATCTGCGCGTTCGCGTACGGGTCCCGGATGTTGTCGATCGTCGGATCCAGCGCGGTGCCCGGCGCGGGCGGCGGCGGGGTCGAGGCGGAAAGCATCGCGCCGGTGATCGCGACCGCGAGCGCGGCGACCATCCCGCCGGCGGAGATCAGCGCGAGCTGCGGACGGCGCACGCGCAGCGCGACGACGAGACCGAGCACCAGGAACACGCCCGTGGCGACGAATCCGCCGAAAGTGGCCTTTTCCCACGGCGGGATCACCCTGGCCGGGACGATGAACGGGATCGAGGCGGTGTCGGTCCCGTCGTCGAGGCCGAGTTCCCACGGCCCCGGCTGGTCGACCTGCAGTCGGCCGGAACGCACGCCAGGTTTATCGTCCAGTCGCACGGTGGTTTCGGAAAACGTCGTCCCCGCGGTGGACGCGCGTAGTTTCAGCGTTCCCGGCGCGCTTCCGGCGTGCGTGACGACGTCGACGTGCAGCGGGCCGGGCGCGATGTCCATCCGCCGCAGGATGATCGTGAGATCGCGGGTGCCGAGTGTCTGCGCGACCTGGACGTCCGCGCCGCTCGACACGCCGTCCGCCCGCGCGGTGCCGCCCAGCAGCAAGGACGCCAGCGCGCAGAGCACGAGTACGCGGGCGATGACCAACGGCGCCGTGCGCCGCCCCCTCGGTGAATTCCCCATCCCGGCTGAAATTAGCGACGGCGGCGGGGGAAAGCGTCACGTCGCGGGGTGAACCGGGGTCCCCCGTGAAGGGGACGGCGGCCCTTACTCCGTTGGGGGTGAAGCGTCCTTCAGCCCTCGCCGGGCCCGCCACCGCCCCCGAGCAGGCGGTACGCGCGCGGATGCGCCCGGAACCAGACGTTGAGCCTGCCGATCCGGCGGACGAGCGAAGACCGCGACGTCACCGGCACCAGCCCGGTCGCGTTCCGGATCACGGCGCGAAAGCGGTCGAATCGGCGCTGGTTCCGTACCGTCCACTGTAGACCAAGCCGGTCCCGAAGCCGGGGCGGCAGTGTGCCGCGGATGAGGAAGAGCTGTCCGCGATACTGCCGGCGCTGAAGTCGCGCCCAGCGTTCGTCGGGCAGCCATCGCCACGGTTTCTTCACCGTGCGGATCGTTTCGAACAGCGTCGAAATCGTCTCGTTCGGGCCGAAGCCGTCGACCATGTCCGCGTAATACCGCTCGAATTCCGGCCACGTCGGCGGCAGGTCCTGCTCGCGCAGGCCGAGAAGCCGCCCGACGTCGCACATCTGCGCGTAGTATTCGTCCACTTCGGACGCTGTCATCGGGGTGCCGTAGAACCGTTGTGTGTCCACGGGAACCATGACGAGCGTGGCGTGCACCCAGGCGTACGCGTGCGGATTCAGCGCGCTGTACCGGCGGCCGTCGTCGTCGACACCGGTGAACGACCGGTGCAGCGCGCGCAGCCTGTCCGCCTCGTATCGCGCGCCCTCCGGACCGCCGTAGACGTAGATGGACAGCGAAGCGGCCGTGCGCAGCAACCGCGTCCACGGATCATCGACGTAGTCGGAATGATCCCGCACCCCGGCGGCGACCACCGGATGCGCGACCTGCAGCACCAGCACCTGGCCCGCCAGCAACCCGGCCCGGAAGTCGCCGAAGTACTTCCACGCCGCCGTCCCCTTGACGATCGGCGGACCGGTCATGACGCGCCGCGGACGAGCATCATCAACGATTGCGCCACGCCGACGCCGTCGTCGCCCGTGGCCAGTCTGCGCAGCTGGAGTCCGGCGATCAGCGCGACGACCGGACCGGTCAGCCGCTCCGGGGACGGCACGCCGAGCGTCCGCAGGATCACCAGCGCCAGCTCGTCGTAGGCGGCGAAGCATCGCGCGGCCGCGTCCTGGAGCCCTGGGTCGCGCGCGGCCTGGAGATACAGTTCGTGCGCGCCGAGTTCGTCGGCGCCGAACGGAAGCCGCGCGATGACCTGCTCGACCACCCACGCGGCCTGCTCGACACTCAGCCCCTGCTCGCGGTAGGCGTCGACGAACCCGGTCAGTTTCGTGGTCTCTTCTTCGGCGAACAGCAGCATCGCCTCGCGCAGCAACGCGGTCTGGCTGGGGAAGTGGTAGGTCAGCGTGCCGAGCGAGACTTCGGCGGCGGTCGCGATGCGGCGGTTGGTCAGCCCGCCGACGCCCTGTTCCCCGACCACCTCGAGCGCGGCGTGGAGAATGGTCTCGCGGGTGTTCACCAAGCGGTCGCGGGAGTGCGGTCCTGCCACCGTTCGACCTCTTCCAGTTGCGCGGCCAGCGAAATCAGCCGTTCCTCGGCGTGTGAAGGACCGAGTAGCTGCCCGCCGAGCGGCAGGCCTTCGGGGCTCAGTCCGGCGGGGACGTTGACGCCCGGCCAGCCCAGCACGTTCCACGGCCAAGCGTAGGGGCACGCGGCGATCATGGCCTGGTCGGTCTGCCAGCCGCTGAGCCCGTCGAAGGCGCCGATCCGCGGTGGCGGTGTCGCGGTGGTGGGCGTGAGCACGACGTCCACCCGGCCGAACACCGAGCCGATCTGCCGCTGTAGCAACGGTTCCGTGGCGCGGGCGAGGCTCAGCGCCGGTCCGGCCAGTGCCGAGCCCTGCCGGGCGTTGGCGCGGGTGCGCCGGTCGAGCCGCGCCTGGTCCGGGACGCGACGGGACCAGTCACGCACGCCGACGAGCGAACGCGGCAGGAAGGTGAGGCCGATCAGGCGGTAGTCGGGTTCGATTTCGACGATCTCGTGGCCGAGTTCGGCGAACCGCTCCGCGAGCCGGACGACAGCCGCGTGCGCTTGCGGGTCGAGCCGGGTCTTCGTCGCGGTGAAAGGGATCCTGGTGGACAGCCCGATCCGCATCCGGCCCGGTTCGCGGCGGGCGGCGGATTGGAACGCGCTCCCGGTCCCGGCCGCGACGTCGAGCAGCAGGGCCGCGTCGGCGACGGTGCGCGCGAGCGGACCGACCACGGTCAGGCCGTGGAAGAGTTCGCGTTCGGTCGGGACCCGCCCGCGCTGCGGTTTGATCCCGACCAGATCGGTCCACGCGGCCGGGATCCGGATCGATCCGGCCCCGTCGGAACCCAGCGCGGCGGCGATCACCCCCGACGCGATGGCCGCGGCCGCGCCGCCGGAGGAACCACCCGGGGTGCGCTCGGTGTCCCACGGATTGCGGGTCGCGCCGAACGCCGGCCCTTCGGTGAACGGCCACTGGCCGAGTTCCGGGGTGTTGGTCTTCCCGATGAGCACCGCGCCCGCCCGGCGGAGCGCGGCGACGGGCGGGGAGTCCGCCGTCGCGACGGAGAAGTCTCCTTCGCAGCCGAACGCCGTCGGCAGTCCGGTGACGTCGAGGTCGTCCTTGATCGCGGTGGGGACGCCGAGCAGGGGAGCGGTGTCGCCGGCGGCCAGCCTCCGGTCCGCTTCCTCGGCTTCTTGAAGGACTTCTTCGGCGCGAAGGCATTTGAAGGCGTTGAGAACGGGCTGGCTGGCCTCGGCCTTTTCGAGCGCCAGGCGCGTGAGCTCGACCGACGTCGTCACTCCGGTGGCCAGCATCGACGCCTGCTCGGCGAGTCCGGTGAACGCGAGGTCCGAGGCACTTCTTACCGCCGAGGACCCACCGACGAGGTCCGGTTTCGAGGTGGTCATGGCTCCCCTGCACGTCTCGTTCGTTCAAACGAACGATACCACTGGGTAGCTTCGGTGTGGTTACGTCACTTTCATGAACCTCGATCGCTTCCCCCGCGTCGACCTCGGCGGCTGTCCGACACCGCTGCATCCGGCACCTCGGCTGGGTGAGGCCCTCGGCTTGCCGAACCTGCTGCTCAAACGGGACGACGTGCATCCACTCGGCGTGGGCGGTAACAAAC
>Ga0196958_10000114_pt1 | contig 28726 bp, 52 predicted proteins | sample S1v_10metaG_FD_148654 | JGI IMG/M metagenome (GOLD analysis project Ga0196958, IMG submission 148654) | Soil microbial communities from Anza Borrego desert, Southern California, United States - S1+v_10 | ecosystem: Environmental > Terrestrial > Soil > Desert | place: USA: California | collected... | reverse complement strand
CGTACGTGTTCTGACCCTTCGTGACACTCACGATACGATGCCCCACAACTTCACGTGCAAGTTGCTCAGCGTTCTTCGGCATCGTGCCGTCGTCATCATCGTAGGAGGAGCTAACAGGCGGGAAGTTCTGAGTCATCGTGTCTCTCCTGCGTTAGGTGTCTTGCTGATAGGAGAAGACTAGCACGAGCGCTCAGGGCATGCAACTCTTGTGACGTAGGTCACGTTGAGCATTACAGGGGATTCGAACCCCTACTGCTTGATTGGAAGTCAAGCGTGCTGGCCGTTAAACACTAGTAATGTATATGAAAGTAGAGCAGGCTAACGTGTTTGCACTCACGTTCATCCCTGGGAGTTGATCAAACTCGGCTTTCCTCACGCCCGTATCGGGTTGGCGAGTAGCCTGCGTCCGTAAGGCAGGAATCGAACCTGCAAAGCCGAAGCAACTGAACTACAATCAGTAGGGCTCACCACCTGCCCAACTTACGGTCATTTTTAGTTTATACTCGTTTAGTTCTTCTGTCAATCCGATACTTCTTTTATTTTCACAGAGCTTAGAAGGTAACTCCCAGAATTGCCCGGAGTCAGCCATGATAAAAACTACATCACATTCGTCCACAGTGATATAGGAAATTTTACCTGTACCGCTTCTATTGCCGCCAGAAGTACACAATTGAGCAGTATAAGCTTTGCTACGAGGGCGCTTATATGAAGTTGATTTAACTTGAACACGGAGAATTTCCATGCCTGTATCGACAAGAATATCATATCGGCATTCTTGTTGAGGAAGTGAAACTTTGTACCCCATAGCCGTATAATACGCTACAGCGAACGCTTCACTTGTCGCGCCCTGTTTTCTAGTCACGCCGTCCCTACAGGATTCGAACCTGTCCGCATCGGGCTTCAACCGACTGCTCTACCACCTGAGCTAAAGGACGTAAGTACTCTCGGAGAGATTTGAACTCTCACTGTCTAGGTTTTGAGCCTAGCGCCTCTGCCAATTGGGCTACGAGAGCATAAGACGTACCGCGCCCATCAATACGTCTAGTCAGCCGTACGGGAGTCGAACCCGCGCCTACTTCCTTGACAGGGAAGCGCTCTAACCACTAAGCTAACGACCGTAAATAACACTGGTTGAGGGACCTGTGCTACGTGGAGTTACAGGGATTCGAACCCTGACAGCTTGCTTGCAAAGCAAGAATGCTCCCATTAACATCATAACCCCAAACACGACTTTAACCGTTGTCGCCACGGGCGATTCCATCGCTGTCCCGTTCATGCTTAGGATTTTACGGGCAACTATTTCCTGCACGTACTCTTGGTGAGATTCGAACTCACACTGTATAGGTTCTAAGCCTATTGCCTCTGCCGTTGGGCTACAAGAGCAAAGCCCCGAAGGGCGTTTATTGCTATACTACATGCCGATCAGAACTCGTCAACCTCACCCTTAGCAGAGCGCTTAGGAGCCTCCGCCATCTTCGTAACACGATACACGTAGTATCGCTTACCAGGCGCCTTGCCCTGATAGTCAATCTCCAGCTCGTCGCCTACCGCCAGGTTCTCAACGGCGTTAAGCTCCTGCTTCAAGATCTGACGGAACGCAGTGACCGTGACCTCTTCGCCGTCAACGTCAAGCACAAGCTGAGGGTGAACCTTGCTCTCGTTGTCGGTAAATCGACCGATCTCCAGAACCTTACCGCGAATCTTCTCAGGATTCTCGGGGCTCCAGTAGGTCGGGCCTTCGTTCTGCTCAATGCCTAGATCGTCCCAAGCACCCACTGTGTGACTCCTTCTATCTCTTTGTTCGAACACCTGAATTATAGCACGAAAGCGCTAGAATGTCAAATTCTACTGCTCTTCGTAAGTCTTATCAAAAATGTCAGGCTTACAGGGGTAGAACTCGCCCTGTACACCCTTGATAACCCAATCCCCCTCCGACACTTGCATTTCTCCCTCAAGCGTCAGGATTGAGCAACGCCCAAACTGATTCGTCTCGGGGTCATAATCGTAGAACCCCACTGCATCACCAGCCCAGGACATAATGTGCGACACAGTATCGTTGTCGTCAAGGTGAAGCTGAATTGCCTCAATAACTACGGGGCGCTTCTTGAACTTCCTGATCATCAAAACCACCTTCGGAATGTCAATCCATCATCCACCAGCGCAGCTTCAATGATTCGAGGTTCACGAATCTTCACGTACTTATACGCGCGAAGCATAGCCCTGAAGTCAATCCACAGTTCTTTGTCGAAACGAAGATCGTAAAGGTTCCAACCTTCGGGCCTTACCCAAAACACTCGTGACGCCTCGAACTCTAGATTGTCCTGCACATCTCCGTTTTCGTCGTACATCTTCTCAGCCATAGCGTACGCAATATTTTGCAATCCCACAGATGCGCGCGGGCCATTCTTGTTTGTCTTGGCGTCAACGATGCACAACTTACCGTCGATCATCCACGCGTTATCGTATGTACCCGCATACCCATACTGAGGAGAAAACACCATGCGCTCGTTATGTAGCGGCTGAACATCGAACTGCTCGTTAAGCTCTTCCCAAGCTCGTGTCATCCACAACTTGGGGTGTTGACCTTCCCAGCCTTCTACGTCCTCATATGCTACATCTTCGGGGTTCGTACCCTGTAGCAAGTTCTCTAGGACGCTATGTGCCATCGTCCCTACCTCACGAGCAACGCGCCAGTCATCTAGATAGACTTCGTCACTCTTCACTTCAGCAAGGAATTGAGCCTTCGTAACGTCAGCTAGGCGCTTGCGATTGTCAGCAAGATATGTCGCTTGCTTCTTCAGCTTCGCCTTATTCACACCCTCCTTATTCAGTACATTCAGAATACTGGAGACGCCCGCGTACTTCTCGCCGGTTTCCTTATTGATATACCAGCGATCCCAGTTATCATCGTATTCACGCGTTAGACTCATCGTGTTCCTTCCACACTTGAACGTAGTCGGCAGCGTGACGAATGTTGTTCACGTTATCTGCGAAATGACCTATACCTATATTACATGCGTGACATAGCAGCCCTCGAACAGTTCCCGTATCGTGCGCGTGATCTACAACGAGTGACCGTGTGAGTTCATCCTGTGAGCGCCCGCAAATCGCACAGCACCAGCCCTGAGACTCGCCTAGCGCTAGGTAGGCTTGCGCTGTGAGGTCATAGGCTGATAGTCTGCGAGCATGAGCCCGACACGTGATGCACCTAGCCTCCAGCCCGTCACGCGACTTGCTGTTTTTTGTGTAGCATGCTAGTGGCTGGTCGTGATCGCACGTACTGCATGTCTTCGTCATCGACATACCAGTATCGTCCTCGTGCATCAATGTGTCCTTCGCCATACTTGCGCATCAGCCGTGAGAGCGCTAGGATATTGTCTTGTGGGGAAGTGCAGTATTCGAGCACTTGTGTACTGTACAGTTTCATGTTCGTATGATATCATGAAGGGATGATCATGTCAAGTCGCAAAAAGATCACACACGTCGGTGCGCATTTGACAGGTTGATCATCGGTCGATATACTGTGCGATGAAGATGTAGCGTACTCTTACAGATGCGCGCGTTGAGGAGGAAGTTTGAACAGTCATATCGATGAAATGCTTGCTATGGGTTGGGTTTTGTTCCCGCTGGCCTATGGCACTAAGCAACCCCCGCAGGGTACAAGTGGGCATTTGAGCTGGGCGCAGGCGGATTCACGAGACTATATCGACGAGCTGAAAAGCGACGCCTATAACGTCGGCATTGTCACTGGTAAGAGCAGTGACATTGTTGTGATTGACGTTGACCCTCGAAACGGGGGCACAGCGTCCAGTATCGAACAGGTGGCAGGTGCGCCGATCAACACACGCACGCACCGCACGCGCTCCGGAGGGTGGCACTACTTCTTTCGGTACCCTGAGGGTGTCGAGCACATCAAAAAGAGCACATCTAAGCTAGCGCCTGGTGTTGACGTTGCTGGTGATGGGTGCTATGTGGTGGGTCCGGGTAGCTATGTGGACGAGAAGGGTGTTGCAGGCTATTACACGGTCGAAAATGATACTGACCTGATGGACCTGCCGCCGAAGCTTCTCGTGCAGTGCCTCCCTACAGAGCGTGATGTACCAAGCACTCACTATCAGTACCCCGAAGATCAGTGGGATGATGTAAAGCGCTGGCACCGTATGAACGTGCGCGAAGCAGCAGAGGCAGGTGAAGGTACGCGTGATGATACGGCGTATCGGATGCTTGTGCGCTCCTTCCAGCTCGTTCACTGTGTACCTGACAGTGTACTCACTCAGGACGAGGTTGTCCAGGACTTCGCCGCTAAGCTCCCTTACACCTTGAAAGGTTTCGGGGGCAAGATCGAACGTGCGTGGGCTTTTGCTGAGGTCACCCCACGCGCCCATCCCAGCATTCTCGTCACACCACACACTATTGCCGACAACGCGCCCGTTGAAGGTCCGCCCGTGATCACCGTAGCAGAATATTCACCAAACGCACTACTAAACCCTGCTCAGTTCAATGATGCTGGGAATGCTGATAGGCTCGTTGAAATTTACGGTGAGCGTATTCGCTATGTTGAGGGATTGGGTTGGTTGGTGTGGGATGGGAAGGTGTGGAAGCCTGAACAGGAAGGAAGCGCCAGTGTTCTAGAGATGATCAGCGTTGCGCACGCACATTTCTGGGAAGATTACAACGAAAAGGTTAAGGCTGAGGCGACAGGTGTTAAGGCATTGTATGCTCATGCTCAGTATTCGCTGAGCTATAAGGGTATTACGAACGCCATGAACTTGTTGAAGTCTAGGCATCAGATTCGCCTAACCGCTGACGATCTTGACTCACACCGACACCTGTTGTGTGTGAAGAATGGCGTTGTGGATTTGCGTTCGGGAATGTTGTATGCGCACGATCCTAAGTTGCATATGACACGTCTCATCGACATTGAGTTCAAGATTGACGCTCAAGCCCCACGGTGGACGCAGTTCCTTGATGAGGTCATGCCAGACATGCCGGATATGCCGCCGTTCCTTCAGCGCCTCATCGGTTATGGGTTGACAGGGGAGACTAGTGAGCACTGTTTGGCGATTCACTATGGACGAGGGAGCAACGGAAAAAGTATTTTCCTTGATACGCTGCGCGGAGTGTTCGGCGCTGTATCTTCAGTTACCGACTGGAGTAGTTTTGAGCGAAAGCGCGATGGAGCGGGGGCGGCACGTCCTGACTTGGTGCGGCTGCGTGGAGCACGTTTCGTCACAGTGAATGAGGCGGACGCACGAGCTAGCATCGATGAGGCTCAGATTAAGCGCATGGCGTCAGGTGACATGATCACTGCCCGCGCGCTCTATCAGAGTGAAGTCGAGTACTACCCTCAGTTCCTCTTGCAGATGGCAACGAACGCTAAGCCCGACATTAGGGGAGCCGACGAGGGAATTTGGAGGCGCGTAAAGCTCATCCCGTGGATTCGATTCTTTGAACCACATGAGCGTGATCACTCTCTAGCCGACACACTGTTGCAGGAGGCTGAGGGCATTCTTGCCTGGGCCGTCCGTGGTGCCGCTGAGTGGTACGCTACGGGCTTGCAGGAGCCTCAGAGGGTCAGGAGTGCGACGCAGGAATATCGTGAGTCCAGCGACGTGCTAGGGGGCTTTATTGCGAAGGCGTCAGAACACGGCTGGGTGTGCCCTGAGGACAACAAAAAGGTACCTAGCGCTTGGCTGTACTCGCTCTATAAGAAGTGGGCTGAGACACAGTCGTACGATCAGCGCGACATGATGAAGCAGAAGGCGTTCAAGGTGGCGCTAGAGGAACGAGGATTCGCCACGAAGCGCACGAACGCTGGCGTTGTGTACCTAGGACTAGCAGCCAACAACGCCATCCCTGCCGTGCGCACGCATCACGCTGAGGGTGGCGGGAAGCCCGACCTTGCCAATGGGCACGCGTCGGCTGAGGTCATCAACTTCTAATTATCACTCAGGGGAGTGTAATGGTCACGGACTGTTACACTCCCCTCCCTTTCGCCCACAGACGTGTAGGGAAGCTCTGAACCTACACGCACCCTACACGCCTCGAAATACCCTCTGACCAGGTGTTATAGTCTATTAGTGTAGGAGTGTAGGGAGTGTAGGGTGTTAAAAGTCCCTTATGTAAAAAATAATTAGAGTATATATAGGGTTTTGGAAAAACACCTCCAATCCTACACTCCTACACGTTTTTGAGCGCCTTGCCATCTCACGACGCATGTGCTATGATAGCGCACGCGCCCAAGACCAACTAAAAGGAGTCAGCGCACATGATCATTTGGCCATACGCTCTCGACAGCGAGCGCTGTGAAGTGCGCGTCATCGAAACGGATGATGACCTGCACGAAGCGCTTAGTTTTTTGCGCAACTCCGAGAAGTTCTCAGTAGCGTTCGACACTGAGACTACCGGGCTCGATCTTTTTAGCAGCACATTCCGTGTGCGCACCGTACAGCTAGGCGATTGTTACACAGCGTACGTGCTACGTATGCGGAGTGTGCGTGATCGCTGGGCTAAGCGCTTGCTTGAGCTTGCGATGGAGCGTGGGGTGATCCTGCATAACGCCTCCTTTGATCTCGTTGCCTGTGACGTTACCGGACTCATGCCCCTGACGTCAAGTCAAGACAACTTCCACGATACGAAAATCCTCGCTCACCTTCTCGATCCTCGCGGCAAGATGGATGGGGGCACGGGGTTTAAGTTGAAGGACTTGAGCGCTAAGTACGTTGACCCTACAGCGCCCGACACGCAGAATGACTTGAAGGAAGAGTTCCGTAAGATCGGGGCTACTTTGAAGGATGGGTGGGCACGTATCGATATCAATAACCCTACGTACTTGCTGTATGCGGGGTTGGATGTGTTGCTTACGGCGCGCCTGCATAAGCGTTTGCGTGCAATGGTGAATCGTGAGGGCTTCGGTGGGTTGGCGAAGTTTGAGCACAATGTGCAAAAGGTAACGACGCGTATGAAGCGCCGTGGGTTTCGTATTGATGTTGATTACACGCACGTTTTGCAGGAGCGCTTGACGCGTCAGCATGAGCAGGGTGTAGTAGCTTGTCAGGAAATGGGACTTGAGAACATCAATGCCCCGAAGCAAGTTGCTAGCGCTCTGCTCGCTCGTGGGTGGGAGCCTACGGAGTTTACGAAGTCTGGGAATGCTAAGGTCGATAAGGCTGTGCTCGAAACGATCCTATCAATCGACCCCGAAGACGTGGCAGCGTACCGTGTTAATCGTGCCGATGAAGAGGACGCTTGGTATCCTGACTTGAGTTTCAGGCAGCACAAGCAAAATGTCACGGAAACTCAGGTGCTAGCGTCGAACATCATGTTGGCTAAGCGCGCCTCTAAGTGGCGTAAGGCATACGCTGAGGCAATGCTAGACGCTCGTGACGCATGGGATCACGTGCACCCTGACATTAATGCGCTTCAGGCTCGCACGGCACGTATGAGCATTGGGAACCCACCCCTACAGCAACTCCCATCACGAGGAGATGACGCGTGGTTGATTAGGCGTCAGGTGATTGCTGATTATGGGTACGTGATCGGCAGTGCTGACTATGATCAGGTTGAGTTTCGTGTGCTGGCGGCACTGGCAAATATCAGTCGCATGAAGTACGCGATCGCCAACGGCATTGACTTGCATGACTACACCGCTGAGCTATTGTACGGCCCTAATTTCACGAAGCATCAGCGCTCGATAGGAAAGGGTGTGGGATTCGGTAAGGTGTTCGGTGGGGGAGCTAAGACACTCGCCCGTCAGACAGGGGCTCCCATCGACCAGGTGCGCACTGCTATCGCATCGTACGACGAAGCCTACTTTGAACTCCCCGCGTTTGCCCGTGCCCTTCAGCGCGAACAGCGTTCACGTGGCGGGTATATTCTGAACTATCACGGGCGCTACCTGCCGCTTGATGTGGGGCGTGAGTACGCGGCTGTGAACTACAGCGTGCAGTCGATCGCACGTGATATTCTTGCGCAAGCATTGCTTGACCTTGCAGCGGCAGGCTTTGATGACTACTTGCTGTTGCCGGTACATGACGAAGTGCTCTTCCAGGCCCCTGAGCGCGAGGCTGAGGAAGTGGCACGTGCGGTGGGGGAGACTATGAGTGGGACGTTTATCGACGTTCCTATCTCTGCGTCAGGGGAGCTTTACGGTAAGTCATGGGCCAACGGGTATGTGTTCAAGGACGCTCAGGGTGTGGTACGCTCTAAGGGTACGAAGAACCCGATTGAAGGATGGGTGGAAGCAGCATGATGCTTTGCGAGTTTTACGACAAGCTGACAGTGCTCTTGCGCGAACAGCCGCACCTTGCGGCAGTTGACGTTGTATTGGGTGGGCACTGCTGCCTTGAAGATGTGACGAGCATCACAACAGATGATCAGAACAAGATGGTAGTGTTTGAGGGGGAAGGTGGACTGTGAAGCAAGGTAAGATGGCGACGTTGCTGCTCGTGCCGTTCGTCGGCAGTGTAATTACTGCGTGTGACGCACAGCCTACAGCTAGTAACCCTCCCCCGGCACCAGAACATGTTGGTGTTTGCGTGCACCCTACTACGAACGTGCGCCTTGACGATGACGCATGCGGGGAGCATGATGAAGACGGGGACGTTGTGCACTCGTCAGGTGGGATGTTTATTTGGTTTCATGGCAGTAGTGTTACGCCTATCGCTCCTGTAGGGAGCCCTCAGGCGCTTGGTGGGTCGTCGCGTAACTTCCCTGTAGGAAAAACAGTTGCTACAGGCGTTGACAAGGCGGGCTCCCCAAGTGTAGGCTCCTCAGTACAACGTGGTGGACTTGGAATCAAGGGTGCGACCGGCAGTGGTGGCGCCAAGGGAGGAAGTGCGGGATCATGACAGTTAGCATCAACATTGAGAATGTTCTGACGTATCTTGAGAAGGCTGTTGAGAAGCGTGGCAAGGACTATGTGGACGAGCGGGCTGCTGAAGATGCAGGCTGCGTCTATGTGGTGCGTGATATCGTCAAGGTAGAAGACCCCGAAGAGGGAGAGAAGGAAGTTCTACGGGAGACGCCTGGGTGCATTGTCGGCACTGCTCTGTTCCTTGCCGGAATTCCTCTCAAGCAGATTGGGCAGATGGATAGGGCGGGTGACTTTTACTCTGCGGCTCAGGCACGGGTGTTTCTGGATGATAGTGAGCGAACTGAAAGTGACGTAGAAGACTACCTCCCGGAGGATCTTGAGATTTCTGTAGACGCTGCTGAGGTGCTTATCGTAGCGCAGCGCGAGCAGGATTCAGGTGAGACGTGGGGCTGGGCGCTCTCCGAAGCCACAGAGACACGTAACAAGCTTCTGTCTGAAAACTAATCACTGGAAGGGGTGCGACCACAATGTTATCTTTGCTAGTCACAATCGTTATGTTAGTGATGTTAGTGGCGGCAGTGGTCGCACCCTTTGTGTGGGTGGTACTTCGCCTTGAGCGCACCGAAATGATCAGTAGGTTGAGTGCGAATTTCGATTTAGGTGTGCGGCTTGAGGCAAATTACATGGACGCTCGACTCATTGCCGATAAAATCATTAACGATCGTGAAGGTGAACTGCGCGATGAGTTGAATGAGCACCTGACACGCGATGATTTAAGTTATTTCTTGACGCACTTAATGATGTGCGACGATCGTAAGTATCGATCTTGTAGGTTGCGTGCGAATGAAATTGGAATTGAACGCATAGAACGTGATCGTCGCAAGCAAATGCACACATATTTGATAGAATACAAAGAAAAAATGATGCGCACTGATCTTGATTGGGCAACAAAAATGCGCTACTATTCTGAAAGAAAGCATCATGTGATGTATCTGGATGACGGGTGGACTACGATTGAATGGGATGAGGATTAAAGTATGCCAGCTAAGGCGAAGGTTTATCGTGTGAAGTTCTATGACACATGGACAGGGATGTGGCGCACACTGACAGCGCCGATTCCTAGGACACATGCGCAGAGCGTCATGAAGAATGTACGATTTGAGACAAAGTTGGAGGAAGTGAACGATGATTAAGACTGAGCTGATGACGGGCACGCAGTACCATCACATTGAAGGTGTTGATGGGAGTACGTACGTACTGCTAAAGGAATGCCCTGTGTTGCGTGTCACTGTGCAGGAGAAGGACACAGTGAGTGATGATCGAGAAGAACGCCCTTATAAGTTCGAGGAACTCATTGAGTTTCAGCAAGATGGGGTGTGGCTGAAAGGGAAGTACATTCGAAAAGCTGACAGTGATAGGCATTTTGTTCGCTCCTATGGAACTGTGCACGTTGTTGAGTCTGAGGATTTGAAGCGTCGTGCGTCCTGATAATGACACGTGGGCACTTGAGATAGCCCAGACTGTCAGTGAGCGCAGCACATGCAGCCGCTTGCACGTGGGGGCTATTCTTGTGAAGCATGGGATCGTGCTAGGCGCTGGGTATAATGGCGCGCCTAGGAAGATGGCACACTGCGTGCACACTGATGACACTCCGTGTCGCCTGAGCATACATGCTGAGATCAATGCGCTCGTGCACTCTGGGCTATGGAACTCACAAGGGGCTGTGATGTACATCACACACGCTCCCTGTTGGGACTGTGCTAAGATGATCGTACAACACCAGATCAGCAAGGTTGTGTTCCGAGAGGTATATCGGAACAGGGAAGGGCTTGACATGCTGGATCTGGCGGGTGTACAGTGGGAACAGAAGCGAAACACACCAATGGAAGGTACGAAGTAATGCTGAACGTTGATCGTCTCCGTGAAGAGCTTGTTAAGATCACCCTTAACCCCGAGCGCTGGAATCAGGGCGATTGGATTCAGGGCGTCAAGGGTCCGGCAGACTCTCCCCCTGAGCCTTGTGGTACGTTCGGCTGCCTTGCGGGGAACACTGTGTTGGCTGAGAACGTCCCGCTCCAGTGGGAGTTTAATGAGCTTGGTCTTGATGTAAACGGAAAGCCTCACGGGTATTGGTACGTTGAGCGTACTGAATCTGGAGATTCTATTCGTAACACTGCTCAGAGCATTCTTGGTTTGACTCATTGGCAGGCTTCCGAGCTTTTCGCAGGCAGTAACGGGCTTGATGACCTCTGGCGTGTGGCTAGTAAGATCTCCGCTGGAGAGATTAGCGATAGGGACTATCGAACTGCCATGCGGAAGGCCGCTGAGAAGCGCTTTGAGCAGGCTCAGCAGAAGCTTAAGGAGTTTGACAATACGCATCCTACTCTGCGCGCGATCATTCACGGTGATGAAGCGCGTGAAGCTGAGCGCCTGGAGCAGGACCTTGAGAAGGCAGCGTTGGAGCTGACTAAGGTCCCGAGCGAAATCCCCACTAGCAGTGTCTGGTAGGTAGTATTTCTGCCGGGGGGCTTGCACATGGTCCCCCGGCAGTGCTAGACTTCTCACACAAGCACAAGAAAAGGAGCAAGTAATGGTTAATGTTAAGTTGCTGCATAAAGAGTTGCGTTTTATCGCTGAGAATCCTGAGAAGTGGAATCAGGGATCGTGGGTGAATGAAATCAGGGCACTGGAAACTGAACTTCCTGCCCCATGTAATACTTTTGGGTGTCTCGCTGGTAACACGGTGATTCATAAGGGTGATGAACTTCTCTGGAATTTTTACGATGGCGTTTGGGAGACCGAATGGACGATTGATGGTGCTCGTGTTAGTGAGCGTGCGCGCCAGTACTTGGAGCTGACACACGATCAGGCTAGTGCGCTGTTCGCACCCTCGAACACTTACTATCGACTGTGGGAACTTGCAATGCAGTTCAGCGATGGTGGTCTTACTATTGAACAGCGTAAAGAAGCCATCGAAATCTATTACATGAACAGGTCTCGTCAGCTTCTCAAAGAGATGTTCACTATTCTTGACGAAAACCCTCACATCAGTGATACTCTGCGTAATTACGGTGAGCTGGTGAGGAAGCGCACCACGAACGAACTCACTTATATGCACGAGCTTGACCTTCTCGGTATTGACGACTGAAACACGAAAGGCACATAACAATGAGCAACATTAATGTCGTTAAGATTTACGAAGAGCTGATGTTCATTGCCAACAACCCTGAGAAGTGGCGGCAGGGTGTTTGGGTGGCTGATGTGGAAGCCGATAATGTCCCAAGCGCATGTGGCACGTACGGTTGTTTCGCCGGTAACACAGTGGTGCATAGTGGCGAGAAGCTTGATTGGGAGCGAAGCGGAGGCACGTGGTACACGGAAAAGACTGAGTCAGGTGAGCACATTTCTGTTCGTGCTCGTGACCTCCTGGGTTTGACTCAGGCACAGAGTGATCTTATGTTCGCTGGCGATAATAGTTACAGGGATTTGTGGGATTACGCCATTCAGTTCTCAGGCGGTATGCTGACGACTGAGCAGATGCAGAATGCGATGCGCATCTTCCGTCGTAATCGGGTTGCGCAGACCGAAAATGAAATGTACAAGATGCGTGATAAGAATCCTGAGATTCGTGATCTGTTGATCATGTACGGTAGGCTCTCCGTCCGTCTGGAGAAGGAAATGAACGCGTACGATCAGGCGCTCGAAGATCAGTTCAACTGATAGTTGCGGGGGCTACTCGACGTAAGTAGCCCCCGTGTCACACCTTTAACACACAAATATAGAAAAGAGAACATAATGGTTAACGTTGATGTACTGCGTCGAGAGCTTCTGTTCATCGCTGAGAACCCCCGTAAGTGGGATCAGGACGTGTGGATTTCCTCTGTGCGAGACTCGAAGGACAAGATGCCGGAGCCTTGCGGGACGTTCGGATGCCTGGCAGGTAACACTGTTGTTCACAGTGGGGGAAAGATTTCATGGCAGTATAGTGATGGGCTTTGGAATGCTACTCTTATGGTTGATGGAATGGTGTTCGTCAGTGAGCAAGCGCGTGAGATTCTTGGGCTGAGTGAGGAGGAGAGCAATCGACTTTTCTCCAGTGACAACAACTATAAGGATCTGTGGGATATTGCTATCGATATCTCCAAAGGTGTTGAGGGTGAGTTCACTGTTGAAGAGCGCAATAAGGCTCTCTTGCAGTACGCGGAGAACTTGATGAAGACTACCCGCAATGATTTTTATGATCTCCTGTCAGAGCATGAAGACATTCATGGTATTTTGTGGAAGGCTATTGAGATGCATGAGGATCGTGATCGCGCCTACATGCAGTACTCTAAGGCTTTCAATGGTGAGTTCGACACCATGTATGGTGGTGGTGTGTGATGAGTTGGGGCGGGTATATCCCAGGCGCTTTGTTGCATGATGTAGAGTTCACTGCTACACTGATGCGAGAGCTTGACAAGGTGGAAGGAAAGAAGGAAGACATGCAGGAAGTGTTTCGTGTTGTTGCTAAGGACGGCACGCCCGTTGACGAGCGCAACAACGGACGTAAGAACCTCTATCGTGCTCATGGTGACGCTCAGAGCGCTGCCACTCAGTTCAACCGCATTGAGGTCATCTGTAAGGGTGAACCCGTTCAGTTGACGGATGCCCCGTACACGGTTCAGCGTGGGGTGATCACGTGGGAGTGAACGACGACGAAGTGACGTACGAATATCGCGTCATGTATCGTATCTATTACGGTGCAGACAATTCTTGGGTGCTGGCCGGTAAGCGCTCTAAGGGATGGGGCGAATGGCGGGAGATGCGGTCACGTAGTGCACGTGCCAACAAGTCGAATACCTATGGCACGCTGGCCGTTGCCAAGCAACAGGCAAGCGCTGAGCGTAATCACTCGTATCATGGCAATATTGAAGTGAAGATTCAGCGGCGCGCTATTCGCCCTGAGGATTGGGAGGACGTTCAGTGAAATTGTTTCGTATTGTAGACGCCCACGGAGCGCATGTGTTCACGAACAAGAGCAATGGGTTTTATCACTCTGAGGAGAGTGCTAAGAACGGCATTCGAGGGATTAAGGGTGTGCACTGGCGTGTGAGTCGCTTTACACTGCCGCTCCGAGTTCAGGAGGCAGACGTGCAGTGGCGGGAAGTACGTAGCGATGAGGCGTTGCCCAACATCGGGTAAGCCTATGTACGAAACGAAAGCGACAGCGGAGCGCGTCATGTTTAAGGCGTGGCGCGCTTCGCGTCGCTCTCGCGGTAATAGGCTACCTTGCAGAGCATATTTTCACGACGACTGCCAAGAATGGCACCTCACCAGTAAACCTAGAAGGGAAAGCGATGACTCCGCTAGACATTATGCTTCTGATCGGGTATGGTCTGATCATCTACACGGCACGGAACGCCCCGTCATGGGCGTTGGTGATGTACAATCGTGTGACAGTAGCAGCGAACACGAATAGACGTCGGGACAACCGCATGGATGAGATTCAGGAGAAGTATGATGACGAAGCTCTCTGATCTGTTTGACCTCGCGCTGTTCGAGGAGATGAAAGGCAAGGGCTTTGTGCGCGTCCAGCGCCACCCCGAGTTCCCCAACGAACTTGCCATCGCTAACTACACCAACCGTACTCAGATCAACTATCTGTGGAACGAGGTCACTACGCAGTGTCGTGGGCTGATCTATCACCCTGAGACGCTTGAGATCATTGCACGCCCGTTCAAAAAGTTCTTCAATCACGATGAGTCTAAGGCAGATAAGTTCATGCCTGACGATGAGGTTGAGGTGTTTGACAAGCTGGATGGGAGCTTGGGCATTTCGTATGAGAGGCCCGATGGTATGTGGGCTATCGCTACGCGTGGGAGTTTCACGAGTGATCAGGCTATTTGGGCTACGCAGTACTTGAGCAATCGCATTCAAGACTACCCATTCGGGGCAGGCTACACAGACCTGTTCGAAATCATTTACCCTGAGAATCGTATCGTTGTGAGCTATGACTTTCAGGGGCTTGTGTATCTCGGTACGATCAACGTTAACACTGGCGAGTTTGGGTTTGAAGGTGAGTTCTTCTACCCCACTGCTGATCGCATGTATCGGGGGAAGCTTCGTGATTTTGAGTTCCTAGAGCGTGAGAATCGTGAAGGTGTTGTGCTGGTGGCGAAGGATGGGAGGCGCGCTAAGATGAAGTATGATGAGTACGTGCGCCTTCACCGTGTCGTGTCTCGGCTGAGCGCACGGAGCGTCTGGGAGCTGATGCAAGGCCCTGATGGGGACATTGAATCTCTTGTGTCTCAGCTCCCCGAGGAACATGCTACGTGGGCGCGTGAGGTTGCTCAGGCGCTACGGGGGCAGTACTTTACGATGCATATGTACATCACTGAACTCGCTATGAAACATGATGTGAAGAAGCGAGAGCGCAAGGAAGTAGCGCTAGCGCTTGAGGGTGAGCCTGCATGGGCACGTGCGGCTATCTTTAGGGGGCTTGACAACAAGAGCTACACGGATGTACTGTGGAAGAACTTGAGGCCCCGTGAAGATGTGGAAGGTGGCGTTGATGAAGGAGAAAAAGAAAGCTCCTAGAGAAAAATTTGATAAGATCCTACGACAGTACAATGAAAGAATCGATGAGGCGCTAGACAAACGTAACAGTGAAGACTTAAGAGAGTACACGGCGTTGCGTAAGCAGTTCCTGAATGATTTTGAACCGGAGGGTTAATGAATACTTCTGATGTTGTTGCTGAGTTCATTCGTCGTGTGAATGATCAGGAAGGCAGCTTGCAGGTGACTGAGGACCTGAAAGAGTTCGTGCGCGAAGTAAGCTTTAAAATTCTCTATGATGATCATGGACATGCTGAGGTTACTAGCATCTATAGCGTTGCGCTGAACGATGAAACACGTGATGTTCAGTTTGTGCGCGTCTGTGATTATTCTTCTGAGAGTCACGCGGAGCATGTGATGCCGGTCACTAAAGTCATCACTGAGTACGTGCTTGTTTGAGCATGAAGTGTGTGGTAGGGTGTCTGTTGTCAGGGCAGACACCCTACCTCTCGTCACTAGGAAGGAACAGTATGATCACAATCTACCGAGGACTCCCGGGATGCGGGAAGAGCACGCACGCTCAGAAGATGATCGATGAGCACGGAGGGGTGCGTGTTGGTAGGGATCACTTGCGCTGGGCGCTCTACGGGGAGTACTATAACCCGGAGCGCATCAACGAAGACCTGATCACGAAGATGCAGAACGCTGCTATTGAAAGCGCTGTGAAGAGTGGGCAGCATGTGTTCGTTGATGATATGAACTTGCGCAACCGTTATGTGACGCGCTTCATTGAGATGGCACAGGCGTTGAAAACTGAGTACACAATCATTGACATGACTGACACTAGTGTTGATCTGTGTCAGATGCGTGATAGTGCTCGTGACAAGCAAGTAGGCGCACGTGTGATCTACGATTTGTACGAGCGCTTCATCAAAGGCAAGCCTCACCCTCTCCCTGTGCATTTCGCTAGCCCTTCGCTGCCTCAGGCTGGGATTGAGCCTTACACGCCTCCCACCGCGAAGTACACGCCGACATGTGTCGTGTGTGATCTCGATGGGACGCTGGCAATGATGAGTGATCGCTCCCCGTTCGAGTGGGCACGTGTCGGTGAGGACACCCCGAACGAATTCGTTCACTACATCATGCTCATGCTACAACATAGTGGGTTGCCGATTGTGTTTTTGAGTGGTAGGGATTCGGTGTGCAGGCCGGAGACTGAAGAGTGGTTGAAGCGCATGGGGTTTGCAGAGGGTAAGTATGAGTTGTACATGCGCGAAGAAAATGACATGCGTCGTGACTCAATCGTTAAGCTGGAACTCTTCAATAAGTTCATCAGAAATAAGTATGATGTGCTTGGTGTGATTGACGATCGTCAACAAGTCGTTGACGTGTGGAATGCGCTAGGGTTGCGAGTGTTGCAGGCGCACAATTTCGGGAAGGACTTGAACTTCTAATGCACACGCTGTTGCTAGGGGTTGTGGGGTCGCAGGCGTATGGCTTGGCGCACTCCGGTAGTGATATCGATAGGTTGGGGGTGTTCGCTTACGACACCGATGATATTCTTGGTTTGTACCCTGCGCAAGAGAGCATTGTCAGGCACAATCCTGACGTGACGCTGCAAGAGGCTAAAAAGTTCGTGCACCTGTGTCTCAAGATGAACCCCACAGTGACGGAACTGTTGTGGTTGAATCAGTATGAGGAGATGCACGCGTTAGGTGGGGAGTTGATTGAGATTCGAAAGGCGTTTCTCAGTCGGTCGTACGTGCGCAATGCTTACTTCGGGTATGCTAGTGCTCAGATGCGCCGTATCACGCGCAGTGTTGCCAACGCAGAGCACTACCCTAGGCTTGAGAAGCACGCACGTCACCTGATGCGCTTGCTCATTCAAGGTTACAACCTGTACACTACAGGTGAGCTTACGGTACTGCTTGACGCTGGGCAGCAGCACACGTGTCGGACGTTCGCCGAAGAGATCGGCACGAACGCTGAGTTGGGTAGCGCTGTGCTGAATGAGTATGCTACAATGTTCACAGACGCACGGACGCCTCTCCCCGAGAAGGCAGATGTGCAGACTGTAAACGATTGGTTGCTGAGCGTCAGGAAAGCGTTCGCGTAATTTTGAAAGGTGAGATGATGGAAAAGAAGACTGAGACAGTCGTTCGATACAATGTGCTGGGTCAGTGGGTGAAGGAAGAGACAGCACGTAAGCTCTATAAGGAGCTGCGCGAAGAGTTTGATTCAACGCCAACCTCTTCTATTGCTCCGCGTAGCTCTGATGTTCCTGTTCTTCGCGTCTCCAACACGCTTACCTCAGTGGATAAAAACAAGGGGCACGTTGTTATTCGCTGTGATATTTCTGATGAGCGTAACAAAGGGAAGTCACGTAATGAGTTGATCTTCTCTAGTGTGTTGTTTGATTCTATCGTGGAAAAAGTTCAGACAGAGATTGGCGATCAGGAAAGGTTTTCATTCTGATGTTGGAGTTTCAGGCTTGGCCTAGCATTCCCCGTTTGCGGCGCAACATGATGCTCACGGAGAAGATTGACGGCACGAACGCGTGCATCAATATCGACCCGAATGATGAGTATCGCATTTCGGTGCAGTCTCGGAAGCGTATCATCACACCTGATGATGATAACTTTGGGTTTGCGCGTTGGGTTCAGGAACGTGCACAGGTACTTACGGATGTGCTGGGACCTGGTAGGCACTACGGGGAGTTTTGGGGTAGTGGGGTTCAGCGTGGGTATGGGATGAGGCATGGAGAGAAGCGCTTCTCACTCTTTAATGCTGCGCGTTGGCGTGACCTTGACACGTTTGAGCTTAACCCTGCGATTCATGAGGTTGATGGGCTAGACGTCGTTCCTATTCTGCACGTCGGTGATTTCGATATGCATGTGATCGACGCCACGTTGCAAATGTTGCGTGAGTACGGTAGTGTAGCAGCACCAGGGTTCGCAAAGCCTGAGGGTGTTGTTGTGAAGCACTTGCAGTCGGGGCATCTTTACAAGGTGCTGCTTGAAAATGACGACATTTCTAAGACTGAGGCAGGTTTGAAGTGAAGCGCCCCGAAGATTTCACATATAATGAGTTGACTGAGATGGTGTGGGGGCAGCAAACGTTGATGGGTCTGCTCCTTGCGCGCCTAGGAGGTTCTGTGACGATCACTAGTGAACAGCTCGACGCGTACCTTCTAGGGTCTCCTCGTCTCGTTGAAGACGTCACTATGGATCGTCTTATTCTCACCGTAGAATACGATGACGATACGCCCATTTCAGGTGAAATAGTTTTTTAGGCAGTTTGCGTAAAATTTTTGAGGGGATTTTGAAGTGGAACCTAAAGACGTTCACGAACCCACATGTAACGTATGGGTGAACAACAAGCCCTGTAACTGCAAGCGCAAACGCCGTAAGTGAGTTGACGGGGGAGCCTAGTGTGTGCTAGGCTCCCCCTATCACTTAGAAAACAGAAAGGGACAGTATGAGTGGCTGGACGCACCCGACACCTCCTAAACGACGAACAAAGCGATGGAAACAGCCTGTAGCTACGAAGCGACATGTAGTAGGTGTTTGGTTTGAAGTGTCCGACGATATGAAAGTTTTGGTTCGAGGAATGCAAGCGGTAGATTCGCTGTTGCGCCGCGAAGACGCCAGGGAGTATTGTGAGCGAACGAATACGCCGCACGCAGGAGCTTAGAGCTTCGGGAGCGCATGGGGCGCATGCAGATAGGCGTTTTAGGCGTTTACGCACACGGCAGGCTATTGACGCACACGAGAAGGAGATGTATCTCGATGGGTACGAGGATTACGAGCAATTCATTCGAACCTCCGAAGCCGAAGCGCAAGAAGGTGAAGCTGACGAGCAAGACGAACCCTCAGACCCCTGAGGCGGCTGCGAAACTGCGCGCGGCAATAATGGAAGATGAAGAGCGAAACAAGAAGAAGGGTAAGTAGTATGAGTAATTTTGGTATGGCGTGTGTTGCGTTTTTCACGCTTCTGAGCGCGGCGCTTATTGTGGCGGCAATCGCAATGTTGGCGGGCGCCCCGATGCTTTTCGTGTGGGGCGTTGTGAGTGGCGGGGCGACGAGCGCTTTCGCTACTAGCATTATTGGCACGATGGCAAATAACGCCATTAAGGCAGGTGGCAAGTGATTCCCCGTTACTCCGAGGAACAGCTCGTACAGTTCGCCTACTACCTTGTGTCGAACGCTATTGAGGACATTAGTGGTACGAGCGCTCAGGAAGCCGCATTGGATTGGTTTGGCGGGCAGCCCGTGCACCCTGACGATATTACACGCACACTGAAAATCATTGAAGACGCCACTATCGGTATGATTATTGAGGATGACTGCTCGTGAAAATTCTCACAATCAATGTGCCCTTTATTCCTGAAGACGCCGTAGCCGAATATCGCAGCATTGACGCTATCGAGAGCTTGGGGCTCCCGCCGCAACACAATGAGACGCGCGGTGAGAGGATCGTTGAGTTCGCTGGGAGGACGTGCTATCAGTCCTACAATCGCCCCAACCCGAACACTAAAGACATTAAAGATTATCTGGCGAATATCATTGCTCAGGGGCATGAGAGCGTCCTTGAGCACGCGTTCTTCTCCTTCTACGTAGAAGGTGTCAGTCGTAATTTGCTGTTGGAGCTTGAGCGTCATCGTCATTTGTCGTTTAGCGTGATTTCTCAGCGCTTCGTAAATAGCGCCGACACACCCATGATCACACCTCCTGCTCTGCGCGAAGGTGAGGCATGGGAGTGGGATCACGCTGTAGCAGCAACTAGGGACGCGTATCAGGCTGTTGTGAAGGCTCTTACAGAGCAGGGACTCACGCGTAAAGAGGTACGCGAGGCAGCTAGGGCGATTTTGCCTGGCGGTGTGGAGACGAAGTTTGTTGTCAGTGGGAATGTTAGGGCATGGCGTGACGTGCTGAAAAAGCGCTACAGCGTTCATGCCGACGCTGAGATCCGAGAGCTTGCGTCATTGGTGCTTGGTGAGCTACGATGGTATGTACCGAACATGATGCAGGACTTCCCGGAGGAGCCTTTCAAGTGACAATTATTGAGCGTATTGAAGTCGATGGCGTTGTCTCTGTACGCTGGCATTATGATGTTGATGGTTATCTCGGGGAACGTACGGTGTATGGGCGTTACATGTGTGAAATTATGGATTGCCCAAGTACAGGCGGCTGCCGCGAGTATGATGCTGACACGGAAACGTGTGATTGCATGAAATACTTTGTAGATCGGCAAATTAAGGCATTCGAGCGAATCGCAGACAAGCCCGTTGTGCGTGCGCGTACCTGGAGTGAGTTGATGAAGGTAAGTGACGAACTTCTGGTGGACATGAAGGCAATGAGTCGATACGTGTAAAATGTAGACTCCTAGTAACGTCATCGTGACGACTAAGGAGCTGCAATGGCAGGTAAAAAGGGTCGATCGGGTAAGCATCACAAGAGCACATCTCCTAAGCCTGGTGGGAAGCGTGACAAGCGCCGCACAGCGGGTGGGAGGAAGAAGCGTAAGACAACGAAGAAGCGCCGTTAACTCTCAGTGAAAGGCTAGCGTCATGCGAGTAGTGCAGATTTTCAAGACAGACAGTGACACAGAGTTCGTGTGGGTTCGTAAGGTGCAGATTGCTTACGAAATCACTCCTGGATTCAACGTCGTGCGTACTGCATGGGAAATCGTCGAGAATCTATTTGACGTTGAGCCGCTGAGTACTCACGACACGTTTGATGGTGCACGTGAGTACGCTTACTTCTACGTTACTGGTAAGGTGCGCTCCTCCGAAACGCTTTGGGAAGTTGTGAATATGTAGCATATGGTGTATGACGCCATACATCGATGTATTCGTTCAGGGAACGCCCATCCCGCAAGGATCTCTACGTGCCTCGCGGGGCGGGCATCTCTTTTATTCGAATGCTAGTAAGCTCACCCCGTGGCGACGGGCTATGACACATGCTGTTCAGGATGCCCTACCGGAGGATCATGTGCCTATCGATGCGGCTGTGCGCATTGAAGCCACGTTTTGGTTCCCTCGTCCTGCCAGTGTGACGCGACTACAGAAGATCACAGCTCCCGACACAGATAAGCTGTTTCGAGCTGTGGGCGACGCTCTGACAGACGCACAGCTCTATACAGACGATTCGCGTGTGATTGCGATTTCAGGTGAGAAGTGGTATGCTGTAGATGCAAGCGCAGGAGTGAGGATTAAGTGTTATGTGCTTGACCCTCACGCTATAGCCCCTACTCCCTTCTGAAAGGTGATATAGTGTCTAAGGATTACACTTGGATTGTTACGTGGTTTGATGATGAAAACATGCGTCAATACACCGTACCGTATAAGGGTTCGTATGTCTTCCCGCCTAGTGCCGCCGAAAAGCACTTCAATAAGTTGAATAAGATTGAAGTGTGTAGGGATGTTAAGCTATATCGTAAGGAACGCTGAATAGTAAGTGACCTACCTCACATGGGGTAGGTCACTTTCACGTAAGAAAGAAGATGTGATGAACGACCCAACGCATAAGGTTGAGCACTTGAGCATGTCGCTAGCTCAAGCGCTTGGGGAGTCTTGGGATGAGATGCCCGAAGAGCGACAGCAGCGCTTTAGGGCGTGCGCCTTCAACATCCTAGAGCAGTCGTGGGAGGTTCGGCGCAATGGGATTGATAGTGGGATTGGCGCTCTTGAAGAGCTGGTGCTGAACCCCGGCACACCTCAGCGTTGGCAACCTGGATTGTATCACGCTATTCAAGCGCTTGCGATCCTGATGGAGCTGGAAGAGGAGATTTACAGCGTGGGGGCAAATGTCCCTGAGTCGCTCTCTAACGAGTTGACAGCAGAGGACCCATACGCAACCCTCAAGGCAGGGGATAAGGACCCGTACGGTGCCTTTGAGGGCCAGCAATGCGGTGCTGAGCATGAGTTTGGGTGGGAGTGCACACGCCCCGACCACCCGCCGCACTGGAAGCATTGGGATGCGGATAAGGAAGTGGCTGGAAGGCTGGTAGCTGGTACAGTGCATGTGGTATGGTGGGATAGTGGGGAGAGCGACGATATTGAGGTTGCTCCGGGACTCGAACACGATGAGGACGAATAAAAAGTTCATATGCGCATAGCCCTCGTCACTGTTAGTGATGGGGGCTATTTGCATATGCGCGCTAAACATGCTATAATCGCTCTTATGAACGACATGACATTGATTGTGGAGAAGTACGAGGAGTTGACGCGTTACGTGCAGTCGCTAGCCCGTAAGTGGCAGGCTGACGACTCACGCGTTGAGGACATTGCGCAGAGCACGCTCATGCGTCTCGTGGAAGAGAATGAGGCTAACGAGTTCGTTGAGGCACGTTATTTGTGGGCTAGGGCCACGAACATTGCGCGTGAGGAGATTGCTAAGACGTTCGCACAGGCCCTCCCCATGTCGGGTGTGGGGTTTCAGGCGCATTGGACGGCCACGAAGGCGCTTCAGCGGGCTGGTGGGGATGCTATGAAGGCGTATGCGGAGCAGGAGGGGAGTTCACGTGTGTCGCGTGAGCTGATGTTTCTCGTAAGTAACGGCAGTTCTATGCGCACACCCGAATACCTCAGTGAAACGCCCTCTCGCGCCATCAACGAGCGTACGTCGAACCTCTCAACGCATGACGAAGACAATATTAGGGTAGCCTTATCTAGCCTTTCACCTGTAGAGTCGAACGTGGTGCGTATGAAGCTGTGGCAGAACATGACGTACCCGGCTATCGCTGAAGAGCTAGAGATGACGAGTGACGCGGTGAAGAAGACTTATCGCCGTGCGCTCACGAAGCTGAAGCCTCTTTTGCGCGCTACGTTCGAGCGTTTCATGTAGTATAGAGTTAGAAGTGTGTGCTTGAGCTGTGCTCGCATCACACGTAAGCCCCCTCACAGGTAACCTTCCACCTGTGAGGGGGCTTTTCTCATGCCTCTATATCACTTCTTGCGCTTCGTCCGCCACTTGTCAAGGTCCGGCGCATCTTTCGGAATGTCCTCGTTGAGCTTATCAAGCCTCTTATCGGTCTTCTTTACGTCTTTCTTCTCGTCCCGACGCTTGCGCTTATCCTCATTAACCACTGTTCAAACCTCTCATCCAACACATGACGCCTACTTGACGCCAAGCCTTTAGTGTAGGGACAGCTCAACCCTACACGCACCCTACACGCTCTCAAACCTCTATCTACCAGGCATTATACCCTATTAGTGTAGGAGTGTAGGGAGTGTAGGGTGTTAAAAGTCCCTTATGTAAAAAATAATTAGAGTATATATAGGGTTTTGGAAAAGTGCCTCTAATCCTACACTCCTACACGTTTTTTGCGTAAAATCTCAAATCTCTCACGATTAGTGAGCGTTCGGTGACGCTTAGTCATCCTCCCAGCAAACACTACTCTCATGATCATCATCATGGCATGTCTCGACGCTCATGTCTCTCACCGTGAACACGACGACAAGAAGCATCAACATGCTAGCGAGCATGAGCAACACATAAAACGTAAGCTCTGAATCTTTCATGCCTTTAGCTTACTATGGCGCTTGGCCCCTGTCAAGCCTCTATAAGACTCAACAGGGGCCAAGCCTCTAGACCTTAGTACCCTCGCTTCGCCAAGACTTTACGCCCCTTCGTGATCTTCGCGGCGTGCGTGTCGTAGTCCAGGTTCATGCGCGAGAGCGCAAAGGCAGCCTGTGCGAACGTCTTGAACGTCGTGTCAAGGCTCTTGAAAGTCTTCGCGTCGGGCTTACGAACCATAACCTTGAACATCTCAAACCTCTATTCATCTCGCACCAAGCCTTTATACTTAGCGCTGAGTGCCCCTGAGGGGAGTCGAACCCCTAACCGTTGGCTTAGGAAGCCTAGGCCGTCCTGTGCAAGGGCTGAGCCTCACCCCCTCGCACCTGATACAGTATGCGAGGGGGTGAGAGTTTTAGCGGGTGCTTTCTTCCCAAATCGCCTTGGCGGCAGTCCAGAACGCCTCAATCCAAGCGTCCTGGTCAAGTTCGTCAGTGAGTTCACGATAGCGTGAGTAGCCATTGAAGTCAACGTCTCGCAGCGGGGCGCCGTAGCTCAGCGCGTAGTCCCCGTGCGCTTCCCCTGCACCGTAAGCGTGAGCAAGTTCGCTAGCCGTGAGCATATCATACTCCTTAGATTCCGACTTGAGGTTTAGCACCTCACCCCCTGACACCAACTACTCTACAGGGTTGGTGTGAGAGAGTCAAGTCCTAGCGTCGGTTTCTTTGCTGCGCGTTTTTCGTCGCCTCTTCTAGCGACATGTTCACGCGCCCCACGATCTCGCGCTCTTCGCTGTCCCAAATGGTGTAGGTGGCGCGCTGCGTCATGAAAGCCACGTGATAGCGCTTCCCACGCTGCAACTCTACATCAATCACGTCTCCCGCAGGCTCAGTGATCCGCTTCAACATTTCGTCCCCCTCTCGCTCTCCGTGTGCCGCTCTCTTCCAACACCCAAAACGCTACGCGCCCAACCTCTCAAACACAAGCTTTTTCTTCAATCAATTTCTAGGCCCCTAGCGTCCATTCTCAGCCCCTCACGTGCTCTCTGGTATGAGGAGACCTAAGAGCCCCCGTTAGGCGCTTACAGAGCATCTGAGAGCCTCTCAGAGCCCATGTCGCCCGTAGGTTGCTCAAGCGCCAGCCCTCACGTGCTATGTGCAAGTGCAAACGCATGAGCGCACGAAAAAGCCCCCACCCACAAGGGGCAGGGGCTCAATCGCTCTATCTCACTGCTCAGTCAGGCGCACAGCCTTGAACCTGTCGCCGTGCAAGTTCTCTCCGCACGTGTCGCACATGGTGGTGCGGAACCCAATCTCCGGGTCGGCGTCAAGGTGCATCCCCGTGTAGCCCTCAGGGTGCCTCAAGAGCGTTCCTGAGATGGCGAGTTCACGCGCGTTCGTCCCATCATCAAACTCACCGTTTGCGATGATGTGCGCACACACCGTGCACACTTCGTAGTCCTCAATCATGAACTTCTCAATGGCAATGTTCGTGACCCTACCGCGACGCGTCAGGGTGAGCGTCACGTCCTTCCCTACAGCGTTGCGCGCTTCGTAGGATGCGGCGGTGTCGGAAGACGTCCTGTAGGGCTCCGGCATGTCAGTGGTGAACAGGTCAAATCGGGGGTTAGCGTTCACGGAGCAATTGAGTTCAGTGATCGAAACGATGTGCGTGCGGACGGTCTTCGGCATGATGTGTCCTCTCAAGCGTTTGATGTGCAACGCCATCACCCTACCAAATGGGAGGGGGATGACGCAACGCATCAAATGCTACGTTCGTTTACCGCCATGAGAATGCGAGCCTGCGCACGGAGGCGCTCATACGCTTCGCGTGCACTCGTCACACCGTGCAAGTCAATGAACGGCACAGGCTGCGTCCCGCTCCGGTCCAAGCTGACGTTGAAGGGAATCCCATCGGAGGGGAAGCTCTTGTGCACGTAAAACTTCGTGCCTTCGTTCAAGAGTCCGGCGACGATAGCGCCATTCAGCACGGACTGTGCGACTCGCTCAACGTCTTTCATCGTGTAACGCTGCGACATGTCATGTCCTCTCGCTCTATACCTCAGACTCTAGTCTGATTGAGCGACCTACGTCAAATGTTCGTGACGTAGATCACTCGAACAGACCAACGTCACTTGCTACGCTGAGTCCAACGCGTCCAGTTGCTCAAGAGTTCCTCAGCACCATCAACGCCCATGAGCGTGTGCAAGTGCTGAGTGGCGCGGAAGGGGCCAAACGCTTCCATGAGCGCCTGAACCGTTTTGGCTTCGCCTTCGTCAACGTCTTCATCGTTCAGCATGAGCGCGTACTCATGCACGCTGTCAACCAACAGTTCCAATTGCTTGTTCGTTTCGTGCAAGAGCGTGAACACGTCAACCAAGTGGTTGCTCAGCCAAGGCGTTTTCGTGTCCATCTTCCAATTGACAAGCTCTTTGATAGCACCGATCAGGCTCACAACCTCAGTGATCGGCATCCCGGTCAAACGGTTCGTCAGCTCTTCAGGAATGCTACACATTTCCATTCGCAGCCATCCGTTGCGAACTTCTTCAATGAGCTTCGTGGTGCTGGTGAGCTTGACGTTCATTGTGACCCCTTGTCCGTGTTGCTTGCTGTGTCTCAAAGCCTAGTCGGTCAGGGTGACTCACATCTACAACATGTGACGTGAGTCACCCAAGCAAATCGAGCTAGTAGACGCGCCCGACCCGCCTGACGAGTGTCGCGTACTTGTCAAGCACACGCAACCAAAACGCCATGCTTTCGCGCGTGATCTTCCCGCTCTTGATATCCGCAATGATGATGTTCGTAGCGTACGATGTGGACTTGCCTTCCTGAATGCTGATGGAAGGGCGGTAGTTCCAGTCATCCGGGACAATGTCAGAGTGTCCGGTGATGTACGCGGCACCTATGAGGTCAAGGGTCATGTTTGCGACAGCGCCCCACGGGTCATAGGCCCTGTCATCCATGAAGTCATTGCGGATCAGGTCCTTCAAGGCATCGAAAGGCTTCGCCTTGACTGCGGGGCGCTCAAGCTCTGCGCTGAGAGCTTCCGTGCGCACGTTTTCAAGCGTGCCGGGAGCAGTGGGGTTGATGCGGTAGAAAGTGGTGGTAAGCGCCTGTTCGTGCGCTGCCTCAATGTCTTTCACGCGACGCGCTTCCCTGTGCTCTTCCACTTCCGCCGCAAGGATCGACCATTCCATGTCCTCATTCATGAGGTGTGCGGCACGCTCGCTCAAGCGCATGTGCTTTGCCATGCAGCTCTTGCACGTCACGATCTCACCAAGAGTCGTGCTGATGCGTTCCCCGCTCCGACCGCAGAGCGCCTTGTTCAGTGCGAGCGACTCAATGATGTGCAGTGCCTTCCCGGTGCCGATGGTCATCGTGTCGGTGGGCGAAGGGGCGCTCATGTGACTCTCACTCTCTGTGTGCTGCTCTTGAACTAGCCCAAGCTTACATACGTGATGACTGAATCTCAACCGATGGTGATCTGAATCACACGGCGCTTGTTCTTCTCAAGCTTTCGGGGCTTGCGTGCCTTGAGCGCACGTGTCAAGCGCACCGCCAGGTAGGCAGGGATGACGTAGAACAGGGTTTGCCCAACCGCATACGGGTCACTGATCACCCACAGACCCAACCCAACCCACGTCAAGAGTCGGCAGACACGTGCGATGAGGTCCCTGTGCGGCTCAACGTAGAACTTCACCGTGTTAAACGTGAGCGTCAAGGTGTTGGCCCAAGCACTGCGCAGCGTGTCTGCCATCTCTCATCCTCTCTCAAGCGTTGTACGTCTCGCTAGCTACCCAAATGTTCCACGTGGGGTGCTCTCGCTTCAAGCGTGCTGCCTCACGCTCAGCCTTGCGCTTGCCCTCATCCCCCTTCCACACACCAAGGGATTCGCGCTGCTTTCCGTCTGTTCCTGTCGCCTTCACTCGCCAGTAGGTTACTTTCATACGAGGATGGTCTCAAAGGATGTGGGGTGTGTCAAGCTCATGTGACACACCCCATCATCTCACCTCAATCACTTGCGGTAGCAGACCTCACGCCATGCGGGTTCGTTGGGGTCAATCCAACCGTTGCGGTTCAAGTCGCCTTCATCAGTCCCACGCTTGCCCCGGCAGGCTTTCAAGGGTTCGTCATAGAACCCGGGGCGCACGGTGCTGCCATCCTCCGCTTGCTTCGGGGCGCTCTTGCGTGTCGGCTCAACCTTTTTCTTGGGAGCGGGCTCAAGCGTCTTCGTCGGTCCGCACTGCTTGTTCCTCATGGTGCGGCAGTCAAAGCCTGCCTCATCCTCTTCCGGCTGTCCTGCATACGGGTCAACCTTCTGTGGTGCGGGGGCGCTCTGTACGTACGCCTCATGCAGTGTGGCGCCTGGCACGGGGTAGCTCTTGCCAAAGGTGTTGGTGGCAGGCTCAACCTGAATCTGCGGGTACAGCTCATGGGATGCCGAAGACGGCTCATCGGTCATCATGTTCACCCCAACAGCGGCCAGGAAGAACGCGAGAATCCCCATTTTAATGCATTTTAATGCAATGGCCCACATGGCAGGTGCTCCCTATGGCTAGTGCGTCCCCTGTGTGGGGCGCTGTGTGCTGTGTGCGCAACGCTACGGGTATGCAGTGCAGAAGTACAGGGGTGTGGGTGTGAGTTAGAGCACAGTGCGAGTGTGCGTGTGGGGGTGGCGTGAGCGTGGGGGTATGTGCTACGCGCGCACAGTATGAGGTGGGGTGGGGTGCGTGCTGTGTGCGCTGTGTGCAGTGTGTGCGTGCTGTGTGGCAGCGTGTCACTGTCACGTATCGTGTCTCAGTTGTGACCTGTGAGGGGTTGCCTCCCGACCCCCAGGGGGGTATACTCCCCCGCCCCCG
>Ga0196958_10000113_pt1 | contig 29182 bp, 24 predicted proteins | sample S1v_10metaG_FD_148654 | JGI IMG/M metagenome (GOLD analysis project Ga0196958, IMG submission 148654) | Soil microbial communities from Anza Borrego desert, Southern California, United States - S1+v_10 | ecosystem: Environmental > Terrestrial > Soil > Desert | place: USA: California | collected... | reverse complement strand
GGCCGGGAGCGGGCGAGCCGGGAGCGGGCGAGCCAGGGGCGGGTGTGCCGGGAGCGGGTCGGCCGAGGGCGGGTGGGCGGCGCGCCGCACGGGCCGGTCGTCCGGGCGGCCGGGGGTTTGCCGAACCGATCGCCGGCGAATTGGTCCGCGGGGACCACGAAACGGCCCCCTGCGGCGTCTTTAGGGATGTGCTCCGCGATCGCTCCCCCAACCGAAGCTCCCTCCACCCCGCCCCCACCGGGGCGGCGCGGAGGGTGATGGCCGTGGTCCGTCCCGTCCGGGGCGGGCTCCGGTGAACCGCAGGTGGGTCGCCGACCTGGTCCTCGGGGTCCGACTGGCTGTCGGGGGCAGCCGGACCTCGTGGGCCAGGTTGGCGCTGACGGCCGCCGGCGTCGGCCTCGGCGTGGTGGTGCTGCTGCTCGCCGCGTCGGTCGGCCCGGCGCGGGAGGCCAAGTCCGAGCGCGTCCGGGCCGCCGCGCTGCACCCGGCCGAGGAGGGCGGGCCGCTTCGCGCGCGCGAGGTGGCCGTGTCCTGGCAGGGCCGCCGCATCCTCGGCGTGGAGCTGGCGGCCACCGGGGCGGACCGGCCCGCGCCGCCCGGTGTCGGCCGGCTGCCCGAGCGGGGCGAGGTGGTGGTCTCGCCGGAGCTGCTGCACCTGATCGAGACCGACGACTCGGTGCGCGCGCGGTTCCCCGAGCGCGTCATCGGGGTCATCGCCGACGCCGGGCTGCCCAGGCCCAAGTCCCTGCTGTTCTACGCGGGGCTGTCCGACCGCAACGCCGGCGGCGCCGTCCCGGTCGCCGGCTTCGGCGCCGACGAGCCCCGGTCGACGCTGCTGCCCGCCTACCGGCTGCTGGTGGTGGCCGCGATCGGCGCGCTGCTGGTGCCCCTCGGGATCTTCGTGCTGGTCGCCACCCGGCTCGGCGCGACCGGCCGGGGCCGGCGGCTGGCCGCGATCCGCCTCGTCGGCGCGAGCCGCGCCCAGGTCCGGTGGATCGCCGGCGGCGAGACGCTGACCGGCGCGGTGCTGGGGCTGTTCGTCGGGGTGGCGCTGTTCTTCGCCGCCCGCCCGCTGGCGCGGTTCATCGAGGTCGAGGGGGTCGGGTTCTTCCCCACCGACCTGCTGCCCGACCCGCTGCTGGGCGCGGTGATCGCGATGGGCGTGCCGGTGGTCGCGGTGGTGTCCGCGCTGCTCGCGCTGCGCACCGACGACGCGGGGCCGCTGGGGCGGGCGACCGCGGGCCCCGCGCCGGTGCGCCGCCGGGCGTGGTGGCGGTTCGCGCTGGTCGGCGCGGGCGCGGTGGTCCTCGTGGCGACCTCGGTGGCGGGCAGCTCCTGGCGGGTGATGGTGGACTCGGCCACGGCCCTCGCGGTCGGCGCGGGCATCGGGCTGGTGCTCGCCGGGACCGGCGCGGTGCTGCCGTGGCTGGTGGGGCTGGTCGCCGACCGCCTGCACCCGGAGGGGGTCGCGCCGATGCTCGCGGTGCGCGGGCTGCGGTCCGACTCGGGGGTGCCGCGCGTGCTGTCCGGGGTGGTCGTGGTGCTGGCCGGCTCGCTGGCGCTGCAGGTGGTGCTGGGCGTGGCCGCGCGGGTCACCGCCGAGTCCGCGCTCGACGCCCGGTCCGAGGCCGACCGCTGGGTGCTCGACGTCTCCGAGCACACCCCGGTCCGGTCCCTGGAGGAGGCGATCGCGCTGGTCGGCGGCGTGCGGCGGGTCAGCGAGGTGCGGGCGCACCGCACGGGCGGCGCGGCGCCCGCGCTGGTGGTCAGCACCGACTGCGCGGAGCTGGCCGAGCGCCTGCGGGTCACGGACTGCGCGCCCGGCTCGGCCTACCGGACGGCCGGCGGCGCCCGCGTGCCGCCGGCCGGCACGAGCCTCGTCGTCGGCGGGCGCCCGTGGACGGCGCCCGAGCCCCGGACCGTGCCGGGCAGCGCGCCCGGCCTGTTCGTCGCGAGCGGGACCGACCCGGTGCTCGACGCCGTCCCGCCGGCCGAGCTGGTCGTGGTCGGCGCCCCGGACCCGGCGTTCGGCGACAGCCTGCTGGCCGCGACCGGGCGCGTCGACCGGGGCGTGGCGCTGCGGTCGACGTTCCAGGCGGGGCAGGTGGAGCTGTTCACGTCCCTGCGCAGCGGCGTGATCGGCGGTTCGGTGCTGCTCACCCTGCTGGCCGTGGTCGGCCTCGCCGCCGCGGCCGTCGACCAGGTGTGGGAGCGCCGCCGGCAGACGGCCGTGCTCACCGCGAACGGCGTCCCGCGCAACGTCCTCACGTCGGCTGCGCTGTGGCAGTCGGCGATCCCCACGGCGCTGGGCATCGCGCTCGCCGTCCCGGTCGGCCTCGGCACGGCGTGGCTGGTGGTGCCGGCCGAGCGCTTCCGCGTGGCCTGGACCGAGCTGGCCACCACCGTGGCGACGGCCGCCGTCGTCGTGCTGGTCCTGGCCCTGTGCACGCTGCCCGCGCTGCGCCAGGCGCTCCGCCCGGGAGGGCTGCGCACCGAGTAGCCGTCGGTGGACGCGCGGACCGGCGGCGGCGTTCCCCCCGCCACACCATCGGGCGGTGTCGGGAGCCGGGAAGACCGAGCGACCCTCACATCGGACATGCACGATCAAGGCAACGCAGAGCTGCTGGCGCGGGCGCACCGGGGTGACCGGGGCGCGTGGCAGGAGATCGTCCACCGGTACTCCCGGCTGGTGTGGACGGTCGCCCGGTCGCACCGGCTGAGCCCCGACGACGCGGCGGACGTCCACCAGGCGACGTGGCTGGTCCTGGCCGAGAACCTGACCCGGATCCGCCGCCCCGAGCGGCTGGCCGCGTGGCTGACCACGACGACCCGCCGCGAGGCGCTGGCCGTGCTGCGCGTGCGCGGCCGGGAGGAGCCGCTCGACCTGTGGGAGCCGGAGGCCGAGGACCCCACGCCCGAGGACCGCGCCCTCTCCGGCGACACCCGGTCCCGCCTGTGGCGCGCCTACACCACCCTCACCGAGCGGTGCCGCCGGATCCTGCACCTGGTCGCGTTCGCGCCCGAGCTGTCGTTCGCGCAGGTGGCCGAGGCGGTGGGCATCCCGCCGAACAGCCTGGGCCCCACCCGCGGCCGGTGCCTTGAAGTCCTGCGCCGCCGCCTGGTCACGGGGAGCGCCGGATGACCGACGAAGACCTCCTGCGCTCGCTGGCCGACCTGGTCGACCGCCTGGACCCGCCGCCGGCCGACCTCGCCGCGCGCGCCCGGGCCGCGCTGGCCGAGCGGTCCGGGGCCGAGCTGTCGCGCCTGCTCACCGACTCCGCCCACACCGCCGAACCCGGGCTGCGCGGCGCGAGCCACGTCCGCGTGCTGCGCTTCGCCGACCTCGACCTGCGCCTGGAGCGCACGGCGACGGGCCTGCGCGTCACCGGCCTGGCCCGCACCGGCACGCACGCCGTCACCCGCTGGCCGGGCGGCGCCAGGACGACCGGCATCGACCCGGCCGGCTGGTTCCACGTGGACGGCGTCCCGCCGGGACCGGTCCGGTTCGTGCTGCGCCGGCCGGGCCGCCCCGACCTCGCGACCCGCTGGTTCGTCGCATGACGCCCACCACCGCGCCGCACCGCACGCCGGCCCGCGGCCGGGACGCCCACGAGCGCGCCCTCGCGCTGGTCGAGCTGGGCCGCCTGGCCGAGGCGCGGCGCCTCGCGGAGCGCGCCCTGGCCAGGACGGGCGACCCGAGGTTCCGGCTCACCCTGGCGTGGATCGCGCTCGACCGGGGCGACGCCGAGGCGTGCGCGCGGCACCTGGACGCGACGGCGTTCACCGGCCCGGACCGGGTCCGCGCCCGGTGCCTGCGCGGCCTCGCGCTGTGCCAGCAGGCCGACCCGCGGCTGGCGATCAGCAGCCTGTCCCGGACGATCCGGGCCCTGCGCCGCCTGGACGACCGCCGCTGGCTCGCCAACGCGCTGACCGGCCGCGGGATCGCCCGCGCCTACGCCCTGCGCCTGCCCGGGGCCGACGCGGACTTCGCCGCCGCGCACACCGCCCTGACCTCCCTGGGCGAGCCGGACCGCGCGGCGATGTGCCTGCACAACAGGGGTTTCGTCGCCATGCTCGCGGGCGACCTCCCGACCGCCCTGCGCCACTACGAGCACGCGGCCCGGCAGGGCCTGCGCACCACTCGCCGCCCGGAGGCGCTGGTCGACCGGGCGGAAGCCCTGCTCGGCGCGGGCCTGGTGCGGGAGGCCCGCGCCGTGCTGGACCCGGCGGTGGCGCTGCTCGACCGGTGCGACCGGGGCTCCCGGCTGCCCGAGGCGCTGCTCCTGGCCGCCCGCTGCGCCTTGCGGGACGGCGACCCCGCCGCGGCCCGCGGGTTGGCCGAGCGCGCCGGGGCGCTGTTCCGCCGGCAGCGCCGGCTGCGCTGGGTCCCGGCCGCGCGGGCGGTGGCGGTGCGGGCGGGCGCGCCGGGTTCGCCGACCGCGATCGCCGCCGCGTGCGAGCGCCAGGGCCACCACGACGACGCGGCCGAGCTGCGCCTGGTGGCCGCGCCGCACACCGCCCGCCGCGATCGCGGGACCACGCGGTCGCGGGCGATCGGCTGGCTGGCCCGCGCCAGGGCGGCCACCAGCCGGCGGGCGGCGGTGGCCGCCTGCTCGGCGGGGCTGCGCCTGCACGAGCCGACCACGTGGCCCGGCACCGAACTGGTCGACATCGCCCTGGGCCACGCCCTGCGCCGCGGCGACGCCGCCGCCGCCCTGCGGTGGGGCGAGCGGCGGCGCGCCGACCCGCCGGCGCCGACCCGGGAGACGGCCGCGGCGCTGACCGAGCTGCGCCTGGCCCGCGCCCGCGACGACCACCGGCGGGTCGTGTCCCTGGAGCGGGAGATCCGCCGCCTGTCGTTGGCCGCCGGCACCTCGCGCCGACCGGCGTTCGCGTTGCCCGACCTGCTGGAAGCGTTGGCGGACAAGGCGATGCTCAGCTTCACCAGCCACGGCGGGCGGCTGGCGGCGGTGTGCGCGGCGGCGGGCGGGGTGCGGCTGCACGACCTCGGCGACGCCGCCGCCCTCGCCCGGCAGGCCGAGCGGCTGGAGCTGGCCGCCGACCCGGGCGCGCTCGCCGCGCTGGACCGGCTCACCGCCCCGGCCGGCGACCGCCCGCTGGTGGTCGTGCCCAGCGCCGAGCTGGAACGCGTGCCGTGGGCGGCGCTGCCGTCCTGCCGCGGTCGCGAGGTCTCCGTCGCGCCGTCGGCGGGGTGCTGGCTGTCGGCCGCCCGCAGGCCGCTGTCGGTGGATCGGCGGGTGTGGTTCGCCGGGCCGTCGCTGCGCTGTGCGGAGCAGGAAGTGCAAGCGCTGCAACGGATCCACGGCGGTCAGCGGCTCTCGACGGTGGCGGAGGCCCTGCACGCCATGGAAACCGCGGACGTCGTCCACATCGCCGCGCACGGCGTCCGGCGGACCGACCTGCCCCTGTTCTCCCACCTGGTGCTGGACGACGGCCCGCTGCACGGCTACGACTTCGACCGCGTCGGGAACGCGCCGTCGGTCGTCGTGCTGTCGGCGTGCGACTCCGGGCTCGCGCCGGCCCTGCTGCGCCGAGGGGTGCGGGCGGTGGTCGCCGGCGTGCGGGCGGTGCCGGACGACCGGGTGGTCGGGCTCATGGCGGACCTGCACGCGGACCTGGGCGCACCCGCGCGGGCACTGGCCGCGGCGCAGCTGGAGCACGGCGACCTCTCGTTCGTGTGCTTCGGCGCGGGGTGACGCCGGCCCGGCGGCCGTCAGGTCGGCTGCAGCGCGGCCGGCGGCCCGTCGGGGTGCCGGGTGATCTGCCGGACCGCCTCCGCCGGCGGCACGCCGAGGTGCAGCAGGCGGGCGATGTCGGCGGCGACGCGCGGCGCGGCGAAGGACGTGCCGCTCCACCGGGCGTAGCCGTACTCGCGCGTCTCGGTGCCCGGCGCGGCGTCCGCCGAGGGCGTCAGGCGCACGTGGCTGCTGGTCACGTCCACGGCGGGCGCGAGCGCGTCGACCCACGGCCCGTGGTTGGAGAACGGCGCGTCGGCGCCGACCGCCACCACCCCGGGCAGCGCCGCCGGCCACACCGGGCGCGACGTCGCGCCGTTGCCGGCGGCGGCCACGACCACCGCCCCGGACCGCTCGACCTCGTGCCGCAGCACGGGCGGGCAGGTGTCGTCGGCCGTGTGGCAGCCCGACGTGAGCACGACGACGTCGGCCGCCCCGCGCACCGACCGCAGGCCGCGCGCGACGGTGGCGTCGTCGGTCAGCCCGAGCGACGACAGCACCCGCCGGTGCCGGACCTGCACGCCCGGCGCGTGCTGCAGCAGCACGCCGGCCACGAACGTGCCGTGCCCGGCCTGCCGGTCCTGGCCGGGCCGCCCGTCGGCGTCGAGCACCTCGGGCGAGTGCTCCGACGCCGCGAACCACGGCCGCCCGGCGAACCACGGGTGCGGGTCCAGGCCGGTGTCGAGCACCGCGGCGGTGACCGACCACGTCTCGTCGGCGGGCGCGGGCGGCGGCGGGGCCGAGCGCGGCAGGGGGCGGGCGGTGCCGATCATGATGGGGCTGCCGACGTGGACGTGGTGGGGCGCGACGGCCAGGCCGCAGTCCGCGGCGATCCGCACGGGCTGCTCGCCGGGCCGCAGGTGGATGCGAGCGAATTTCGTCTCCGGCGCCTCCTCCACCCGGTCCACCCAACGGCGCAACCGGTCCACCGCCGCCGTTACGCCGTCCGACCGAATCAGGAGTTCACCCGAACGTATCAGGCACTCCTGCGGTCCGCCGGGGTCGTGCACGGTCAGGCCGGGGTGCTCCGCCCGCCAGCGGTCGGCGAGTTCGGCCAGTGAGATGACGTCGACGCTGTCCATGGTGGACACAGTGCCCGGTGTCCACACCGGACGCTTGTTGTGGTCACCCGATGCGCTGAACACGACGGACGGTGTTCACGGACGGGCGCGACGCCCCGGACAGCCGCACGACACCGCCCTTCCGAGTGGGTTCCGCGCCGAAACGTTCGCAAACGCGGTGCCCAGTGCTAGACATAGCGAAACGCAGACCTCGAACGGTCCGTCCCGTTCGCCGCAACCGGAACGGTGGTGATCTCCAGTGGCAGGCTCCGACGCGGTGCGCCGCAGCGGATCGCTGCTGCTCCGGGCGCTGGCCGCGGGCGGTCTGGCGGCGGTCGCGTGGCTGTGCTGCGGCGGTTCGGCCTCGGCCCAACCGCAAGACCACTCGGACGAGGGGCCAAAAACGCTCGACCCGGTGAACGTCGTGCTGCACCAGCAGCACACGGCGACCGGCCTGCCGAGCGCCGCGCTGCCCGACTCCGCGCTCACCGGCTCCGCGCTGCCCGACCACGCGTTCACCGACCCCGCGTTCACCGGCTCCGCGCTCCCTGAGGCCATGCCCACCGGCTCCGCGCTGCCCGACCACGCGATCGCGCTCCCCGCGGCCCTCTCCCAGGCGGTCCGCCTGCCGGCCGTGACCGCGCTGCCCGCGGCGGTCCCGCTGCCGGTCGACGTGCTGGTCCCGGCGGAGGTGCTGACCTCGGCGGAGGCGCCCGTCGTGCCCCCCGTCGGGATGGTGGCCGCGACGTCCACCGGCGAGCACATGGCCGACCTGGTGGAAGAGGAGTTCCACCACTCCGGCGGCGCCGGGCGCACCGGCTACAGCCACTCCGCCGCGGTGGCGAACAAGGCGCCGGTCGAGCCGCGCGAGGCGGGGGCCGCGGCCGAGCCCGCCGCCCCCCGGGCGGCGCCGGCCACCGGGCAGCAGGCCCCGGAACCCGCGACCCCACCGGTCGCGGCGCCCGCCGCCGAGCCCGCGCCGGTGGCCGACGACCTGCCGGTCCCCCCGGCTCCCGAGCCGGCCGAGGCGCCCGCGGAAGCGCTCCTCGCGACCGGTCCGACCTGGGAGAAGCCCGGCCCGACGGCCCCCGCGCCGACCCCGGGCCAGGCCCCCGCGCCCGCCGCGCCGACCACGGCGTCCTCGGGTGCGCAGGACAGCTCGAACGGCCACCGAGGTGGCGTTCCCGGGTGCACGGCGAGCCAGCACCACCTGACGCCCCCGACCGCCCGGTCGGTCGAGCGGCGGGACGACTGGCGTTCCCCCGGCAGCACCCCGGGCCTGCCGAGCACGTCACCCGACTGAACAGGACGGCACCCGTCTGCCCACCGCAGGCGCGCCGACCCCTGACCCGGTCGAGTTCCTGAATTCTCCTCACCACCGCGGGAACGCGTTTCCCGGACCCTTGTATCCCCACCCTCCCCGCTCTCGACCCACCGCACCCGCCCCGCGCGAAGCTCCCCGTTCCTACCGACCGCGCCCCGGTAGGAACGGGCATGATCCCGTCGCCACACTGCCCCTGTGCCGACGGGGTCGCACGGGAACCTGCGGCGGGGGACGCCATCCCTGGAACGTCCCCGCCGCAGGTCCACGACCACCGTCGGACTCCGGCTCATCGAGGGGCTGCGCCGGAGCCCGACGGTGACACCACCCCCCGCCCGGACGACCCCCACCCAGGTGGCCCCGGAGCCGCCGGGATGCGGAGCGTCACGATCAGGGCGGAGGGGTCAGGCGACGGGCAGGGTGGTGTCGGCTTCGTCGGCCAGGCCGGCGCCGGTGACGGACGCGGCCACCAGGCCCAGGCGGCGGACCGCGTCGCGGAGCACGTCGGGCGGCAGGACGTAGGGCAGGCGCAGCCAGCGCTCGAAGCCGCCGTGGGCGCCGAAGCGGGAACCCGGGGCCAGGCGGATGCCGTGGTTCTGCGCCACGACGGCCACCCGCGTGCTGATCGGCGCGTCCAGCTCGCACCACACGCTCAGCCCGCCCGACGGCCGGCGGAACCGCCACCGCGGGCAGTGCTCGCGCAGGTCGGCCATCAGCACGTCGCGCTGGGCCGCCAGCTGCGCGCGCCGCCCGGCCAGGCTGCGGTCCGGGTCGGTCATCAGCTCGGCCAGCACCATCTGCTCGACCACCGCCGACCCGAGGTCCAGCGCCGTCCGCGTGGAGACCAGGCGGTGCACCACCTCGGCCGACGCCCGGATCCAGCCGATGCGCAGCCCGCCCCAGTACGCCTTGCTCGCCGACCCCAGCGTCACGACCAGGTCCTCCGCGTAGGACGCCACCGGCGGCGGGCCGTCCAGCGGGTCGCCGTCGAGGTCCAACTCCACCACCGTCTCGTCGACGACCAGCGGGGTGCGGGCGCGGCGGGCGGTGTCGACCAGCTCCGCCCGGCCCTCGGCGTCCAGCCGGTGGCCGGTGGGGTTGTGGAAGTCCGGCACCAGGTAGGCCAGGCGCGGCGCGGCCTGGCGGAAGGCCGCCGCGATCCCCGGCAGGTCCCAGCCGGTCGGGGTCATGGCCACCGGCACCGGGATCGCGGACACCGCCTTGATCGCGTCCAGCGCGTTGGGGTAGCTCGGCTGCTCCACCAGCACCCGGTCACCGGGCCCGGTGAGCAGGCGCAGCGCGAGGGCCAGCGCGTGCTGCGCGCCGCTGGTGACGACGATCTGGTCCGGCGACGTCGGCAGGCCGCGCGCCTCGTACCGCTGCGCGATGCGCCGGCGCAGCTCGGGCAGGCCCTGCTCGTAGTAGCCGTGGCTGCCCAGGTGCTCGGTCAGGCGCAGCCGGACGGCGTCGAACGCCGCCGCCGTGCCGGGGACCGCGGGCGGCGCGGCGCGGGCGAAGTCGACCATGCTCGGGCCCACCAGCGGGGTGTCGGGGACGATGCCCAGCGCCCCGGTCGGCAGGCTGATCCAGGACCCCGCGCCCCGCCGGCTGGCCACCAGGCCCTCGGACCGCAGCTGGTCGAGGGCCGCGGTGATCATGGTGCGGCTGACGGGCAGCGCGTCGGCCAGCTCGCGCTCGGCGGGCAGGCGGGTGCCGGCGGGCAGGCGGCCGTCGAGGACGAGCAGCCGGATGGCCGCCGCGAGGTCGGCCGAGCCCTGCCGGGCGCCGCGCCGCCGCCACTCGCCGAGCTGGCGGGCCAGCCGGAACCCCGATATGCGACCACCTGGTGGGACGTTCTGGTTCACCAGTCCAATTATTCAGCATTGGATCTGGAGGACAAAGCCAATCAACACCCAGGATGGCCGTATGCTCGCCGCCCTCACACCCGTCCCGGTGTCCGTCTCCCCCGTCCGCCGCCTGCCCCAGCTGTTCGCGGGGCTCTGGCTCTACGGCGCGAGCATGGCGCTGCAGATCCGCGCGACGCTGGGCCTGGACCCGTGGGACGTGCTGCACGAGGGCCTGACCAGGCGCACCGGCCTGAGCTTCGGCACGGTCACCATCCTCGTCGGCGCGCTGGTCCTGCTCTGCTGGATCCCCCTGCGGCAGCGCCCCGGCGTCGGCACGGTCAGCAACGTCTTCCTGATCGGCATCGCGGTCGACGTGACCCTCGCCCTCGTCCCCGCCCCCGCGGAGCTGCTGCCGCGCGTCCTGCTGCTGGTGGCGGGCATCGTGCTCAACGGGCTGGCCGCCGCCGTCTACATCGGGGCGCGGCTCGGCCCCGGCCCGCGCGACGGCCTCACGACCGGTTTCTGCGCGCGGACCGGGACGTCGCTGCGCCTGGTGCGGACCGCGGTGGAGCTGGCGGTGCTGGCCGGCGGCTGGCTGCTGGGCGGCACGGTCGGCCTCGGCACCGTCCTGTACGCCCTGGCCATCGGCCCGCTCACGCAGGCGTTCCTGCCGCTGGTCACCTGGGTGAGCCCGCGACCCGCCGCCTGACCTCGGGGTAGTCGACGCCGCGGGCCCCGAGGACCTCGGCCGCGAGGCCGGGCCCGGACAGCAGCGCCAGCACCAGGTGCTCCTCGCCGAGCGTGCCGTGGCCGAGGTCGCGGGCCTCCACGAGGCCGCGGGCCACCACCCGCTTGACCGCCGCGGTGAACGGCGGCCCGAACCACCGCCGCTTCGGCGCGGGGCCCGCGGCCAGCGCGCCCTCGCCGAGCGACCGCTCGACCGAGGCCACGACCTCGTCGACGTCGATGCCCAGCCCCTGCAGCGCCGCCGCGTCGGCCCCGCTCAGCCCGCCCCTGCGGCGGGCTGAGCGGAGGTCCGCCTCGACCTCGTCCCGCCGCACGCCGAACGACGCCAGCACGGGCGCGTCCAGCACCGCCAGCAGCAGGTGCTCCGGCGCGACCTCGGTCGCCGCCGCCCGCCGGGCCTCCTCGACGGCGCCCTGCACCGCCGTGCGGGCCTCCCTGGTGAACCGCTCCCCGATCATCGGCTTCCCCCGTGCTTCTTGTGGACCGCCTGCCTGCTGACGCCCAACTCGGCCGCGATCTCCTGCCAGGACCAGCCCCGGACGCGGGCGTTGCGCACCTGGGCCGCTTCGAGCTGCTCGAGCAGCCTGCGCAGTGCGCTGACCGCCCGCAGCCCGACCCGGGGGTCCTGGTCGCCCGCCGCCGAGGCGAGTCGCGTTGCCTCCGTCATGACGTCAACCATGGTTGACAAACGGCGCCTTGTCAACCCTGGTTGACGATAGGCTCGGAGTCGATGCCCGAGATCAGCACCGCCGAGCGCGCCGGGGTCGGCAACGACGGCCGGCCCCGGCCCACCGAAGACCGGATCGTGGTCCTCCCCAACGCCGTGGTCGTGCTCGACGGGGCCACCTCCCCGACGCCGAGGGAGCGCGACGGCGGCTGGCACTCGCGCGCCCTGGCCGCCGAGTTCCTGGCCGGCGGGTCCCGGGGCCTGCGCGGCGACCTGGCCGACGAGCTGGCCGGCGCCATCGACCGGCTCGCGACCGGGCACGGCCTGGCGCCCGGCGACTCGCCGTCCAGCACGGTCGCGATCGTGCGCTGGACCGGGGACTCGGTCGACGCCCTGGTGCTCGCGGACAGCCCCGTGGTGGTGTTCGGGGACCCGGCGGTGGAGGTGGTGTCCGACGACCGGCTGCGGGACCTGCGCGGCCGGGTCGACCGGGTGACCGACTGGCGCAACCGCGAGGGCGGCTTCTGGGTCGCCGAGGCCGATCCGGCCGCCGCGTACCGGGCGGTGCGGCGGTCGTGGCCGCGCGACGCCGTCCACACCGCCCTGATCGCCACCGACGGCGTCTCGTGCGGGGTGGACGAGTACGGGCTCTTCGCGGATTGGCGAAGCGTGTTGGACATCACGACCGGGGAAGGCCCGGAGGCCGTGCTGGACCGGATCCGGGCGGCGGAGGCCGACGACCCGGACCGCGTCCGGTGGCCGCGGCCCAAGGTGCACGACGACCAGGCGCTGGCCGTGCTGCGATTCCGCGACGCGCGCCGGTGAGACCCGGATCGCCGGGATTTTCCCCCGTGGCGGAACGCACACCGGCGCCGGTTTTCCCGACCGGGTGAGTGAAGCCCGGCGGAACGCGGTGGCCCGCGCGGCGCCGGACGGGAATCGGGGACCGGAACGCGAAAGGCCCCCGTCGACGACGGGGGCCTTTTCGGCGTCTCCAAGCGTGGTGGCCAGGGGCGGGGTCGAACCGCCGACCTACCGCTTTTCAGGCGGTCGCTCGTACCAACTGAGCTACCTGGCCAGGTAGCGGCCCGGCCATGCAGCCGAACAGCCTTGCGACCCAGACGGGACTCGAACCCGCGACCTTCGCCGTGACAGGGCGACGCGCTAACCAACTGCGCCACTGGGCCTTGCTCTACTACGTGCCCCCAACGGGATTCGAACCCGCGCTACCGCCTTGAAAGGGCGGGGTCCTAGGCCGCTAGACGATGGGGACCCGGTTCCTCCGGAAGCCTCTTGGGCCACCTTCTTCCCAGGCCCTCCACGCTGTCCGGTGGAAGCATCGTAAGCATAGGGCACGAGTGCCATCTACTCCAAAACGGGGGTGGCACAAGTGTTTGACCTGCGATTCCACGCCCGTTCACGGTCACCGGGGCCGGTGCGCGCACCCCCTCGCGGCCGACCCGGAGGACCCGGGCCGGCCGCGGAGCGGCCCACCCGCGACGCACCCCGGGGGGGCGCGCCGCGGGTGGGCCGCTCACCCGACGGGTCCTACCGCTGGACGGGTGGCGCGCCCCCGTCCTCGCCCGGCGACAGCCCGAGCATGTCGAGCAGCAGCCGGCAGTCCTCGGCGCTGGTCGCGCCGCGGGCCACGGACAGCCGTGCGCGGTGGACCTGCTCGTCCGAGATCCGCGATGGTTCGCCGGTTCGCTGCGCGGGCACCCCACCGCCCGGCCTGGACATGATGTCGTCCTGGTTCCACAGGAACTGACGTACTTCTAGCGACCCGCTCATGACGCCTCCCCGACTTGAGGTTGGCGCGAGGCTAAGCGAGCCCGTCGAACCATCGCAGCCCCCCGCAGAGTGATTCCAAGGCAACGCAGTGTCACTTTCCGTGCAGGTGATCCAGTGTCAAGCAGCACGTGATGTGCTTGGGGCGAACAACGAGAGGGTGGACCCATGACCAACCCGGACCCCGGCTCGCAGCCCGCGGGCGCCTCGCCGACCCCCCCGGACGACTCCCCCGAAGCAGTGCCCGAAGCGGTGGCCGACGCCGCCGCGGGCCCGCCCGCGCCCGACCCGACCGGGGACCCGGGCCGCCCCACGAGCGCACCGGAACAGGCCGCTTCCGGGCAGGCCGCTTCCGGGCAGGCCGCGCCCGAGCAGGCCGCCCCGACGGCCCCCGCGGACCCCCAGGAGCTGTTCGGCAGCCTCTCGCTGGCGGCGATCGAGGCCGACATCGACGCGATGATGAACGACAAGATGACCGAGCTGGACGGGATGCTCGCCGGCCTGGAGGAGCTGGTGGTGAAGCTGGAGGGCGAGCTGACCCAGCTGGAGGCCCCACCGGATGATAGCCCTACCCCCTAGGGGTATCCTGGGCGGACCAGCCAACAGGAACGAGGGGCCCATGTCCGTCACCACCACGTACACCGTCAGCGGCATGACCTGCGGCCACTGCGCGAACTCCGTCACCGAGGAGCTGACCGCGGTGGACGGCGTCACCGGCGTCGACGTCCAGCTCGCCAGCGGCGAGGTCACCGTGACCAGCACGCGCGAGCTGACCAGGGACGAGGTCGGCGCGGCCGTCACCGAAGCGGGCTACGAGCTGGTCGGCTGATGACCGCCGCGGAGACCACCGGCCGCGTCGAGCTGGCCATCACCGGCATGACGTGCGCGTCGTGCGCGAACCGGATCGAGCGCAAGCTGAACAAGCTCGACGGGGTCACCGCGTCGGTCAACTACGCGACCGAGAAGGCCAGCGTCGAGTTCGCGCCGGGCACGGCGGTGGCGGACCTGGTCTCCGCGGTGGAGGCCGCCGGGTACGCGGCGAGCCCGGAGCAGCCCGCGCAGGACGAGGCGGGCGAGGCGGGCGAGCTGGGCGAGCGGGTCGCGATCGCGGCGCTCCTGGGCGCGCCGGTCGTCGTCCTGAGCATGGTGCCCGCCTGGCAGTTCCCCGGCTGGCAGTGGTTCTCGCTGGCGCTGGCCGCTGTCGTGGTGTGGGTGTGCGGGTGGCCGTTCCACCGGGCCGCGGCCGTCAACGCCCGGCACGGCGCGAGCACCATGGACACGCTGGTGTCGATGGGCGTGGTCGTGGCCTTCCTGTGGTCGCTCTACGCGCTGGTGTTCGGGGAGGCGGGCGCCCTGGGGATGCGGCACGGGTTCAGCCTCGTGCCGCGCCCGTCCACGACCGGGGACATCTACCTGGAGGTCGCGGTCGGCGTCACGGTGTTCCTGCTGCTCGGCCGGTGGCTGGAGGCGCGGTCCAAGCGCCGGGCGGGCTCGGCGCTGCGCGCGCTGCTGGAGCTGGGCGCCAAGGACGTCAGCGTCCTGGAGGACGGCCGCGAGACCCGCGTCCCGATCGCGCGGCTCGGGGTGGGCCGGCGGTTCGTCGTCCGCCCGGGCGAGCGCATCGCCACCGACGGCGTGGTGGTCGAGGGCTCCTCGGCGGTGGACCGCTCGATGGTGACCGGCGAGTCGGTGCCCGAGGAGGTCCGCGCGGGCGACCCGGTGGTCGGCGGCACGGTCAACGCGGGCGGGCGGCTGGTCGTGGAGGCCACCGAGGTCGGCCAGGGCACCCAGCTGGCCCGCATGGCGCGGATGGTCGAGCAGGCGCAGTCGGGCAAGGCGCGGGTGCAGCGGCTGGCCGACCGGGTCTCGGCGGTGTTCGTGCCGGTCGTCCTGGGCATCGCGGTGCTGACGCTGGCCGGGTGGCTGCTGGCCGGGCGCCCGCTGGAGTTCGCGGTCACGGCGGCGGTCGCGGTGCTGGTCATCGCGTGCCCGTGCGCGCTGGGCCTGGCGACGCCGACGGCGCTGCTGGTCGGCACGGGCCGGGGCGCGCAGCTGGGCATCCTGGTGAAGGGCCCGGAGGTGCTGGAGTCGACCCGGCGGGTGGACACCGTGGTGCTGGACAAGACCGGCACGGTGACCACGGGCCGGCTGGAGCTGGTCGACGTGGTGCCGGCGGACGGCGTCACGCGCGAGGAGCTGCTGACCGCCGCGGGCGCGGTCGAGCACGGCTCGGAGCACCCCATCGCGGCGGCGGTCGTGCGCGGCGCGCTGGCCGAGGTCGACCGGCTGCCCGAGGTCTCCGACTTCGCCAACCGCGAGGGCCTGGGCGTCACGGCGGTGCTGGCCGGCCGCCGGGTGACCGCCGGGCGGCCGAGCCTGGTCGAGCTGCCGGACGCGCTGCTGGCCGAGGCCGAGCGGTTGCGGGAGCTGGGGCGCACGGTGGTCGCGGTGGCCGCCGACGACGAGCCGCTGGGGTTGCTGTCGGTCACCGACGGCGTGAAGCCCACCAGCGCGCGGGCGGTGCGCGAGCTGCGGGCGCTGGGCCTGCGCCCGGTGCTGCTGACCGGCGACCACGAGGTCGTCGCCCGCGCCGTGGCGGCCGAGGTGGGCGTCGACGAGGTGATCGCCGGCGTGCTGCCCGCCGGGAAGGTGGACGTGGTGCGGCGCCTGCAGGCGGAGGGCCGCGTGGTGGCGATGGTCGGCGACGGGGTGAACGACGCGCCGGCGCTGGCGGCGGCCGACCTCGGGCTGGCGATGGGCACCGGCACGGACGTCGCGATCGAGGCGGGCGACCTGACCCTGGTGCGGGGCGACCTGCGGGCGGCGGCGGACGCGATCCGGCTGTCCCGCCGGACCCTGCGCACCATCAAGGGAAATCTTTTCTGGGCGTTCGCCTACAACGTGGCGGGTTTGCCGCTCGCGGCGCTGGGGTTGTTGAATCCCATGCTCGCGGGGGCCGCGATGGCCGGTTCGAGCATCTTCGTGGTGACCAACAGCCTGCGGCTGCGCGGGTTCCAGCCATCGACAAGCTGAAGATTTACGGTCAACCCACTCCCCAGGCCCACGTGCACGTGCAACAATCCGAATTGCTGACACACCCCCGGTCAGCGCCTGTGGAGATCCCCTCCGGCCCCCGCGTTCCTCCCCCTGGCGCGGGGGCCTCTCCAGGCACGGATCTGTGAGCAGAGCCACAGTTCGGACCGTTCCGCAACGCAACCGTTATCGTGGCGCGGTGCCACTTGGATCGCTAGGACGCAACAGGTCCGGCCGCCACCGCCCGCCGGCCAAGGAGCAGGAGGAACTCCTGCCCGACGAGGAGCTGACCTCGTACCTGGCGGCGCTCGCGCCGGAGACCGCGGACGCCGAGACGACGACCGGCAACAGCTTCGGCAACGCGCAGGTCTACCAGCTCCGCCTCCAGCTGGTGGCGAACGAGCAGCTGAAGGAGCTGGCCGCCGAGCGGCAGACCTCGCCGCAGGCGCTGGCCACGGAGTGGGTCATGCAGCGCCTGGAGTGGGAGGCCCGCCAGCGCGGCCTGTGACCCGCCGCCGGCCCCGGAGGTCCTCGCCGACCCCGGCCGCGGCGCCCGATCACGCGACAGGCCCCCGACCGGGGAACCGGTCGGGGGCCTGTCGTCGTAAAGGGGATCAGACCTTCCGCACGTTCTGGGCCTGCGGACCCTTGGTGCCCTGGCCGATCTCGAACTCGACCCGCTCGTTCTCCTCCAGCGTCCGGAACCCCTGACCCTGGATCTCCGAGTAGTGGACGAACACGTCCGGCCCGCCGTTCTCCTGGGCGATGAAGCCGAAGCCCTTCTCGGAGTTGAACCACTTGACAGTGCCCAGTGCCATGTACCTGCCTCCATCGCAGGAAAGCTTGGGGCTGCACCGTGCAGCCCCGGCCGTCCCGGGGCGTCCACCCCGCCCCGGAGGAGCGGGGAGCGCACGCCCGCGCGTCGTTCCGCGAGCGTGAGACACGAACACAGAAACCACGGCCTGCGCTGGCGAGCGTAACGGTTGGCCACGCCCAGCACTACCACCGAACACCGGCCGGTGAACGGCCCCCGCCCCTACTTCTCGGTGACCTGCGGGGGTTCCGGCAGCTCCACGCCGGAGCGGCCGATGTTGCGCTCCAGCGCCCGGCGCCACTCGCCGGACCGGACCATCTTCTCCAGGGCGGCGTTGACCTTCGCCCGCCCCTCGGGGTCGGCCTTGGCCAGGCCCACGCCGTACCGCTCGGTGGTGAACGCCTCGCCCACCAGCTTCAGCAGCTCCGGGTTCTCCGCGACGTAGCCCGCGAGGATCGCCTCGTCGGTCGTGACGGCGTCGACGTTGCCCGCCAGCAGCCCCGTGACGCAGTCGGAGTACTGGCCGTACTCCACCAGCTGCACGCCCTGCGCGAACTCCGTCTTGACCTTCTGCGCGGACGTCGAGGCGGTCACCGAGCAGAGCTTCTTGCCGTTCAACGTCTGCGGGCCGGTGATGTCGGCCTCGGTGTAGCGCACCAGCAGGCCCTGGCCGGTCTGGAAGTACGGCCCGGCGAAGGAGACCTGCTCCTTGCGCTTGTCGGTGATCGAGTAGGTGGCGACGACGAAGTCCACGTCGCCGCTGGTGATCATGTCCTCCCGGTTGGCGGAGCGGGCTTCCTTCCAGGTGATACCGGACTCGGGCACGCCGAGCTGCTCCGCCACGTACTTGGCGACGTCCACGTCGAACCCGACGTACTTGCCGTCGAGCCTGCGCTGCGCCATGCCGGGCTGGTCGAACCGGATGCCGATGGTCAGGTTGCCGTCGTCGGCCTTGCCTTCGAGCGTGTCGTCGCCGGCTCCACCGCAGGCGGAGACGAGCGTGAGCGCTGCCACCACCGCGGTCGCGGGCAGCAGTCGTCGCAACAGCATGGGCTGTGAACCTCTCGGTGCTCGGGTACGCGGTGCGGATCGACGCACCGAACGTTCCTCATGCTAGGCACCGCCATCGGCGTCCCCGATGCGACAAAGGTCTCATCGGCCCAACCGCGCGTTCCGAACGGAGCAACGACGGGTGTGATGTCGGGCGATCGCCTATACCGGAGTCCCCCGCGGCGCCCGCGGGCCCGGCGCCGGGGTCTCCGGCTCCCCCTCCGCCGTCGGGCGGTCGAGTCGGCGGATCACCTTGGCAGGCCGGGGATTCCACCGCCGGTGGGTGTGGTGTGAAGAGTGGACGGAGATCGCTCACCTGCCCGAACACCATGGCGCGTAACGCCTTCGGGCGGTGGAGCGATTCCACGTGACCACCGTGGTGTGCCATCTGGAGCGGGTGCAGGGATGAGCAGGGGCAGGCGTGTCACGTTAGCCGGGATGGCAGGGGTGCTGGTGCTCGGCGCTTCGCTGGCGATGGTGCTCACGATGGGCGGACCGCGCCCGGTGGACGTGCGGCGGGTGGACCTGGCCCCCGCGCCGCCGGGTGAGCTGAGCGCCACCCACACGACCACCATCGGGATCCACCAGTCCACGACGGCGGTCCTGGCGCCGCCACCGCCGCCGCCACCCGCGCAGCAGGTCGCGACCGGCACGGCGACGTCGGCCGACCCGCCGCCCGGTCCACCGCAGGTGACGACGACGCCCGCCGCGCCGGGCAGGCCGAGCGCGCCGCCGACCCGCCCGCGCCCGGACCACTGCGACCGCAACTACGCCACCGACGGCGGCTGCGTCCCGTGGCTGCTCCCGCTGGGCGTCCGGCAAGCCTGCGAGTGGCTGCGCGAGCACGGCCTGACCCGCATCGAGGTCCGCGGCCGGGACCGGCACCGGCTGGACCCGGACCGGGACGGCATCGCCTGCGAGCCGGACGAGGACCGGCCCCGCCGCGGCCGGGGTCGGTCCTAGCGCCGGTCCCCGGGACCGTCACCGCACCGGAACCGGATACCGGCGCCGCGCCCGAGCCGGTCACGGCACCGCGCCGGCCCCGGCCCCCGGCAGCGCTCCTAGCGCTGCGCCAGGCGGTCGATCGCCCCGCCCACCCGGTCCGCCAGCAGCCCCACCGCGCCCACGGCCCGGCTCACCGGGTCGCCGTCCGCGCCACCCAGGGCCCGGGCGCGGCGGTAGGCGGCCTTGACCTCGTCCCACCGCCGGGCCTGCTCGGCGGTCAGCGTGCCGCGCAACTCGGCCAGCTTCAACAGGTTCGCCTCCGCGCCGGTCGTCAGCGCCTGCGCCTCGCCGAGGTAGTGGTCGTCGACGACGGCCGCCAGCTCCGCGTCGTTCATCACCGGCACGATCCTCTCCGCCAGCTTGTTCATGTTGCGGTAGGAGCCCTGGAGGCGGAACGGCGGTTCGACGCGGGACTCCTCGGACTGCGCGGCGGAGGCGATGTAAGCCTGGTTGTTGGCCAGCACGACCTCCTGCACGCGCAGCAGCTTGCGCAGCACGGAGAGCACCTGCTCCAGCTCGACCGGGGTGTACGGGTGGCTCAGCAGGTCCGCGCGGACCTGCTCGCCCCGGGCCATCCGGACCAGCAGCTCCACGTCGCCCCGGTCCCTGGTGGACAGCGGGGCCAGCACGGCGTTGGAGGTCAGCGCGTTCTCGACGTAGCTCAGCGCGAACAGGTCCTCGCGGCCGGACAGCACGTCGCCCAGGTTCCACACGTCGGCGCGGTTGGCCAGCATGTCGGGCACCCGGAACCGCTGCCCCGACTCGGTGTACGGGTTGCCCGCCATGCACACCGCGAACCGCTTGCCGCGCAGGTCGTAGGTGCGGGTGCGGCCGTTCCACACGCCTTCCATGCGGCGCTGGGCGTCGCACAGGGAGATGAACTTCTGGAGCAGCTCCGGCGACGTGTGCTGGATGTCGTCCAGGTAGAGCAGCACGTTGTTGCCGCTCTCCAGGGCGAAGGAGATCTTCTCCACCTCCTGCCGCGCGGTGGCGTTCGGCGCGTCGGCCGGGTCGACGCTGGTCACGTCGTGGCCCAGCGCCGGTCCGTTGACCTTGACGAACACCAGCCCGAGCCGGTTGGCGACGTACTCCACCAGCGTCGTCTTGCCGTAGCCGGGCGGGGAGATCAGCAGCAGCAGGCCCATCTGGTCGGTGCGCTTGCCCTCGCCCGCCGCGCCGAGCTGCTTGGCCAGGTTGTCGCCGATCAGCGGCAGGTAGACCTCGTCGAGCAACCGGTTGCGCACGAACGCGCTCATCACCCGCGGTCGGTACTCGTCCAGCCGCAGCCGCTGCCTCTCCCGCGCCACCAGGTCGTTGCGCAGCTTCTGGTAGGCGCGGAACGCCGGTGCGCGCTCCTCGCGGAACCGCCGGGTGCGGGCCAGCAGCTCGTCCAGCCGGAAGTCCAGCCGGCGGTCGGTGATCCGGGGGTGCGCGCCGAGCAGACCGTCCACAGTGGCCCGCAGCTGCGCGGACGACTCGCGCCGCGGCAGGTCGCCGCACAGCTCGAGGGCGACCGCCTCGGGCAGGTCCGGGTCGTCGCGGCCGGCCAGGAACGCCTCGTACCAGCCCTCCACCAGCGCGCGGCGGTCGTCCAGGTCCGGGAACGCGCGCAGGTCCTCCTCGAACTCCGCGCGGTCGCCCAGGGCCCGGTGGAACGCCCCGGTCAGCGCCCGCGCGGCGGCGCTGGTGGCGAACCCGAACGGCGTGCCGCACAGCTCCTCGAACAGGTACTCGCCGGCCAGCGGGTCGCCGGCGTGCCCGGCCAGTTCCGCGCACAGCCCGTCGATCGCCGCGGTGTGCCCGAACTTCGCCCGCGCGCGGCCCAGCGACGCGGCCCGGCGCGACCAGCGGGCCCTGGTCCCCTCGTCGGACCGCGCCCACAGCAGCTGCGCGGCGGCCCGCGCGGACGGCGGGTAGCGCAGCACGCCCGCGCCCGCGTGCAGGGGCAGCAGCGCGTCGAGGATCCTCGCGGCGTCGTGGTCGTGCACGCCGCGCTCGTAGCCCTCGTCGAGCCGGGCCTCGGCGGCCCGGCGGACCAGGTCGGGCAGCGTGCCCCCGGCCGCGGCGGCGTGCAGCTCGGCCGCCGGCCGCTCGGCGAGGACCGCCGCGGCCAGGTGCTCCGCCCGGTAGACCTCGGCGGTCTCGGACACCAGCAGCTGGTCCCAGAACGGCCTGGTGGCCGCGAAACCCGGGTCCTGCACCGGGGCGCGGAAGTCCGTGCCGGTGATGGCGAACGACAGCCCGTCGCCCCCCGGCACGAGGGTCAGGTCCAGCGGCTGGGTGTTGACCGCGAACCGGTGCCTGCCCAGCCTGATCGTCTCGCCGTCGAACAGGTCGAGCCGGTCGCGCAGCGCGCGGCCCGCCTCCTGCCGGGCGGCCAGCACCCGCCCGTCCAGCTCCTCGGCGCGCACCTGGTCGCCCAGGTCGCGCAGCTCCCCGGCCACGGCCCGGACCTTGACGACCATCGGGTCGGACGCGAAGTAGGTGTTGACCTCGTCCAGCGACCCGAGCGCCGCGGCCCGCCGCGCGATGCCGGCCAGGATGCGCTCGGCCGACTCGGCGAGCCGGTCCGCGCGGCGGGCGCGGTCGTCCAGCAGCGCCTGCTTGCGCGAGGAGAACGCCTCGTAGACGTCGGCCCGCCGGTCCACCAGCCGCGCCAGGAAGTCGTCGAACTCCCCGAACCGCGTCTCCAGGCCCTCCAGGTGCAGCAGCAGCCGGCCGAGCTGCTCGTCGCAGCGCTGGGGGGTGTCGGCGACCGCGAGCGCGCCCGTGACGGCCTGCCCCAGCAGCGCGAACTCGGCGGCGAACTCGGCGCGGCCCTCGGTGGCCGCGAGGTCGCGGCGCCGACCGTCCACAGTGGCCCGTGCGCGGTTGAACCCGCCCAGGACCTCGCCGATGCGCTCCAGGATCGACGTGCGCACGGTGGCGTCGGCGATGTCGAGCGTGCCGACGACCTCGGCCAGCACCTCGATCCCCCGCTGGCGCTCGGCCAGTTCCGCGGTGACCGGCTCGGCCTCGGCGACCGTGCGGATCGCCCCGGCCCGGTCCACCAGCGCCGCCACCTGCTCGTGGTAGCCGGCGAACGCGTCGTCCCGCCGCAGGTGCTCGACCGCGCGCCGGGCCGCGGAGCCGAGTTCGGCGGCCAGCTCGTCCGCCAGCGCGTCGATGCGGGCCAGGTCGGCGTAGCGCAGCTCCCGGAGGGTGACCAGGTGGCCCTGCTCGGCGCGGAGGTCGGCCAGCAGCCGCACCCACCCGTCCGCGCCGGCGGGCGCCTCGCCGCGGGCGAGGCGGACGGTCGACGCGATCCGCTCCGCCGCCTCGGCCAGCTCCGCCGCGGCCTGGTCGGTCAGCGCCTGGACGGTCTCGAACTCGTCGAGCACCTGCTCGGCGGTCGCGCGCACCTCGGTCAGCGGGGTGCGCAGGTCGCCCAGCTCCGGGTCGCCCAGCCAGTGGTAGGAGTCGAACACCCTGGCGCACGAGGCGATCAGGTCCTCGAAGACGGGCGCGGAGGGCGTCATCCCGCCGGCCAGCCGGCTCACCGACAGGCAGTCCGAGATGCCGCGCACCAGGTCGGCGTTGCCGACCCGCTCCAGCGGCCCGGTGCCGACCGGCTGCGCGGCGGCGTAGGCGTCGGACAGGTACGGCGTCTGCCACACCTGCATCGGGTGCACGCGGGTCGGCTCGTCGCCGAGCACGCGGAAGACCACCATCGTGCCGTCGTCGAACAGCGAGTACCCGTGGCACGTCAGCGGGGTCGCGACCTCCTTGCGGATCACGTTGTAGGGCAGCAGGAGCGAGCGGCCGTCCCGGCGGGCGTGGTAGACGTAGAGCACGTCCTCGCCGTTGGTGGAGCGGATGACCCGCTCGAACTCCAGCTCGTCCACCTCGGTGTCGAACGTCCGGCCCGCCCCGGTGGCGAGGTGGTAGCCGCCGGGGAAGATCAGGCCCTGGTCCTCGGGGAGCCGTTGGCACGCCTGGCCGATGCCGTCCAGCCGCACCACGTCCTTGGTGCGGGTGTTGAACACCAGGTGCCGCCACGCGGTCTCGTTGTACGGGCGGATGCGCAGCAGGACCAGCGGACCGACCCGCGCGTACTGCACGTCCGCGTCGGCCAGCGACTGCAGCGGCTCGTCCACCGGCTCGCGGTAGATCCCCTCGCCGGTCTCGGTGTCGTTCTCCACCTTGACGGTCAGGTCGCCGCCGACCGTCTCGACGAAGACCTCGCCCTCGACGGAGATGTGCGGGTGGCGGCCCAGCACGTGGTGCTCGCGGCCGACCGGCGTCCACTCGAAGTCGTGCGAGGGCGGGAAGGCGTGGTCGCGCTCGCCCCGGTTGTCCAGGTACCGCACGGTCCCGTCGGGCCCGACCTGCCAGCGCAGCACCCTGGTGTCCCCGACGCCCGCGCCGGTCTGGAACACCGCGAGCAGCCTGCCCTCCACCCGCCGCAGCCGCACCAGCCGGGTGTCGCGGTAGTACCGGTACAGCTCGGCGAAGTCGCGCAGGAACTGCGGGTCCCTCAGCAGGCCGGGCAGCTCGTCGCCGGCGTCCTCGAACCGGAACGCGTCGCCGTCGCGCGTGAAGCGGTGCAGCGAGAACACGTCGTCGACCGTCGTCTCCGGCTTGAGGCCGGCGAGGGCGTTGTAGCCGAACAGCATCAGCCCCGAGACCCGCGACCCGCTCGTCCGGGTGGCGGAGACCGGCACGCAGTCGCGCGGGACGCAGTTGTCGGCGGTGCGGATCCGCTCCGTGCCGACGAGGGTCAGCTCGGCGCTGCCGAACACCTCCAGCCGGCGCGCGTTGAGCGCCTCGGCCCGCCGGGCGAGCCCGGCCGCCTGGTCGGCGAGCCGGGCCCGGAGCACCTCGTAGGTGCCCGCGTCCAGCGCGACGGGCGCCGGCCCGGTCGCTGCTGCGGGCGCCGGAGCGGTGGTCGCTGAAGCGGTCACGGAAGCGGTCACGACTGGGTGGCGAGCGCGGCCACCGGCCGCTCGGCGACACCGAGGCGTTGCGCGGCGGCCAGCAGCTCGCGCAGCTTGTCCTGGTCCGGGCCGCCCGAGTTGATCAGCTTGAGCAGCAGCGCCGACACGGTGAGGTTCTTCAGGTCGCCGGTGCCGAACGAGCCCAGGACGCGACTGATGTCCTGGGTGAAGTCGGCCGAGCCGTTCAGCCACGAGGCGCCGAGGGTCCGCGCGACGTCGGAGTGGTCGACGAACCCGTCGAGGCTCTTGCCGGCCGAGATCGCGCCGACCACCCGGTCGAAGAACATGCCGTCGCCGCCCACGATGTCGATGTCGGCGTTCTCCAGCCCCGTCGCCAGCACGCGGGCCTGCGCCTCGGCCACCTGCCGCTGCACGTCGATGCCGGCCAGCCGGACCTCCTTCTCGGCCTCCAGGCGCAGCCGGTACTCCTCGTGCTCGCGGGTCGCGCCGTCCAGTGCGGCCATGGCGTTCGCCTTGTCCGCCAGGCCCTCCGCCTCGCCCTTGAGCTTCTCGCGGATCGCCTCGGCGGCGACCAGCGCCTTCTCCCGCTGCACCACGGCTTCCGCGCGGCCGACCTTCTCGACGGCCTCGGCGTCGCGCTCCCGGACCTGCACGTCGGCCAGGCCGGCCGCCGCCGCGTCGGCCTGCTTGCCCTCGGCCAGCCGGATCATCGCCCGGGTGTCCAGCTCGGCGGCCTGCTGGCGCGCCTCGGCGAGCAGCAGCTCCTCGCGGGCCTTGAACTTCGCCGCCGCCTCCGCGGCCTCGGCCGCCTTGATGTCCTTGACCAGGCCCTCCTGCGCCTCGGCCTCGGCCGCGATGACGGTGGTCTGGCGCAGCCGCTCGGCCTCCTCGACCGCCCGCAGCCGCTTGATGTTCTCCTCCTGCTCGGCCACGGTCTTCTCCACCGCGATGCGCTCGCGGACGACCTCGGCGATGGCCCGCTTCTCGCCCTCGACCTCCTTGTCGGCGGAGATGCGGGACAGCTCGGTCTCCCGCTCGCGGCCGATGACCTCCAGCTGGCGGTCCTTCTCGATGCGCTCGGTCTCGATCGCGATCACGCGCTCGCGGTTCTTCTCCGCCACCGCGATCTCGCGGTTCTTGTTCTCGTGCTGGATGCCCAGCTGCTCGTCGGTGCGGATGTTGGCGGTGTGGGCCTTGAGCCGCTCCTCCGCCTGCACCTTGGCGATCTCGGCCTCCTCGCGGGCGCGCATGGTCTCGACCTCGCGCTTCTGCTTGATCTCCGCGTCGGCCCGGCGGCGCTCCAGCTCCAGGATCGCCTCGCGCGCCTCCACGTTCTGGCGCGTGATCTCCTTCTCCTCGCCGCGCTGGTACTCGTTGGTGCGCACGTGCTCGATGGCGGTCAGCTCGGTGATCTTGCGGATGCCCTGCGCGTCCAGGATGTTCGACGGGTTGAGCTGCGCCATCGGCGTCTGCTCCAGGTAGTCGATCGCCGCGTCCTCCAGGCTGTAGCCGTTGAGGTCGGTGCCGATCACCTCGATGATCTGGTCGCGGAACTCGTTGCGCTTGGTGTAGAGGTCGACGAAGTCGAGCTGCTTGCCGACGGTCTTGAGCGCCTCGGAGAACTTGGCGTTGAACAGCTCCTGCAGCGTCGCCTCGTCGCTGGCGCGCGCGGTGCCGATGGCCTGGGCGACCTTGATGACGTCCTCGACGGTCTTGTTGACCCGCACGAAGAACGTGATGCGGATGTCGGCGCGGATGTTGTCCCGGCAGATCAGGCCCTCGACCCCGGAGCGGCGGATCTCGATCGTCTTCACCGAGATGTCCATGATCTCGGCCCGGTGCAGCACCGGCAGCACGATCGCGCCGGTGAACGTCACGTCCACCTTGCGCACCTTGGAGATGATCAGCGCCTTGCCCTGCTCGATCTTGCGGAACAACCGGCTGATCATGATCAGCAGCGCGACCAGGACGACGAGGGCGACGGCGATGAGAATGCCGAAGCCGGTGGTGATGACATCCATCAGTGCTCCCGCAGCGGGTAGGTGGGGATCGGTGCGACCCAGAAGAACTCGCCGTCCCGGTCGTAGTCGAAGATCAGCGCGGTGGTGCCCGCGGTGAGGTCGTCCCGGCCCGCCTGGCGGACCTGCACGATCGCCGACGAGCCGTCGTCGGCGGTGACCTCGGCCTGCCCGAAGTGCGCGGTCACCGTGCCGGTGCGGATCACGCAGACCCGGCCGACGAAGTCGTTGCGCGACGCGGGCGGCAACGTGGGGTACAGGCGCCGCAGCGGGAGCACGGCCACCCGCGCGGCAAGGTAGCCGACCACCAGCGACCCGACGAGGATCGCGACGTCGAACCCGTCGACGAGGCCGGCGGCGGACAGGCACAGGAACCACGCGATGGGCACCAGCAGGGAGAGCACCACGCTGAACGGCACACCGCCGAGCCCGTAGGCGAGTTCCACACCGGCGTCGAGGTCGACGCCGAACGCCGCGAGGACCCAGAACAGCACCACGGCGGCCAAGAGGATGGTCAGGACGACAGTCGGGAAAGCGAGCGCGGCTGTGAAGAACTCCCCCATGCACCCCCCTCGTGTCGAGAAGGACTGTAACCGGCGAAATAGCTCCGTACCCGGGAAATGACCGAACGCATCGCGGTCGTCGCGCAAGTGGACGAGCGGTTGCGGAGTTTCGGCTGCCCGTCGACGCGGCCGGCGGACCCCCGCGCCGTCAGCCGTCCCGCGTTCCGAGCATCCCTCGCAGAACGGTGCGAATCGCTTCGGTGGGCGCGAAATCGGGCTGCGGGTCGGCCAGCTGGTTGGTCAGCAGCCCGTCGATCACGGCCAGCAGCAACCAGAAGTCCCGCACCGGGTCGCGCGACCCCAGCGCGGCCACCAGCGGCACGGCCCACCCGGCGATCCGCCGGTGGGCGTCCGCGATCCGCCCGCCCAGCCCGGGGCGGACGGAGGCTTCCACGAAGACCGCGTGGCGGGCCAGGGTGAGCAGCCGCTCGCGGGCCAGCTCCGCCACCACCCTCCCCACGGCGTCGGCCAGGGCGTCGGGTGTCGACACGTCGCCGGCGAGCCGGCCCCACAGCTCGGCCTCGCGTTCCAGCAGCCGGTCCACCACCCCGTCGACCAGGGCGTCGCGCGTGCGGAAGTGGTTGGAGGTGGACCCCTGCGGCAGCCCGGCGGCCGCGTCCACGGCGCGGTGCGTGAGGCCGCGCGGCCCCGCCGTGCCCAGCACGCCGATCGCCGCGTCGAGCACCCGCTGCCGCCTCGTCACGCCGATCACACTACACCCGTAGTGCCCGACACTACATCCGTAGTACGCTCGCCGGCATGAGAGCAGCGGTGATCGGCGGAGGGGTCGGCGGGCTCACCGCGGCCATCGGCCTGCGCGCGTCGGGGTGGGACGTCACCGTCTTCGAGCGGTCGCCGGCCCTGCCCCGCACCGGCACCGGGCTGGGCATCTGGCGCGACGCCCTCGGCGCGCTGGACGAACTGGGGCTGGGCGGGGCCGCCCGGCGCGCCGGGCGCAGGCAGCCGGACGGCGCCCTGCGCCGGCCGGACGGCTCGCTGCTGGGCGTGCTCAGGGCGGACGTGCACCTGCTGACCAGGCCGGCGCTGCTGGGCCTGCTGGCCGACGCCCTGCCGGACGGCGCGATCCGGTTCGGCGCGCCGGTGGCGTGGCAGGATTGCGACCACGACCTCGTCGTGGCGGCGGACGGCGTCCACAGCGGCGCCAGGCTCTCGCTGTTCGGCGTGCGGGCCCGCCCCTCGGGGGCGATCGCCTGGCGGGGCACCGCGGACTTCGCGGTCGGGGCCGGCGGCGAGACGTGGGGCAGGGGCGTGAAGTTCGGCCTGACCCCGCGGGCCGACGGGCGCACCAACTGGTACGCCATGACCGGGCCGGACGCGGACCTGCGCGAGGCGTTCGGGGGCTGGCACGACCCGATCCCGCGCGTGCTGGCCGAAGCCGGCGAGGTCCTGCGCCACCCGCTGGACCACCTGCCCCCGCTGCCCGCCTACCACCGGGGCCGGGTGGTGCTGCTGGGCGACGCCGCGCACGCCATGACACCGGACCTGGGGCAGGGCGCCTGCCAGGCGATCATCGACGCCGTGACCCTGGCCGGGTGCCTGAAGACCCACGACGTCCCCGGCGGCCTGGCCGCCTACGACCGGCTGCGCCGCCGGAAGACCCAGCGCATGGCGCGGCGGTCCCTGCTGCTCAACCGCCTGGCGAGGACGAGGCGCCTCACCGGCGTCCGGGACACCGCCCTGCGGGTCGCCCTCGCCCTGGCCCCGCGACCGGGCCGCGGGGGATCGCGGAGCGCCGACCCCGAGCAGGCGGGCTAGCGGGGCACCCCGGCGGCCCGCCGGGCGCGGGGAGCGGACGGCGGCGGCACCACGGGCCCGATGTCCCCGTCCGGCGCGGTGTCGAGGTCGACGACGACCGGGGCGTGGTCGCTGGGGCCCGTGCCCTTGCGGGCGTGCCGGTCCACCCAGGCGGCGCGGACCCGCCCGGCGACCGGCGCGGAGGCCAGCACCAGGTCGATCCGCATCCCGAGGTCCTGGTGGAACATGCCGGCCCGGTAGTCCCAGAAGGTGAACACCCGCTCGTCGGGCCACCGGTCGCGGACGACGTCGCGCAGCCCGAGCGCCTGCAACCGCGCCAACGCGTCCCGCTCCGGGCCGGTGACGTGGGTGTGGCCGGCGAAGGCGGCGGGGTCGAACACGTCGGCGTCGGCGGGGGCGATGTTGATGTCCCCGCAGACGACCACGTCATCGCCTTCCCGGGCGACGGCGTCCTCGAGCGCCGCCAGCCAGCGCAGCTTGTAGTGGTAGTGGTCGGAACCGGGCTCGCGCCCGTTGGGCACGTAAACCGAGTAGACGCGAACACCGCCGCAGGTGGCCGCCACGGCACGCGCTTCGGGGTGCGGGAACCCGGGCGCGCCCGCGAGCCCCGTCACCACGTCGTCCAGCCCCACCCTGGACAACACCGCTACCCCGTTCCACCGGCCTTCGCCGTGGACGGCGGCCTGGTAGCCGCGCTCGGCCAGGGCATCGCCCAGCAGCGCGACGAACGCGTCGTCGGCGAGCTTCGTCTCCTGCAGGCAGACCACGTCAGGGGCCCGCTGGTCCAACCACGGCAACA
>Ga0196958_10000112_pt1 | contig 29312 bp, 26 predicted proteins | sample S1v_10metaG_FD_148654 | JGI IMG/M metagenome (GOLD analysis project Ga0196958, IMG submission 148654) | Soil microbial communities from Anza Borrego desert, Southern California, United States - S1+v_10 | ecosystem: Environmental > Terrestrial > Soil > Desert | place: USA: California | collected... | reverse complement strand
GTCCGGCGCCCCGGGTCCGCCCACACCGCGAGCGTCGCCTCCATCAAGCGGGCGCGGCGCTCCGCGACCCGCTCCTCGGCCGGGACCCCCCGGTAGACGCCCGACTGCACCGCCATGACGACACCTTCTCACGCCTCCGGGTACCTACTCCCAGAAGGTTGACAGGATGCCCTTCCTGAATCAGGCTGGGCAGGACGCGGGTCACAACTCAGCAGGAGGTCGCGATGACGGGCCAGAGCACGATCGAGGCTCCGGCGCAGCCGGCAGCCGAGGTGCCGACGCCGAAGGCGGTGCCCCAGCAGCTGCCCAGCGACAAGGGGCTCCCCGTCTTCGGCCGGCTCTTCGACTACACGAAGGACCCGATCGGGTTCTTCCGGCACCAGTGGGAGACCTACGGTCCGGTCTCGCCGTTCAGCGCGGTGTTCGACAGTGCCGTGGTCCTGCTCGGCCCGGACGCCTGCGAGGCGGCGCTGCGCAACAAGGACAAGGCGTTCGCGAACGAGCCGGCGTGGGGCAAGATCGTCGGGCCGTTCTTCAACAGGGGCCTGATGCTGCTCGACTTCGACGAGCACCACGGTCATCGCCGGATCATGCAGGAGGCGTTCACCCGGGACCGTCTGGTCGCCTACACGTCGCGGATGCACCCCGCGATCGAGCAGGGCATGGCCGGGTGGGGCACCGACCCGGCGTTCAAGGCCTATCCGGCGCTCAAGCAGCTCACCCTCGACATCGCCGCCGACATCTTCATGGGCGGCGCCCAGGACACCAGCCGCGAGGAGATGGACCGCGTCAACAAGGCCTTCATCGCCTGCGTCCAGGCCGCTGCCGGCATCGTGCGTGCGGACGTCCCGATGACTCGGTGGGGCCGGGCCTACCGGGGTCGGCGGGTGCTGGAGAAGTTCCTGCGCCACTACCTCCCGGCGAAGCGCGCGACCCGCACCGACGACATCTTCTCCGTGCTGTGCCACATCGAGACCGAGGACGGAGAGCGGTTCAGCGACGACGACGTCGTCAACCACATGATCTTCCTGATGATGGCGGCGCACGACACCTCCACCATCACGACCTCGACCATGCTGCAGTTCCTCGGTCAGCACCCCGAGTGGCAGGAGCGGTGCCGCGAGGAGGCGCTCTCGCTCGGCCCCGAGCCGACCCTGGCGGAGCTCGAGAGCCTCGAGGCCGTCGACTGGGTGATGAAGGAGTCGCTGCGGCTGCGCGCGCCGGTGCCGATGATGGTGCGCCGTACGGTCAAGGACACCGTCGTCGAGGGACACCGGATCCCCAGGGACACCGACGTCATGGTGGGCGTCCAGTTCTCCCACGTGATGGAGGAGTACTGGACCAACCCGATGGTCTTCGACCCCGAGCGCTTCTCGCCCGAGCGCAGGGAGGACAAGTCCCACCGCTACGCCTGGGAGCCGTTCGGCGGCGGGGTCCACAAGTGCATCGGGCTCTACTTCGCGGGCATGGAGGTGAAGGCGATCCTGCACCGGTTGCTGCGCAACCACCGCTGGACCGTCGACCCGGCCTACGTCGCGCCGCTGGACAACCACTCACTGCCCTTCCCGAAGGACGGGCAGCCGATCGACCTCGTGCGGAACAGGAGCTCCCGGTGACCGCGACCCTCAACGACCCCACCGCCGCCCCGACCACCAACGGCTGCCGGCCCACGTGGGTCACCGATCGCAGGCTGGCGTCCTGGACCCGCTGGGTGGCGTGCCCGGTCTCCGGCGGTGAGGAGACGCTGACCGCGACGGCGCCGTACGACGCTCGCCCGACCGCACCCGTCCCGGCCGGGACCCCCGAGGACGTGGCCGCCGCGGTGGAGGCCGCCCGGCGCGCACAGACGGACTGGGCGTCGCTGAGCCACCAGGCCCGGGCCGGCGTGATCCTGCGCTTCCACGACCTGCTGGTCGCGCGTCAGGACGAGGTCATGGACCTGATCCAGTGGGAGATGGGGAAGGCTCGGTTCCACGCCTGGCAGGAGGTCCTCCAGGTCGCCAACCTGGCCCGCCACTACGCGGTCCACGGCGCGAGCTACCTGAGCGACCACAAGGTGCGTCCGGCGATCCCGGTCGCGACCAAGGCCCGCGAGGTGCGCAAGCCCAAGGGCGTGGTCGGGATCATCTCGCCGTGGAACTACCCGCTCTACCTCGGCGTCGGTGACGCGATCCCGGCCCTGCTCGCCGGGAACGCCGTGCTCGGCAAGGCCGACCCGCAGACACCGCTCACCCTCCTGTGGACCCGCGCGCTGATGGCCGAGGCCGGGCTCCCCGAGCACGTCTGGCAGGTCGTGGCAGGCCCGGGCCGGGCCATCGGCGAGGCCGTCATCGATCATGTCGACTACGTGAGCTTCACCGGCTCGACCGCCACTGGTCGGCTCGTCGCCCAGCGTGCCGCAGGACGGCTGATCGGGGCGTCGCTCGAGCTCGGTGGCAAGAACCCGCTGGTCGTCCGCGCCGACTCGGACGTGTCCCAGGCCGCGAGGGGCACCGCGATGGCCGCGTTCGCGAACACCGGGCAGATGTGCATCCACATCGAGCGGGTGATCGTGCACACCGACGTCTACGACGACTTCAAGGAGGCCCTTCTCGCCGCGACCAGTGGCCAGAAGGTCGGGCAGGCCTACGACTTCTCCTGCGACGTCGGATCGCTCGCCTCGAGGGCCCAGCTCGACAAGGTCTCCGCGCACGTCGCCGACGCCGTGGCCAAGGGCGCCACGGTGCTCGCCGGCGGCAAGGCCCGCCCCGACATCGGCCCGTTCGTGTACGCGCCGACGGTCCTGGAGGGGGTGACCGACGACATGGACGTCTGCCTGGGCGAGACCTTCGGCCCGGTGATCGCCCTCTACCGGGCGAGCGACGACGACGACGCGCTGCGGGTGGCCAACCTGGGTCGGGCCGGCCTGTCGGCGAGCGTGTTCGGCAAGGACCTGGACGCCGCTGACGCCTTCGCCCGGCGGATCCGCGCCGGCTCGGTCAACATCAACGACGGCGCCTCGCTGGCGGCAGGCACGATCGAGGCAGGCATGGGCGGTGTCGCGGAGAGCGGCTCGGGCCGCCGCCACGGCGCGGAGGGCATGCGGAAGTACACCGACTCCCAGACCGTGGTCGCGTCGCGGATCGGTCCGGTCGGTCCGCTTCCGGGCCAGCCGCTGGACAAGTTCGTCGCGATGGGCAACGGCCAGCTCAAGGTGCTCCGCAAGCTGCGGATCCGCTGAGCCCCCGCGTCGGACGCTAGTCCAGCGGGAGGCCGGCCAGCAGCTGGTCCCGGGCCGACGGCCAGGCTCGGCGGACGGACCGCTCGCTGGCCACCGCGCGCAGCATGCGGAGGCCGCGGATGGTGGCGATCGCCGTGGTCATCGCGTCCGCGAACTCCGGGCGGTCCACGAGCTGGGGCGCGACCCGGCGGGCGGCGTCGGCGAGCGTGGTCATCACCTGGTGGTCGAACTGCACCAGGTGCCGGCGCAGGTCGTCGTCGGTGCGGGCCGCCGTGAAGAGCTCCAGCTGTGCAAAGGAGACCGGGCCGCTGAAGATCTCCCACAGCCGGTTGAGGAGGACGGCGTACTGCCCTCTCGGACCGTCCGCGAGATTCAGCGGCTTGGACACGAGGTCGGCGACCAGGTGATCGGTGAGGTGGCTCAGCGCCTGGACCACCAGCTCCGCCTTGGTCGCGAAGTAGTGGGCCTGCGCGCCGCGGGTGACCCCCGCGCGCTCGCACACCGCCGTCGTCGTGAGGCCGGCGTAGCCGCTGTCGACGAGCACCTCGATGGTCGCGTCGAGGAGCGCGCGGCGGGTCGCTGCCCGGCGCTCCGCCTGGGTGCGTCGCCGCAGGCGACCCCCGAGCTCTGGCGTGGTGCTTGCTTCGGTCGACATCTGGTTCCTCACACTAGTTCCGTCTAGATCGCGGCCAAGGTCGACACGAGCCACCTGTCGTCCTTGCGTTCCATGGTCACCACCACCCGGCTCTGGTCGAGCTGAGGCTGGGACAGCTTCTTGCTGCTCGAGAGCTGGTCGACGAACAACAGCACGCGCGCAGAGTCGTCGTCGGACTCCAGCACGGTCGCTGCCTTCACCTCAGCGGTCACCACGGCACGGAGCCGCGGTGCCGACTCGAGCAGGGGCTTCCCCACCTCCAGGTACTGGGTCTCGGCGTCCCCCGTCAGCAGCGGGGTGGTCTCCTCCATCCCGTCCTCGAGCCGGCGGTAGTCGTAGGACAGCACGGCGGTGACCGCGCCCTCGGCGGCGTCGCGGACCGCGGCCTCCCGGTCCTCGTCGGCGCGCTGTCCGCGCAACCACAGCTGCCCGGCGACGATCACCGCGAGCGCGGCGACCAGGATCACCCCGGTGACGAGGAGCAGGAGGGTACGGCGGGTCGGGTGCTGCATCTCAGGCCACCGGGGTGATGTCGGAGATCAGCCACGCGTCGTCATCGAGCGTGAGCGTGATCTCGAGGCGGTAGCGCCGGAGCGAGGGGCGCTCGGTCTGCTTGTTGGTGATCGTGGCGTCGACGGCGGCGATCAGCACCACGGTCTCGTCGGCATGGCGGACGATGCCGAGATGCGTCACCTCGCCCTCGGAGACGCCGTCGGCCTTCTGGATGGCCTCGGTCAGCGCGCCGAGCGCCGCTGTGAACTCCTCGCGGAACTCGCCGGTGGAGATGGCGGACACCCGGTCCAGGTCCTCCTCGATCCGCCGGTGGTGGTACGACGTGAACGCCACCGCAGCCTCCCGGCCGGCGGAGAGCGCATCCCGCGCCCGCTCGTCAGCAGCGCGCTCCTCCTGCACCTCCAGGCCGGTCCACACCGCGCCGGCAAGGGCGGCGAGCAGGGCGACCGCGAGCAGCCCCGGCACCAGCAGCCTGCGACGGGGGGCCGGCGCGCCCACCTCCTCGACGCCGGTGTCCCCGGGGTCGTCGGTCATCCGAGATCCTCCTTCAGCAGCAGCCCCTGCAGGTCGGTGGGCGGGAGCATCCTGCTCGCGCCGGGCGCAGCGGCGTAGTCGTCGTGCTGCGGCGGCTCCTGCTCGTCCACGAACGAGGATCCCGGACCGAAGCCCCGCGGGTTGGGGCGGGGCAGCACCCGGGACGTCTGGTCACCGGGCGGCCGCGGCACGTTGGCCGCCCCGCGGATGCTGATCCCGCTGCTCGGCGGCTCGGCGCAGAACGCGTTCAGGTTGGCCCGCAGGGAGGGGTTTCCCGGCACGCTGGAGAGCTGGTGGCCCTCGGTCGGCGGCGTGCCGGAGCTCTCGTAGCCGCGGCTGCAGACCGCCTGGCTGGTGTCGATGACCGCGCCCAGCCGGGCGTAGCCGTCACCGGGCTGGATGTTGAAGGTGCCCTGGATGATCCGCGGCAGCAGCACCAGCTGGGTGTTGAGCCCCCGGAGCCGCATCGGCTCGGCCAGGATCTCGCCGACGGAGAGCAGATTGCCGAGGAGCACCCCGACGTTGGTCTGGTTCCGCGTCAGCAGGGTGCGCACCGCGTCGAGGCTGCCGGGGCCCTCGGAGAGGATGACGGCCAGCTCCGGGTCGCTCTGCGCGATCGTCCGGGTCAGCTCGTCGAGACCGTCGGTGAGCCGGACCAGGTCGGGCTCGAGGTCGCGCTGGGTCTGCAGCACCCGGCGGCCGTCGCGCAACAGTGCGGTGGTCTGCGGCTGCACGGCTGCGAAGTCGTGACTCAGCTCCTGCGCCCGGGCCAGCACCGTCGCGAGGTCCTGGCCGCTGCGCGAGAACGCGGTGCCGAGCTCGTCGACGACCCGGCGGAGCTGGGGCTTGCCGATGCTCGTCGCGAGCTGGTCGAGGTGGACCAGCAGCGAGGTGACCTTGAGCGGGGTGGTCGCCGCGTCCAGGGGCAGCGCCTCGCCCTCGTCGAGGTACGGCCCGTCGTCGTCCGGTGGGATCAGCTCGACGTACTGCTCACCCACGGCGGAGAGGTGGGCCACCTTGACCAACGTGTCCTCCGGGATCCGCACCTCGTCGTCGAGCTGGAGGTTCGCGCGGACGCCGTCCGGGGTCAGCTCCAGGGACTCCACCCGCCCCACGGGGACGCCGCGCAGCGTCACCTCCGCGTTCGGGAAGATCCCCCCGGACTCGGGGAGGTCGACCGAGATCTCGTAGGACTGGCCGAGGTAGCGCTCGGGGATACCGACGTACTGGACGCCGGCGACGACGACGGAGGAGACCGCGATCACGGCGAAAAGGCCCATCCGGACCCGGTGTGCGACGTTCACGGCCGGGCCCCCTGACGCGGGGTGAGGAGGTCGATCAGGCCGCCGACAAGGTCCGGGATGCCGAGGTCGGGCAGGGGGAGCGGATTCTCCGGTAGGGGGAGCCCTTCGCCCGGGTCCTCCTCGGGACGGGTCGGCTCGAACGGCTCGTCGTCCTCCTGCGGGGTCGGTGCGACCGCCTGCAGCAGCTGCTCGAGGCTGACGACGACCGAGCCCTTGACCGCCCCGTACGCCCCCGAGAACGCGGGCACCGCGGTGTCGGCGAACGGGTAGGTCACCAGCAGGGTGAGGTTCTCGGGGATCAGGTGGGCGATCTTGCCGACCTCCCGCGCTACCGGTGCCAGCGCCTCCAGGTCGGCCACGGTGGCCTCGGTGCTGCGCTCGATGACGTCGGTGGCGTGGTCGTCGAGCCGGTCGAGGCTCCGCAGCGCGGTCTTGAGGTCGGTGACCTGGCCGGCCAGCACCCCCGTGGCCGGGTCCAGGTCGGCGACGGCCTGGCCGAGGACCTCGCGCTGCTCGGCGAGGACCCTGCTCAGCCGCGCTGTGGAGTCCAGGGCCGCCACCAGCGCCGACCGGCCCTCGTCGAGGCCGCCGACGATCGCCTCGAGGTCGCCCAGGAGCGCGCGGGTGTCGTCCTCACGCCCGCCCAGGGCGGTCGAGAACTCGCGGGTGATCGTGGCCAGCTGCTGGAGCCCGCCGCCGTTGAGCAGGGCACCGAGCGACGACAGCAGCTGCTCCACCTCCACGTCCTGGGTGGTGCGGGCGAGAGGGATCTCGCCGGCCTCCTGCAGGCTGCCGCCACCGCCCTCCGGTGCGACGAGGGCGACGTACTTCTCTCCCAGGAGGCTGGTGCTGCGGATCGTCGCCGCGGTGGAGGCGGGCAGGTCGACCGAGTCGTCGATCTCGAGGTGCGCGACGGCGACGTAGCCCTGCCGGTCCCGCGCGATCGCGACGGTGGTCACCCGGCCGACCGGCACGTCCGCCACCCGCACCGTCGAGTTCGGCACCAGGTCCAGCGCGTCCCGGAACCGCGCCTCGACCCGGTAGGTGTCGCCGCCGCCGGCTGCTCCCGGGAGCCGGGAGCGCGTCACGTCCGGCAGCCATCCGAGCGCGACCACCGCAGCGAGGGTCGCGGCGACCGCGACGGTCACGGTCGCGACGAGGGTGCGGACGCGCGGGCTCACTCGTTCCCTCCGGGCGGGTCGGGCACGCTCGGCGGGCACAGCTCGGGAAGGCCGGCGCCCTCGAGGATCTGGCACAGCGCGGTGTCGGCGTGGATGAGCAGCGGGGTCAGGTCCACCCGCGCCTCCAAGACCCCGGTCTCGAGGTTCGCGGCCCCGAAGATGCCCTCGGAGCCGATCGGGCCGAGGTCGGCGATCTCGGTCAGCTCCCGCTGGCGGTCGACGAGGGTGGTCGTGATGCGACGCAGCATCCGCACGTCCGCGGTGAGGTTGTCGCCGTTGGTCCGCACGAAGCCCCGGACCGCCCGGACCGTCGCTGCGACGTTGCCGATGGTCGCTGTCAGCTGCTCCCGCTGCGAGGCGAGCTCGGTCGAGACGGTGCCGAGCGAGCGTTCGAGGGTGCGGATCGCCGCGTCGCTGCCCGCGAGGGAGGAGACGAACGTCTGCAGCTGCTCGATCGTGGTGACCATGTCACCGCGGCTCTCGCCGACCGCGTCGAGGGCGTCGGCGACGTCGGCCAGCGTGGCGCGCAGGGTCGCGCCGTTGCCGGCGAGCGCGAGATCGGCGGAGTCGACCAGCCGGGAGAGCGCTCCCTTCCCGTTGGCTCCCTCGGGACCGAGCGCGACCAGGAACGAGTCGAGCTGCGCGGTGACGTCGTCCAGCTCCAGTGGCGCGGCGGTGCGGGAGGAGCCGATCTCGGCGCCGTCGTCCAGCTTCGGGCCGTCGAGCCAGGGCTCGGTCAGCTGCACGTAGCGGCTGCTGAGCACCCCGGGCGGCACGATGACCGCGCCGGTGTCGGCAGCGACGGGGGTCTCGGGGTCGAGCTCCATCACCACCTCGACGCTTCCGCCGCGCGCGTTGATCTCGGTGATCGTGCCCATCGGCACGCCGACCACGCGCACGTCGTCCCCGGGGTAGAGCCCGACCGTGCGGGGGAAGGTCGCAGTCACCGTGATGGCCTCGTCCTCGGTGCTCTTCAGCCACGCCGCCGCCCCGACCAGCGCGAGGGCGAGCGCGAGGAGGAGCGCGATCCGGCGGGTCACTGCTCGAGCCCCCGGACGTCGATCGGGACGAGACCGGCGAACGTGCCGTCGAACCACCGGCCGTTGCCGATCACGTTGACGAAGTAGCGCAGGTAAGGCGCCAGCAGTCGCAACGACTCGTCGAGGTCGTCCTGGTTCTCGCGCAGCACGTCGAGCACCGCCCGGAGGTCGCGGAGCGCGGGGGTGAGCTCGTCGCTGTTCTCGCGGATGACCGCGTTCACCGTGGCGGCCAGGTCGCCCGTCGAGCGGAGCAGCGAGCGGATCACCTCCTGGCGGGCGGCGAGCGTCGAGAAGATCTGGGCGCTGTTGTCGATCAGGGTCACCAGGTCCTCGCTGCGCTCGCCCAGGGTCCCGGCGATCTCAGCGGTCTGCTCGAAGAGCTCGCGCACCTGCAGCTCTCGGCGGGTGATCACCTGGGACAGGGCGGACAGTCCGGTGGCTGCGGTGCGGACCTCCGGCGCAGCCGGGTCGATCGTCGAGCTGACCGCACGGACCGCGCGGGTGAGCCGGCGGGTGTCGATCGGCTCCAGCTCCTCGGCCGACTGCAGCAGTGCGTCGGTGACGCCGAACGGCGTCGTGGTTCTGCTCAACGGGATCGTGGCGCCCGCGGCGAGGTCGCCGGTGCCGGCGGGTTCGAGCACCAGGCTGCTCTGTCCGAGCAGCGTGTCGAGGCTCAGCGTGGCGGACGTGCGGTCGCCCAACGCCACGTCGGTCTGGACGGTCAGCTCGACGACCGCGTGGTCCCGCTCCACGCGGACGCCCTCGACGGTGCCGACCGGCAGCCCGGCGATCCGCACAGGGTCACCCGGCGAGATCCCCGCGACGTCGGTGAACTCGGCCTCCAGCCGCGTGCCGCCGCCCGAGAACAGGTCCGAGATCGTCGACAGCCGGAAGGACACCGTGAGCAGCAGCGCGCAGACTGCAAGCGTGATCACGCCGATCGCGCGGGCGTTCCTCGTGGGTCCGATCATGCGCCGCAGATCTCCGTCTCGGGGCCGCTCGGCGGCACGACGAGGGGCGGCTGGTCGCCCAGCAGGTCGACCTCGAGGCCCAGCCCGCAGTTGTAGAACTGGAACCAGGACCCGTACTGGGCCGAGCGCATGATCGCGTTGAGCTTGACCGGCAGCAGGTCGAGCTTCTCCTCCAGCCGGTCGCGGTGGGTCTTCAGCCGTCGGGCCGCGTCTCGCACCCCCTCGACCGTCCCGCGCAGGTGCGGCCGCGCCCGTGCGAGCAGGCTGGTGGTCGCGGTCGCCAGGTCGTCGATCCCCTCGAAGGCGTCGACGATCTGCTCCCGGTCCTCGGCGAGTCCACCGGAAAGGTCGCGCAGGTGGGTGATCAGCCGGTTGAACGGCTGCGACTGCCGGTTCAGGGTCCCGAGGACCGCGGTGAGGTCGGTGACCAGCGTGCCGATGGTCGCGTCGCGCTCCGCGATCGCGTGCCCGAGCGAGCCGGTGCTGTCGAGGAGGGAGGCGATCGTGCCTCCTTCACCCTGCAGGGCCTTGACGAGCGACAGCGACAACGCGTTGATGGCGGAGGCGTCGAGGCCGGCGAACAGCGGCCTGAACCCGTTGAAGACCGAGGTCAGGTCCAGGGCGGGCGTGGTCCGCTCGAGCGGGAGCGTGTCGCCCGGCGCCAGGTCGACGCCCCGGGTCGCGGGCACCGACAGCGCGAGGTACCGGTCGCCGATCAGGTTCCGGTAGCGGATGACGGCCGAGGAGGCGGTGGTCAGCTCGACGGCGGGGTCCACGGTGAACTCCACGCGGGCCAGCGCGTCCTCGGTCAGGGTGACCTCCTGCACCCGTCCGACGGTGACGCCGGCGAGGCGCACGTCGTCGCCGGGCTTCAGCTTGGTGGCATCGGTGAAGACCGCTCCGTAGGTCAGCGCGTCCTCGTCCTGGTAGCCCTCGATCGTGCGGGCGAGGAACCCCGTGAGCAGCACCGTCGTGAACGCGAACAGCGTCAGCCTGACCAGCGAGCGACGGAAGCTCATCCCAGCGCACCCCCCAGCAGCATGCCGAGCAGGTCGGTCGAGGGATCGGTCGCCGAGAACGGCTGCCCGGGCAGCCCGTTCAGGCTGTTGAAGGGGCTGGCGTTGCCGATGCCGCGGATCCGGTCGAGCTCCTGGGGGACCGGCGGCCAGGGCACCGTGCCCCGGCCGTTCTTCGGTGTGATCGGGCAGTAGGGGCCGTAGGCGCTGAGGTCGAGGCTCTTGGGGTCGTCGATGCCGGGCTCGTACATGCCGCGGCTGACGGAGACGAACAGCCGGGCCTTGAGGTAGGGCCCGTCGGCGAACACGGCCTCCAAGCGGTCCTTGGCCTGGACGACGCCGCGGACCAGGCACGCGATCTCGGGCGAGTACTTCTTGAGCATCTCCAGGACCGGTCGGCTGACCTGCACCACCTTGATCGCGGTCTCGCCCACCAGGTCGACGAACCCGCTGGCGACGTCGGCGAGCTCGGTGGAGGACAGCAGGAGGGCCCGCAGCTCGCTCTGGCGTGCCGTGAGTGTCCGGGCGGTCACCCCCGACTGCCGCAGCGTGCGCAGGACCGGGTCGGCCACCCGCTGGTAGACCTCCCCGACGTCGGCGAACAGTCGGGCGTCCTCGACCAGCAGCGGCACCGTCGGCCGCACGCCCTGGGTGAACCTCCGGGCATCGGTCACGGTCTTCCCGATCTGCTCCCCGCGGCCGCGGACCGCGGTGGCGATCGCGGTCAGCGTGGAGCTCAGGTCGGCGGGGGAGACCGACTCCAGGAGCGGTGCGAGGTTGTTGAGCACCGTGCTGGTCTCGATCGCCACCGAGCTCTGGTCGCGCTCGATCACGTCCCCGTCGGCGAGGCGCGCGGTCACGGGCTCCGGGGGGAGAGCGAGGTCGACGTACTTCTCGCCGAAGATCGTCTTCGGCAGCACCTCTGCGGTCGTGTTGGCCGGGATCAGGTCCAGCCGGTCGCGATCGATCGCGAGGTGCAGCGTGGCCCCACTGCCCCGCGGGGCAGCCTCGATCCGCTCCACGCGCCCGACGATGATGCCGTTGAGCTTGACGTCGGCCCCCTGGGCCAGCTGTGAGCCGGCGCGGTCGACCTCGAGCCGCACCTGTGCCGGGTCGGAGAAGGCGTGGGTGAAGACGGCGATCGAGATGCTGAGCAGCCCGACGATGATCGCGATCGCCAGCACGCCCAGGAGGCTGAGCGAGGTGCGCGTGTAGAGCCGGGCGAGGAGCCCGCCGCCGGGCGCCTCGTCCAGGTAGGGCGACGGCCGGGTCATCCGGCGATCCGCACGGTGTCCGAGGCTCCCCAGAAGGCGAGCGAGATGAAGAAGTCGCTGACGGTCACCAGCACGATCGCCGCCCGGACCGCGCGGCCGACGGCGACCCCCACCCCGCCGGGTCCGCCGCTGGCGGTGAAGCCGTAGTAGCAGTGCACGAGGATCACGATCACCGCGAAGATCAGCGCCTTGATCAGCGAGAGGATCACGTCCAGCGGCGGCAGGAAGAGATGGAAGTAGTGGTCGTAGGCCCCCGTGGACTGGGCGAAGCTGGTGGTGACGATCAGCCGGGTGGCGAAGTAGGAGGAGAAGAGCCCGGCGAGGTACATCGGGACGACCGCGACCAGTCCGGCGATCACCCGGGTGGTGACGAGGTAGGGGATGGTCGGGATGGCCATCGCGTCGAGCGCGTCGATCTCGTCGGAGATCCGCATCGCGCCGAGCTGTCCGGTGAAGCCGGCACCGAGGGTGGCGGACAACGAGATGCCAGCGACGATCGGCGCGATCTCGCGGGTGTTGAAGTAGGCCGAGATGAAGCCGGTGAAGACCGAGGCTCCGATGTTGTCCAGGCCCGTGAAGCCCTGCAGCCCGACCTCGGTCCCGGTGAAGAAGGACAGCAGCAGGATCACGCCGAACGTCCCGCCGATCACCGCGAGCGCGCCCGAGCCGAACGACGCCTCGCCGAGCAGGCGCCAGACCTCCTTGCGATGGGCCCGGAACGCCCCCGGGACCGCCACCAGCGCCCGGCCGTAGAACAGCAGCTGGTGGCCGAGCGCAGAGAGCCGGTCGCTCGTCCGGTACAGCGCGTCGGTGGCCCGGGAGGTGCCCCTGGTGCTCATGCCGGCTCCGGTCCCAGCTGGAGGTAGATCGAGGTGATCACGAAGTTCGTGACGAACAGCAGCGCGAAGGCGATCACCACGGACTGGTTCACGGCGTCGCCCACTGCGCGCGGCCCGCCCTTCACCGTGAGCCCGCGATAGCAGGCGACCAGCGCGGTGAGCAGCCCGAAGATGGCGGCCTTGACCTCGCCGAGCACGAGGTCCTGCATCGTGGCCATGCTCCGGAACGAGACCACGAACGCGCCGGGGGAACCGTCCTGGACCATGACGTTGAACACGTATCCGCCGACCACCCCCACCACGCTCACGAGGCCGTTGAGCAGCATCGCGACCACGACGCAGCCGAGCACCCGGGGGACGACCAGGCGCTGGATCGTGGAGATCCCGAGCACCTCGAGCGCGTCGATCTCCTCGCGGATCGTGCGTGAACCCAGGTCCGCGCAGATCGCGGTGCCGGCGGCCCCCGCGAGGAGGAGCGCGGTGACGATCGGCGACGCCTCCCGGATGGTCGCCAGCGCCGAGGCCGCACCGGTGAAGCTCTCGGCACCGAGCTGCCTGGTGAGGTTTCCGAGCTGCAGCGCGATCACCGCGCCGAACGGGATCGACACCAGCATCGCGGGCAGCACCGAGACGAACGCGATGAACTCCGTCTGCTGGACGAACTCGCGGGTCTGGAACGGACGACGGAAGAGCATCCGCAGCGTCTTCGCCGAGAACGCGACGAGTCCACCGACCCCGTCGATGAGCTCCCCGACCCGGACGATCGGGCCGACCGGCGGCCTTCGCAACCGCTGCTTCTCCGCGGTCGGGACGGCGGCGACGATCTCCTGCCACGACGACGGAGGCGCATTCGCGTGCGGCGGCGACTGCCGTGTCTCCCTTGCCATCCGCCTCACCACCTGTTGTCCCGGTCACAGCCCGCAGCAACTGTTACTTGAATGCACCTTTGCGCGCAAGTGTTGTCCGCAACCGATTCTTCGAGGTGCCCCGATCGTGTGGGTGCTCGACCACTGACTCTGAGAAACCGCAGGTCAACCGCGGAATCCCGGATTTACGACCGCGTGGAGAAGGTCCAACAACTTGTCGGCGGTGGCGCCGATAATTGGGAAACTCACTCGAGCCGGTGTGGGAGAAGGTCGTCGAGACGCTCAACGACCCCAGGGCGACGAGGTCACGACCTGCGGTTCCCGTTCCAGGAGTTGGAATTCATCACTTACATGCTTGAGTGCCGATAAGTTTCATGCCACCCTGAGCGCATTCCTTGTGGCCGGGCGCACAGCCGCGGCCGCCCGACCGGCAGGGGAGCCATGACCACATCGATGACCGAGGCCTACGTCTACGAGGCGCTTCGCACGCCGCGCGGGAAGGGCAAGCCGGGCGGCGGGTTGTACGGCGTCCTGCCGATCGAGCTCGTCGTGGGCCTGATCGCGGAGATGCGCCGCCGCTACCCGTCACTGGACGCCGGCCGGATCGACGACATCGTGCTCGGCACCGTCACTCCGATCCGGGAACAGGGCGCCGTGCTCGCCCGCAGCGCCGTGACGGCGGCGGGGCTCCCCGACACGGTGGCCGGCCTCCAGCTGAACCGCTACTGCGCCTCCGGGCTCGAGGCGGTCAACATCGCCGCCCAGAAGGTCCGCAGCGGCTGGGAGGACCTGGTCCTCGCCGGCGGCGTCGAGTCCATGTCGCGCGTGCCGATGGGTGCCGACCCCGGGCCGATGGGCGTCGACCCCAAGAACACCTACGACGCCCACTTCGTCCCCCAGGGCGTCAGCGCAGACCTGATCGCGACGATCGAGGGCTTCTCCCGGGAGGAGCTCGACTCGTTCGCAGTCGAGAGCCAGTCCCGGGCGGCGAAGGCGTGGTCGAACGGCTACTTCGCGCGGTCGGTCGTCCCGGTGGTCGACCAGAACGGGCTGACCGTCCTGGACCACGACGAGCTGGTGCGGCCCGAGACCACGCAGGACTCGCTCGCTGCGCTCAGGCCGGCCTTCGCCGAGATGGGGGTGCAGGCAGGGTTCGACGCGGTGGCACTCCAGAAGTACCACTGGGTCGAGCGGATCGAGCACGTCCACCACGCGGGGAACTCCTCGGGGATCGTCGACGGCGCTTCGCTGCTCCTGGTCGGCAGCGAGGAGGTGGGCCGCGACCTCGGGCTGCAGCCCCGCGCGCGCATCGTCGCCGGCGCGGTCACCGGCGAGGAGCCCACGATCATGCTCACCGGCCCGGCGCCCGCAGCTCGGAAGGCACTGGCCAAGGCCGGCCTGGAGGTCGACGACATCGACCTGTTCGAGATCAACGAGGCGTTCGCGGCGGTGGCCCTGCGCTTCGCGAAGGACCTGGACCTGTCGATGGACCGGGTCAACGTCAACGGCGGCGCGATCGCGATGGGCCACCCGCTGGGTGCGACCGGCGGGATGATCCTCGGCACCCTCCTCGACGAGCTCGAGCGTCGGGACCTGCGCCGGGGGCTCGCGACGTTGTGCGTCGGCGGCGGCATGGGGATCGCCACCATCATCGAGAGGGTCTGAGCATGCACACGGAGAACCAGACCGCGGTCCGGTACGAGCGGGACGGGGACGTCGTCGTCCTGGTCATGGACGACCCGGGGCGGTCCGCGAACACGATGAACCCGCGCTTCTCTGCCGCCCTCGACGAAGCCCTGGACCGGCTCGAGGCCGAGCGGGACGAGCTGCGCGGCGTGCTCCTCACCTCCGCCAAGAAGACCTTCTTCGCGGGAGCCGACCTCGACGGCATGGGCGGCACGCCGAGCGCGGCCGACCTCCACCATGCGTCGATGGCGGCCAAGCGGCAGCTGCGCCGGCTGGAGACCCTCGGCGTCCCTGTCGTCGCCTGCATCAACGGCGCCGCCCTCGGCGGCGGGCTCGAGCTCGCCCTCGCCTGCCACCACCGGATCGCCGCCGACGTCCCCGGGTGCGTGATCGGCCTGCCGGAGGTGCAGCTCGGCCTGCTGCCGGGGGCCGGGGGCGTCGTCCGCACCGTGCGCATGCTCGGGCTGATGACCGCGTTCAGCGAGGTGCTGAGCACGGGCAGGCGGTTCCGCCCGCAGGCCGCACGGGAGGCCGGGCTGGTCGACGAGGTCGTCGACTCCGCCGACGCGCTGGTGCCGGCGGCGCTCGCCTGGCTGAACGGCGAGCCGAGGTCCGTGCAGCCCTGGGACGAGCCGGGCTACCGGATCCCGGGCGGCGACCACACGAGCAAGAGCCTGGCCCCGTTGCTCGGGGTGATGCCAGGCATGGTGCGCAAGCAGCTCAAGGGTGCCCCGATGCCCGCTCCGGTGGCGATCCTCGCGGCGGCGGTCGAGGGGATCCAGGTCGACTTCGACACCGCCTCGGAGATCGAGGCGCGTCACTTCGTCTCCCTGGTGCTCGGCAAGGTCAGCCACAACATGACCAAGGCGTTCTTCCACGACATGCAGGCGGTCAACGGGGGACAGCAGCGTCCCGACGGCTACCCGACCTGGACGCCCACGAAGGTGGGCGTGCTGGGCGCCGGGATGATGGGGGCCGGCATCGCGTACGTCGTGGCCAAGGCGGGCGTCGAGGTGGTGCTCAAGGACGTGTCTGACGAGGCGGCCGAGAAGGGCAAGGACTACAGCCGACGGCTGGTCGACAAGGCGGTCGAGCGCGGCCGGTGCAGCCGGGAGGACGCGGATGCCCTGCTCGACCGGATCCGGGCGACCGGGGACCCGGCGGCCCTCGCGGGATGCGATGCGGTGGTCGAGGCGGTCTTCGAGAAGGTCGAGCTCAAGCACCAGGTGCTCGCCGAGGCGGAGGTGGTCGCGGCACCCGATGCGCTCCTCGCCTCCAACACCTCTACGCTCCCGATCACCGGACTGGCCGCGGGGGTGCAGCGGTCGACCGACTTCATCGGGCTGCACTTCTTCTCCCCGGTGGACAAGATGCCTCTCGTGGAGATCATCCGCGGCGAGGAGACGAGCGACGAGACGCTCGCGCGGGCGTTCGACGTCGTCCGCCTGATCGGCAAGACCCCGATCGTCGTCAACGACAGTCGTGGCTTCTTCACCAGCCGGGTGATCGGAGCGTTCATGAACGAGGGCCTCCACCTCCTGGCGGAGGGGCTCCACCCTGCCAGCGTCGAGCAGGCGAGCGCCCAGGCCGGCTACCCCGCACCGGTGCTCCAGCTCTTCGACGAGCTCAGCCTCCGGCTGACGCACGAGATCGGCAAGGAGACCAACGCGCAGCTCGCGGCCGAGGGCAAGCCGGTTCCCGAGCCCACCGCCGCGGAGCGCGTGATCACGACCATGGTGGAGACGCACGACCGCGGAGGTCGGGCCCTGGGCGCGGGTTTCTACGAGTACGCCGACGGCAGGCGGCAGCGGCTGTGGCCGGGGCTGCTCGAGGAGTTCGGCGGCCGACCGGACGCCGTACCGTTCGAGGAGGCCCAGGAGCGGCTGCTGTTCGCCGAGACGATCGAGGCGATGCGCTGCTTCGACGAGGGAGTGATCACCAGCGATGCCGACGCCAACGTCGGGTCGATCCTCGGGATCGGCTTCCCCGCCTGGACAGGCGGGGTCGTGCAGTACGTCGAGCAGTACGACGGCGGCGTCGCCGGTTTCGTCGCCCGGGCCGACGAGTACGCCGACCGGCTCGGCGAGCGCTTCCGGCCACCCCAGTACCTCCGCGACCGCGCCGCCGCCGCGGCGAGTCCCGCAGCCTGAATCCCACCTCCAGGAAGGATCACGATGGACTTCGACGACACCCCCGAGGAAGCAGCCTGGCGCGCCGAGGTGCGGGCCTTCCTGGAGGAGCACAAGGAACAGCTCGGGTCGCGCGCCGACCAGCGCAGCTTCGACGACGGGGCCTCCCGGGAACGTCAGGCGCTGCTCTACGACGCCGGCTACGTGGGGGTGACCTGGCCGGTCGAGGCCGGTGGACGCGGCGGAACGCCGATGCAGCAGGCGATCATCGACCAGGAGATGGCGCGGGCCGGCGTGCCGGGCCTGATCAACCTGATCGGCATCGGCATGTGTGGGCCGACGGTCATCTACCACGGCTCGGACGACCAGAAGGAGCGCTACCTCAAACGGCTCCTGCGTGCCGACGACGTGTGGTGCCAGCTGTTCAGCGAGCCCGCGTCCGGCAGCGACCTCGCCGCCCTTCGCACCAAGGCCGTGCAGGACTCGGAGGGCAATTGGCACATCACCGGCCAGAAGGTGTGGACCACGCTGGCCCACCTCTCGGACTACGGCATCCTGCTCACCCGGACCGACCCGGAGGTCGCGAAGCACCGTGGGCTCACGATGTTCGTGGTCGACATGAAGGCGCCAGGAGTCACGGTTCGGCCGCTGAGGCAGATGAGCGGTGGCGCGGACTTCAACGAGGTGTTCTTCGACGACGTCGTCGTTCCCGACGCCGAGCGCCTCGGTGACGTGGGCGACGGCTGGCGAGTCGCCCTCACCACGCTGATGAGCGAGCGGCTCACCCTGGGCGGGGGTGGCACCGAGATCGGCATCAGCGTCGACACGATGGCCGCCCACGTCGCGGAGCGGGTCGCGGCACTGCCGGCGGAGCGTCAGGCGCTGGTCCGGCAGCAGTTCGGCCGGTCGTACGTCGCCTCGCTGGGCATCCGCTACACGGGCTACCGCCTGCTCACGGCCCTCAGCCAGGGCAACCTGCCGGGCCCGGAGGCGTCGGCGGGCAAGCTCGCGGGGACCACCGCCGCCCGCGACCTCGCCGACCTCGCGGTCCGGCTGCTCGGGCCGGACGCGGTCTACGCGTCGACCGTGGACGGCGACACGTCGTGGCAGGACCTGCAGGCCGTGCTGCCCGGCATGGCCATCGCCGGGGGGACCAACGAGGTGCTCCGGAACATCATCGGTGAGCGGGTGCTCGGGCTCCCTCCGGAGCCGCGGGCCGACAAGGACAAGACGTTCAAGGATCTCGCCGCCGCCGGCGCGTGAGCAAGGGAGGACAACCATGTACTTCGATCTGGACGACGAGCAGCGCGACCTGGCCGCTGCCGCACGTGACTTCCTCACCTCCGCGTCGCCGGCGGCCGCGCGCTCGGCGCTCGAGGCGGGCACCACCTACGTGCCACCCGGGCGGGTGGAGCTCGTGAAGAGCGGCTTCGCGGCGATCACGGTGCCCGAGCAGTCCGGCGGCGGTGGCGGGACGGTCCTCGACCTGGCCGTCGTCGCGGAGCAGGCGGGGAGGGTCCTCGCCGGTCCCTCGCTCGTCACGTTCGCGCGGGCCGCGGTGCTCCTGGAAGGCCACGACGAGCGCCTCGCGGCGCTCGCCGACGGCAGCCTCGCGGTGGCGGTCGTCGACGAGGGACCCGTCCTCGACGCGGCCGAGGCCGAGACCTTCCTGGCGCTGCGAGGGGACGACCTGGTGCTGGGCGGAGGGATAGTGACCGAGCGGGAGGCGGTCGACCCGACCCGAGGTCTCGCCGACGTCAGCCTGGCGGACGTGGAGGTCGTCGAGGCCGGGGCCCGCGATCGGTGGACCCGGGCCCTGCAGGTGGGTCGCACGATCCTCGCGGCCGAGGGGCTCGGGTCCGCGGCTCGAGCCCTGGAGCTCGGTCTCGAGTACGCGAAGGAGCGGCACGCGTTCGGCCGGCCGATCGGCTCCTACCAGGCGGTCAAGCACTCCCTCGTCGACGTCTACGTGGAGGTCGAGCAGCTCCGGTCGCTGGTCTGGTGGGCCGCGTGGGCGGCGGACAACGCCCCCGACGAACTGCCGACCGCCTCGGCGGCGGCCAAGGCCGCGTCGGCGACCACCCTCGAGCTCGCGGTCGAGACGCTGATCCAGGTGCACGGCGGGATCGGGTTCACCTGGGAGCACGACGCGCACCTGTTCTGGCGGCGGGCCAAGGTGGACCGCTTCCTGCTCGGCGACGACGTCGCCGCGTTCGACGAGGTGGCCCGGCTCGCCACTGGCGGCGCCGCGACCCGGAGGGGCGAACGGTGAGCGGCGCGGGGGAGCACAACCTCGCGGTGCTCGCGGAGCAGTGGATCGAGCGGGTCGGTGACTACGAGCTGCTCTTCTTCGAGGGCGCCTGGCACACCACGCGGGAGATCCTGGACCGCGCCAGGCGGGCCGCCGCGGGTCTGGCGGGCATCGGCGTCGAGCCCGGGGACCGGGTCGTCGTCCTGACGATGAACACCCCCGAGGTGTTCGTCGGGTACCACGCGATCTGGCGGGCCGGCGCCGTCGTGACGCCGGTGATCTTCCTCCAGACGCCACCCGAGCTGCGGCACATCCTGGAGGACTCCGGTGCCCGGGCGGCGATCGTCAGCCCCGAGCTGCTGCCGCTGCTCCAGGAGTCGTCAGCGGGCCTGGACCTGAAGCTCATCGTCGTCGGCGAGGTGTCCGACGGCGTCGACGCGATGCCGTTCAGCGAGCTGGAGCAGGCCACCGCGAGCGAGATCGTGGCGCGCGCCGACGACGAGCTCGCAGCGCTGCTCTACACCGGTGGCACGACCGGCCGGGCGAAGGGCGTCATGCTCAGCCACCGCGGCCTGTGGGAGGCCGGGCGCGGGATGGACCGGATCGCGCAGACGATGGAGTCCACCCGCTCGCTGCTGCCGCTCCCGCTGTCGCACGCGTACGGGCTCAACGTGCTCGTGGCCGGCCTCCACTCCGACCGCAAGCACGTCTCGGTCATGCAGCGGTGGTTCGACCCGCAAGGCTGGCTCGAGCTCGTCCAGGAGCACAAGCTCGAGACCAGCCCGGTGGTGCCGTCGATGATGCAGATGCTGCTCGACCTGCCCTACCAGGACTACGACCTGAGCTCGCTGCAGTCCTTCGGCTCCGGGGGCGCGCCGCTGCTGCCGGCGCTCCGTGAGAAGGTCGAGAAGGCGTTCGGCGTGACCATCCTCGAGGGCTACGGCTGCACCGAGGCCAGCGCGATCGTGACGGCGATGACGGTCACCGACAATCGCGCCGGCAGCGTCGGCAAGCCGGCGCCGCACGTGGAGGTCGCGATCCTGGACCCGCTCGGCGAGCCGGTCCCCGTGGGCGAGGACGGCGAGATCTGCGTGCGCGGCCACGGCGTGATGATGGGCTACTGGAACGAGCCGGAGCTGACCGCGGAGACGCTCCGGGACGGCTGGCTCCACACCGGTGACGTCGGCCGGGTCGACGACGACGGCTTCCTCTACGTCCTGGACCGGATGAAGGACCTGATCATCCGGGGCGGGTTCAACGTGTTCCCGCGCGACGTCGAGGACGCGCTCCTCGAGCACGAGGCAGTCGCCGCGGCCGCGGTCGTCGGCAGGCCTGACGAGAAGAGCGGCGAGGAGGTCGTCGCCGTGGTGTCGCTGCACCCCGGTGCGAGCGCCACCTCCGAGGAGCTGGTGGAGTTCACCAGGGCCCGCCTCGCCAAGTACAAGTACCCGCGCGAGGTGCGGATCGTGGACGCGGTCCCGCTGACCAGTGTCGGGAAGACCGACCGCAAGGCGGTCCGTTCGCTGGTGCGCGAGTGACCGACCCGCTTGACACCCGGAGGGCCGCTCAGGAAACTGACATGAGCCCTTGTCAGACTATCGCCCCGAGGTGACCCATGGCCCGTTCGATCTCCGGAATGTCCATCATCGTGACGGGCGGTGCCCGTGGCATCGGGCGCGCCACGGTCGAGCGGTTCGCCCGGCAGGGCGCTTCCGTCGCGATCGGCGACCTGGACCCGGACCTCGGGCGGGAGGCGGCGTCCGCGTTCGGCGACCGGGTGGTGGCGGCGCCGCTCGACGTCACCGACCCCGCCTCCTGGCGCCAGTTCCTCGACGAGGTCGGTCACCTCGGGCCGTGGGACGTGCTGGTCAACAACGCGGGCATCATGCCGCTCGGGTCGGTGCTCAAGGAGCCCGACGGGCTGACCCGGGCGATCTTCGACGTCAACGTGCACGGTCCGATCAACGGCGTCAAGGCCGTCACTCCCGGGATGGTGGAGCGCGGGCGGGGACACATCGTCAACGTCGCCTCGGCCGTGGGCAGGCTCGCCGTTCCGGACGGCGCGTCGTACTCGGCCTCGAAATTCGCGGTGGTCGGCTTCAGCGAGGCGATCCGCCAGGAGTTCGCGCCGTTCGGCATCGACGTCTCGGTGGTCCTGCCGACCGTCGTGCAGACCGAGCTCTCCGCCGGCGTCCCGGCCGCGAAGGGCGTCAAGCCGGTCTCGGCCGACGACGTCGCCAAGACGATCGAGTCCGTGGTGCGCAAGCCGAAGGCCGAGGTCTGGGTCCCCAACTGGATCCAGGGCCCGACCAAGCTCACCCAGGCCCTGCCGCGCAAGATGCAGGACCTCCTCGCGAACGCCAGCGACGCGAACACCGTGCTGTCGCAGGCCGACCCCGCCGCGCGCGCGGCCTACGAGGAGCGGGCCCGCCGCAACGCGAGGTGAGGGCGACCGCACGCGGAGCGGGGCTGGGTCCGAGGACGGAGGCGGGTCGTCGGCCGGGCACAGGGGCCTGAGAGAATCACCGGCATGTCCGCCACCACCGAGGTGCCTGCGCCCGCGACGGCGAGCCCATCCTCGCCGGAGGGCGCCGCCCGGCCGCGCGTGCTCTCCGGGATCCAGCCGACCGCGGACTCCTTCCACTTCGGCAACTACCTGGGGGCGCTCCGGCAGTGGGTGGACCTGCAGCGGGACCACCAGCCGTTCTTCTTCATCGCCGACCTCCACGCGATCACCGTCGAGCACGACCCCAAGGTGCTCCGTGAGCGCACTCTGCGGGCCGCGGCCCAGCTGCTCGCGATGGGAATCGATCCCGCTCGCTCGTCGATCTTCGTGCAGAGCCACGTGCCGGCCCACGCCCAGCTCGGCTGGGTGCTCAACTGCCTGACCGGCTTCGGCGAGGCGCGGCGGATGACCCAGTTCAAGGACAAGTCCGCCAAGCAGGGCGAGGGCGCTGCGTCGGTGGGCCTGTTCACGTACCCGATCCTCCAAGCGGCGGACATCCTGCTCTACCGCCCGCACTTCGTGCCGGTCGGCGAGGACCAGCGCCAGCACCTGGAGCTCACCCGTGACCTCGCCCAGCGCTTCAACAGCCGCTACAAGAAGACGTTCCGACTGCCCGAGCCCTACATCCTGAAGGCGACCGCGAAGATTGCGGACCTCCAGGAGCCGACCGCCAAGATGTCGAAATCGGCGTCCTCGCCGAGCGGCATCGTCGAGATGCTCGACGACCCGCGCCTCAGCGCGAAGAAGATCCGCTCCGCCGTGACCGACTCCGGCTCCGAGATCCGGTACGACGCCGAGGAGAAGCCGGGCGTCAGCAACCTGCTCACCATCTACGCCGCTCTCAGCGGGGAGCCCGTGGCCGGCATCGAGGAGCAGTACGCCGGCAAGGGGTACGGCGACTTCAAGACCGATCTCGCGGAGCTGGTGGTCTCGTTCGTGACGCCGTTCCGTGACCGCACCCTCGAGCTGCTCGAGGATCAGGAATATCTCAGCGCGGTGCTCGCGAAGGGCGCCGAGACGGCGGGAGCCGTGGCCGAGGGGACGCTCCGGGACGTCTACCAGCGCGTGGGCTTCGTCGCCCCGCCGCGGCCGGGCGCCTGATGACGACCTTCGCCCAGCCTGCGCCGAGCCGCGACGGAGCCATCACGATCGGCGTCGCGATCGCGATCCCGGAGCCGTGGGCGTCCCGTCTCCAGGACTACCGCCTGGAGATCGGGGACCCGACGGCGGAGGGTGTGCCCACCCACATCACGCTGGTGCCCCCGACCGAGGTGGTGGGCAGCCTCGCCGAGATCGAGGCACACCTGGCGGCGGCCGCGAGCGGCCGGGAGCCGTTCCGGGTGCGCCTCCGGGGGACCGGCACCTTCCGGCCGGTGTCGCCGGTCGTCTTCGTCGGCCTGGCCGAGGGCATCTCCCAGTGCGAGCAGCTGGCGGCCGACGTACGCCGTGGGCCGCTGGCCGTCGAGCTGGACTTCCCCTACCACCCGCACGTCACCGTGGCCCACCACCTCGGCGACGCCGAGCTCGACCGAGCCTTCGAGGAGCTGTCCGGGTTCGACTGCGTCTTCGACGTGAGCGAGTTCCACCTCTACGTCCACCAGGGGAAGGCGGGCTGGAAGCCCACCCGGGCCTTCCCGCTCAGCTGAGGGTCGCACGGATGGCGTTCGAGGGGATCAAGGCGAGGCTCGCGGCGGCCCGAGAGCGCCGCCCCCTGCTCGACCACGCGATCCGGACCTTCACCCACTACGGCGGCGTCAAGGGCAACCAGCAGGCCGGAGGCGTCACCTACTTCGGCTTCCTGTCGGTCTTCCCCGTGCTGGCGCTGGCGTTCTTCGCCGTCGGCTACGTCGCCCGCGTCTATCCCGACGCCAACGACACGCTCGTCAAGGCGATCGAGGAGGTGCTCCCGGGCCTGGTCGGGAACGACGAGGGGCAGGTCTCCCTCACCGAGGTCGAGGACGCGGCGGGCGCGGTGGGCCTCGTCGGCCTCCTCGGCGTCCTCTACGCCGGGCTCGGCTGGCTGTCCGCGCTCCGGGACGCGTTGATCGTGATCTTCGAGGAGCCGACCCGGCTCCAGCCGAGCTTCGTGGTGGGAAAGCTCCGCGACCTGGTGACGTTGGTGCTGCTCGGCGTAGTGCTGGGCACCAGCGTGGTGGTGTCCGGGGTGGTGACCCGGTTCTCGGAGGAGGTCCTCGACTGGCTGGGTCTCGGCTCCGAGCTCGGCTGGCTGATCGCCGTCCTGGCGGTCCTGCTCGGCCTCCTCGCTGGGACGGTGTTGTTCTTCGCGATGTTCACGCTCCTCGCGAAGCCGCCGACGCCGCGCAGGGCGCTCTGGCAGGGCGCGCTGCTCGGAGCGGTGGGGTTCGAGCTGCTCAAGCAGCTCTCGAGCGTGCTCCTGGCCAGCACGGAGGGACAGCCGGCGTTCCAGGTGTTCGGCATCGCGCTGATCCTGCTGGTCTGGATCAACTACTTCTCCCGCGTGACCCTCTACGCGGCCGCCTGGGCCCACACCAGTCCGGCCGCGCGGGCCGCGCGCGACGGCGACCCGGAGAACGTGCAGGGTCCGCCGTCCCCGCCGCTGGAGGTCCACGAGGAGCGGACCGGCCGGCTCGCAGCTCCGGCCCAGGGTCGTCGGCCCCGTTGGGCCGCACCGTTGGCGATCGCGGGAGCGGTGGCCGCGCTCGCCGCACTCAGGAAGAAGAAGGACCGATGAGCTTCGAGCGCTCAGCCCAGGACGTCCGCGACCCGGCGCACCTGCTCGACCCCTGAGCCCGTGGGGATCAGGTGGACCTCGTCGGTGCCCAGGTCGGCGAACCGGTCGAGCACCTCCCGGAGCTGGGCCGCGGTGCCGGCGAACCCGGTCGTCGGGGCCATGGCGTCGACGAGCGCCGGTGGCAACCAGTTCATGTAGTGCCGCAGGTGCCGGTGCAGCTGACCGCGCGGACCCCCTGGCCCGGACGTCTCGTCCAGCGCGAACCAGAACGAGGTGGTGAGCCGGGGCGCCGGCCGGTCGGCGTCCGCCCAGGCCTTGCGGGCGAGGTCGAAGAACCGCCGTACCTCCTCGACGCCGAGGTCGAGCGTCATGCCTGCCAACCCGTCGGCCCACGCGGACGCGTGCTGCACGGTGCGCCGTCCCATGGTGCCCACCAGGATGGGTGGCCCGCCGGCCTGCACGGGGGGCGGCCCGACGTCCCGCACCGCCCCGCCGACGGTCTCACCGGCCCACACGCCGCGCATCGCCGCCACCCGGTCGGCCATCCCGGCGATCGTCTGCGTCGAGAGGTCGGCGCCGACGGCGCGGTAGTCCTCGGCACGGCCGCCGACGCCCACGCCGACGACCAGCCGGCCGGCGCACAGCTGGTCTGCGGTCGCCAGCGACTTGGCGAGCAGCACCGGGTCGTGAAGCTGCGGAACGACCACGGTGGTGACCAGGCGCACGCGCGAGGTCCATGCCGAGACCGCACCGAGCAGGGTGAGCGTCTCGGGGTTGTCGAAGGCGATCCGCTCACCGAGGCACAGCGACGCGAAGGGACCCTCGTCGACGGCGAGCGCCCACTCCTCGAGCGTGGCGGGTCCCCGCTCCCACAGGTCCGGCTCCATGACCGGCAGCGTCATCCCCACCTGCACGGCCGCACCCTACCGACGTCGCTGTGGCGTCATCCGGGGTGGCCGAGGCACGGTCAGAGCCGTCAGTGGCCCTTCGTCAGCGCGGTGCGCAGGTCCCTGTTGAGCTGGCTGATCACGTCGAGCGGGATCCCCTTCGGGCAGGCGGCGGTGCACTCGCCGATGTTGGTGCAGCCGCCGAAGCCCTCGTGGTCGTGCTGGGAGACCATGTCGACCACGCGGGAGTAGCGCTCCGGCTGGCCCTGGGGAAGCTCGCCCAGGTGGGTGATCTTCGCGCCCACGAACAGCGAGGCAGACCCGTTCGGGCACGCGGCGACGCAGGCGCCGCAGCTGATGCACGTTGCGGCGTTGAAGGCGCGGACCGCGTCGTCGCGCGGCACGGGCACCGAGTTCGCCTCGGGCGCCGACCCGGTGTTCGCCGAGATGTAGCCGCCGGACTGGATGATCCGGTCGAAGGCCGACCGGTCGACGCAGAGGTCCTTCAGGACGGGGAAGGCAGCCGCACGCCACGGCTCGATCGTGATCGTGTCGCCGTCCTTGAAGGACCGCATGTGCAGCTGGCAGGTGGTGGTCACCTCCGGCCCGTGTGCCTCGCCGTTGATCATCAGCGCACACGTGCCGCAGATGCCCTCGCGGCAGTCGGAGTCGAACGCGATCGGCTCCTCGCCCCGCTCGTTCAGCTGCTCGTTGAGGACGTCGAGCATCTCCAGGAAGCTCATGTCCTGGGAGATCCCGCTGACCTGGTAGGTGTGCATGGAGCCCTTGTCGTCCGGCCCGGTCTGGCGCCAGATCTTCAGGGTCAGGTTCATGCCGCCGTCCGTCACTTGTACGACCTCTGCTTCATCTCGATGGCGGTGTAGGCCAGGTCTTCCTTGTGCAGCACCGGTGTCTCTTCTTCGCCCGGCCACTCCCAGGCCGCGACGTACGCAAACTCGTCGTCGTGACGCAGCGCCTCGCCGTCCTCGGTCTGCGACTCGGCCCGGAAGTGGCCGCCGCAGGACTCGCGACGGTTGAGGGCGTCGATGCACATCAGCTCGCCGAGCTCCAGGAAGTCGGCGACCCGACCTGCCTTCTCGAGGCTCTGGTTCATCGAGTCGGCGGTGCCGAGCACCTTCAGGTCGGTCCAGAACTCGCGCCGGAGCTCGCGGATCATGTCGATCGCCTTGCGGAGCCCCTCGGCGGTGCGCTCCATGCCGCAGTACTCCCACATGATGTGACCGAGCTCGCGATGGAAGCTGTCGACCGAGCGGGTGCCGTTGATCGACAGGAACTTGTCGATCCGCTCCTGCACCGACTGCCTGGCCTCGACCACCGCGGGGTGCGACTCGTCGAGCTTCTCGAACGGCCCGTCCGCGAGGTAGTCGCGGATGGTGTGCGGCAGCACGAAGTAGCCGTCGGCCAGACCCTGCATCAGCGCGGACGCGCCGAGGCGGTTGGCGCCGTGGTCGGAGAAGTTCGCCTCGCCGGTGACGAACAGGCCGGGGATCGTGGACTGGAGGTCGTAGTCCACCCAGAGGCCGCCCATCACGTAGTGCACGGCGGGGTAGATCCGCATCGGGACCTCGTACGGGTTCTCACCGGTGATCCGCTCGTACATGTCGAAGAGGTTTCCGTACTTCTCCTCGACGCCGTCGCGGCCGTAGCGCGCGATCGCGTCGGCGAAGTCGAGGTAGACGCCTCGGCGGAAGTCACCCACCATCGGTCCGACGCCACGGCCCTCGTCACAGACGTTCTTCGCCTGCCGCGAGGCGATGTCGCGGGGGACCAGGTTGCCGAAGGACGGGTAGATCCGCTCCAGGTAGTAGTCGCGGTCCTCCTCGGGGATGTCCCGCGGGTCCTTGGTGCAGTCCTCCTTGTTCTTCGGCACCCAGATCCGGCCGTCGTTGCGGAGCGACTCGCTCATCAGCGTCAGCTTGGACTGGTGCTCGCCGGAGACCGGGATGCAGGTCGGGTGGATCTGCGTGTAGCAGGGGTTGGCCATGTAGGCGCCCTTGCGGTGCGCCCGCCAGGCTGCGGTGACGTTGGAGCCCATCGCGTTGGTCGACAGGTAGAAGACGTTGCCGTAGCCGCCGGAGGCGAGGACCACGACGTCGGCGAGGTGGGTCTCGATCGCGCCGGTCACCATGTTGCGGGCGATGATGCCGCGGGCGCGTCCGTCGGCCACGACGACCTCGAGCATCTCGTGGCGGGTGTACTCGGTGACGGTGCCGGCCTTCACCTGCCGCTCCATCGCCTGGTACGCGCCCAGCAGCAGCTGCTGGCCGGTCTGGCCGCGGGCGTAGAAGGTGCGGGACACCTGCACGCCGCCGAAGGAACGGTTGTCGAGCAGGCCGCCGTACTCCCGGGCGAAGGGCACGCCCTGGGCGACGCACTGGTCGATGATGTTGGTGCTGACCTCGGCCAGTCGGTAGACGTTCGACTCCCGCGAGCGGTAGTCGCCGCCCTTGACCGTGTCGTAGAACAGGCGGTGGACGGAGTCGCCGTCCTCCTTGTAGTTCTTGGCCGCGTTGATGCCGCCCTGCGCGGCGATCGAGTGCGCCCGGCGCGGGGAGTCCTGGTAGCAGAACGCCTTCACGTTGTAGCCGGCCTCGCCCAGCGTCGCGGCCGCGGCCCCGCCGGCCAGGCCGGTTCCGACGATGATGATGTCGAGCTTGCGCCGGTTGGCGGGGTTGACCAGGCGGGCCTCGAACTTGCGGGTCTGCCAGCGCTCGGCGATCGGGCCGTCGGGGGCCTTGGTGTCACGGACCGGGTCGCCGAGGACGTAGTAGCCCGCGGCGTCGTCGTAGTCCCCGGGGGAGGGCTCGTCGTGGGAGCGGTCCGAGGTCAGGGTGGTGTCCGGCATGTCGGTCATGGAGATCCCTCTGGGGTTGGGCAGGTCAGTCGACGATGCCGACGAGGACGGCGATCGGCACGAGCGAGAAGCCGCCCGCGACGACGATCGCCAGGGCGAACGCGAAGGTCTTCGCACGAGCCCTCGCCTGCGCCGAGCTGGTCCAGCCGAGGGTCTGCATCGCGCTCCAGGTCCCGTGGTGCAGGTGAGCGCCGAGGAACGCCATCGACACCAGGTAGATCAGCGTGTTCCACCAGGTCTCGAAGCCCGCGACCAGCAGGTTGTAGGGGTCGTTGGTCGGTCCGCCCTGGGTGTTGACCTTGCCGATCGTGAAGTTGATCAGGTGCCAGACCGCGAAGCCGAGGATCCAGACGCCGGCGATCCGCATGATCCGGGCGGCTGGGATGGCGCCGGTGTGCTTCTTGACGGCGTACTTGACCGGCCGGGCTCGACGGGCGCGACGCCAGAGCGCGTAGCTGGCTGCGACGTGCGCGACCAGCGCGAGGATGAGCGCCACCCGCACCAGCCACAGGAATCCCTCGTGGGGGAGCAGCGGCTCGCCGAACTCCCGGAGGTGGTGGGCGTACTCGTTGAACGCGTCGTGGCCCGAGAAGGCCTTCAGGTTGCCGTACATGTGCAACAGCACGTAGCCGATGAAGACGGCGCCGCTGGCGGCGACCAGGAACTTCAGCGCGATCGTGGTCCGGGAAGCGCGCGCGTCCTCGACCAGGAGGGAGCGGTTCTGGGAAGGGGCTGCCACAGCGGATCACGCTACCCGCGTGTCGCCTGCTGCACCCCGCCGGGGGGAGTGTGACATTTGTCCGTTAGGGCGTCCTAAGTCGACGCGGCGGTCCCGGGGTCGGCGCCGCCGCG